>Ga0066797_1000117_pt1 | contig 23960 bp, 19 predicted proteins | sample PersoiDNA2013193_FD_76335 | JGI IMG/M metagenome (GOLD analysis project Ga0066797, IMG submission 76335) | Permafrost soil microbial communities from the Arctic, to analyse light accelerated degradation of dissolved organic matter (DOM) -... | ecosystem: Environmental > Terrestrial > Soil >... | reverse complement strand
ATTCACCGGTGCAGCAGGGCAGGCATATGGAGGGGCCGGGCGCGGCGGCTATTACCCGCGCCCGGCCCCTCCATATGCCTGCCCTGCTGCACCGGTGAATATTTCCTCGGGTCAGCTGTACTTCAGGAGCACGCCGACCACGTTGGCGCCCCCGTTGCTGCTTCCGTGGGTGTCGCCGCCGGCCAGTTGCTGCGCGGTGCCGGGGATGCGGGACACGGCCATCACCGTGATCTTGGCCGCGCTCACCGGGAGCGTGACCGCGGTCAGCCTGCCCGCCGCGTAGTGCACCAGGTGCCCAGGGCCGCCGACCGGACCCGTCATCGGCAGCCACAGGCCGCCGCTGCCGTCGGCGCTGAACTCGGGCTCGGGGCCGTTGCCGAAGGAGCCCTGCGCGAGCTTGGTCCAGGTGGCCCCGTTGTAGTGCCATACGCCGAGCGCGGGCTGGAAGCCGGGGATTCCCGCCTGGCCGTACACCCATACGTCGTTGCTCGCCAGCACCGTGGCGTACGCGATCTCGTCGGCGAACGTCTTCACCACCGACCACGCGTGGCCGTTGTAGCGCAGCACGCGCGACGCGCTCGAGAATCCCCGCGTGAAGGCCCACACGTCCGTCGGTGAGGTGGCCGCGGCCGTGATGACGGTCTCGTCCGCCTTGCCGGGGAAGGGCGCCTTCTTCCATGCGGGCCCGCTGAGCCGGTAGGCCGACGGCGGCGTGGCCGAGCCGGTCCCGTCGAACGCCCAGCCGGTCGTCTTCCCGGTCGCGACGACCGCGGTGAAAATGCCGGTGTCGCTGGTCTTCACCGCTGCCGTGATGCGCCACCGAGGCGCCGCGGCAGGTGACGTGCTCGCCGCTGCGGCGATGGTTACGGCCGATGCGGCGAGCAGGCCGGTGACGCCGGCCGCGATCAGTGCGAGCGGGCGTCTGACAGTACGTGACATAGGTTTTCCCCCGAGTGCGTTCTCATGCGGGCGCTGCTCATTCAGACGCCCGCGCACACGGTTAGGTTGGCATTTCGCCGGTCCTGCCGTCACGGCGATTCCGGCTTGACTTAAAGTAATTCTAAGATTGCCGCCCGTAGGGGTTCCCCCGGCCTCCTGCTCATGCGATGGTATCTCGAAGGCACCATATGCGGGGAGTGAACGCTGTGGCACGCATTGTCGTCATGGGTGGCGGTTTAATCGGTCTCGCCACCGCGATGATGACCGCCAGGCAGGGACATCACGTCACGGTGCTCGAACGCGACCCTGACCCGCCGCCGGCCACACCTGGCGCCGCCTGGGACCGCTGGGAGCGGCATGGCGTCCTGCAGTTCCGCCAGCCGCACTTCCTGCTCCCGCCCGGGCTTCGGGTGCTTGACGCCGAACTCCCAGAGGTCGCCGCCCAGTTGAGGGCGGCGGGCGCCGCCGTCCACTACGCGCCTGATCTGGTTCCAGGCGAGCGGGCGGCCGCGCTCACCGCGCGCCGCCCGGTCCTTGAGTACGCGATGGCCGCCGCGGCGGCCGGCTGGGTCGACGTGCGGCGCGGCGCGCGGGTAACCGGCCTGCTGTCCGCTCGCCGCGGCCTGGTGCAGGTGACAGGCGTCGTCCTCGCTGACCGCACGGAACTGATGGCCGACCTGGTGATCGACGCGATGGGCCGGGCTTCCGCGCTGCCCATCTGGCTGACGCACATCGGGGCGGGCGAGATGACCGAGCGTGCCGAGCCGGCCGGCCTGTCGTATTACTCCAGGTACTTCCGTGCCGCGGCGGGGGCGGCGGCACCTGCGTACGGCCTCACCGCATTCGACGGCTACTCCGTCCTCGTGACCCCGGCCGACGCGGGTACCTGGGCGGTGACGGTCTGCGCGCACGCGGGAGACACGGCGCTGCGGGCGCTGCGCTGCGAACGGAACTGGACGCGATTCGTCGGCGGGTGCCAGGAACACGCACGGCTTATCACCGGCGGGCAGCCGACCGGCGGGGTGCTGACCGCCGGCGGGGTGTCCGACCGGGTGCGCGGCCTCGTCAGGCACGGGGTCCCCGCCGCCACCGGTGTGCTGAGCGTCGGAGACGCGTGGGCCTGCACCTCGCCGGAGTTCGGGCGGGGGGTGACCCTCGGCCTGATGCACGCCGCGATTGTGGCCAGGGCGGTCGCCGATCACGTCAAGGAGCCGCTGGCGCTCGCGCTTGGCTGCGATCGGCTGACCCGCGAGCGAGTTCTGCCCTGGTATCAGAACACCGCGAACCTGGCGGGCCAGCATGCCGCGCGGCTGCGCTCGGGCAGCGGCATCGGGTCCGCCGCCCCGGTAACGTGAAGTTAATTTCTGGGTCTTGTGATTACTCTTCCGAGATCAATGGTCACTCACGGGTATTTTTCCCGTGAATTTTGCGGAAGAGGTGGCGGTAGCGCACAGGAGAGGAAGTTCGCGAGTCCGTGCGGCGAAGATTCTTGGGCACAAAATGTCGCTAAAGGTGCCACCCGGAGACGGGGTTCTGACACGGTTCGATTACGATCGCAGCGTGGGAGACCGGATTGCTACCTGGCCGAACGCGCTGAGCGCCGCTCGGCTGGCTGGTGTTCCCGTTTTCCTGTGGCTCGTCCTCGGGCCGCGCACCGCCACCGCCGACATTATCGCCGCAGGCCTCCTCGGCGCGGCGGGGATTAGCGACTGGCTTGACGGGAAGCTGGCCCGGATGCTCAACCAGACGAGCAAGCTCGGCCAGATGCTCGATCCTGCCGCGGACCGCCTCTACATCACGGTGACGATCATCGCCCTGGCGGTGCGCGGCATCATCCCATGGTGGCTGTTCGGCGCCATCGCGGCGCGCGAGGTGGTCGTGGTGCTCGCGCTCGTCGTGCTGCGGGCCCGCACGGACTACGCGGCGATCCAGGTGAGCTTCGTCGGCAAGGCGGCCACCCTGTGCCTCATGTACGCGTTCCCGCTGCTGTTCCTCGGCGCGCACGGCGGGGTTACCGCGGAGGTCGTCCGGGTGATCGGCTGGGCCTTCGCCGTCTGGGGTGTCGCCCTCTACTGGGGGGCGGCGCTGCTTTATCTGACCGAGATCAGGGACCTGATGAGAGGAGCAGTCGCGTCGTGAAGGCCGTCGTGATGGCCGGGGGTGAGGGCACCAGGCTCCGCCCCATGACCGCCAACCAGCCCAAGCCGCTGCTCCCGGTCGTGAACCGGCCGATCATGGAGCACGTGCTCCGGCTGCTCAAGAGGCACGGGTTCGAGGAGACCGTCGTCACCGTCCAGTTCCTCGCCGCGCTCGTGCGGAACTACTTCGGCGACGGCGAGGACGTCGGCATGTCCCTGCAGTACGCCACGGAGGAGACGCCGCTCGGCACCGCGGGCAGCGTGAAGAACGCCGAGGACGCGCTGCGGGACGACTCGTTCCTGGTGATCTCCGGTGACGCCCTGACCGACATGGACCTGACCGAGATGGCCAGGTTCCACAAGGAGAGCGGTGCGCTCGTCACCGTCGGCCTCACCCGAGTGCCCGACCCGCTTGAGTTCGGCATCGTGATCGCGGATGAGGGCGGCAGGATCCAGCGCTTCCTCGAGAAGCCGACCTGGGGCCAGGTGTTCTCTGACACGGTTAACACCGGCGTCTACATCATGGAGCCCGAGATCCTGGCGGAGGTCTCGGCCAAGGAATCGGTGGACTGGTCGCACGATGTCTTTCCCAGGCTGCTCCAGCGGGGCGCGCCGATATACGGGTATATATCGGATAAGTACTGGGAGGATGTCGGCACCCTCGAGTCCTACCTCAAGGCGCAGGCCGACGTGCTCAACAGGAAGGTCAACGCCGACATCGCCGGGTTCGAGCTCTCGCCAGGGGTCTGGGTCGCCGAGGGCGCCGAGGTAGACCCGGACGCCGTGCTCACAGGCCCGGTCGCCATCGGCGAGTACGCCAAGATCGAGGCGGGCGCGCACCTGCGCGAATACAGCGTGATCGGCGCGAACGTCGTGGTCAAGGAGGGCGCGTTCATCCATCGCGCCGTGGTGCACAACCGGGTGTTCGTCGGCCAGGGAACCACGCTGCGCGGCTGCGTGGTCGGCAAGAACACCGACGTGATGCGCCGGGCGCGGATCGAGGAATCCGCGGTGATCGGCGACGAGTGCGTGATCGAGCCAGAGGCGTACATCTCCGCCGGCGTAAAGGTGTACCCGTTCAAGACCATCGAGGCAGGCGCGGTGGTCAACACCTCGGTGATCTGGGAGTCACGGGGACAGCGGACGCTTTTCGGCGAGCGCGGCGTGTCCGGGCTCATCAACGTCGAGGTCACACCGGAGCTTGCCGTGCGGCTTGCCTCCGCGTACGCGACCATGCTCAAGAAGGGCTCCACGGTCACCACGTCCCGTGACGTCTCGCGGGCGGCGCGTACCCTCAAGCGCGCCGTGCAGAGCGCGCTTAACGCCTCGGCGATCAATGTGATGGACCTGGAGGCGCTGCCGCTGCCGGTCGCCAGGTTCGAGACCGCGCGGCGCAAGTACAGCGGCGGGCTCGCGCTGCGCACGACGCCAGGCGACACCCAGTCGATCGACATCATCTTCCTCGACGAGCACGGCGCCGAGCTGTCCCAGGCGGCGCAGCGGCGGCTTGAGCGGGTCTTCTCGCGGCAGGAGTTCCGCCGGGCGTTCCCCGGTGAGATCGCCGAGCTGTCCTACCCGCCGCGCGTCGTCGAGCTCTACACCCACGAACTGCTCCGCTGCGTGAACCTGGACGGGGTCGGCGCGGCCGGCCTTCGGGTGGTCGCGGACTGCGCGGGCGGGACCGTGTCGCTCGTGCTGCCCACGCTGCTCGGCAGGATCGGCGTCGAGGTGCACACGCTCAACAACCGGCTCGACGAGGTCACGCCCACCCAGACGGTGGCGCAGAACCGGGCGGGCATGCAGCGCCTCGCGGAGGTCGTGTCGTCATCGCGCGCCGCGTTCGGCGTCAGGTTCGATCCGGTCGGCGAGCGGATCCACCTCGTCGACGAGAAGGGCGCGCTCGTCAGCGACGAGCGCGCGCTGCTCGTCGTGCTCGACTTGGTGGCCGCCGAGCGCCGGCAGGGCCGGGTGGCGCTGCCGGTGAACACGACGCGGGTCGCCGAGCAGGTCTGCCGGTTCCATGGCGTCCAGGTCACCTGGACGCCCACGTCGCAGGACGCGCTGACCAACGCGGCGGCCGCGGCCGACGACGTTATCTTCGCGGCGGACGGGCGCGGCGGGTTCGTGGTCCCCGAGTTCGGCAGGACCGTAGACGGGATCGCGGCGTTCGTCCGGCTGGTCGGGCTCGTCGCGCGGACCCGGCTGACCCTCAGCCAGATCGACGCCCGCATCCCGCAGGCGCACCTGATGCGGCGTTCGGTACCGACTCCGTGGGCGGCCAAGGGGTCGGTGATGCGGACCGTCATCGAGGCGGCGGGGAGCCGGCAGATCGATACTACGGACGGTGTCCGGATCGTCGACGCCGACCGCGGCTGGGTGCTCGTGCTGCCCGACCCCGCGGACGCGGTGACCCACCTGTGGGCTGAAGGCGCCGATGCCGACACCGCGCAGGTCCTGCTCGACGAGTGGGCCGCTATCGTGGAGCAGGCCGAGCTGTGATCTGCCCCGAGCAGGGCGTATTAAGGCCGCTCGTTCGGGTAATCTGTGTTAACTGCGCAGACGTACCATTTCGCGGTGCACGGGACCGGTAACCCGCACTTCGATCTACCGCCTGCACCGCGATCTGCACTGCATCGCGATGGAATGTCATCGCATGCCTGCGCCGTGCGCGTGACCCGGAGGTGAAGCGGCTGTGTGGCGGAGACGACGGGCACCCGGCAGCGTGCCGAGGAGCGGTCTGCGTCGGCTGTTCGCGTGGCGCGTGGACCGCCAGCCCTCCGCGCGGGTACCTTTGGCAGCATCGCCAGACGCGATACTGCAGGAAGGAATACTGCAGCGAGAGGGGAGAGCGGGCGGAGCCATGGCGGGTATGTACTGTGGGCGGTGCGGTGGGCCGAACACCGAGGGCGCGAGGTACTGCTCCAACTGCGGTGCTCCGCTGGCGCGCGCCAATACGGGCAGCTTCAGCGCGGTTCCCGATCGGCCCCCCGGGCAGGGCGCTGAGCGGCCGGGCGAGACCACATCGAGGATCTCACCCGTCGGGGGTGAGCCGGAATACTACGACGAGCCGTCGCCCGATTACGCCGCGGTGGACTCGCTTCCGCCTGGCACGGCGCTTCTCGTCGTGCTCCGCGGGCCGAACGAGGGGTCCAGGTTCCTGCTCGACAGCGACTTCACCTCGACCGGCCGGCATCCGGACAGCGACATCTTCCTCGACGACGTGACGGTCTCCAGGCGGCACGCCGAGTTCTACCGGCATGGCGATCGCTTCACCGTTCGCGACGTTGGCAGCCTCAACGGCACCTACGTGAACCGTGAGCGGATCGAGGAGGCCGAGTTGTCCGGGGGAGACGAGGTACAGATCGGCAAGTTTCGGCTGCTGTTCATGACCCGCAGTCCTGAGGTCGGCAAGCGCCGTGGACTCGGAGCGCAGGACTACGTATGACCGGCGGGCACCGCGCATCAAGCAGTGTCAGCATCGGCCAGGTCCTCGATGAGCTGCGTGCCGAGTTCCCCGATGTCAGCCCGTCGAAAATTCGCTTCCTTGAGGCGGAGGGACTCATCCAGCCGTTTCGGGCGTCGTCGGGCTACCGCAGGTTCGCGGTGGCCGATGTCGAGCGGCTTCGCTTCATCCTGACTGCGCAGCGAGACGAGTACCTGCCGCTGCGGGTGATCAAGGAGCGGCTCGACGCGCTTGACGGCGTCGGCGGCTCAGGCGTCGGCCAGGTGCCCGCGGTCTCGATGACGCGCAGCGAGCTGCTCGCCGCGGTGGGCGCGACAGAGGAACTGCTCGCCGAGCTCGAGGACTACGGCCTGGTCCGCCGCGCGCGGGCATACAACACCCAGGCACTGTCCGTGGTCAGGTCGGCGGTGCTGCTCGCCGAGTACGGCATACAGCCGCGCCACCTGAGGGCGCTCAAGGCCGCCGCCGAGCGAGAGGTCTCCCTGGTGGAGCAGGCGGTAGCGCCGCTCACCCGGCAGAAGGGCAGCCGCGAGCCCGCGCTTCGCGCGGCTCGCGAGATCGCCGGGCATATCACCAAGATCCATGTCACATTGGTGGAAGATGGACTAACCGCGGCCGGTCTTGCATCACAGGCTCCCGTCGGGGGTACACAGGCAAGGGAGCCCCGGGAAGCTCCGGGGCTGCGCTCGGCTTCCGGGCGATAGCGGGTGTAGTTTGGCGGAAGAGCGAATAGTTCGCACGGGAGGACGGAGCATCAGTGCAGCGGATGGAGGTTGTCGGCGTCCGGGTCGAGATGCCGTCCAACAGCCCGATCGTCCTGCTGAAGGAGGCGGAGGGGGAACGCTACCTGCCCATCTGGATCGGGGCGGTAGAGGCGACGGCGATTGCCTTCGCCCAGCAGGGCACGGTGTCGCTGCGCCCGCTGACTCACGACTTGTTCAAGGACGTACTCGAGGTGTTTAACGTCCAGCTTCGCACGGTCAACATCACGGCGCTGCGGGACGGGATCTTCTACGCGGATCTGGTGTTCTCCAACGGGGCTGAGGTCAGCGCCCGGCCGTCGGACTCGATCGCGCTCGCGCTGCGGACCGGCGCGGCGATCTTCGCGACAGACGAGATCCTCGACGAGGCCGGCGTCGCGATTCCCGACAATCAGGAGGACGAAGTGGAGAAGTTCCGCGAGTTCCTCGATCAGATCTCTCCTGAGGATTTCGGCAGGTCGGCCTGATTTCGCGCGACTGGCCTGTCCTGGGATGATTTGGACGGTAAATGTCGCGACGCGCCGAGCGCGATCGTTGACTCGCCATCCGCAGCGGCTTACGGTGCGAATGCCGGGGAAAGTCACAGGAGGCGGCCGTGTCGGTAACAAGGGGTGGGTCCGGAGCGGGAGCCATGCAGGGCATGCTCTTCGATGGCAACCCCGAGATCGGCTATCGCCCTCCGACGGCGTGCACCGCGGCGGGAATCACCTATCGCCAGCTCGATTACTGGGCACGCACCGGACTCGTCGAGCCGAGCGTCCGGGCCGCGCACGGTTCCGGTTCGCAGCGCCTGTACGGGTTCCGCGACATCCTCGTGCTCAAGGTGGTCAAGCGCCTGCTTGACACCGGGATCTCGCTGCAGCAGATCCGGGCGGCAGTCCACCACCTGCGCGAACGCGGGACCGAGGACCTGGCCCAGGTCACGCTGATGAGTGACGGCGTGAGCGTGTATGAGTGCACGTCGCCCGACGAGGTCGTCGACCTCCTCGCGGGCGGCCAGGGGGTCTTCGGAATCGCGCTCGGCCGGGTCTGGCAAGAGGTCGCGGGCGAGCTTGCCGAACTGCCCGCGGTCCGTGCCGAGGACGGCCTTATCGCGAATGGGTCCGACGAATTGGCGAACCGGCGGGCGCGGAAGATCGGGTTACGGTCGCCGAGCGCGCGAATGCGCTAAGCTGCTGACCGCAGCTAGATATCCCGTCCGGGAGAGTCCCCGAATTCCGGGGCGCCGAAGGGGCAACACCTCCCCGGAACCTCTCAGGCACAAGGGACTGGGCGGGACAGTCATCTGGAGCCAATAGGCGACAGACGGGGAAGCCCGACCGGGAGGCTTCATGCACGGCTCATTCGCCGTTCGCCACATCGGCCCGACAAGTAACGACCAGCGGGCGATGCTCGCCACCCTCGGCTACGGATCACTCGACGACCTGCTCGACGCGGCGCTCCCTGAGCGGTATCCCGTCCCCGCGTCGCTCGCCGCGCTGCCCGCGCCGCGCACCGAGCAGGAGGTCCTCGCCGAGCTGCGCCGTCTCGCCGACAGGAACACGGTCCGGGTCTCGATGATCGGCCTTGGCTACTACCCGACGATCACGCCCGCCGTGATCCGCAGGAACGTGCTCGAGAACCCGGCCTGGTACACCGCGTACACGCCCTACCAGCCGGAAATCTCGCAAGGCCGGCTTGAGGCGCTGCTCAACTTCCAGACTATGGTCTGCGACCTGACCGGGCTCGGCGTGGCCAACGCGTCGCTGCTCGACGAGGCATCGGCCGCCGCCGAGGCGATGACCCTCGCGCGCCGTGCCGCCGGTGCAGGCTCTGGTTCCGTCTTCCTCGCCGACGCGGACTGCCTGCCGCAGACCCTCGACGTGCTGCGCACCCGGGCCGAGCCCTTGGGGATCGACCTTCGCGTCGCCCCCCTGACGGCATCGACGAACTTCGACGGCGCCTTCGGCGTGCTGCTCCAGTATCCGGGCGCGTCCGGAGAGGTCCGCGACCTGGGCCCGGTGATCGGGGCCGCCCATGCCGTTAAGGCCACGGTGGCCGTGGCCGCCGACATGCTGGCCCTGACGCTGCTCAGGTCCCCGGGCGAGCTCGGTGCCGACATCGCGATCGGTTCCACGCAGCGGTTCGGCGTGCCGATGTTCTACGGCGGCCCGCACGCCGCCTACATGGCCGTCCGCGATGACCTGCGCAGGCAGCTTCCCGGCCGCCTCGTCGGCGTCTCCGTCGACGCCGACGGACATCCCGCGCTCCGGCTCGCGCTCCAGGCGCGCGAGCAGCACATCCGCAGGGAGAAGGCGACGAGCAACATCTGCACCGCCCAGGTGCTGCTCGCCGTCGCCGCCTCCATGTACGCCTGCTACCACGGGCCAAGCGGCCTCACGGCGATCGCGCGGCATGCGCACCGCAGCGCGATGACTCTTGCCGCGACATTGAAAGACTATGGACTCATAACGGGCCGTGACTTCGCCTTCGACACCGTCCAGGTCGTGCTGCCCGGGCCCACCGAGGCGCGCGCCGCGCTGCTGCGGGCCAGGGACGCCGGGTACAACCTGTACGACGCGGGCGGCGGCATCGTCCAGGTGGCCTGCGACGAGACCACCACCGAGCAGCACCTGCGGGACGTGGTCGCCGCGCTGGTCGGCGCGTCGCGCGTCGGCAGCGGGCTCGACAGCGCTGACGTGACGCTGATCCCGACCGGCGGTGACGTCATCCCCGCCGAACTCGCGCGGACCTCGAAATTCCTGACTCACCCGGTGTTCAGCGCGCACCGCAGCGAGACGGCGATGCTGCGCTACCTGCGCCGCCTGTCCGACCTTGACGTGGCGCTCGACAGGTCGATGATCCCGCTTGGCTCCTGCACGATGAAGCTGAACGCCACCGCGGAAATGGAGCCGGTCACCTGGCCCGAGTTCGCCGGGCTGCACCCGATGGCACCCGACGCGGACGCGGCGGGCTACGCCGAGCTCATCGGTTCCCTGGAGAGCTGGCTGTGCGCGGTGACCGGCTACGACGCCGTGTCCATCGCGCCGAACGCCGGATCGCAGGGCGAACTCGCTGGGCTGCTCGCCATCCGGGCCTATCACCGGGCGAACGGCGCGGGCTCCGGGCAAAGGGACGTCTGCCTGATCCCGCAGTCCGCGCACGGCACCAACGCGGCGAGCGCGGTACTGGCCGGCCTGCGCGTCGCCGTGGTGAATTGCGAAGCCGACGGGGCGATCTCGCTGCCGGATCTGCGGGCCAAGCTGGCCGCGCACGAGGGACGGGTCGCGGCGATCATGCTCACCTACCCGTCGACGAACGGCGTGTACGAGACCACCATCACCGAGGTAGCGGACCTGGTCCACGAGGCCGGGGGGCAGGTCTACATCGACGGCGCCAACCTCAACGCCCTCGCCGGGCTGACCTCGCCCGCCCTGCTCGGGGGCGACGTCTCGCACCTGAACCTGCACAAGACCTTCTGCATCCCGCACGGCGGCGGCGGCCCCGGGGTGGGCCCGGTGGCGGTCAGGTCGCACCTGGCCGCCTTCCTGCCCGGTGCCACAGGAAAGGTGACAGCCGCCAGGTACGGCTCCGCTGGCGTCCTCCCGATTTCCTGGGCCTACATCGCGATGATGGGTGCCGAAGGGCTGCGCACGGCCACCCAGGTGGCGGTGCTCTCGGCCAACTACGTGGCCAGGCGGCTCGCGCCGTACTTCCCCGTCCTGCACACCGGCAGGAACGGTCTCGTTGCCCACGAGTGCATCGTGGACTTGCGGCACCTGCCCGGCGGTATCGCCGTCGACGATGTGGCCAAGCGGCTGATCGACTATGGCTTCCACGCGCCGACGATGTCCTTCCCCGTCGTGGGCACCTTCATGATCGAGCCGACGGAGAGCGAGTCCCTCGCCGAGATCGACGAGTTCTGCGACGCCCTGATCGCGATCAAGGCCGAGATCGATCGGGTCGCCACGGGCGAGTGGGACGCGGCGGATAACCCGCTGAAGAACGCGCCGCACACCGCCGAGATGCTGATCGCGGGGGAGTGGGCCCACGCCTACCCCCGGGCGGACGGCGCCTACCCAGGCGGCTGCGGCGCGCACGCTCTCGCGCACAACCGCGCCAAGTACTGGCCCCCGGTCCGTCGCATTGACCAGGCATTCGGCGACCGTAACCTCGTCTGCGCCTGCCCGCCGCCCGACGCCTTCCGCTAATCAGCGCAGCGACCAGGGACCGCGATCCGGCGCTGCTACACCAGCGCCGGAGCGCGGCCCCGATCGCGATGAATCCGGCCGAAGGGGGGGAGAGAAGCCCCTGGGTTTCGCTGGGGCGGAGGAGGAGCCACCGCCAGCGTGACCGGATTCGCCGCGTCCCCCGCGGGGATCGCGGGGTCTATGATGGCTATTCCTGAAGGGCTACCGGCAGGCTGAGCAAGCCCGCCAGGTGCCGAGGCAGTTCTATCACCACAGTACTGCTTTCCTCGGCCGGATCGGTGCGGGCGGCCACCGCGATCGATATGACATCCCCACGGTTCACCGCGAGGTGCGGCGCGCCTGGCGGGATGTAGATGAAGTCACCTGCCCGCACCGTGGCTCGCTTGACCAGGCCAGCGCCGTGCCAGACCTCGGTTTCGCCGCTGACGATGTACAGGGCGGTCTCCTGATCGGCGTGGAAGTGCGGCATGGTGCGGCTGCCGGGCGGGACCATGATCAGGCGAACGCCGAGTGTCATCGCGCCGGCCGACAGGCCGTTGACCTCGGGCCGCGAGCCGGGCTGCCCAGGCCTGATGATGACGCAGTCGTCTTCGCCGCGCTGGGCCGGATCAGCGGCGTGGGACGGGGACGAGGCGGGCGACTGGTCTAGCCGTTCTTCGACCTTGCTAACTCTGAGCATTTGTCCGTATCCCATCCGTGATGCCTTCTCTGCAAAGAGTAAGACGGTACGTGAGGATATGAACACTTTCCGTATGGACACAGCAATCTAGCCTAAAGGTAAGCGCAACCTATCTATAGAGATAGGTGGCGCTTCATTGGCCCAGTTCAGTGCCGTATGGCCAGGTGCGAGACTGTGCTTGATGGCCGAATATCTTGTCCCTTGGCCGGGAATTGCCGTGGTAAGAAATCACTCTCCGCTATATCGACGAAGCGCGACCGTGCCGATCCTCGTCGGGGACGACCACGACCGGGCAGTGCGCGTGATGCACGACCTGGGCGGTGACCGAGCCGAGCAGCAGCCGGGAGAACCCGCCGGTGCCGCGCGAGCCGACGATCAGCAGGTCGGCGTCCCGGCTGGCGCTGACAAGCTCCGCGGCCGGAATGCCGCTGATCACCTGGACCGTCACGCTTACCTGGCGATCGCCGCCGATGGCCGCCAGCGCCTTGTCCACCGCGTCCTGCGCGCCCCGGTTTGCCTGCTCGGCGAGCGTGCCGTCCTGCGGGTGGCTGACCGGGGCGCCATGGTAATTGACGACGGTGCGCCAGACGGTGAGCACGGTGAGCGGCGCCTGGCGGACTGCCGCTTCCCTGATGGCGAATTCCAGTGCGCGCCTGGCGTGCTCCGAGCCGTCGATTCCGACGATGATTCCTGGCATGGCCCGCATCTCCTCGCGTTGGCCGCGACCGGAATGACTCTCGGCCGCGGTGGTCTTGATGACCGTCACGAACGACGCTAGGCAATCGGGCGGCCGCGATTCAGTGCTCCACGTCCCGGCAGGCACGGCCGAACGTCCTGGCCGGTGACCAAGCAGTCTTACAGCGAAACTACGGAAGCCTTAGAACCGGTCCGCCTTCAGATCCGTGACCTCTAATAGGGAGAAGAACCCAGAAGCCGCTGGCCCGTGCACGCGCACCAGCGGCAACATACGTGAATAGGAGCACTTGTGACACAAGAGCCACAGAAGGACTCGATGGCCACCCGGCCCGGCGCCAAAGCCGCTTCCCGCCGAGAAGATCAAGGTCACCGGCGACAGCATCTTCCTCGAATAGGCAGACCCCAGGCGGGTCCTGCCTGCCGTACGGCGATAATCTCCCGTGGGCGCGAGAACTCGTGCCCACGGAAGATATATTCGTTCCTTGCAGGGCGCGCTCGATAACGGAGCCTGACAGGGGGCAACGTGCTATCTCCGCATCCGGCGCCCGCCACCTTCCTGGCGGTCGCCGCGCGTGTGCGCCATGCCGAGCCCGTGATGGGCACCATGGTCTCGTTTGACGTGCCGGTCGCCGCGCGTGCCGACGGGTCGCTCGACGCGGCGCTGCTCTGGCTGCACTGGGCGGACCGCGTCTTCTCGCCGTACCGCGCCGACAGCGATGTGTCGCTGCTCGCCGAGGCCGAGGTCACCGTTGACGGCTGCGCGCCCGAGGTCGCCGAGGTAATCGCGGCCTGCGCGGCCATCCGCATGCAGTCGGGCGGGTACTTCACCGCCGCGCCTGGCGGCCGGTTCGACCCGTCCGGTTACGTCAAGGGCTGGGCCATCGAGCGAGCCGCGGCGATCTTGTCGAGCGGGGGGTCGGCGAGCCACCTGGTGAACGGCGGGGGAGACATCCAGTGCGCAGGGGGCAGGCCGGGCGCCGGGCAGTCCGCTGAGCCGTGGCGGGTCGGCATCGCCGACCCGCTCCGCCCCGGCCGCCTCGCCCTCGTCGTCGAGGCAGCCGACGGCGCGATCGCCACGTCGGGTGTTTCCGAACGCGGCGCGCACATCATCGACCCGCACACCGGGCGGCCCGCCGCGGGCCTGGCAAGCATCACGATCGTCGGCCCGTCGCTCGCGTTCGCCGACGCCTACGCCACGGCCGCCTTCGCCATGGGCCCGGAGCTCGCGCGCGACTGGACCGCGTCCCTCGACGGCTACGAGGCGCACGCGATCATGTCAGACGGCCAGCCCTGGCAGACCCCCGGCTTCGCCCGCCACATCGCCCCCGCCTAGCCGGGGTCTGGATGTGTGATCGCGGCTGAGTCCGGCGGCGCCGGCGACGGGCGGTCGCGGCGCAAGACGGTGAGCAGCTCGTCGTAGGGGCCGATCAGGTAGGCCTCGTCGGCCGGGCGGAACCTGGTCGACCGGCGCGGCGGATGCTCGAGGACGGCACGGTCGGCGGCGCGGCGGAGCGCGAGCACCCGGGTGCTCGCCGCGAGCTCGTGCATCTGCAGGCCGTGCAGGCCGCCGCCGGGGGTCACCGTCAGCCGGGCCACCAGCAGCGGCTCGTCGCCGGCGTAGAACGTGGAGAGCACGTCGAGGCCGAGCGCCGCGCCGACGAACCAGGGGGCGGCGAGCGCCGCGGTGGATCGGACGTTCTTGAAGCCGAACGTCTCCCTGACCGAGTGCGCGAGCTGCGGGTCGAAGATCCGCAGCACGACCGGCGTGCTGACCCAGCGCTCGCCAAGCTGGTCGCGGACCGCCAGGCCGGTCTCCAGGTTGGCGAGATCGTCGCTTGTCAGGACGGCGACCGCGGACGCGGCGGTCAGCCGGACGGAGGCGAGCACCTCGGGTACCGTCGCGTCCGCGATCACGATCGGCACACCGAGCGCGCGTACCTGGCCCAGGTGCCTGTTGTGCTCGTTCTGCTCGACCACCACGACGTCACGGCCGGCGGCGTGGAGCTGCTGCACGACCCGCCAGCCGACGGTGCCGAGGCCGATGACGAGCACGTGGCCGCGCAGCCCGGTGATCTTCCGCCGCCCCAGTGACTCCTCGATCCGCCTGCCGACCAGGACATTGGTGAGAAGGGCGAAGAAAACCGCGACGAACAGCGCGCCGGTCATCATGAGCGCGATGGCGAACACGACAAGCCACGGCGGCTCGCCGCGGAAGGTGAAGTCGCCGTAACCCACGGTCGTCACCGTCTCCACGGTGAAGTACACCGAGTCGAGCAGCGAGATATGGTGCCCGGGTCCCGCGTACCGGTAGGTGAGGCGAAGCACCATCGTGGCGATGACGAGCACGGCGAGCAGTGCGCCGAGGGCCAGGGCGAGCCTTCGGTCGGCGGCGCGTGCCAGCGACAGCACCAGGTCACGCAGGCCCCTGGCGCGCGCGCCGAGGGGAACGGCGGAGCCACGGGACCGTTCCTCATGACGGTGATCTTGATGGTTTTTGAGGACGGACGCGGCGGCGAGCTCGGCGGGGGTGCCGATGAGCGTCACCTCATCGCCGGCCCTGACCCGGGTGTCGCGCCCCGGGCATACGTGCACGTCACCGACGCGCGGCAGCACCGCGACTGGGGCGAGCGCGCCGTACAGCTCGCGCAGGGTTCCCGGCCGTGCGGCGATGGTGCGGGCGGCGAGGAACCTCATCCCCGACAGGGACAGCTCCTGCACGCCCTCGCGCAGGCATGCCTCCACGACGGCAGGGGCGGAGAGCCCGGCGACGTCGAGGACCGCCACGCCGACCTCCTTGATCGCACGGCCGACCGCGGGGTTGGTGAGCTGCGCGACCACTCGCACGTCGCCGCGGAGCCTGCGGGTCAGCAGGGCGGTTTCAAGCGCGCGCAGGTCATCGTGCTGTGCGCAGATCACCGCGATCGCCCCGGCCAGGCCGGCGGACATCAGGGTCTCCTCGGCGCGGGTCGGGCCGACGATCAGCGGCACGCCCCACTCCTTGATGATCCGGGCGAGCGGCGCCGGCGGGTCGTCGTCGACGACCACGGCGGGCACCCCCGACAGCGTGAGCTGCTCGACGATCCGCAGCCCGACACCGCGCAGCCCGCAGACGATGACATGCCCGTGCCAGCCCGCATGCGATTCCCCCACGTGGCTCAGCATTCCCAGGAGGGATTAACGGCATGTATAGGCGGGCGTTTCGCGGCCCGACCAGGATGGCGGAGGTCATTCGCCGACGGCGCCGTCGATGGCCTCGCGGAGCAGGTCGGCGTGGCCGGCGTGCCGCGCGGTCTCTTCGATCAGGTGCAGCATGACCCAGCGGAGCGTGAACGGCTTGCCGCCGGCCTGCGCGGAGACCGAGAGCTGGTCGAGGCTGGCGGCCGACGCGGCGGCCCGGCGCGCGCGGTTGCATGCGTCGCGGTAACGGCGCCGCAGGTCGTCGGGCTCCCTGGTGAGCGCGGTGCGGAACTCCCAGTCGGGGTCGGCGCCCCAGTCGATGCCCTGCCACTCGTCCGGGCCCGGCAGCCCGAGGAAGTCGATCTCGAACCACGACTCCTCGACCCAGGCCAGGTGGTAGAGGAGGCCGGCCAGGGTGAGGCCGGAGGACGCGATCCGCTGCCCGAGCTGCTCCTTGGAGAGCCCCTCGGTCTTCAGCAGGATCGTCTCCCGCTGGTAGTCCAGGTACTGCCCGAGCGCGTCCCGCTCGCTCATGGTCCCGGGGTCAGGGTCCTGTCGCACGGTGGCTCCTTCCTGTCATGACCCGACGATAGACCCACTGGCCAAAGAAAAAGATCAAGCCAGTCATGCGGAACGGACCCGGCTGGCTCTGCCCCGTCTATTTCTCTATATAGATCAAGCTAAAGGGCCTCATTCCATCGTGACCCCATAACGGGGGTCATGACACGACGGCCGTCGGTAAGTAATTTAGGTCGAGGACGGGCGTTTCCTTACTCCAGATCTGCCGGGGGGGACGGCAGGCTTGGAGGTGGCGGGAGATGCCCGTCCTCAACGGCTCGATAATACAACTCCATTTTTGTTGGCGCTGCACGGCCCGCGTTCGCGTATTTCTCGCGCACGCGTCCTAGGTATTGCTTAACGGTCTCCTCGCTGATGCCCATCTTCCTAGCCACCGATTTCAGCGCCATACCGGTTGCGTAGAGTTGCAGGGAACGCGTTTCCTGATGACTGAGCGCCGGCATGTCGGGGGCGTCATCGGTGGCGAAGATATAGGCAAGGCGAGGGGATACCCAGTCCCTGCCTGCGGCGACTTCCCTGATCGCCTGGCGTATCAGGTCGGCGGCCTCGCTCTTCAGCGCGTACCCGCGCGCCCCGGCGCGAATCGCCATCCGGACGGCGACGGGACGGTCGGACGCCGACAGGACCAGGACCGCGGGACCCGCCGCGAGGATGGCGGCCACGTTGTCCTCGACGGTGGTGCCGTCGCCGAGGTCAAGATCGAGCAAGACGACGTCCGCATGACGCCCCGGCCCGGCGAGCAGCGCGGCCACGGTCGCCGCGGTGGCGGCGACCAGAATATCGTCGTCGCCCGCCATGACCCAGGTCGCCGCGCTGTCGCGGATGATCGGATGATCGTCTACGAGCGCGATGTGAATGACTGACGTCAAGTCGCACCCTGCTTGCGCCAGCTGAGCTCGAGGAATCCGCCGCCGGTCTCCGCCGCGCCGAGCGCGGCGCGCCAGCACGCCGCCGCGGGCAGGCCGGGACCGATTCCCGTCAGGTCGGGCATGCTCCGCAACGGCGCGGCGAAGGTCAGGTACAGCTCGACGTCATCGCCCGAGGCGAGCACCGTGAGCGTGACCTGATGCGGGGGAAGCGCGCTGAGCACCGCGTCCACCGTCGCCAGTACCGCCTGGGCGACACCCGACTGCGGCGTTCCCGTGTCGCCGATGAGCTGGACGGATACCAGCAGCCCGCGCTCGCGCGCGGCGCTGAGGGTGGGTTCGAGCCCGGCCATCGGTTCGCCCGCGCCCGGTTCGCCGCCGGTCAGCGAATGCCTGAGTATCGCCGCGTGCCTGGCGCATCGCTCCCGTACGTCCGCCGCGGTGGCGTCCAGGGTCCCGTCGGCGATGCCGCGCAGCAGCGGGAGCGCCTCCTTCTCAAGCACCGCGAGCCTGCTCTGCCGCTCCTGCTGCACCGCGGCCGCCGCGGCGCGTTCCGCGGCCGACTTGCTGGCGAGCGAGGCACGGCGCGCGGCCATGGCGGCGTGCATGGCCAGGGTCGGCCGCAGGGCGGCGAACGCGATCAGGACGGCCGCCATGATGTAGCCGGCCGCCTCCAGCTTGGACAGGCTGGTCGGGCCCAGCCCCCCGTCACGGATGAGCAGCACGCTGTGCACGGCGAAGACGATCAGCGCTCCCGGAATCCACACCCAGGCAGGACGGCTTATCACCGCCAAGACGATCAGCCAGATCGTGCCGAGGATGGCCAGGTCGACGCTTCCTGGAACGCCGTTCGACCGGCGCGTCACCCCGATCACGGCGACGGCAGCGACCGCGACCGCGATGGCTGCCGTCGTCTCACCGACCGAGAGACCGCCCGTCTGCAGCCGCGGTATCAGCCAGGCGGCGACGCACAGCACCACGAGCCAGACCGCGACGGCCGCGGCGGGCTGACGGTAATCACGCGAATTGGCCAGCACCTGGACGAGCGCGACGCACGGCAAGATCACCGCGATCGTGCCGACCATGCGGATCAGCCCGACCTCGCCGATATCGTGCGCCACCTTGTCCGGGCTCACCATGGCAGGCTCTCCTGAACGAGGGCATGGTCAGCCAGGGTGCGGCTCGCCGGAGCCGGCTCGCCTGGTCGCGCGGACGCGGGCCAGGACAGGCGTACCACCGTGCCTTGCCCCGGCGCCGACCGTATCGTCGCCTGCCCGCCGCAGTCGGCGGTGCGCTCCGCTATGGACCGCCGGAGGCCGAGCCTGGCCTGGTCGACCCGGGCACGGTCGAAGCCGGTGCCCTTGTCGAGCACGGTGACCTCCAGCCGGCACGGGACCTCGGCATCGCCCTCTAGCGCCAGCAGGCGGACCGTCACCCAGGCCTCCCGGGTCCCGGCATGCGCGGCCACGTTGGACAGCGCCTCACGTGCGGCGTTCGCGATCGCCGTGGCGATCCGTGCCGGGACAGCCGGCGCTCCCTCGTCATCGATATCGACGTGGATGGTCAGCCCGCGGGCGCGCATGTCGGCGACAACGGCCCGCACGTCGCCGATCAGATCGCCTGACCGATGCCTGGCACCCGCGGCCAGCTCATCGGGGTCGCCGAGCGCGGCCTCGACCAGGGTCATGTCCCGTCGGCACCTGGTCATTACCTCGGCCATGCCATCACCGCCGGCCCGGGCCAGCGCGGTGAGCGTGTTCAGGATCGTGTCGTGCAGCAGGCGCTCATGCTCGCGGCGTTCGATGCTCGTTGACAAGATGACGTACTGCTCGCTGGCGGCATGATCGGCTTCCCCGAGGGCGGCGTCCGCCGTCGCGGCGCGGTCGTAGAGCGCCCGTCTGGCAAAGGTGTGCACGAGTCCGACGATGATCAGCAAGAGCGTCGCCCCCGTCAACGTCATTGGGTCAGTCACCGGCTGCAGCATCGCGCCGCCCCAGAAGGCCGCAGGCGAGATGAGCGTCAGCAGCACGGAAAGCGCGCCGGACGTGTACCACGCCGGAATCATGAGCTGGCCCGACATGCAGATGACCAGCCAGCTGAACGCGTCGTCACGGACGTTGGGCGGCACGCCTGCCTGGGCGCCGAGCGCGAGCGCCACGTAGACAGCGGAGTCCGCGCAGGCGAGAAGGGGGGAGGGCCAGCGTCGCCTGAGGAAGACCATGACCATCGCCGCCCAGGCCACCGCCAGGGCGGGGGCTGCCAGGCGCCATGAATCGGCCGCGTAGAACGAGTGCCAGATGACGACTTGCACGACGATATAGGCGAGTCCCGCGCACCGCATCATCGATGCGAGGTGAGCGATCAGCGACCTCAGGGTCGTCATCGCGGGCCCGATCGGCACCGCGTCGGAACCACCAGTTTCGCGCCACCCGGGGACATAACCCGTCGGCCACATGGGCTAGATAATAGGGTCAAGCGCGCGCGTACATGTCCGCTACTGGTTGATTGTTTGCTATTGGTGGCGTCCCGTCTTCCGGTCGCGGCGGGTGTCACATGAAATTGCGGGAAGCTCAGCCGGAGACGTCCGCGCGGACGTGCTCGAAGATCAGCGACGTTTCCGTGTAGGCGATGTCCGTGTTCGACGACAGGCGCTCGACGAGGTCCCGCAGGCCCGATGTCGATGCCGCCGCGACATGCAGCAGGAAGTCGTCCTTGCCCGCGAGGAAGAACACGTTGAGCACCTCGGGCAGCGTCGTCACCTCGGCCACGAACCCGCGGATGCGCCCCCGGGCGTGTGCCTGCAGCCGGACCGCGATCATCGCCTGCAGCGGCCGTCCGAGTGCTGCCGGGTCCACGTCCGCGTGGTAACCGCGGATGACGCCGCGCTCGCGCAGCGACCTGACCCGGCCCAGGCAGGTCGAGGGCGCGATGCCCACCCGGTCGGCGAGCGCGTTGTTGGCGATCCGCGCGTCCCGCGCCAGCTCGCGGACGATGGTCTGGTCGATCTCGTCGAGCTCGCCGGTCCCGGCCGTCGTCCCCGCCGTCCGAACAGGATTCGGCCGGCCATCCGCAGGTATCGGCTGATCTGAATATTGAACTTCCATGTCGTCAGTATAGAGAATCTTATTCACAAATCTAGGCAAATTTTCGATGATAATGCATCATTAAACGAGCGGGACGCAACACAGCTCAGCAGACTGGCCCCGCACGCTGCGAAAGGCAGGGCACGCCATGAAGGTTGCCATCCCCCGCGAGATCAAGAATCACGAGTACCGCGTCGCGATCACCCCGGCTGGCGTGCGCGAGCTGACGGCTCACGGTCACCAGGTCTACCTGGAGAAGGACGCGGGCGCGGGCTCCCGGCTCGCCGACGACGCCTACGTGGCGGCCGGCGCCACCATTATCCCGGACGCCGACGAGGTGTGGGCCATCGCCGACATGGTGCTCAAGGTCAAGGAGCCGATCGAGGCGGAGTACCACCGGATGCGCCCGGGCCTGACGCTCTTCACCTACCTGCACCTGGCCGCCGACAAGGCCTGCACCGATGCCCTCCTGCAGCACAAGGTCACCGGCATCGCCTACGAGACGGTGCAGCTAGCGGACGGCTCCCTCCCGCTGCTCGCCCCGATGTCCGAGGTCGCGGGGCGCCTTGGCCCGCAGGTCGGCGCCTACCACCTGATGCGCCAGGGCGGCGGCTACGGCGTGCTGCTCGGCGGCGTGCCCGGCACCCACGCCGCGAAGGTCGTGGTGATCGGCGGCGGCGTCTCTGGCCAGCACGCGGCGCAGATCGCCGTCGGCATGGGCGCGCGGGTCACCGTCCTCGACAAGAACATCGCCAAGCTGCGGCAGATCGACGCGCTCTACGCGGGCCGCATCCAGACCGTCGCGTCCAACGCCTACGAGGTGGAGCGCGCCGTACTCGATGCCGACCTGGTCATCGGCGCGGTGCTCGTCACCGGCGCACGGGCGCCGAAGATCATCTCCAACGACCTCGTGCGCCGCATGAAGCCCGGCTCCGTGCTCGTCGACATCGCGATCGACCAGGGCGGCTGCTTCGAGGACTCGCACCCGACCACGCACGCCGACCCGGTCTTCGCCGTGCACAACTCGGTCTTCTACTGCGTGGCGAACATGCCGGGCGCGGTGCCGCACACCTCCACGTTCGCGCTGACCAACGCGACCCTCCCGTACGCCGTCGAGCTCGCCAACTCCGGCTGGCGCGACGCGCTGCGAGCCGACAGGGCCCTAGCGGGCGGCCTGTCCACCCACGAGGGCGAGCTGACCAACGCCCCTGTGGCGCAGGCCCACGGCTACGAGTCGGTCCCCGTCGAATCCGTCCTCGCCTAATCCGGCGCGGGTCTCTACCCCCGTCAACCGAAACACGGCTCTGACGGGGCGCCCCTACAGGGGCGGAAAACCGCGGACCGGAAGGCTCTCACCACCCCTGAGCACCTTCCGGTCCGCGCTGACATTCCTGCCCGCTTAACGCCGTTTCCCACCTGATAACTGCAAGATCATGGACATAACCCCGCTCCGACCCGGCAGGGCCGGGAAGACCCCCGCCGGCGACTACGCTTACTGTCGTGGCAGACCCCCATCGCTACCGCCCCGCACCGGGAGAGATCCCCGAGGAGCCAGGCGTGTACCGGTTCCGCGATGAACGCGGCCGGGTCGTCTACGTCGGGAAGGCGAAGTCGCTGCGGCAGCGGCTCAACCAGTACTTCGCTGACTTCACCGCGCTGCATCCGCGGACCCAGATGATGCTCACCACGGCCGCGTCCGTCGAGTGGACGGTGGTGAACACCGAGGTCGAGGCGCTTCAGCTTGAGTACTCCTGGATCAAGGAGTACGACCCCCGATTCAACGTCAAGTACCGCGATGACAAGTCCTACCCCTATCTCGCGGTCACCATGGGCGAGGAATATCCCCGGGTCATGGTGCTGCGCGGGGCGAAAAAGAAGGGCACCAGGTACTTCGGTCCCTACTCGCACGCGTGGGCGATCAGGGAAACGGTCGACACGCTGCTGCGGGTGTTCCCGGTGCGGACGTGCTCGGCGGGCGTGTTCAAGCGGCAGGGGCAGCTGGGGCGTCCGTGCCTGCTCGGCTATATCGGGAAATGCTCCGCGCCCTGTGTGCAGCGCGTAACCGCGGATGAGCATAGAGTGCTTGCCGAGGACTTCTGCGACTTCATGTCCGGGCATACCGCGCGGTTCACCAGGAAGCTGACTACCGAGATGAAGGCTGCCTCCGACGCGGAGGAGTACGAGCAGGCGGCCAGGATCCGCGACGACATCAAGGCCCTGGAACGGGCGCTTGAGAAGCAGGCGGTGGTGCTAGGAGATGGCACCGACTGCGATGTCATCGCGCTGGCGGAGGACGCGCTCGAGGCCGCCGTGCAGATCTTCTACGTCCGCGGCGGCCGGATCAGGGGCCAGCGCGGCTGGGTGGTCGAGAAGGTGGAGGACGTCACCACCGCCGGCCTTGTCGAGCACTTCCTTGGCCAGGTCTACGGCGAGGGGTCGGCGCCGGAGAGCAACGGCATCCCGCGCGAGGTTCTCGTTCCCGAGCTGCCGCCGGAACCGGAGACCATGGCACAGTGGCTCACCGACCGCCGCGGTGGCCCCGTGCAGCTGCGCGTCCCCCAGCGCGGCGACAAGAAGACCCTCGCCGAGACCGTCGCCCGCAACGCCGGCCAGGCGCTGGTGCTGCACAAGACCAGGCGGGCGAGCGACCTGACCACGAGAAGCCAGGCGCTGCACGAGATCCAGGCCGCGCTGAACCTCGACGACGCGCCGCTGCGCATCGAGTGCTACGACATCTCCAACCTCCAGTCCACGCACATCGTCGCCTCCATGGTCGTCTTCGAGGACGGACTGGCCCGCAAGAGCGAGTACCGCCGCTTCGCGATCAAGGGCCATGACGGCACCGACGACATCTCCGCCATCCGCGAGGTGATCACCCGCCGGTTCCGGCGGTACCTCGCCGAGCGCGAGGAGACCGGCGAGCTTGACACGCTCGGCGATCCCGAGGCGCTGGACGACCAAGACCAAGATCAAGACCGCGCTGCGGAACGGGCCGTTGTTTCACCGAGGCCCAAGTTCGCGTACCCGCCGAACCTGGTGGTCGTCGACGGCGGCGCGGGCCAGGTCGCGGCCGCTGCCGCCGCGCTGGCCGAGCTCGGCATCGACGACGTGGCGGTCTGCGGCCTCGCCAAGCGGCTCGAAGAGGTGTGGCTGCCTGGCGAGGAATACCCGGTCATCCTTTCCCGCTCATCCGAAGGCCTCTACCTGTTCCAGCGGGTCAGGGACGAGGCGCACCGGTTCGCGATCACCTACCACCGCGCCAAGCGGAGCAAGGCCATGACGGTGTCGGCGCTTGACTCGGTGCCCGGACTCGGGCCTGCCAGGCGGGCGGCGCTGCTGAAGAGGTTCGGTTCGGTCAAGGCGCTCTCGACCGCGTCCGCGGCGGAGAT
>Ga0066797_1000116_pt1 | contig 24031 bp, 28 predicted proteins | sample PersoiDNA2013193_FD_76335 | JGI IMG/M metagenome (GOLD analysis project Ga0066797, IMG submission 76335) | Permafrost soil microbial communities from the Arctic, to analyse light accelerated degradation of dissolved organic matter (DOM) -... | ecosystem: Environmental > Terrestrial > Soil >... | reverse complement strand
GCCCACTCAGCCGAGGTGCCCACGATGCCCGGCGCGCTCATGTGAGCCGGGACGACACCTGATGTCCCGGCTCATCAAAAGATCTTGGAGATTCTTTTCCTGGTGGCAGAAAAGCGTTCTATGCGCACGCATTTCTACCAAGATCTTTGCCGCGAACAGAGATCCTGCCCGGAATGCGGCGATACGACCCCGGGAGTTGACTGCGCCCGGCTCAACGTGCGCCGCAGTGGATGCGCAACACCTTTACCAGGCCGGACGCACCGACATCAGCGAAGCTATCCCTCTTCCGCGAGGGCCGCTAGCCGGTCGAGGGAGGCCCCGAGCCTGTCCGCCGTGGTCGCCCTGGCTCGCGGTACGCGCTTGTCGTCCGTCAGCCTGGTCCAGTCGTAGGTGCAGGTGACCTGGGTACGCGCCGGGCCAGTTGGCTCAAGCTCCCATCGCCACAGGTGCCCGGGCCGCTGCTGGCCAGGCTCCGCGGGCATCCAGGCGATCAGGCGGCCCTCTTCGAATTCGACGACATGATTGTCCCGGACGGCGCCTGTGGTGAGCGTCATGGTGAACACGTCGCCGACGTGACGGACGCGCTGCCCGGCGGCGGCTTCCGCCAGATTGTCGTTGCCGTCCCACTGGGGTTGCCTGGCCGGATCCGCGATCAGCGCGAAGATCGGCCCTGGGCCGGCCGCGATCCCACGGCTTGCGCTGACCACACGCGGCGCTGCCTGTTCAGCTGTCATGCGTCCATTGTCACGCACCCGCCACGCCGCCGGCCTCCTGGACGACCGGGTCGCCGTCGGTGCCGAGAAGCCGCCAGTCCTCGCCGGGCTCGAGAATCTTCTCCGCGCCCCTGATGGACCGGAATTGCCGGCCGGCGGCCCGCGGATCAGCGGCCACGGCGGGCGGTTCCTTGCCCGCCGTCAGGCCCTTGGCCACCGAGATCAGCAGATGGCGCATGCGGGTGATGGCCCTGTCGGTGGAGCCGAGGTGCCTTGATCCATTCCTCTCCCTGGTGCGGAGGAATGGAGGGAAGGGAGCAAGCGGGGCCCGTTCCGATGAACCTAGATTTTCAGCAGTCCTGCTTCCTGGCGGGACTTGGTGTAGCGGTTTTCCGGGATGGGCAGGCCCAGGTTGCCGCGGAGGGTGGTGGACTCGTACTCGGTGCGGAAGACGCCGCGGTCCTGGAGGATCGGGACTACCTCGGTGAGGAAGCGGCGCCATTGGCTGGGGCGGCCGATGTGAATGTTGAGACCGTCAAGGGCGCGGGCGTCGAACCAGCGCTGGATCTCCGAGGCGACCGTTTCCGGTGCGCCGGCGAACGGGGTGGGCTTCGGGCTTGAGATGAGCTGGGCGGTCTGGCGGAGGCTGAAGTCGTTGTCCTTCGCCGTTCTGGCGATGTTCTCGGCCTGAGTGCGGAACCCGCGCTCGGCGTAGACGAGCGCCTCCTGCGGGAACGGGGCGTCCAGGTCGTACTGGCGGAAGTCGTGCCAGGCGAAGGGGCGGCCGAGTTCCGCGAGGGCCCTGTCGAAGTCCTGGTCAGAGAGCTGGATCTCACGCTCGATCTCGCGGGCTTCCGCGTCGGTGTCGCCGACGAACACCCGGACGCCAGGCATCACGACGATGTGATCGGGCTCCCTGCCCTTGGCGATCGCCCGGGCCTTGAGGTCGGCGTAGAACGCGTGGCCCTGCTCGATCGAGGCGGCGTGGGTGAAGATGCCCTCGCCGATCGCGGCACCCAGGTCACGGCCCTGTTCCGAGTCGCCGGCCTGGAAGATCACCGGCTGGCCCTGCGGGGACCGTGAGACGTTCAGCGGGCCGGCGACCTGGAAGTGCTCGCCGTTGTGATTGAGCGCGTGCTGCCTGCTCACGTCGAGGAAGGTACGGGTCGCGCGGTCGCGAGGGAAGGCATCGGCCTCGTAGGAGTCCCACAGGCCCTGGGCGACCCGGACGAACTCAAGGCCGCGAGCGTAGCGAGTGTCGTAGTCGAAGTGCTCCTGGCGGCTGAAGTTAGCCGCCGCACCAGCGTCACCGCTGGTCACGACGTTCCACCCGGACCTTCCTCCGCTGATGAGCTCAAGGCTGGCCAGGCGGCGCGCCACGTTGAACGGGTCGTTGTAGGACGTGGTCATCGTCGCGACGAGGCCGAGGTGGGTCGTGCTGACCGCGAGCGCGGACAGCAGCGTCATCGGCTCAAGCCTGTTCAGGTAGTGCGGCGGGGAGTCCGCGGTGATGAACTGGCTGTCCACGATGAAGATCAGGTCGAACTTGGCGGCCTCGGCGAGGCGGGCCTGCTCGATGTACCAGTTGACGTTGACGCTGGCGTCGCCGGGGATCTCCTGGTCGAGCCACTGGTAGTGCGCGCCCGGGCCGCCGACGCCCATCGTGACGGCGCCGAGCTTGAGCTGCCGCTTGGGAGTGCTCATACCCGCACCACGCTCTCCGCGTCGCGCTTGGCGACCTCTTCGCGGACGAGCGGGAGCAGGTAGCGGCCGTAGTCGATGGCGTCGTCGTAGGGGTCGTAGCCCCTGATGAGGATCGTCGTGACGCCAATGTCGATGTAGTCGAGGATCGCCTGCGCCACCGTTTCCGGTGTACCGACAAGCGCGGTGGAGTTGCCGCCTGCCCCGGTCGCGGCGGCCAGCGGTGTCCACAGCGCGCGGTCGTGCAGTTCGCCCTTGGCGACGGCGGCGAGCAGGCGCTGCGAGCCGACATTCTCCGGCTTGTCGCCGCCGAGGCCCCACGACCTGGCACCCCACCGGGCGCGGAAGGCCGCGACGTTCTCCTTGGTGGCCTCCAGGATGCGGTGGGCGCGTTCCCAGGCGAGCTCCTCGGTCGGGCCGAGAATCGGCCGGAAGCTGACGGAGATGCCCGGGATGTCGGTGCGGCCCGCGTTCTTCGCGGCCTCGTTGACCAGGTCGATCTGCTGCTTGGTCTCGGCCAGGGGCTCGCCCCACAGGGCGTAGGTGTCCGCGTGCTTGCCGCCGACCCGGAAGGCCGCCTCGGACGCGCCGCCGAAGTACAGCCTGATCCGCGGCTGCTGCGGCGACCTGACGCCGGACCAGTGGTCCTCGACCTGGTAGTACTTGCCCTGGTAGCTGAACGGTTCTGCGGATGTCCAGGCCAGCTTCACGATGTCCAGGTACTCGTCGGTGCGGGCGTACCGCTCGTCCTTGGTGAGGTAGTCGCCGTCACGGCGCTGCTCGGCGTCGTGCCCGCCGGTGATGATGTGCACGGCGATCCGGCCGTCGCTGAACTGGTCGAGCGTGGCGAACTGCCGGGCGGCGAGCGTGGGCGCGACGAATCCCGGCCGGTGCGCGACGAGGAAGCCGAGCCGCTCGCTGTGCGCGGCCGCGTACGCCGCGACCTGGGTTCCGTCGGGCTGAGACGACGCGTATCCGATTAGCACCCGGTCGAATCCCGCGTCCTCGTGGGCGCGGACGAACCGCCTGGTGTAGTCCTTGTCGATGCTCGGACCCCGGCTGAGCCTGGTTTCCGACTGGTCCTCAGTGCTGATCATGCCGATGAACTCGACGGGCATGAAGAAAATCCTTCCTGGTTACGCGTTAACTTCGCTGGCTGGCGCGGTGCGGCCACGGCGGACCGCTCCCGCGCCAGCGCCGGCCACTCGCCGTGCCGGTGGCAGGCGGCGGTCCAGCGGGCGGTCTGCGGCCCCGCTGCCTCCACCGTCCCTGCGGTCCTTACGTTCCTTGCCGTCCCTATCGCTTCTAGCGCTGGCTGCTCGGCGCACGCCCCGATCGCGAAGGGGCACCGCGCGGCGAAGACGCAGGCGTTCGCGGTCGACGGAGGGGCTGGGTCGTCGGGGGTTCTGCGCAACTGGTGGGCCGAGAGCGGCCGGTCGTGCGTGACGCTGGGGGCCGAGGCCATCAGCAGCGCGGTATAGGGATGGCGCGGCTCGGCGAACACCTGGCCGACCGGCCCGTCTTCGACGATCCGGCCGCGATAGAGCACCACCACGCGGTCGGCGATGCCCGCGAGCGAGCTGAGGTCGTGCGAGATGATGACGATGGGCAGCCCGAGACTGTCGCGGAGCTCGCCGAGAAGGCGCAGGATGTAGTTCCTGTTGCTCGCGTCGAGCGCGCTCACCGGTTCGTCGCACAGTAGCAACCGGGGATCGGTGGCGAGGGCCCTGGCGATGGCCACTCGCTGCCTCTGGCCTCCCGAGATCTGGCCGGGTGCGCGGGACAGCAGTGCCGCGTCGAGGCCGACCTGCTGGAGGGCGCGGGTGGCGCGCCGCTCGATCTCGGCGCGGCCGATGCCGCCGCGGATCTTGAGCCCCTCGCCGACGATCTCGGCGACGGTCAGGTCCGGGTCGAGCGAGCGCAGCGGATCCTGGAAGACGAGCTGGACGTGCCCGCTGCGCCGGTCCCGCCTGCGGGCACCGCCGCGCAGGCCGGAGATCTCGGTGCCGTCGAAGACGATCCGGCCCTGTTTCGGCCGCACCAGGCCGACCACGGTCCTGGCCAGGGTGGTCTTGCCCGATCCGGTCTCGCCGACAAGCCCGACGATCTCGCCGGGCCAGATCTTCAGGTTGACATGGGACAGCACCTGGTTCGCGCGCCAGCCCCGGCCGAGGACCACGTCGATGTCCTCCGCCGCCAGCAGCGGCTTTGCATCCAGCGACGCTGCGCCGGTGACAGGCGCGGTCATCGGGCGGCCAGCGCTGTCTCGGCGGCGGCGGCGGCGAGCTCGGGATCGGCGGCGCGGACGCAGCGTGCCTGGTGTCCGGGTGCCAGCCGCATCAGGCCGACCGGGGCGGACCTGCACGCGTCGATGGCGGCCGGGCAGCGCGCGGCGAACCTGCAGCCGGTGATGTCCGCGCCTACCTGCGGCGGCTGCCCGGGGATCACCCGGAGTTCCCTGCGCTGGAAGTCGCCGACCGAGGCAACCCCGAGCAGCGCCTGGGTGTAGGGATGGCTGGGCCGTTCGATGATCTCCTCCACCGGGCCCGTCTCGACGGCTTCGCCTGCGTAGAACACCACGACCCGGTCACACAGCTCCCTGATCAGGGCGAGGTCGTGGGAGACGAAGAGCACGGCGAGTCCGCGCTGGTCACGGAGGTCCTTGAGCAGCTCGATGATCTCCGCCTGGATGGTGACGTCGAGGGCGGTGGTGGCCTCGTCGGCGATGAGCAGCTGCGGGCCGCACGAGATGGCGATGGCGATCATGACCCGCTGGAGCATGCCGCCTGACAGTTCGGCGGGGATCTGGTGGAAGACCCGCTCGGGATTGTGCAGGCCGACGGTCGTGAACAGCTCGACCGTCTTGCGATGCGCCTCGCGGCGCGGCATGCCCTGCTTCACCCGCAGCACCTCGGCGAGCTGGCTGCCGACGGTCAGGTTCGGGTTCAGGTAGGAGGAGGGGTCCTGGAACACCGCGCCGACGCCGGTGCCGTGCAGCCGCTCCCAGCCTCGGCGCGACAGGTCGGTCACGTCCTTGCCGCCGAACGAGATCGTCCCGCTCTCGATGGCGCAGCCCGCCGGCAGTACCCCGAGGGCGGCACGGCAGGCGAGCGTCTTCCCGCTGCCCGACTCCCCCACCAGGCCGACGATTTCGCCGGTGCTGACGCTCAGCGAGATGCCGCGGACCGCCGTGACGGCCCCGTCGTGCACGGTGATGTGCAGATCCTCGATACCGAGTACCTCGTCAGGCGGCGGATTGCCGGACATCGGCGGCCTCCAGGGTGGAGTGGGTTTTGCTGACTTGGGCGAGAATCTGCGCCGCCACCGGCAGCGTGCCCGGGCCGACCCGGTCACGGAACGCGTCGGCGAGCGCGTTGAGCGCGCCCACGGTGATGGCGATAAGCGCGCCTGGGATGAACGGCGCCCACGGCGCCTGTGACAGGTAGTCGACGTCGGAGGAGAGCACGCCGCCCCAGGTCGGGGCCGGCGGCGTCACGCCAATGCCGAGGAAGGTGAAGAAGGAAACCGAGAGCAGCGCGTACGCCGCCATCATCGCCGTGGTCACGGCGATGGTCGGCAGCACCTTGCGCACCACGTGAACGCGGATGACATGCAGCTTCGAAGCACCGAGCAGTTCCGCGGCCTCCACATACTGGGCGCGTGCGAACTCCAGGGTCGCCGCCCTGGTGAGACGGAAGAAGAGGGGCACGAGAAGGATGCCGACCGCGGACATGGCCTGGATGAGGCCGTTGCCGAGCACCGCCGTGACGGCCACGGCGAAGAAGACATAGGGCAGCGTCATCAGCGCATCGGACACCCGGTTGGCGGCGAAGTCGAACCACTTGCCGAGGAACACGGTGGCGATGCCGAGCGGCACGCCGAGGATGAGCCCGATACCGACCGCCTCGAAGGCGGTCAGCACCGACATCCGGGTGCCGGCCATCAGCCGGCTGAGCACGTCCCTGCCGAGGTAGTCCGTGCCGAGCAGGTGGTGCAGGCCCGGCCCCTGGAACAGCGCGTTGGCGTTGATCGCGAGGGGGTCCTGCGGCGCGAGCGCGGAACCGAACACCGAGAGGAAGACCACGACGACGACGACGACGATGACGGCGATCCTGGCGGACGGCAGCCGCAGCACAGAGCCGGGTCCGGTCAGCGGTGATCGCCTGTTCATGCGCTCACCCCGTCACTTGACCGGTAGAGCAAGGCGAGTAGCGAGTTGACCACGAGGTTGACCACCACGACGAACGTGGCGACCACCAGGAGCACGCCCTGCACCACGGGGATGTCCCTGGTCTGCGCGGCCTCCAGGACCAGCTGGCCGAGTCCGGGCAGCGAGAAGACCACCTCGGCGGCCACCGCGCCGGCGAGCATGATCGGGAAGCTGTTGCCGAGGATGGTGAGCGCGGGTCCTGCCGCGTTGCGCAGCGCGTGCCTGATCAGGATGCGGCGGTAGGGCAGGCCGCGGACCCGGGCGCCGACGATGTAGTTCTGCTCAAGAACCGAGACAAGCGACGTGCGCAGCTGCCTGGTGATGTCGGCGGCGACCTGGAAGGCGAGCGCGAGGCTTGGCAGGATGATGTGCTCAAGCCACTGGCCGATGCCTGCGGACGGCGCGGTGTAGCCGTTGGCCGGCAGCAGGTGCGCCGCCACCGCGAACACGACCACCAGGATGATCCCGACGACGAAGGCGGGAAGTGTCGAGACCGCCGAGCACGCTATGGTGACGCCGCGGTCGAACCAGCTGCCTCTCTTGACCGCGGCCAGGGTCCCGGCTGTGCCGCCGATCAGGACCGCGAGGATGACTGCGAGGATGGCGATCGACAGGTCGACGGGCAGCCGCTGTGCGATGGACTGCGACACCGGTATCTGGGTGAAGTAGGAGACCCCCAGGTGACCTTGAACCGCCTGCGTCAGCCAGTCCCAGTACTGGACGACCAGCGGCTTGTCCAGGCCGAGCACGCGGTCCAGGTGCGCCACCGCGGCGGGCGTCGCCGCGTCCTGGCCCAGGATCGTGGCCGCGGGGTCGCTGTTCGACAGTGCGCCCAGGCTGTAGGTGATGAACGAGCTGAGCAGCACGATGGGGATGAGGATCGCGAGGCCGCCGCCGATCTTGGCCCCGGCGGCCCGGGCCCGGCGCCGCCGGGGCGCGCTGGCTCCCGCGGCGTTCGATAGCTCTGCGCTCGTCAGTTCCGCGACTGCCATCAGGTCAGCTCCCCACCCGGACGCCTTCCCAGCGCTGCTGCACTAGGTCCTGCGGTATGCCAGAGACGGACGGGCTGTAGGCGAAGATGCGCGGGTTGGTGTAGAGCCAGATGTGGATGGGCTCGCCTTGAACGGAGGTTTCCACCGCGCTCTGCAGGGTGCTCGCGTAGTCGGGCGAGTCAAGCGGGACGGTGAGCGCCTTGGCCAGCGCGGCGGACACCGAGGAGGGCGCGGTGGTCGCCTTTCCCGTGACGTTCATCAGCCCCTTCTGGCTGTACAGGACGTCGAGCATCTCCACAGGGGACATGCGCCCGGCCGTCCCGTCGACCGCGAACGGGATCGTCTTGTTGAGATAGAGCTGCTGTGTCTCGGTGTCCGCGGAGATGTTGCCGATCGTTGCGGTGATGCCGACCTGCGCGAGCTGGCCCTGGATCTGCTCGGCAAGCGAACTGTCGATGGCGGGAGCGGTCAGGGTGATCTTCAGGCCCTTCGCGTAGCCGGCCTGCGCCAGCAACTGCTTGGCGAGGGCGGGGTTATGCGGGTAGAGGTTGGCGAGCTTGGCGCTGTACCCGACGAATCCCTGGGGGAACGGCTGGTAGGAGATCGCGCCGTAGCCCGACGCCTGGACCTGCAGGATCGCCTGCCGGTCGATCGCGTAGTTGATCGCCTTCACCACGTCCGGGTTGTTGAACGGCGCCGTCGTCGTCTGGATGTCGAGCTCGTTGACCACCTCAGACGGGATCACCGCGATCTTGAACCCGGCCGCCTTGGCCGCCGCCACCTGGTTGCCCGCGATGTAGGCCACGTTGACCTGCCCCGACTGGAGCGCGGACAGGATCTGCTCGGGCTGGGTGATCGACTGCACGGAGAAGTTGGCGACGTGGATCTGGCTGGCGTCCCAGTAGCCGGGGTTGCGCACCAGGTCGGCGTGCGAGTCGGGGACGTAGCTGGTCAGCGAGAACGGGCCGGCGCCCACCGGCTTGGTGGGGATGCTGCCCACGTTCTTGAAGGCCGCCGGGCTGACCAACATCCCGTCCTTGCCGGCGAGCAGGTCGGGCACCTGGTAATCGACCTGCGTCAGGTCGAGCGTGAAGCTCGTCGGGCTGTTCACGACGACCTTGGAGATGACGGACAGCTCCGAGCTGACGGTTGAGTTCGCCTGGGTCTGGCCGCGGACGATGTTCTCCTTGACCGCGGTCGCGTCGAGCGCCGTCCCGTCGGAGAACTTCAGGCCGGGGCGGAGCTGGAAGGTGAGGCTCTTGCCGTCCGCCGCGTACTTCCACGACGTCGCCAGGCTGGGTGCGACGGTCCCCGCGGGGTCGAGGGTGGTGATCGAGGCGTACACGAGCCCGAGGACGTGCATGTCCCATCCGGCGCTCGAGGTAACCGGGTCCCAGGAGGTCGGCAGCTGCCACTCCCAGTTCACCGTTCCGGTGACGCCAGCGGCCGTTGATGCCGCGCCGGAGCCCGCGGACCCGCTGGCGGTGGCGCTTGAGCAGGCGGCGAGCGCCGAGATCGTGACGGCAGCGGCGGCAGCCGCAATGCGGTAGGTCAAGCGCGATCGGAAGCGACCGCGTGGGCGAAAGGGGCGAACAGCCATCTACGTGCTCCGTAATGGGGCGTAAGGGGGGTGAACTGCTGTCGTGTCCGGCAGCACGGGCTGACGCACGACGGGCGACAACAGATGCCACGACAGTGCGTGCCGGACGACTCGGCCGCGCCGACCAGCCCTGTCAGGCTAAACACATAATGTCGATCGGTCAACTAGGAATTTGGCTTAAGATCATTTTTGTGTCGGAATTCACCGCCATGACCCCGGGTGCCGTCCGTGACGCGCTGCGGGCGCGGACCGAGATCGCCATCCTCGACGTGCGCCAGGAGGGCACGTTCGCCGAGGGCCACCCGCTGTTCGCCGCTTCGTTCCCGATCGGCCGGCTTGAGTCGCAGGCGTACGAGAGGCTGCCGCGTCGTTCGGTCCCCATCGTGGTGTACGGAGCCGGGGCTGGGAACGGGAACGGGTTCTGCCGGGGGCAAGCTCCGGTCGCTGGATCACGGGAGCCGGACCCTTTACCGCTTCGACGTACGCACGCCTGAGGAGGACCAGCGCGGGCATCTGCCCGGCTTCCTGCCCGCGCCCGGCGGGCAGCTGGTGCAGGAGACCGACTGGTTCGCCCCGGTCAGGGGCGCCCTGGTCGTCCTCGCCGACGACGGGGGCAGCCGCGCGGCCATGACCGCGTCATGGCTGGCGCAGATGGGCTGGGACGGCACCCACGGCTTCACCGTGCTCACGCTCTGGTGAGGGCCGACCAACCGGGTGGAATCGCGGGGTCGGCGTCGCCTCGGGTCGACATGAGCGGGCCGGAAATGGGCGCCGCGAGTCCCGCACTGCCAACCGATTGGGGACGGCGGGCCGTGGCGAGTCGGCCGGGTCCGTTCCTGATGATGGAGACTTTGGTCTTTTATTCTGGAGCAGGCGTCGGGCGGAGGCTGGGCACGTTGACCACGATGGCCTCCTGGCTGCTGCGGGCGATGACCACGACGGCCTCTTCCGAACCCGGGTTCTCCTCGCGGTGCGGGACGTACGGCGGGACGAAGATGTAGTCGCCTGGCTTGGTCTCCAGGCGGATCTCGCGGTCACCGTCGGCGAAGACGAAGGCGGGCGTGCCGGAGACCACGTAGATCGCGGTCTCGGCCTCGCCGTGGTGGTGGTTGCCCGACTTCGCGCCCGCGGTGACATGGGTCTGCCCCATCCAGAGCTTCTCCGCGCCGACGCTCTTGCCCGAGATCGCCTCCCATCGGGCCATCCCGGAGGTCTGGCCCGTGTCGCCATGCAGTTCCTCGCCGCGGATACGGCTCAGCGGGCGGTGCCAGAGGTCGTCGCTCATCGCGTTCCCCTATCTACGATTTATTCGGTCGATATAGTAGGTTATACCTTGAGCAGGCCGTCATCGAAGGTCAGGCGGGTAGGTGCCGCAGGCGGCTAGCACCAGGTCGGCGGCTCGGTGCCATGACTCGCTCGCGAAATCTCCCCGGTTCGTCAGCGCGGCGGCCACCCCAGACATCAGCACGGACACGTCGGTTTCCGTGACGTCGGGGCGGGCCCTGCCCGTCGCCTTGACGGCCGCGAGCAGCCTGATGAACAGCGGGCCGAGCGTTCCCGCCATCCGCTCCCCCAGGGGGCTTGCCGGGGCGAGCACGTACCGCAGCAGGTGATCCTCGCGCATCCGCTGCAGCACGTCGTGGGACATGTCCGCGAACTCCTGCCAGGCGTCCTGGCCGTCCGCCGCGGCCTCCATCCGCTGCCTGAGCCAGGCAAGCCGGTCCTCGAGCATCGCGGTGGTCAGGTCCTCGCGGGAGGCGTAGCTACGGTAGACGGTCGCCTTGCCCACCCCGGCCCGCTCGGCGACCTGGGCGAGCGTCACGTCCATGCCGTGCTCAGCGAATAGCTCGATGGCGGCCTCGGTCACGAGCGAGGCGTTGCGGACCGAGTCCGAACGGCGCGCCCGCTGCCTGGCCGACGCGCTTGCCTGGCCTGGCGATCCCGCTGTTTCCACGGCGGCTGCCCTCCACACCGTGACCACCTCCTCATCCGCCGCCAACTCTCGCACTGCCCACCCACGCAACGCCAGCACTCGCGCCGCCGGCTCGTCTGCCTTCGGCAGGCTTATCCGGACCATGAGGTCCGGATAAGCTGTAATGTGGCTGTCAACCCCCTCAGTCTCACGCGCAGTTCCACACGCACGAGGAGTCACCCATGGCCGACGCCATGCCAGAGCCCGCCGCCCCCGATAAGCCCGTGCCCTCCGATCCGGCCAGCTCAAGGCAGACCGCCACGCTGGTCCTTGTCACGGTCGGCAGCCTGCTCGTCGCGCTGTCGCAGACGCTCCTCATCCCGGTGCTGCCGAAGCTCGCGGTGGACCTGCACACCTCCGCGACCGGCGTGGAGTGGCTGCTGACCGCCACGCTGCTTGTCGGCGCCATCGCGGTTCCCGTGTTCGGCCGCCTCGGCGACATGCACGGCAAGCGGCTGATGCTGCTCGTCTGCCTCGGCATGTTCGTCGCGGGGTCGCTGATCTCCGCGCTGACAAGCAACCTGGCGGTGATGATCGTCGGCCGCGCCGTGGTCGGGCTGTCGATCGCCGCGATTCCGCTTGGCATCAGCCTTGTCGGCACCGTGCTGCCCGCCAAGCGGGCCGGCAGCGCGATCGCGCTCATCAGCGCGACGCTCGGCGTCGGCGGCGCGCTCGGGCTGCCGATCGCCGCGCTCATCGCCGAGCACGCGAACTACCACGTGCTGTTCTGGATCTGCGTCGTCGGCGGCGTTCTCGCGTTCGCCGGCATCGCCATCCTCGTCCCCGAGCCGACCCGCGGCACCGGCGGCAAGCTTGACCTGCTCGGGACGGTGCTGCTCGCCTTCGCCATGGTCGCGCTGCTGCTGCCGCTCGCCGAGGCGAGCGCCTGGGGGTGGGGCGACATCAAGACGTACGGACTGCTGATCGCCGCCGTTATCTTGATCGCGGGTTTCATCGCCGCCGAGCGGCGCATCGCCTCGCCGGTGGTCGACATGGCGGTCAACGCACGGCCGCCGCTGCTGCTGACCAACATCGCCTCGCTGTGCGTGGGATTCGCGCTGTTCGCCACGCTGATCGGCACCGCCTCCTATGTGCAGGCGCCGAGGGCGACCGGGTACGGGTTCGGCGCCTCCCTGGTGGTCAGCGGCCTGTGCCTGCTGCCAAGCGGCATTTTCATGCTCCTGCTCTCCCCGGTGTCCGCCAGGATCTCAGCCAGGTCAGGACCGAAATTCGCCCTCGCGCTCGGGGCGGCGATCGTCGGCATCGGGTTCCTCGTGCGGATCTTCCTCGTCGGGCACCTGTGGGAGATCGTGATCGGCACCTCCGTCGCCGGGGCGGGCACCGGCATCGCCTACGCCTCCATGCCGAGCCTGATCCTGCGCGGCGCTCCGCGCAGCGAGCTCGCCGCCGCCAACGGCCTGAACTCGCTGGCGCGCTCTGTCGGCTCCTCGCTGTCGAGCGCGATCGGCGGGACGATCCTGGCCGCGCAGACGATCACGCTCGGCGGGTTCGCGCTGCCGTCGCTTGCCGCCTACCGGACGCTGTTCGCGATCTGCGCCGCCGCCGCGATCGTCGGCGCGGTCATCGCCCTGGCCATCCCGTCACCGGAGGCACCGGCCGCGGAAATGGCGGCCGGGGCGGCGGAACCGGCCGCCGCCGCTGCCCGCCCGTAGCCGACGCGGAAGCCCGCATGCGATATCGCCATTTATGAATACATGGGCGTCTCAAAAGCGCCCACGGTAAAACGCCATACGGAGCGAAATCGCCGTGATGCACGGGGCACAATGGTGACATCACGGGGAGACGGAGGCACAGAATGAGCACGCCGAACAGCCCCTACCCGCCGGGCCAGCAAGGACCGGGCGGGCAGGACGGCTATCAGCAGGGCCAGTACCAGCAAGGACCGTATCAGCAGCCGCAGTACCAGCAGGCTCCTTACGCGGACGGGCAGTACCCGCAGGCCGGGCCGTACGGGGCAATGCCGCAGGGTCCGTACCTGCAGCCTGGCTACGGCGTCCCCTTCGGGCCGGACGGTTACCTGCACGGTGGTCCCGTCGGATTCGGCGACGCGATCAAGCTGGCCTTCCAGAACGCCTTCACCTACCAGGGCCGGGCGTCCAGGTCCGCGTACTGGTGGTTCGCCCTGTTCTCGCTGATCGTCAGCTTCGTGGTCGACTTTGTCTTCGGGGGGGTCAGCGGGGCCCTCGCCGGCAACAGCAGCGGCGCCACGGTCGTCGGCCTCGGCATCAGCGGCCTCGTCGCACTCGCCTCGCTCACCATGTTCGTCGTCGAACTGCCGCTGTTCATCAGGCGGCTGCACGACATCGACAGGTCCGGCTGGTGGCTGCTGATCGGGCTGATCCCGGTCGCCGGCGCGATCACGCTGTTCGTCTTCAGCGTGCTTGAGGGCACCCGCGGCCCTAACCGCTTCGGCGGCTAGGGGTGCCGCGGACGGTGCCGCGAAGCCACGGGACCGTTCGGCGGGAAAATTCTTGAATTACTGCTCGAACAGGACGCTGACCGACTGCCCGTCGTGGGTCCGCCTGATGGCCTCGGCCAGGGCGGGGGCCACCGAGAGCACGGTCAGCTTCGGGTGACGGATGGGGACGGGGACCGAGTTCGTGCAGACGATCTCGGTCACGTCCTCGGCGGCGGCCAGTTTCTCAAGCGCGCCGTCGGCGAAGATCCCGTGCGTGCAGGCAATGCTGATCGACCGCACCTCCTGCCTGCGCAGCACGGTCAGCAGCTCGAGCACGGTGGAGCCGCGGGCGATCTCGTCGTCGAGGATGATCACGTCCCGGTCGGCGACGTCGCCGATGATGGCCGAGATCGACACCTCCGAGTCGCTGAACCGCTCCTTCGAGCCGGCCGCGACCGGCACCCCGAGCCGCCTGGCGAACGCCGCCGCGGACTTGGCGTAGCCGAGGTCGGGCGAGAGCACGACCGCGCGTGACAGGTCGCGCCTGTTGAAGTGCGCGGTGAGCTCGCGCAGCGCGTGCAGGTGATCGACGGGGACCGAGAAGAACCCGTGCACCTCGGGTGAGTGCAGGGTCAGCGTGAGCACCCGGTTGATGCCCGCGGTGACGAGCAGGTCGGCGACGAGGCGGCCGCCGATCGAGATGCGCGGCTCCGACTTCTTGTCCGAGCGAGCGTAGGCGTAGTGCGACATGACCGCGGTCACCCGGGCGGCGGACGCGCCCCTGGCGGCGTCGGCCATCAGCAGCAGCTCCACCAGGCTCTCCTGCACGGGCGGCACGAGCGGCTGGATCAGGTACACGTCGCGCTCGCGGCAGTTCGCCTGCAACTGCACCTCAAGGCAGTCGTTGGCGAACCTGGTGATACGCGTCGGGCTGCGCGGCACGCTGAGATGCCTGCAAATCTCGTCGGCAAGCTCCGGGTGGGCGGTCCCGCCGAAGATCACTATCTCGGCGTTCATGCGTTCGGCCTGCTGTCGTCAATCCGCACGACACCACAATGACACATCACGCACTGCGGCGGGCATGCTCCCCGGCAAGCGCGATACCCTCTTTGACATGGAAACCCCCGTGGACACGCCGGAGGGTGCGAAGTCATCCAGGGTGTGGCCGTTCCTCTTCACGCCGCGCTGGATTGGATGGCACCTGTTCGTCGTCGCGGCGTTCTGGGGGATGCTGGCGCTCGGCGACTGGCAGTTCCGCCGCGCCATGGCAGGCAACGGTCTCAGCTGGGCCTACACGTTCGAGTGGCCGCTGTTCGCCGGGTTCGGCGTGGTCTTCTGGGTGCGGACGATCCGCGACGAGTTCCGGCTGCGGCGCGGCGGCGACGGGGGCGCCGATGTGGCGGCGGCGACGGCCGAATCGGCGCTGCCCGCCGGGCTCGGCGTCCAGCAGGCGGAGCAGCCCGCCGACGACGCGGACGACATCGAGGTAGCGAACTACAACGCCTATCTCGCGAAGCTGAACACCGACGCTTACCTCGCGAAGCTGAACGCCGAGGTACGGAAGACCCACGGCAAGAACGGGTCCCGGTAGTCACCGGACATATCAGACATTTGGACGGAAGGACCCCCATTATGCACGCAGCCGTGCTGCGCTACCGGGTGCTGGCCTACATCACCGGCGTCCTGATCATCGTGGTCTGCTTCGTCGGCGTCCCGCTGCAGTTCGCGGCGGACAAGCCCTGGATCGACAACAACGTCGGCACGGTCCACGGCTTCCTGTACATCATCTACGTGATCTTCGCCTACATCCTCGCGCAGAAGCTGTCACTGACCCGGGCGCAGACCGTCATCATGATGCTGGCCGGCACGGTCCCTGTGATGACGTTCCTCATCGAGCGCTGGGCCACCCGCCGGTTCATCGACCCGGCGCTCGCCGCCGAAGCGACCTCGCCGCCGCAGCCCGTAGGCCGGTGACAGAGTCCCAACAATACTTCGCGGCCAAGCCAGCGGCGGCGCACCGCCCTGGCCTGGTCCGGGTTGTGCTGCCCGATGTCTACCTGGAGCTCGCGACCGACTCGGGGATGTTCTCTCCCGGCCGGCTTGATCCTGGTACCCGGTTCCTGCTGGAGTCGCCCGCCGCCGCCGCGGCGAGCCTCCCGGCCAGCGGCGACCTGCTCGACCTGGGCTGCGGCTACGGCCCGATCGCCTGCTCGCTCGCGGCCCGCTCCCCCGGTGCGACGGTCTGGGCGGTCGACGTGAACGAACGCGCGCTCGCGCTGTCCGCCGCGAACGCGGATCGCGCGGGGCTGTCCAACGTCCGTGCCGTGCTGCCCGATGCACCGGGCCTGCCGGCCGCCTTCGCGGGGATCTGGTCCAATCCGCCGGTGCGGATCGGCAAGCCGGCGCTGCACGATCTGCTCCGCCGCTGGCTCGCCCTGCTGGCTCCCGGCGCCGCAGCCACGCTGGTGATGGGCCGCAACCTCGGTGCCGACTCGCTGCACAGCTGGCTGTCGACGGAGGAAGGCTGGCAGGTGCGGCGACTGTCGGCGCGCAGCGGTTACCGTCTCCTGCGGGTAAATTCTCTTGAGCATATGGAACGGACGGGGCCTACTCCCGATGGAAACTGACGCTGCTATCCCGGAGAACGGGACCACCGGGGCCGGGACCACGCCGCGCCAGCTTCGGGCGACCGATGTCAAGCGGCTCAACAGACAGTGGCGACGTCGCACCGAGGGCCGCCTCGCACTGCTGCTCGACTCGGTGTGCCAGCCGTTCAACGTCGGCTCGATCGTGCGGACCGCGGCCGTGTTCGGGGCGGAGTCGGTGTGGCTCTGCGGGAACACGCCAGACCTTGACCTGCCCGCCGTCGGCAAGACCGCGCTCGGCACCGACCGGTTCCTCATCGCGTTCCGCGAGCCGTCCGCCGCCGCCGCCGCGAAGGCCGCGGCGGCGGACGGCTTCCGCGTGGTCGCGGTGGAGCTCGCCTCTGGCGCGTCCCCGCTCTTCGAGGCGGACCTGGACGGCGACATCTGCCTGGCGATCGGCAACGAGGACCACGGCTGCTCCCCCGCTCTCCTCGCGGCGGTGCACGCGGTCGCCTACATTCCGCAGGTCGGCCGGGTCGGCTCGCTGAACGTCGCGGTCGCCGCCGCGATCGCCCTCGCGGAGACCCGCCGCCGCGAATGGGACTCCGCTGTTTAGATGAGCATCTCTTAGCCTCACCGAAACTCGGGTGATCACCGTTGTTTACCGTGCATGCCTGGTCAGCCGGAATAATTGCTGGTGTGGCAGCCCCTTACCTTGACCATCCCCGGCCGGTCGCCTTCGCGCACCGTGGCGGGGCGGCGCACCACCCAGAGAACACCTGGGCGGCGTTCGAGCACGCGGCTCGGCTCGGCTATGCCTACCTTGAGACGGACACGCACGCGACCGCGGATGGCAAGCTGATCGCTTTCCACGACGCAGAACTCGACCGGGTCACGGACCGGACGGGGCAGGTCGGCAAGCTGCCATGGAAAGAGATCGCCGCGGCGCGGATCAACGGCACCGAGCCGATTCCGCTTCTCGAGGACCTGCTCGGCACCTTCACCGAGCTCAGGTTCAACATCGATCTCAAGGGACCTGGCTCGATTGAGCCGCTCAACGGGGTCCTGCGGCGGACGGGCGCCTGGGAGCGCGTCTGCGTGACCTCGTTCTCCGGCAAGCGACTGCTCGCCGCGCAGCGCTCCCTCGACCAGCCGGTCTGCCTCGCCGTCACCCCGGCGGCGATCGTGGCCGTCAGGTACGCCGGGCTCCCCGGCAAGGCCCTGGCCCGCCGGCTCGCCAGCTCGGGGGCGCGGTGCGCCCAGGTACCCCTGTGGATCGCGACGCGGGGATTCATCAGGCGAGCGCACGACCTCGGCCTTGACGTGCACGTGTGGACGCTGAACACCAGGCAGGAGATCGAGCACGTACTCGAACTCGGAGCGGATGGCGTGATGACCGACGACGTCGTGCTGCTGCGGGACGTCCTCACCGAGCGCGGTCAGTGGCACCCGCGGGTGACGGTTTAACTCGGGGGGGTCCTCTCCTGCAGCATGGGGGCTCCATCCCCCCTGGCCCCCGTTGCGTGCCAGGAAACGGCACCTGAGGGACATCTGGCATACCGGCGTGCGGAAACATGCCGGAAACGGGGTTGGCGGCTGGCCGCCGGGGGAATCTTGTCCGGGTATCCAGTGTTGCCGATAGAGATCGCCAACCGCCTGGGAGGCAGCAAGTAATGGCCGAACGCGCACTTCGCGGAACCCGGCTCGGCGCAACGAGCTACGAGAACGACCGGAATACGGACCTGGCCCCACGCCGGGACGTCCCGTTCGATTGCCCCAACGGACACCATTTTAGCGTGCCCTTTGCCGTAGAGGCGGAACTCCCCGGTATGTGGGAGTGCCGTGTCTGCGGTGCAATGTCCACGGCAAGTACGGGGGATTCACCGTCCCCCAAGAAGGTAAAGCCGCCGCGCAGCCACTGGGACATGCTCATGGAGCGGCGTACCGTCGAGGACCTGGAAGCCGTCCTCGCCGAGCGGCTTGAGGTCGTCAGGGAGCGCCGTGCCAAAGAGGCACGCGCCATCGCTGACGTCGCCAACCACATCCAGCGCAAGAGTGCGTGAAACCCCGGGGGGTTATGCCTAACCCCCCGGGCTAAAACGCCTGCCTGGTGTGTTATTTACGGGCGGATGCCGCGGAGTGGCCGTGCAGCCGGGCCGCTATGCCCCACTGCGCTACCCGCGTGAACGCCTCGACGATCACCGCGTTGGACATCTTGGACGCGCCGAGCTCGCGCTCGACGAAGGTGATCGGTACCTCAGTCAGCACGAGGCCCGCCTGCAGCACCCGGAGCGTCATGTCGATCTGGAAGCAGTAGCCAGCCGAGTCAATCGAGGACAGGTCAATCTTCCGCAGCGTCTCGGACCGGTACACGCGGAAGCCGCCGGTGGCATCCTTGATCCGGACGCCGAGCATCAGCCGGTTGTAGAGGTTGGCACCGCGGGACAGGATCTCGCGCGACTTCGGCCAGTTCACCACGGTGCCGCCTGGCACGTAACGGGAGCCGATGACCGCGTCCGCGCTCGCGATCGCGTCAAGCAGCCTCGGCAGGTCCTCCGGCCGGTGCGAGCCGTCGGCGTCCATCTCAACGATGAGGTCAAATCCGCCGTCAAGCGCCCAGGTGAAGCCCGCGACATAGGCACGGCCAAGCCCGGCCTTCTCGGTGCGGTGCATGACGTGCACGCGCGGGTCGACCTCGGCGAGCTTGTCCGCCAGGTCCCCGGTGCCATCTGGGCTGTTATCATCAACCACCAGCAGGTGCGCGTCAGGAATCGACTCCCTGACACGACCCGCTATGCTCTCTAGGTTCTGCCGCTCGTTATAGGTCGGCATAACAATGACTATCCGGCGCCCGACCGCGCCCCACTCACCCATCGCCCGCATTCACCTTTTCCATCGGCCGTATCCGGCTACGTCGCGTGGAAGAGGGCCCGGACGGCGCCTTCGGTCCAGAGCCTGCCCGTCGGACACGAGCATGGCATCCGTTGTCTACTGAGCCGTCCGGGCCCTTTCCAGGCCCAACCCCCTGACAGCGGACAAGCACCGTCCCCTTGCTGCCGCGCTCGACAACGGAAGACTGGATGTCTCCGCACCGCCGTGACGCGTCACCAATCGTACGCCAGCCGATTCGATTCGCGTGCCTGGTGCTGGACTGTGGCCAAAATCTTACCGATCGTGCCATCAATGTTAACCGGGCTCTCAGCCTACGCATAGCGATCGCGACCAAGGGAAGGTACTAGGTAACGCTCAGTAGTCGAAGCGGAAACAAGCCGGCTGGACAGGCCCTGTGCTTCCTTCCAGCACTGCGTTTCAATGGGACACCTCGTATCGGGGGGATCACCGTGCGTAGCATTTCACGGAAGACCGCGGCCTGGGTGTCGGGCGCGGTCATCGTCGTCGTCGTCGGCACCGCCGGGATCGTGGGCGCCGCGCACGGCGGGGCGGCCGCTGCCGGCGGCCGGGCGGCCCGCACCGCCGCGACCGCGCGACCGGCGCCGGTCAAGCCGGCGCCGGTGCCGGTGCGGCTGGTCTCGATCAGCCCGGCGAGCGGCTCCCCGGCCGTCAACGGCGCCAGCGACATCACCGTCACCTACAACGAGCCGCTGCCCGTCTCGGCGCCGCTGCCCCGGCTGTCGCCGGCCATCGCGGGAACCTGGCAGCGGGCCGGTGACACGGCGGTGTTCGCGCCGGCCACCGGGTACCCGGCCGGCACGAGGGTCACGGTCACGGTTACGGGACAGGCGAACGCACGGGACCGTTCGGGAGAATCCTCGATCTTCATCACCGGCAGGTACAGCACGCTGCGGCTGCAGCAGGTGCTCGCGCAACTCGGCTACCTGCCGCTGACATGGCAGCCCGCCACGGGGGCGACGGCCACCGCGCCGAACGCCGCGGCGCAGCTCTCGGCGGCCTACTCGCCGCCGGCCGGCACCTTCGGCTGGCAGCGGGGATATCCGGCGGAGCTGCGCGGGTTCTGGCGGGAGGGCAGCCCCAACCGGCTGGACATGGGCGCGATCACCGGATTCGAGGCGGACCACGCGATGGGGACCGACGGGGTGGCGGGGCCTGCCGTGTGGACGGCGCTGCTGCGCGCGGCCTCGGCCGGCCGGCGGAACACGCACGGGTACAGCTACGCGATCGCCAGCCAGCGGATACCCGAGACGCTGACGATCTGGCACGACGGCCGGCGGGTGTTCTCGTCAGCGGCGAACACGGGGATCTCGGTGGCGCCCACGCCTGTCGGCACGTTCGCCGTCTACGAGAAGCTGCCGTACCAGGTCATGACGGGCACCAACCCGGACGGGTCGCACTACGCGGACCCCGTGCAGTGGGTGTCGTACTTCAGCGGCGGCTCCGCGGTGCACTACATCAGCCGCGGCTCCTACGGCTGGCCGCAGTCGCTCGGCTGCGTGGAACTGCCCTACACGGCCGCCGCGGCGGCCTACCCGTACCTGCCCTACGGGACGCTGGTGACTGTTACCTCGTGAGGCTGGGTGCCGCCAGATTGGTCACGTCCTGGCCGGCCGGGTGCGCCGCGAACCGCTGGCGCACCAGCGGGTCGTGGCCCGCGACCAGGTAGGAGCGGGGCTGGCCGGCCAGGTCGTTCAGCAGGTCGTAGGCGCGGTACATCGCCGGCAGGTCGGCGAGGATGGCGAAGGGGCGGTCCTGTTCCGCCTCCGCGTAGAAGTGCAGCGCGTCGGAGGCGAGCACCACGGTCCCTGCCGTCCCCCCTGTCCCGGCGCCCGGCGTCGTCACGGTGACGATGAGCTGGCCCGGGGTGTGGCCGCCGACCTCGATGAGCTCGACGCCGGAGGCCAGGGTGAGCTGCTTCTTGAAGAGGGTGAGCCTGCCTTCCCTGTCCGCCTGCTTCAGGCGGGCGGTCTCCTCCGGCTCCGAGTGCGCGGCGAAATGCGCGCGGGCGGCGAGCGGCGAGGTCCAGAAGCCGTATTCGGCCTCGGTCATGACGAGCTGGGCTTGCGGGAACTGGCGGACGTTGCCGATGTGGTCCCAGTGAGCGTGCGTGATCACGATGGTGGCCACGCTCGCCGGATCGATGCCGAGCGCGGGGAGCGCGTCGGCCGGCGTGGTGTGATGCGCACGGCCTCGGCGGTCGCCCGCCCCGGGCGCGAAGCCCGTGTCGACCAGGATGACCCCGTCGCCGTCGCGGATGACCCAGAAGTAGTAGTCGATGTCGAGGCCGGCGTCCGGCTCGGCGTACAGGTGGAAGTTCAGGTAGCTTTCCGCGCGGGTGGTGACGCGGTGGCCGTACTTGACCGCGAGCACCTCGCGCGCGGCGCTACTCATACTTGAACGCGGCCTCGTAGTCGCCGGCGGAGACCTCTTCCAGCCATCGCGTGACGCCGAGCGAGACCGCGGTGTGGTTCATGAAGGCGTCGGGGGCGGCGCCGTGCCAGTACGTGCGACCGCCCGGCGTGAAGAACACGTTGTTTACCCGCACGGTGGCGCTCTCGCCGTCGCCGTCCGCGAGCAGCGCGTCCATCATGACAAGCCCGCTGAAGTTCCCCGGCGTGCCCTCCCGGGACGGCTGACCGCCTTGACGTGCGTGCGTGTACTCCATGCTGTCTCGTCCTTCCGCGTCATCCCGTTCGCCTGCGACACTGTCACGCTAGACGCGACCGCGCGCCGGTGCCATGGTGCGGCGCGATGATCTTCGCCCTCCGCTGACCGAAAAGCTGGCGGACCGCGGGACTGCCGCGATAGAGCTCAAGCGCGTAGTCAGCGTGGGCGTAGGCGTAACCGTTGCCGATCAGCATGGTCACGTCGGCGGCGACCCCTTCCGCGCCGAGCGCCGCCGAGCTGAAGCTGGTCGCCATCGAGAAGAAGATGATGGTCCCGCCCTGCCTGGTCGCGAGGATGGCCCCGCCCTCGCAGCCGGGCACGTCGACGCAGACCACGGTCACGTCGGCCGGGCCGCCTGCCGTCACGACCCCCTCCGCGAGCAGCACGGAGTTCCTCGCGTCGGCGACCACGATGGCGTCGACCAGCGAGCCAGGAACCTCTCTGAGCAGGGCTGCTTCCTCTTCAGTGGGCACGACGCCGATGATGGCCGATGCTCCTGACTCCCGTGCCGCCGCCGCGGACAGCGAGCCGCTCTTGCCAGCGGCGCCCACGATCACCACGACGGGCTTGCGCTGGCCATGTGCCGCCGCCGCGATGGTGACGCGGCTGGTGAGCGCCGGAGCACCGCAGACGTCCATGATCGAAAGCGCCAGCGGAACCGGCAGCTCGGGCGGCAGGAGCGCCACGATCGAGCGCGCGAAGAGTATCGCGTGGCCATCGCAGGGAATCTGCTCGGACAGGCCGTCCCAGCCGTTGAGGTTGTCGTAGATTCCCAGCGGGGTCAGCGTCAGCGAGACCAGGGTCGCTACCCGGTCACCGGGATGCAGCCCGAGCGGAGACTCCGGGCCGACCTCATCGACGACGCCCGTCAGCATGCCGCCGGACCCGGTCACCCGATTCTGCATCTTGCCCCTGGTCGCGATGATCCCTCGGACCTCGTCGCGGATCGCGGTGCCGTCGCCGTGGTTGGCCACGCTCAGCTGGCGGTAGGAAGCCGCGTCCAGGTTGAGGCGGTCGACACGGATCCGGACCTCGTCGGCTTCGAGCCTGGGCGACGGGTCGAGGCGCCAGGCGGCCTGCGGCAGCACGCCCGCGGCACGTTCGCCGTGGTCGCTGACACGGTGCAGGCCGAGCTGGTGAGCGAGGTCTTCCGGTGACGCCATGTGGTCATCTTTCCCCGCTGCGGTCATCCCAACAGCACTGAACCCCCTAGCCGTGCGGATGGCTAGAGGGTTCAGGTACGGACGCTGACTTCCTGTTAGTACCGGCCCTGGCTACCGCCGCGCAGCGCCGGGGAAAGCACCTCGCCGACCGCTTCGACGAGCAATGACATTTCGTAGGAGACCAGTTCGGTGTCGCAATCGGGTGCCGCGAGCACGCACAGGCTCGACCCGTCGCTGACGGCCTTGATGACCATCAGGCCGCCCTCCATCTCAACGAGCGCCTGGGTCGGCAGCCCCGCCTCGAAAATTCTCGCCGCGCCCTGCATGAGGCTGGCGAGGCCCGAGGTGATGGCCGCTAGCTGTTCCGCAAAGTACTCGGGGATGCCGTCAGACAGGGCGAGCGGCACACCATCCGCGGACACCACGGCCGCGTGCGCCACGTCGGCCACTCGCGCGGTGAAATCGCTGACAAGCCAGTTCAGGTCCTGGCGGTATACGTAACTCAACGTTCGCTTCCCTCTCCCGCACCCGGTGCCTGACCGAACTGGCCCGACTGGCCCGTTTGTCCCGGCTGTTCCTCGGCTCGCCTGGTTCCGCGCTGGAACGCGGACAGGCGGCTGCGAGCCTGATCTGGTGATCGCTGTGGCAGGGCATGACTGCCGCCGCCAGGACCCCTTGGTACCGGGCCCCGGCTTGGCGTGGGCCGGCTTGGGTCGCTCCCGCGAGTGGGCAGCGCCTGGGAACCCTGGGCTGGCTGGCTGACTTGGCTGGCCGGAGCGCCTGGTGCGGCGGCTGGCGCCTGGCTGGCCCTCGGGGTGCGCACCGGCAGGCCGGCGGACGATGTCTGTTCGGCGAGGGACGAGCCGGACAGGCTCTCGCCTGGGACACGGCGAACGCTCCAGTCCGGAGCGCTGCCGAGGACTCCCCCGGTGGGAGCACTGGGCGGCGGGGCGCCGGCCACCTGGCCGCGGAACCAGCCAGAGGCGGTCCGTCCTTCCCGGCCAGGCAGCCCGGTGGCGCTGCTCCCGCCACTGCCGGCACCGGCGGCCGCGCCGGCGCCAGTTCCCGTGCCGTATGCGCTGGCGCCGGCACCCGT
>Ga0066797_1000115_pt1 | contig 24183 bp, 19 predicted proteins | sample PersoiDNA2013193_FD_76335 | JGI IMG/M metagenome (GOLD analysis project Ga0066797, IMG submission 76335) | Permafrost soil microbial communities from the Arctic, to analyse light accelerated degradation of dissolved organic matter (DOM) -... | ecosystem: Environmental > Terrestrial > Soil >... | reverse complement strand
CTCCACGATGGTCTCCGTCAGCAGCGAGAACAGCTTGGCGGCGCGGTCAAGGCCGGCGGACGAGCGCGCCGACACGATCTGCGGCAGCTCGAACAGCTCGGTCATCGCCTTGCCCTCGGCGATCCGCTCCGGGCAGAACGCCACCTCGATCTGCACCCCGAGACCCGCGATCATCTTCTCCACCAGCGCCGTCACCCCCGGAAACACCGTGGACCTCAGCACCAGAAGCTGACCGTCGCGCAGGTAGGGCGCGCAGCCTTGCAGAGCCCGCGGTATCGCCGTCTGGTTGGGGTTCAGGTGCTCGTCGACCGGCGTGCCGATCACCACGATCACGTGTTCGGCGGAGCCGACCACCGACGCGTCCGTCGAGGCGCGCAGCCGCCCCGCGGCCACCGCGCGCTCGAGCAGCGGCGCGGCACCCGGCTCGTCGAACGGCAGCCTGCCCGCGTTCACGCCGTCGACGGCCGGCTGGCTCACGTCGTAGATGGACACCCGGGCGCCCCGGTCGGCGAACGCGATCGCCAGCGGCAGGCCGACATGCCCGCACCCGCCGATGACCACCACGTCCCGGTCGAACTCGCCCGTCGAATGCGGTGCAGCCATGCCCGTCCCCCAGACCCGAATTAAACGCGTACTAATACCCTGCGAAAAAGACATAATCTGTAGCAATATTGCGCGAACGGTCCCATGGTCCCCATATCACCCAGGCTAGACGCCTTGCCATGGATGTCCGATTCGCGTGCTAGTACTTAATCGACCCGTTAAAGGCGCTATGCCGAGAAAAAGCAATAGGCCGCCGTACGGAATACTACCCGCACAACGGCCTATTGTAATTGCGCGGCGCCGGGAATGCCGGCTCCGACAGCAATTAATTTCAAGTTACCAATCGGTGGCGATGTACTTGGTCTCCGTGTACTCGAGGAGCCCCTCGTGCGCGCCTTCCCTGCCGAGCCCGGACTGCTTCACGCCGCCGAACGGCGCGGCCGGATCGGACACGATCCCCCGGTTAAGGCCGATCATGCCCGCGTCGAGGGCCTCCGAGACCCGCAGCCCGCGCCGCAGGTCCCGGGTGTAGACGTAGGAGACGAGCCCGAACTCGGTCGCGTTCGCCCAGCGGATCGCGTCGGCCTCGTCGGAGAACCTGACCACCGGAGCGACCGGGCCGAAGATCTCCGTGGACAGGATCGCCGCATCGGCGGGGATGTCATCGAGCAGCGTCGGCTCGTAGTAGTAGCCGCGCCGGTCAGGCGACCGGCCGCCGGTCACCACGCTGGCGCCCGCGGACGTCGCGCCGTCCACCAGTTCGGCCACCTTGGACCTGGTGTCCTCGTTGACCAGCGGCCCCACCTCGGTGGCCTCGTCGAGCCCGGGCCCGACCACCAGGGCCTTCAGCCGCGCCGCGAACGTGGCGTTGAACTGATCGGCCACCGACTCGTGCACGTAGAACCTGTTGGCCGCCGTGCAGGCCTCGCCGCCGTTGCGCATCTTGGCGATCAGCGCGCCCTCGACCGCGGCGTCGATGTCGGCGTCCTCGAAGATGATGAACGGCGCGTTGCCGCCGAGTTCCATCGAGCAGTTGAGCACGGTGTCCGCCGCCTCGTGCAGCAAGATCCTGCCGACCTCTGTCGACCCGGTGAAGGAGAGCTTGCGCACCCGCGGGTCGTGCAGCATGGCCGAGACCGTCGCGCCCGACTTGCGGGAGGTGAGCACGTTGACCACGCCGTCGGGCACCCCCGCCTCGGACAGCAGGGCGGCGATGGCGAGCGCGGTGAGCGGCGTCTCGCCGGCCGGCTTGAGCACCACGGAACAGCCGGCCGCGAGCGCCGGGCCGATCTTGCGGGTCGCCATCGCGGCCGGGAAGTTCCACGGCGTCACGAGCACCGATACCCCGATCGGCTGGCGCAGCGTGAGGATGCGGTTCGCTCCCGACGGCGAGCGCATGAGGGTGCCCTCGATGCGCACCGCCTCCTCCGCGTACCAGCGGAAGAACTCGGCGGCGTAGGCCGCCTCGCCCCGCGCGTCACGCAGTGACTTGCCGTTCTCCGCCGACATGAGCCTGGCGAACGCCTCGCCCCGCTCGGTCATCAGCTCGTACGCGCGGCGCAGGATCTCGGCCCGCTGCCGCGGCGGCGTCGCCGCCCAGCCGGGCAGCGCGTCCTGTGCCGCGCTCACCGCGTCAAGCGCGTCGGACACGGTGCCGTCGGCGACCTCGGCTAGGGGCTCCTCGGTAGCGGGGTCAATGACAGGGAACGTTCCGTTCCCCTTGACCCACTCGCCCCCGATGAACAGGCCGGTGGGGACATCGATGCCAGTGAGTTCCGCGATGCTCATGTATAACTCCATGCCTTGAAGCGTTGCGATGATCATGCCGTGAAGCGTTGCGACGATCACTGAAACCGAGCGTACGCCGCGGCTACTGATCGGGCACCGCGGCCCCCAGCGCCAATCCTGCTGGTGTCCTCTGCGGCATTCTCTGCGATCACTACAATCGTTTGCAGGTGGCACACACACATTCTTATGCGGCCGATGGGAGCAGGTCAACGGGGCCGCCCGGATAGTCGGCAGTCCCTTCTTTGCGGCAGGCCGTGCGGGCCAGCGCCGGCCGCTCTGGGCCGGGGCCAGTCAGCTGAGCGTGTTGGTGAGGTGGCGGCCCAGATAGCCGACGTAGACCTTCCCCGTCCTGGTGATCGCGTCCAGGTAATACAGCCGCGGGTTGATCTGACCGCCCGAGCTGGCGCCGATGACGAGGTGTGCCTCCATGTAAGTACGGCCGGACGCCTCGATCTCGCGAGGCACGGGGAAGATCCGCTCCTGCCACAGCTTCTGCTTGTTCCGCACCGTCGCGGACTCGCGCGGTCGCACCTTGCCAGGCGAAATGATGTAGGCGTCGGGGGACGGCGGGCGCTCGCACCAGGCCTTGAAGTCGCCGCGGAAGCCACTGTCCTGCCTTCCCTCGGCATACGACTCCAGGGCGCGGAACGCCTCCCACGAGTTGCGGACCCACGTCGGGGCCTCCGGGCTTGCGTCGAGCTCGAGCGGGTAGGCGATGTCACCGGTGAAGCTGACGCGGGGCAGGTTCTGCTCCACCCAGTCGATCAGCTCCGCGAACTCGCCGGGCGGCGCGGCCTGCGCGTCGGTGGGCCGGTTCGCGCCGTCGTCGTTGCCCGTCGCGATCAGGCGGCGGCGCAGCGCCCGGACCTGGTTCTCGAAGGCGAAGACCTGCTGCTGACGCTCGGCGAGCTCGGCGAGCGCGGACTCGCGCTGCGCGAGCAGCGCATAGACCCGGTCCTGCTGCTTCGCGGCCCAGTCGAGGGCGAGATCACGCTCCCGCCCCAGGTGCTCGACATGGTCGCGATGGGTCCGCACGTCCGCGGTATCGGGGGTAGAGCTCGCCTGCGGGAGCAGTGTCCTGCTCACCCGCGCCAGCGCGGCGGGGAGCGGCGCCTCGGCTGCCAGCCGCCGAGGCGCCGCCGAGATGATCATCGCCGAGGTCCCGGGATTCGCGGCGATCCGCGCGGCGGACAGGACCCGGTGCCTGGTGCCGTCGGCCGCGGCAGCGGGGTCCACGTCCGGCAGGTAGGTCCGCAGCTCGCCATCCCACACCGCGTGCGACTCCCCGATCGCCCGGCTGAACACCGACGTGCCTGGCCGGTCAAGAAGGTAGACGCTCGCCAGCCCCGCCACCTCGCGGGTGGCCTCGGCGATCACCGCCAGCCAGTCGTCGAGGCTCACGGCCGGATTCGCGGACGCGACCACGGCAGGCCGCCGGCGGCCCGGGTCGCAGAGGACGTCGATCAGCGCACCGGCTCGCTCCGCCCCAACGAGCACCGGCTCAGCGCAGAACCTGGCCGGCCCGTCGAAACCATCCACCCGGCCGAGCAGCCCACGCACTAGCCTCGGCGCCCCGGCGCGCTGGCGGGGCACCCAGTGGACGCCTGTGATGGCGGCGGGGACAAACTCGGCCTCCGTCCAGAACCAGGTGGCGGCCTTCGGGTCCGTCGGGTCGGCCGACGCATGCACGGTGAGGGAGACCGTCCAGTCGCCCTCCCCTGAGCCCTCAAGGAGCCGCCAGTTCCTGGTCTGCGCGCCATCCGGGGAGTTCGCCGCGATGTGCAGCAGCACCACCCCGGGAGCGATCCGCGAGTCACCCCTGTCGAAGGCCGCCAGGTCATACCGCTTCCACCCAAGCCAGGCGCGCATTTCGCCGGTGGCCGCCTGGAAGGCATCGGCCGACGAGGCCGGACTGTGGAAGATAGAGCGGTATCTGTTCTCGACCATCGCCGCCTCAGACATCGGCCGACCTGATCGGCAACCGTGCTTTTCACCATTTTGCCGGACCGGGCTGCCTTATGACGCCCCAACGCGCCGCCGAGCACACCCACTTCCCATCAGTTCCGACCACACAATCCGACCGCACTCACACCGGTGAATACTCCCCTTCTTCCGCCTGAATGACCTCGGCCACCGGGGCTGGCCCCGGGCGGCCGAGCGCGGCCCAGGCCGCGTCGGTGATCGCCTGGGTGGACAGGCCGTACTTGCCGAAGAGGTAGGGGCCGGTCCGCGAGCCCTCGGCGAAGGTGTCGCCGAGCCCGATCCTGCGCAGCGGCCTGCCGAGTCCCGCCTCTGCTATGGCCTCGGCCACCGCGGTGCCGAGCCCGCCGATGATCGAGTGGTTCTCGGCCGTGATCACGGCCTTCGCCGCCGCGGCGACCTCGATGACCGTGGCCGCGTCGAGCGGCTTGATCACCGGCACGTTGGTGACGCTGACCGAGACGCCGCTCGATTCAAGCAGCCGGGCCGCTTCGAGCGCGGGGGCGAGCATCATGCCGTTGGCGAGCAAGGCAAGGTCCGTTCCTCCGCATAGGACTGCTGCCTTTTCCAGGCGGAGCTCATGGTCGTCGGGGAAGATCAGCGGGATTTCGCCGCGCTTGAGGCGCACGTAGACCGGGCCGTCCACATCCACGATCGCCCGCGCGACCTGCCGCGCTTCGACGGCGTCCGCCACGTCGACCACGGTCATGTTCGGGATCGCGCGCATCAGCGCCACGTCGTCGATCGCCTGGTGGCTGGGGCCGCCCGGGCTTGATACGCCCGGCATGAACCCCACGATTCGCACCGGGAGGTTCGGGAACGCGATCGCGTTGATGATCTGGTCGAGCGGCCGCCTGGTGGCGAAGACGCCGAAGGTGTGCACGAACGGCCGGAATCCGTCGCGTGCGAGGGCGCCGGCGACGCCCATCATGTTCGCCTCGGCCATCCCCGCGTGGATGAACCGCTCCGGGTACGCGTCCTGGAAAAGGTCGATCTCGCACTGCCTGGTCAGGTCACCGGTCAGGCAGACGATGTCCGCGCGTTCCTTCGCCAGTTCGACGAGCGCGTGGCCGTACGGCTTGAGCACGGTCGGGTAGGGCGGCCGTCGCAGCTCAGGCATGGAAGCGCTCCAGTTCCGCGAGGAGCTCCGCCTCGGCCGCCGCGGCGAGCGCGGGCGGCAGCTTGATGAAGTGCCCGTCCGCGTCGGGCGGCAGGCAGCGGAGCCCGTGGATGGTAGACGTCCGATTGATCAGAACGGTCGGCTGCTTCGCGTCGCCGGCCTCGGCCAGGGCCTTCAGCACGGCGTTGACGTCATGGCCGTCGAGGTCGCGGGCCGCCCAGCCGAACGCCGCCCACTTGGCGGCGATCGGCTCGATCGTCGTGATCGTGTCGACCGGGCCGTCCACCTGGGAGTTGTTCGCGTCGAGCAGCACGGTCAGCCTGCTGAGCCCGTGGTGCGCGGCGAACATGACCGCCTCCCACAGCTGGCCCTCCTCGAGCTCGCCGTCGCTGATCATGGCGAACGTGCGCCTGTCCTTGTGCTTCAGCCGGTCGGCGAGCGCGAAGCCGGCCGCCGCGCTCAGCCCCTGGCCGAGAGAGCCGCAGACGTAGTCGGCGACCGGTGACCGCTCGGTGCCGATGGCCTCGATGGGCGAGCCGTCGAGGCCGTAGCTCTGCGCCTCGTCCTCGGTGAGGATGCCGAGTTCGGCCGCCGCGGCGAAGATGCCGATCATGTAGTGCCCCGGCGAGCAGACCAGGCGGTCATCGCCCGGCTTCATGACCGCGAAGAGCGCGGCGACCTGCTCCGCGCTGGACAGCGCCTGGCCCAGGTAGCCGAACCCCTGCGGCTTGATCATCCGGACGGCGCGCAGCCTGATCAGCGCGGCGAGCCTGGCCGGGTCATCGACGGTCCAGCGCGTCCCCGGGTCGGACACGCGGCTCCCTGTGGTCACGGTCGGCTCCCCATCCGCTGTTCGCGTCCACTGCGGGGCGCCCTTCGATCGCGGCAATCGTTTGCAGGTGGCATAGGCCCATTCTTATGTGCCCGACGAGGCCGGGTCAACGGCCCGGTGGCGCACGGGAAAGCCGCCCCCGGTTAGACAAAGCCGCACATTTCACGCTCCACCGCTGACCAACGGCATGATCCCGAAAATTTAGTGTCACTATAGCGACACTAGACTTACGTGATAATCAAAGTTTTCGCGATCATGCCAGTGAGCTGTGCCGACGAATGCGAACGGCGGCCACGGCAGCATACCGGCGCATCAGGCGCACCCCCGGCCGGCCGGCACGGCTGCCCAAGTCGGCATACCGGGCACCTTGCATTCCTGGCCGGTGGAACCACGCGTCCGTTCGGGATGATCTCATTTCCTTGAATTTTCGGAAATCGGGCGCTGGCGGGCTCGTTCCTCACGCGAAGATGATCCAGGGAACTAATGTGACCAGGGATTCAAAGTCGAAGGGGCGGGGCGCGACAAGCATGGAGCCGCTGGGGGGCGATGATCCGGCCGAGATCGCCGGGTACCGGCTGAGCGCGCGCCTGGGGGCGGGCGGTATGGGCCGGGTGTACCTCGCGTTCACCGCGGGCGGCCGGTCGGTCGCCCTGAAGGTCGTCCGGCCGGAGCTTGGCGATGACCCGGATTTCCGCGACCGCTTCCGGCAGGAGATCGCGGCGGCCAGGCGGGTGCACGGGCTGTACACCGCGGAGGTCCTCGACGCCGATCCCGATGCGAGCCCGCCTTGGCTGGTGACCGCGTACGTGCCGGGCCCCTCGCTGCAGCAGGCGGTCGCCGGGCACGGGCCGCTGCCGCCCGACACGGTGCTGCTGCTGATGGCCGGCATAGCCGAGGCATTGCAGGTGATTCACGACGCGGGGCTCGTGCATCGTGACCTGAAGCCGTCCAACGTGCTGCTCGCCGCGGACGGGCCGCGGGTGATCGACTTCGGGATCGCCCGCGCGGTCGACGCCACGACCATGACCCGCACGGGCATGCGGATCGGCTCTCCGGGGTTCATGGCCCCCGAGCAGGCCGAGGGGCTGCCGGCGACGCCGGCGATCGACGTCTTCGCGCTCGGTTCACTGGCGACATACGCGGCGCTCGGGCGGACGCCATTCGGCGAGGGCAACGACGCCGCGATGCTGTACCGCATCGTCCATCGCCCTCCCGACCTGGAGGGATGCCCGCCAGCGCTGCGCGGCCTTATCGAGCGCTGCCTGGCGAAGTCGCCGGAGCAGCGCCCGTCGCCGCGGGACGATCATCGCCGGCCTGGCCGCGCTGATCCTCGCCATCGGAATCGGCAGCGGGCTCGCGGCGCTGCTCAGCCAGCAGGACGGTGCCGGGCACGGTACCTCCGCGACCGGCGGCTCCGCGACTGGCGGCTCCGCGAGCAGTGCGGCCATATCCACGTCCGCGGCCGGCACCAGGTCAGCGACGGCAACGACGACCCAGAACACGGCCGCGCTAGGCGGATCGACGGCCGGCCCGCGGCCAAGCCAGGCGCCGGACCCCGCCGCCTGCCTGACAGGCACCTGGCGATCGGTCAACCAGCAGTTCACCGCCACCATCAACGGCCAGCAGATCCTGTTTACCGGGTCGGGCGCGATAGCGACCCTCCGGCCGGACGGAACGGGGGTAACCGTCTACAACGGCACAGTGTTCTCCGCCTACGACAACGGCGTCGAGTGGACCGAGACCTTCCGTGGCACGACGGAAGGGAACTGGGCCGTCAAGAACGGGGACATCCTGTTCAGCGCCGTCTCTTCGACCGGCATCGTGGTGGTGCGGGACGACGGGGCGTATAACAACTCGGGCCCGCTCGAGTCGGAGCCGGGCGCCGTGCCGTACGAATGCTCAGGTAACACGCTGCGGGAATACTTCCCCAATGGCGGTTCCGACGAACTGATCCGCGAGACCCCGTCGTGACCGTCCGGCGCCGGTCGCGGCGCCGCCGTTCGCGGAAATCGACAACGCTGCGGGCATGGATTATGCCCGGAATGTGGGTGTTTACGTGGATAAATCGGGCGCTGGTGGTGGGATCGGTGGGGCCACGGGACCGTTCGGGATGATGGTTAATGGTTATGGGTGTTGAATGTCAGGGAAGCTGACGCCGGTGAGTTCCTCGGACACCGACCAGAGGCGGCGGGCGACGGCCGCGTCGCGGGCGGCGGCGGAGCGGCCGACCAGCTTCGGGGCACCACGCAGGCCGAGCACGCCCGGGCCGACGAAGCTGTCGCCTGGCATGTCGGCGACCGCCGCGTACAGGGTGGGCAGCGCGCCGCCCGCCGCATCCTGCGCGATCAGGCGGTTGCCGATCTCGCGCATGGCGAACCGGACGAGCCCGCTTTCCGCCTGTGACTGGAGGTTCGTCGCGGCGTAGCCGGGGTGCGCAGCCATCGCCCGCACCGGCGAGCCCGCTTGGCTGAGGCGGCGCTGGAGTTCGGTCGTGAACAGCAGGTTGGCGAGCTTCGACTGGCCATAGGCGCGCCAGGGCCGGTAGGGCTTGCGTTCCCAGTTGAGGTCGGCGAAGTCGATGCGGCCGACTTGGTGGACGCCCGAGGAGACCGTCACGACCCGTTCGGTGATGTTGGGCAGCAGGAGATTCGTGAGGGCGAAGTGGCCGAGGTGGTTGGTGCCGAACTGCAGCTCGAACCCGTCGGCGGTGCGGGACAGCGGCGGGATCATCACGCCGGCGTTGTTGATGAGCAGGTTTATCTCGCCCTGCCAGGCGGCCGCGAACGCGCGGACGGAATCCAGGGAGGCGAGGTCAAGCTCGCGTGCTTCCGGTGCCCCGCCCTCGGGCGCGGACATCGCCGACGCCGCCGCGCGGCCCTTGGCAAGGTCACGCACGGCGAGCACGACCCGCGCGCCGACGTTCGCGAGCGCTGCCGCCGCGGTGTTGCCGATGCCGCTGTTGGCACCGGTGATGATCACCGTCTTGCCTGACATATCGGGAAGGTCTGCTGCGGAGAAGGCAGCCATGGCTGTTCCTTGGTCCTCGCCTGGCGGGTTGGTCAGCCGGTGGCGTTCAGCCAGCGAACGGGGGCGCCGTGGCTGGCGTGGCGGAATGGCTCAAGCTCATTGTCCCACGCGGTGCCGAGCAGCAGTTCAAGCTCGTTCTCAAGCACTGAGGCGCCGTTGGCGCCGAGCGCCAGGGCGGCACGGAGGCGGCCCTCAGGAATGAGGACGTCACCGTTGGCGCTCGCGGTACAGGAGAAGATGCCAAGGTTGGGCGTGTAGCTGTAGCGGACAGCGTCACAGCCGGGCGAGGCCTCCTCGGTCACCTCAAAGCGCAACCGGTTCCAGCCCGCGAGAGCGGACGTGATGGCGCCGGCCATGCCCGGCCGCCCTTTCCACGTCAGCTCAGCTCGAAGAGACCCTGGGGCAGCCGGCTGGCTGACCCAGGGCATGCTCACTGCCGTTCCGACTGTCCCCGCCACTGCCCACTCAACGTGCGGGCATAGCGCCGAGGGCGCGGAATGGACCTGCAAAACGCCGTATACCGACACCGGTGCCTCCCTAAGAACCAGGTTCGCCTTCCCCTGCGACCTCGATCTCAACGGAGGCAACCATGCTCACTTCGTGCGCACGGGTACCCCGGTGTCTGCGTCACATTCTGCCGTAGGGCCACCGGAGATGCCAGCGGTATGGCCTAGAAAACCTCGCCGACGACCAAGCGTGACCAGCGCGGCGAGCCCGGTGATGGAAACACACGTCCACATGACGTAGTCTCCGGCCTCGTCGTAGAACGTCCGGCCGGTCGCGGCGGGGAGGTTCAGGCGGACCGTCACCACTGCGTGGCTGCCTTGGCCAAGCCAGGCGAGCTCCCTGCCGCGGGCATCGAAGGCCACCGTGTCGCCGGTCAGCGCGGCCTGGACGACGGGCCTGCCGGTCTCGGCGGCGCGCAAAGCGGCGAGGCTTCCTTGCTGGTCAGGACCCCAGGTGCCCTGGAACGTGGACGTCGATGACTGGTAGACGATGAGCTGCGCACCCAGGCCGGCCTCGACCCTTGACATGTCGGGGAAGGCGGACTCGAAGCAGATGAGCACGCCGATGCTGAGCGGTCTTGGTCCCGCGGTCGTCACGGTGAGCAGGCGCGCGCCCGTGCCGGGGATCATGTTGGACCCGGCCGCCTTGCTGATCTTGGTAAGCCAGCCGAACTGCTGGCGGAACGGTATGTACTCGCCGAACGGCACGAGGCGCGTCTTCACGTAGCTGCCCTTGATGCCGTCCCGGCCGACCAGGACGGCGACCTTCTCCTGGCCACCGCCGTTCGGACCGGGGATGGCGGCGTCCTGGCTGGCGAGAATCTCCGCCTTGTCCTGAGCGGACAGCGTCTCGATGCGGCGCAGCAGGGCGTGATCGAGCGACAGGTCGTCGGCGACGCTCGACTCGCCCCAGACGATGAGGTTGGGGTGGACCCTGGCGAGCGCTCCCGTGCGGCCGAACTCCGCGGTCAGCGCCTCGGACGCGTCGACGCGCTGCGTCGCGTCGCGCACCGCGCCCGGCTGGACCAGGGCGATGGTGACCTGGCGGACGGCGGGGAAGGGCGGCGTCAGGGCGAACGCGAGGGGTCCTGCTAGGGCGGCGGCGGCGAACGCGGCGACGCCGGCCAGCGCCATCGTGCTCCGGTGGCGCGGGGCGCTGCGCTCGGCGGGCTTGGTGCTGTCGGCGGCCGGGACGCGGGAGCCAGGCGGGGTAAGCGCGGCGGGGCGGAGCGCCCCGGCCAGCAGCGTGAGCCCGGTATTGGCGATGAGCAGCGCGACGCTGACCAGCCACACTCCCCCGGCGCTGGCGAGCGCGAGCACGGCGGGATGCTGCCACTGGGACGCGCCGTACAGCCCCCATGGACCGCCGAGCCCCTGGTAGGACCTGACCCATTCGGGGACCAGCCAGCAGCTCGGGACCACGAACAGCGCGATGAGCGCCCGCGGCATCGACACCGGGGGCTTGAGCAGGCGGCTGACGGCGACGGCGAACGGCGAGTACAGGCAGCCGAAGATGGCGCCGATCAGCACCACACAAGGCCCGATCTGGGGTGTCATCCATTGCAGGATCGCGATCAGGTACCCGGCACCGAACCACCAGCCCCTGGCGATCGCCTGCCGGGTCGTCGCGGCGCGGGCAAACAGCACCATGCCGGGCACGAGCGCGAACCAGGCGAGATACGACAGGCCGGGCCCCGGGAACACGAGCACGGCGGGCACACCGCCCGCCAGGAACGCCAGCCACCGGACCGGGTACCGGAAAGGCCGGGCGAGCGCACGGTGCAACCTCACCATTCATTGTCAATCAACCCATATGCCGCATGCAAAAGCCCCGCGACGGGTGAAGCGTCAACGTGAGAAAGGGCGTGGAAGTGGCGGTTAGTCGCAACCTGATGACAGGAGCGGGGCGCAGCGTGGGTCCGACGATGACGCGCCGGACCCACGCAAGCCCCAGCGACCCCGCAAACGGCTACGAGCGTGCAGCCGCTTCCTCGAGGCCGCGACGCACGAGGACGCGGGCGAGGTGCTCCCGGTAGGCCTTGCTGCCGTGGATGTCGGAACCGGCGGACGTGCCCTCCGCGGCGAGCGCGGCCGCGTCGGCGATCGACGCGCCTGCGGCTAGCGCGGACTCGACCGCGGTCGCGCGCAGCGGGGTCAGGCCCATGCTGACCAGCCCGACCGAGGTGCCCTGCACGGCCACGCCGACGATCGCCCAGTCGATCGCCCGCTTGGTGAACTTCTGGAAGGACCACGCGGCCGGGATGGCGGGCTTGGGCACCTGGATCTCGGTGAGCAGTTCGCCAGGCTCGATCGCCGTCTCGAAGATGCTCTTGAAGAACTCCGTGGCCGGTACCGAACGGGTCCCTGACTCGCCCCTGATGACGAACGTGGCGTCGAGCGCGAGCAGCGTCGCCGGCAGGTCGGAGGCGGAGTCGCCGTGCGCCACCGAGCCGCCGATCGTGCCCCGGTGCCTGATCTGCGGGTCACCGACCTCTCCGGCCGTGTGCGCGAGCAACGGGATGTCCGCGATGAGCACCGCCGAGGTCGCCACGTCGTGGTGCCTGGTCAGCGCGCCGATCGCCACATAGGTGCCCTCGTCGCGGATGTAGGAGAGCTCCGTGATCCTGCCGAGGTCGATCAGCACCGCGGGCGAGGACATCCGCAGCTTCATCAGCGGCAGCAGTGAGTGCCCGCCCGCCAGGTACTTGGCGTCCTCGCCGTGCTCGGCCGCGAGCCCGAGCGCCTCTTCCACCGACGAGGCGCGGACATAGGTGAAGGGAGGAGGAATCACTTGCCAGCCCCCGTGGTAGAAGAATCAGCGTTGGACGAAGCCGCCGCGACCAGGGCCGCCTGCACGATGTTGTGGTACCCGGTGCACCGGCAGATGTTGCCCTCAAGGCCCGACCGCACGTCGGCCTCGGTGGGCGACGGGTTCTCCTTGAGCAGCGACACGATCGCCATGACCATGCCGGGCGTGCAGTACCCGCACTGCAGGCCGTGCTCGGTGTGGAATGCCTTCTGCACCGGGTGCATCTCACCCGAGTCGTACGGCGGGACCGTGGAACTGAGCCCCTCCAGGGTGGTGACCGAGTGCCCGTCCGCCTGTGCGGCGAGCACCGTGCACGACTTGACCGATTCGCCGTCGAGCAGCACCGTGCAGGCGCCGCAGGAGGTGGTCTCGCAGCCGATGTTGGTCGCGGTGAGGTCCGCTACGTCGCGCAGGAAGTGCACGAGCAGCATGCGGTCCTCGACGTCCGCGGTGATTTCCTTGCCGTTGACGGTCAGCTGGACCTTCATTCCGCGCTCACTTTCCGGGCCCCGCCCTGCTGGATAGCGGTCCACACACGTTCTGGCGTCATCGGCATGTCAATGTGCCGGACGCCGAGATGCGATACGGCGTCGATTACCGCGTTGTGCACGGCCGGGGTGGCCCCGATCGTGCCGGCCTCGCCTATGCCCTTCACGCCCATCGGGTTCACCGGGGTCGGCGTCTCGCTCCTGAGCAGCTCGAAGCTGGGCAGTTCGGCCGCGGTGATCGCGGCGTAGTCCGCGAGCGTGGAGGTCAGCGGGTTGCCGTCGGCGTCGTAGAGGATCTCCTCGCACAGCGCCTGCGCGGCGCCCTGGGCGATGCCGCCGTGCCGCTGGCCGTCGAGCAGGATCGGGTTGAGCACCGGTCCCGCGTCGTCGGCCGTGACGTGCCGCAGCAGCGTGACCTTGCCGGTCTCGACGTCGACCTCGACGAGCGAGAGGTGCGTACCGAACGGGAACGTCGGCCGGTCGGCCGTGAACCGCACGTTGGCCACGATCAGCCCCGCCTCGGCCGCCGAGGCGACCTGTGACCAGCTCAGCGACTTGTCCGGGTCGCCGACGATGTGCCAGGTGCCGGTCTCTGCGTCGAGCATGACGTCGGACTCGGCGGCCTCGAACAGCTCGGCCGCCTTCTTGGCCGCCTCGTCCTTGACCTCGATCGCCGCCTTCTGCACGGCCGAGCCGCCGAGCTGCAGCGAGCGGGACGCGTAGGTGCCGATGCCGTCGGGGATCAGGTCGGTGTCGCCGTGGATGACCTCGATCTTGTCCATCGGGATGCCGAGTTCCGCGGTCACGAGCATCGCGAACGCGGTGTGGTGCCCCTGGCCGTGCGCGGACGAGCCGGTGTAGACGGTCGCGGTGCCGTCGCCGTGCACCTCGACCTTCGCGGTCTCGCCTGCCGCGGCGTCGGCCGCGGTGATCTCCACGTACGAGGCGAGGCCGATGCCGAGCTGCCTGGTCGCCCCGGCCGCACGGCGGCGCTGCTGCTCCGCGCGCAGGTCGTCGTAGCCTGCCGCCTCGAGCACCTTGTCGAGGGCGGACTCGTAGTCACCGGTGTCGTAGGGCGCGCCCGTCTTGGTGACGAACGGGAACTGATCCGGCTGGATGAAGTTGAGCTTGCGCACCGCCGCGGGGTCGATACCCGCCTCGGCGGCGTACCAGTCCACCATCCGCTCGATGGTGGCCGCGGCCTCCGGCCGGCCGGCACCGCGGTAGGCGGCGACCGGCGTCCCGTCGGTGACCACGACCTTGTACCCGGCCTGCACCGCGGGAATGTCGTACACGCCTGGCGCCATCAGGTTGGTCAGCATCGGCAGGAAGCCCGACATCCGCGGGTAGGCACCGGTGTCCTGGATGACGTCGAGCCGGTAGGCCTTGATGTGCCCGTCGCGGGTGCCGCCGAGCTTGACATGGTGCAGCTGAGCGCGGCCCTGGGTCATCGCGAGCAGGTTCTCTGTGCGGGTCTCCACCCAGCGCACCGGCCTGCCGGTGTGCTTGGCCGCCCACGCGATGATGATCGACTCGCGGTCGACGCCGATCTTGGCGCCGAACCCGCCGCCCACGTCGGGCGCGACCACCCGGATCGCGTCGGGCGGCAGCCCGATGGCGGTCAGGATCAGCCGGGCGATCTGCGCGTTCTGGGTGGAGGTCCAGACGGTGAGCTTCCCGTTCACCCACGCCGCCGCGGTGGACCTGCCCTCCATGGGCAGGCAGGCGACCCGCTGGTTCACGACGTCGCCCTCGACGATGACCTCGCAGTCGTCGAAGATGGAGTCGTCGGTGACCTGGCCGAGGCCCTGGGTGCACACGTTCGTGCCGGCGTCGGGGAACAGCAGGGACTCCCCGGCCAGGGCCGCCTCGATGGACGGCACGGCGGGCAGCTGCTCGTAGTCCACGCTGACCAGCTCGGCGGCGTCCTCGCCCTGGTAGGTGCTGTCGGTGAGCACGAGTGCGACCGGCTCGCCCACGAACCGCACCCGGTCCACCGCGAGCAGCGGCTCCGACCACTGGCCGCCGAGCGGCATCGGTCCCTCGGCCGGCGGCGCGCCCTCGGCCGGCGGCTCGGCCGGCGGCGGCGCGGGCAGGTCGGTCATGTCCGCCACGGTCAGCACCGCGACCACGCCCGGCTGCGCGAGCGCCTCCGAGGTATCAATGCCGGTAATCAGGGCGTGCGCCACCGTCGATCGCACGAACGTGGCACGCACCGCCCCAGCCAGCTCTGGTTCGCGCAGGTCGTCGACGTAGACGCCGCCCGAAGTCAGTAGCCGCGGATCCTCCGTACGGATCACCCGCGTGCCAAGAATGCTCATTTGTCCTCCGCAGATACGGCCTTGTTCGCGAACCTACACCTAACCACGAGACATCTTCCAGCCCCGCGTTACGCAAAGCTACGACCGTATTTTCTGTGCAAACCCCAAGGTAGGAGGGGTTCTCCGCTAGTCCCATTGTGACTTCCCAAAAACCAAGAAGCCTTATTCAGAACGTACCGTGGCTACTGTTCTTGGCTGCATCCGGCGCGCCGACCAGGGGACAGACGCGCTGCTCCCGCTCGCCGCGCCCGCGGGCCCGGGTGCTCCGCGTCCCGCGGAACGGGCGCTCACCCCTATCCGGGAGGTAAACGGCACGTCAGGGAACTAAGACGGAACCGTCTGCGTTGTTTACTTTCATGGGAAGTTGGGCCGGCATAAGGTGATCTGATCGCTGATCAATCACGAGCAGGACCGGCGGGCATGGCGGTACCTCCCGGGAGCGGCACCCCGCATCCCGGAGGGCATGCCCGATGAAAGGCGAAGGTGTCGGGCATGCGCGAAGAAGTCAGCCGCGATCGGACCGTCTGCGTGGACCAGGTGTGCCCAGGCGATCACGCCTTCATGGCCTTCTCCGACGATGACGAGCGCTGGGACATCCTCGGCGTGTTTGCACAGCAGGGGTTCATGCGCGACGAAAAGGTCCTGTTGCTTGTTGATGCCGGCCATGACCCCGCCTCGGTCGCGGCCAGGGTCTGCGGCGGAAGGGCCACGGGGCGCCGCGCGGTGCAGACGGGTCAGCTCGTCGTGTCCAGCGCGCCGAGGTTCGCGCGCGGCCGGTTCGACGCCAAGCGGCTGGTGGAGGGGGTCCGCCGCCGGATCGACACAAGCACGGCCGATGGGTTCAGCGGGCTGCGCGGTGCGAGTGAGATGTCGCTCACGCTCGCCCCGGTCGATCATCTCGACCAGGCGGTGGAGTACGAGACGGCGCTGCACGACGCGCTCTTCGCCGGGCACCCTGACCGGCGCCACACGGCGCTGTGCTACTGGGATGAGCGGCTGTTCGGGGGAACCGAGGCGATGGAGGCGGTGCGCGCGGTGCACCCGGTGACCGTGCTGCCTCGCGCTGGCGCGCTGCACGTGGCGGTGACCGCCGACGGCGTCACGATCACCGGGGACGGCGACCTGGCCAACCGCGCGGAGTTCGACGCCGCGCTGCGCACGCTCGGCCGCCTGCCGCGCGCCACGCTGGTCCTCGACATCACCGGCCTGTCCTTCCTCGACGCCAACAGCGCGGGAGCGGTGATCAGGCTGGCGGCCGGGCTCGCTCCGCCGCAGCAGCTTGAGGTCAGGTGCCGCAGTACCCACCGGCGGCTGCTTCACCTGCTCGGCGGCCGGCCGCTGCGCCAGTTGTCGATCGTCACCGAGCGCCTGTAGCCCCGCCGGCGGCCCGAGAACGCGGGAAGCCCCGCCGGGGTTTCCCCGGTGGGGCTTTTCGCTGCGGCTGCTCTGGTTGACTCTGCGCTTGGTGCCGCTGACCTCGCGCGTCGTGCCTGGTGCCTGGTGCCTGTTGTCAGGCGCTGGTGCCGGCCTCGTGGGCCGCCCCGGTGATCTGCTCGGCTGCCGGGCCGACCACGGTCGCGACCGGGGCCTCGCGGCGCAGCTTGGCGAACCCGAAGATCCCGGCGAGGAAGGACAGCCCGCCGAAGCCGAAGGCGAACAGCGAGAGGATGTACGTGATCTGGGAGACCTTCCACCAGCCGTAAGCGTTCAGCAGCATGGACCGCAGCGTCTCGCCCTTGAAGACCGTGGCCACGGTGCCGGCGAGCTTGGTGTTGCTTGGCTGCGCCTGCGCCTCGGTGGACAGCTGGGAGTAGGTCTTGCCACCAGCCATGTTCTGGATGTGCACGGCGATGAAGCCGTCTGCGTAGGCCTCAGCCTGCTGGCCGGTCAGCAGTTGCTGGCCCGCGTACTGCGAGACCGACGGGATCATGCTCGGCGTGATCTCGGCGCCCGCCTGGGGGTGTGCGAACGCCGCCGCCGGCGGGAAACTGATCTGCTGGGCGGCGAGCTGGCTCTGCACCGTGTTGTGCACGTAAGCCGACCCCCAGAGCAGCAGACCGCCGGCGACCAGCAGGACGACACCCAGCGAGGTACCGATCCACCCGAGAGCCTTGTCGAAAGTAGTGCGGCGCATTTGGGACATCTCCCTGAATTTCCGCCTGGCCTTGTTAGCCTGGCTTCTGGAATTTCCTTGCGTTCATAAGAATCCACCGGGGGCCCCCAGGTCAGGCACGGCGCAATGGCACCGTTCACGGGGGACCAAGGTCACCACGGGCCGGACGCAAGGTCCTCACCTCAACCAGCAGCTCCGCGGGCATTGACGTGCCGCGGGCCGGACGAAATAGCGAAATGCCAGTTCAGAATGGCAAGGACGAACCGAAAGGTCACCTGCCGCAGGCGCGTGACCGGGGGCTGGGCGTGCGGAATTCCGACGCCCTCGTATTCGCCGCCGACATGTACGGCGTCCAGCTCGACCAGCTCGCCGCCCTGACCGGCGGTGAGCGGTCCGCGCGGGCGGCGGCGGCCCGGTGGCGCGAACTCGGCTACGCGGAAAGCGCAAGGCTCGGCCCCGGGCCGGCCTGGGTCTGGGCGACCAGGGCGGGACTGGCCGCCTGCGGGGTTGCCTACAAGCCGGCCAAACCGGCGCTCTCGCGGCTCGCGCACATCAGGGCGGTAACGGCGGTCCGCATCGCCCTCGAGGCAACGAGCGGCTACCAGGCGGCGGGCGCGTTCTGGCGGTGCGAACGGCGGATCAGGTCACGGCACGGGGTCGGCCTTCGCCAGCATCTGCCCGACGCCGAGGTGCACTGGCCCGACGGCGCTCCGGTCGCGTGGGCCGGCGAGTGCTGGGCGGTGGAGGCCGAGCTCACGCCCAAGACCGTCGCCCGCACCGTCGCGATCCTGCGGGAGATCCTGGCCAGGACGGGTGACTACGGCTGTCCCGCCGCCGACGCCTCGGTACCCGGCCGGCCTCTGCGGCACGCGCGGGCGCTCTACCTGTGCTCCGCCGCAGCGCTGCCCACCGTCTTGCGGGCCCGCGCCGCCCTCGGCGCGCTATCCGCCCGCGTCGAGGTGCGTGACCTCCCGCCGGGCGCCCCGCTGTGACGTGCAGACACGCATTCGACCATGATCACGTAACTTCGGTGTCACCATGGCGACACTGAATTTCCGCCAGGAAAAAGTCTTCGCGATCATGCGCGACGGCGTAATGGGGCGGTAATGAATCGATTGTGGTATTGCCGCAGCCGCGCGTGGTGTAGTAAGCGCGTGAGCCGCCATCGCGTGCCGGAGACCAGGCATCCGGTGCGGCGTGCCGTCGGGCGCGGGGTGTTCTGGCTGCTGCGGCTTGTTGTATTCGTCGCGGTCGCGGTGGCTTTCGCGCCGGTGACGCTGGTGGCGGCGGGGACGGCGGGCTACGGCTGGTGGCGCGGGTTGCCGCCGCGGAGGCTGCATGCGGCCGCGTTGTGGTGCCTGCCGATGGTCGCCGCGTGGCTGATCGCGGTCGCCGCGTGGCCGGTTCGCGCCTCCTACCCGGCCGGCTACCCGGCCGGGGTGGGGCCTGGAGCGGTGTGGCTCAGGGTCGTCGCCGCGCCGTGGCGTGCCTGGCTGGACATGTGGCAGCTCGCCGGCCATGGGCACCTGGCCTCGGCGGCGGTCGCGGCGGCACCGCCGGCGATCCCGCTCGGCATCGCGGCGGGCGGCCTCGCCTGGGCGTACCGGCTGTTCCGCATGCGGACTGGCACGGGCGGGCTCACCCCTGCCGCGCCCGCGGCGTTCGACGAGCGGCAGTGGCGCCACCAGGTCAGGACCGCGCGGGCGCTGCTCGCCGCGCCGGGCGCGCTGCCGCTCATCTCCGCACGCGGAGATGTGGTGGCGGGCGCGGCGATCCGCTCGGTCCGGCATCGCGGCGTCAGGTCGGCGGCGATCCCTTACGAGCGGCTCCGCTCGCACCAGGTCGTGATCGGGTCAACGGGAACGGGGAAGACCACCCTGCTTCTTCGGCTCTGGGCCGGGTTCATGGCGGCGGGGCTGCGCAGGTACGCCGCCGGGGCCGGCCGCCGGCCGTTGCTCGTGGTGCTCGACTGCAAGGGCGGCGGCTCCTCACGCAAGATCGCCGACAGGACCCGCCGGGTGCTGCGCGACGCGGGCGCCCGCTCGACCGCGATCTGGCCGGATGAGGCGTCGCTCTCGCTGTGGGCGCTGCCGCCCGACCGGCTCGTCACCACGCTGCTCGACCTGATCGAGCACGGCACAGGAGGCGCGGCGTATTACGCCGACGTGATGGAGGCCATCGTCGCGCTCGCGGTCAGCGCCCCCTGCGGTCCGCCCGTGAGCTCGGCCGACTTCCTCGCCAGGCTCGACGCCAACTGGCTCGCCGCCACGTATGAGGCGAGCGGTGCAGGGGGCGCAGTCGCGACGGTACGTTCCGACAAAAAGGCCTTTTCAGACACAAGGCTCCGGTTCTCAGCGCTGTTCCGCAAGCTCGGCGCCGGCCTCGACGGCGGCGCCTCGTTCGCGGACGCGGATGCGTGGTATTGCGTGCTCGAGGGGACCGCGGAGGTCTCGGTGGCGGAGGCGCAGGCACGGGCGCTGACCGACCTGCTGGCCTTTCACGCGCTCCGCGGTGACCGGGAGATCCTGCTCGCGGTCGATGAATTCTCCGCGGTCAGCCGGCGGCTGCCCATCTGGCGGCTGTACGAGCGGGCTCGGTCGCTCGGGCTCGCTGTGCAGGTGTCCGCGCAGTCCTGGGAAGGCCTGGCGGAGTCAGACGACGAACGGCAGCGGATCGCCGCGACCGCCGAGGGCGGCATCTGGCTGCTGCGCACGCCACGGCCCGAGCCGGTCGTGGCGCTAGCGGGGACCCGCTCGCAGGTCGATACGTCACGGCGGTTCTCCGGTGAGGGCGCCTGGTCCGACGACGGGCTGTCGCGTACCCGGCTCGCGCCGGTGCTCGACGCGGACCTCGTCCGCCGGCTCGACGTGGGGCAGGTCGCGTACGTGTACCGGGGCGGGGTCACGTACCTGCAGATCAAGCGGCTCACCGGGCGGCAGGCGGCGATCGGGGGCGACCCGGCCACCGGTGCCGCGCGCGGGCCGACCACCGGCACCGGGGCTGGCGTCCTGGCGGGGGCCGGCGTCGGGTTCGTGGCTGGCCGGGCATCCGGGGCTCCGCCGCCTGCGACGGCACTGCCGGACGTGAGCGACGTGCTCGAGGAGGCGTTCGGGGTGCGCCGTGACTGAGATTTGCGGAAGGGACGCGGTGAACGACGATCCTTTTGCCCAGCTTGGGCTGCCCGCGCGGGCGGACGTGTCAGACGACGATGTGCGGGCTGCCTGGCGGCGGGTCGCGGCGGCGACGCATCCGGACCGGGACGACGGCGGCGACCCGCCACGGTTCGGCGCCGCGGCGGCGGCCTACGCCCTGCTGCGGACCGCCGACGGCAGGGGCGACGCACTCGCCGACCTTGCCGCCGCACGGGGTGCACCACGTTCGCGCCGTTTCGGAAACACCGGTTATAGAAGCACGTGGCGAGCAGGCGCCGGGCGGCGTGGCAGCGGGCGACGGCACGGTAGCGCACGACGGCCGGCCGGCACGCGGCGGAGCAGCCAGGCCAGGCCGATCCGCGCACTGGCGCTGCGGATGGCCGCCGCCACGGCCGCCGCCACGGCGGTCGCCGCCGCGGCGTTCTTCGCGGCCGACTGGTCGCCGTCCAGCATCGGCGTGCTGACGGGCGTGCTCACGTGGCTCTTGGCAACCACGCGCCACGACCTCACCAGGCAATTCCGCAGGCTGAATCGGTCATGAACGGCATCGCCGCAGAAAAGAGGTCCGCTAGCCGGATTCCCTGCCGGTGGCGATGGGGCGGGAGGGGTCGGTGATCCAGTTGGACCAGGAACCAACGTAGAGCGCGGCGGGGAGGCCGGCCAGGCTGAGGGCGAGGGCCTCGTGGGCGGCCGTGACGCCGGAGCCGCAATAGACGCCGGCTTCGGTGCCGCCGGCTGCGCCGAGCGACTTGAATCGGGCCGCCAGTTCGGCGACGGGGCGGAAGCTTCCGTCGGGGTTGAGGTTCTCGGCGGTCGGCGCGCTGGCCGCGCCTGGGATGTGCCCCGCCACCCGGTCCACCGGCTCGGTCTCGCCCCGGTACCGCTCTGCCGCCCTGGCGTCGAGCAGCAGGCCGGTCTTGGCGAGCGCCGCCGCGCCCGCCGCGTCGAGCAGCGGCAGGTGGCCCGGGCGCGCGGTGAAGTCACCGGGCAGCGCATCCGACTGCTGCGACGTCGGTGACGGACCGGACTCGACCGGCTGCCCGGACGTGGTCCAGGCGCGGAAACCGCCGTCGAGGACACGCACCGACGGGTGGCCGAAGTAGCCGAGCAGCCACCACGCACGGGCGGCTGCGGTCGAATCCGCGTCGTCGTAGACAACCACCAGGCGGCCGTCGTTCACCCCGGCGCGGCGCATGGCGGCCTCGAAGCCGGCGGCCGGCGGCATCGGGTGCCGGCCGCCGGGGCCCGGCGGCCCCGCGAGGTCGCGGTCAAGGTCCACGAAGACGGCGCCGGGGATGCGGCCCGCCTGGTACAGCTCACGGCCGGGCGGACCGCCAAGGCGCCACCTGACGTCGAGCAACGTCGGCGGGCCGCCCTGCGCGAGCAGGGCGGCCAGTTCATCGGCGGTGATCAAGGCGGCGGCACTCTCATCGGTCACCTGGCCAGTATCGCCGGCGCCGCGCGGCGTTAACGAGGAAGGGCGCGGGTAACGCGGGCGCGACGAATATGTCCACGAGTGGACAGGCCCATCGGAATCGGGCGAGCGGGCGCCGTGAGTTAACCGGGCGGAGAACGCGAGCATGGGGACGAACTGCTCGGCTTGGGTCAGCGAGCCGTGCATGCCGACGAGCGAGGATTCGAGCGGCTCGGCCTTCATGGCGACAATCGCCGATGTGCCCGCGCACGCGGCCACCACGTCGCCGATCCGCGCGGCCATCGCCTCTTCTGCCCCGCCTGCCGTGCCGCCGCCCGGCGGCCCGAACCAGCCGTCCTTGATGGCCTCCTCGCGGGAGGCCACCCAGGCGTGCTCGCCGAGCGTCTCCCGCCAGGTGGCCAGCACGTCGGCGGCGGCGCCCGGACGGGTGTACACATGCCTGGCGCGCGGCTCGCCGCCGAGCAGCGCGACGCCGTCGCGCAAGACGGCGGCCGGGCCATCGGCGTCGATCCTGTCGTCAGGACCGACGTTGACCATGCCGTGGTCGGCCGTCACGTAAAGGACGGTCCCGTACGGCAGCGCGGAGGCGAGGTGCTCGGCCAGCCTGTCCACGTGCGCGAGCTGGAACGTCCAGGCAGGCGAGGAGACGCCGTACCGGTGCCCCGCCGCGTCGAGGTCGCCGTGGTAGGCGACCACAAGCGCGCGGTCGGATTCCGCGAGCGCGGCGGCCGTCAGCGCGGCGAGCATCCCGAGCGAGTCCGCGCCGCGGTACTCCGCGCCGCGCAGCGCGGCCCGGATCAGCCCGCTGCTCGCGTACGCGCCTGACGCGACGTGTACCGCGGCGACCCCCGCGTCCCTGGCCCGTTCGAAGATCGTCGGCTGCGGCTGCCAGCCGACCGGGTCGATGTCCTCTGGCCAGTGCAGGCCGTTGAGCAGCCGTTCCGTGCCGGGGATCGCGACCTGGTAGCCGAGCATCCCGTGGACGGCCGGCACAAGGCCGGTGCCGAGGGAGGCCAGGCTCGTCACCGTCGTGGACGGGAATCCGGCGGTAAGCGGCCGTGAATTGAACGCGAGCTCGGCGAGGAACGGCGCGGCCGCCTGGTGCGCGCGCAGCAGCTCATGGCCGAGCCCGTCGATGACGAGCAGGCAGGCGCGATCCGCCGCCGGCAGGGCGAGCACGTTCGCCGAAGCGTCGCCTGTCAGCGAGGCGAGGATCGAGGAAGACAGGTCGGCGAGGCTTGACTCGCCGTATGAGGGCACGATCGGGCTGGTCCGGGGCTCTCGCGCCATGGCCATCAGCTCCCGGAGCTGGCGGTCGCGTCGTTGAGCGCACTCGCGAACTTCAGCACCTGACGGACCGCGTCCTCGCCGTCGGCGGCCTCGCTGATCCGCAGCGTCAGGTCATCGGCGGTGATCGTGCCCAGGTACCCGTGGTCGGCCTCGCAGGACTCGTCACCGCAGTGCGCCGGCTCGAGCTCCACGTGCGACAGCACGTTCCAGCCGATCGTCAAGATGACCTCGGATGGCATGGTCACGCCGGGCACGTAGCTCGCCGGGTCAGGGACCACCCGGGTGAGCGACACCGACGTCACGCGGGAGAAACGGACCGCCTCGGAAGACGTCTCGGCGCGCGGCCTTGACTGCGGGTCATCGGCCGGGTGCTCGTCGGTGTGCGAGTAGACCAGCCGCGTCGGGGTCAGCGCGAGCACGGTCATGTGCCTGCGGACCTCCATCCCCGGGTCGAATATCGCGTCGTGGTGCACGAAGAAGGCGGTGACCGGCTCGGAGCCGAGCGCGGAGGCGACCGAGTCGGTCACCAGGCCCGGGTAGTAGCCGCTGCGCTCGACCGCGGCCCGCAGGTCCTCGGTCATGACTCGGGTTTCCGTCATCCCTCCATCCTGCACTGTCCACGGGCGTGGTTCACCCCATGGACGCTGTAAACCCGCCCCGAACTAGCTGACAGAACGGTCAAAAGCGGCAATATCATACGATACGGGCTCGGTTCCCGGCACCTCGGAGCCGGGCGGGTCGGTACCGGGCGCGTCGGTACCGGGCGCGTCGGTACCGGG
>Ga0066797_1000113_pt1 | contig 24336 bp, 19 predicted proteins | sample PersoiDNA2013193_FD_76335 | JGI IMG/M metagenome (GOLD analysis project Ga0066797, IMG submission 76335) | Permafrost soil microbial communities from the Arctic, to analyse light accelerated degradation of dissolved organic matter (DOM) -... | ecosystem: Environmental > Terrestrial > Soil >... | reverse complement strand
CCGCGAACGCGCCGCAGCCGCCGGCATCACCATAACCGGCATAACACCACAGGCAGCACCCACCGGCGCATACCAGCCCGACACGCCCGAGACCGCCAACTTATAAACCGACGCGTCCTATGGCACGCTTTTCTGCCACCAAGAAAAAAATTTCCAAGATCTTTTGCTGAGCTGGGGTATCAGATGTCGTTCGGCGTCACGTGAGCGCGCCGGGGCATCGTGAGCATCCTTGGCCGGGCGGCATCGGGCCGCCGCCTGTTGTCACGAAAGCCACGGAACGGGCCGAACGGGCCGAAAGCCACGGAACGGGCCGAACGGGCCGAACGGGCCGAACGGGCCGAACGGAAACCGGCCCGCGACACGCCGAAAGCACGGGAACCCGCCGATGCGCACCGGGCAGCCAGGTACGCCGCCGCCCGAGATTGCCGAAACCGCCTAGAAGGCGGTCGTGCGACGCTTCCAGCTCATCGTGACGCTGGTACCGGGGCCGACCGACTCGATGCGAACATCGTCGGCAAGGCCGACGATGACCGCCAGGCCTAGTCCGGTGTCCTCGGGCAAACCCGTGCCTGCCGGCAGGCCGATGCCCGCCGGCAGGCCATGCTCCGATTCAGGCACCGCATCGGTCACCACTACCTCAAACCGCTCACCGTCATCGGTGAGCGCTACCCGGATGGGCACCCCAGGGCAGTGCCGCTGGTGCGCCTCGACCGCCCGGGAACACGCCTCGCCAACCGCGAGGCGTACCTCGTCAAGCAGAGACTCGGCAACGCCACTACGACGCGCGACCGCGGTGGCGACTAGCCTGGCGGTCCGCACGTGCACGGGCAGGGGCGTGAAGGTGACTTCTACGGTAGCCATTGGGAAGCGAGAGGCTTACTTCTCGGCCTTCCGTGCGGCGATCGCCTGATCCACGGACTCGTGGATCCCGAAGACCTTGGTGAGGCCCGTGATCCGGAAGATCTTGAGGATGCGCTCCTGCGTGCAGACGAGGTCGAGTGACCCGTCGTGCGCGCGCACCCGCTTGAGCCCACCGACCAGGACCCCAAGGCCCGTGGAGTCGAGGAACTCGACCTTCTCCATGTTCACTACCAGCTGATAGTTCTTCTTGTTAACGAGCTCGATGAGCAGCTCGCGCAGGCGCGGCGCGGTGTAGACGTCGATCTCACCCTCGACGTCCACAATCTCGATGCCGTCCTTGTTGCTGTGCGCCAGCTTCAGATCCACTAATCCTCCAGCGCCCGCGGGCGTCTCTAGCGTCATGGGGGCGACCCCTGATCGGCATTCAACCACGCTCAGGTGTCATGTCTATACGATTTCCCAGTGTCAGGCATCCGCCTGACGGATGACACACTGAAAAGCCTATGCCCATTGTCGCCCGCGGCACCGCAGAAACCCGGCAGGACAGTGCCCCCATCCTCGGGGACCCCGAGGATGGGGGCCCCGAAGCCGGGGCGGCGCTCACGGTCCTGCGGGCCGCGCAGCGCGCGGGCGAACTCGCGCATTGTGAGTACATACCCGGACAGGAGGGTCGTTCCACCTCCTGGCCGCAATCAGTTCGCCAGGAAGTGACCGCCGCGTTCGGCGCGCGTGGCATCGCGGCACCCTGGACACACCAGGCACAGGCCGCAGGCCTTGCCCTGGCCGGACGAAACGTGATAATCGCCACCAGGGCCGCCTCGGGCAAGTCGGCGGGCTACCTGGCCGCCGCGCTCTCCGAAGTACTCGGCGGCGGTACCGTGCTGTACATCGCGCCGACCAAGGCGCTCGCCGCCGACCAGCTCAAGTCGGTACGCGATCTCGGCGTGCCAGGCGTCCGGGCCGCCTGCTACGACGGGGACGCCACCGTCGCGGAGCGGGCCTGGGCACAGGCCCACGCCAACTATCTGCTGACAAATCCGGACATGATCCATAGCGGGCTGCTGCCGAACCACGCCCGCTGGCGCGGCTTCCTCCGCCGCCTTCGGGTCGTGATCATCGACGAATGCCACGGTTACCGCGGCGTCTTCGGCTCCCACGTCGCCCAGGTCCTGCGCAGGCTCAACCGCGTCGCCGCGTGGTACTCCCCCGGGGGCACGACCGGTCCGGTCTTCATCCTCGCTTCCGCGACGATCGCCGACCCTGCCTCCTGCGCCAAATTGCTTACCGGCCTGGACGCGGTCCCCGTCACCGAGGACGGCTCGCCCCGCGCGCCCCTGACGTTTGCCCTCTGGGAGCCCAGGCTCCTGCATACGCTCGCCGAGACCAGGGCGCGCAGGGCCGCCACGAGCGAGGCCTCTGACCTGCTCGCTGCCCTGGTCAGGGCGAAGGTGCCCGCGCTCGCGTTCATCAGGTCGCGGCGCGGCGCCGAGACCGTCGCACTCAGCGCCCGCGACGCGCTCGACGGCGAACTCAGCGCCTCGGTCGCCGCTTACAGATCCGGCTACCTGAGCGACGACCGACGCGGCCTTGAGGCAGGGCTGCGCGACGGCATGATCACGGGGATGGCCGCCACCAACGCGCTCGAGCTCGGCATCAACATCACCGGCCTCGACGCGGTCCTGATCGCCGGCTGGCCGGGGACGTGGGCGTCGCTCTGGCAGCAGGCGGGCCGGGCAGGCCGGACCGGGCGAGCCGCCACCGCGGTGTTCATCGCCCGCGACGACCCGCTTGACAGTTATCTTCTGCACCACCCGGACACGCTGCTCCGCCATCCCGTCGAGCCGACCGTTCTCGATCCCGCCAACCCCTACGTGCTCGGTCCCCACCTGGCGGCCGCCGCGGCGGAACTGCCGCTGACCGAGCCGGATCTTGAGATGTTCGGCCCGGGCTCGGCGAAGGCTGTCGCCAAGCTCGCGGCGGCGGGCGAGCTGCGCAGGCGGGCAGCCGGCTGGTACTACGCGCGACGCCGCCACCCGGCCCGCGAGCTCTCGCTCCGCGGCGATCTTGGCCGGCCCATCCGGGTGATCGAGGAGAGCACCGGCAGGCTCGTCGGCACCATGGACGAGCCCTCCGCGCACCGGTACGTGCACGACGGCGCCGTGTACCTGCACCAGGGTGAGTCCTATCTGGTCAGCAACCTTAACCTGGCCGAGCGCGTGGCACTCGTCGAGGCAGGCGACCCCGGCTACACCACCCAGGCGCGCGACGTCACGGACGTCGACGTGATCGCTGAGCGCCGCCGTGCCCGCTGGGGCGACGCCGACCTGGTGCTCGCCGACGTACGGGTCACCCGGCAGGTGGTGGGGTACACACGGGTCCGTTCCGGAAAAAAGTCACGAGCGCCCGCGGTGGCGCCGGAATCATCCGGGGGCGTGACCCCCCGTACCCCCCGGGGCAGGCCCGATGGAAAGGCAAGGCTATCGGCCCTGCAGCTGCCCGAGCGCACGCTGCCGACGGTCGCTGTCTTCTGGACAGTGCCCAACATCTGGACCATCCCGAACGGGCCCGTGGTTCCACTTCCAGGCAACAACTTGGGCGGCGCGGCGCACGCGGCGGAACACGCGTCGATCGGGCTCCTGCCGCTGTTCGCCACCTGTGACCGGTGGGACGTGGGCGGGCTGTCCACGGAGCTGCACCCGGCCACGGGGCAGCCCACCGTGTTCGTGTACGACGGGCACGCCGGCGGAGCCGGTTTCGCGGAGCGCGCGTTCAAGGTCGCCGCGGACTGGCTGCATGCCACCCGCGAGGCGATCGACGGCTGCCCGTGCGAGGCGGGCTGCCCGTCGTGCGTCCAGTCACCGAAGTGCGGAAACGGCAACTCACCGCTGTCCAAGCCCGGGGCCGTCGCGCTCTTGGACATGCTGCTCCCCTCGTAAACACCCCAAGATCGAACTAACGCTGAAGGTTGAACCGGCTATCACCGGTTCAACCTTCAGCGTTATCGATTCTTGAGCCTTCAGACATAAAAAAGCTGCCCCTCGCCGGGGGGGAGAGCGAGGGGCAGCGCACGGTCCGGCCATGGGGGGGTTGGCCGGTGCCGTTCTACGGTAAAGCTTATCCGCATTCGCGGCTTTGCATAGCCGTTCGCGGGCACCAAGAACCGTGTAAGTGAAATTACAACATATATGGCCCCTCCTGAACAGCCGTTCCCGTCGAGAGTTTGCGCAGAACTAATATTTCTCGTCAGCGCGGGGGCCGCGCCGGCCCACCGATCTCGATGCCGCGCCGGGCCGAGCCAGGGCCGAGCCAGTGGGCATTCTCGCGCAGTGAGACATGCGGCCAGCGCCCGCCCGTCACCCGCGGGCGAATGACCGCTTAGTCATATAGCAGAGACGGATGACTCCTTTAGCCGCCGCCAGAACCGCAGCCGCCAATCCCGGCCCGGCTCGCGGGACTCGCGAGCCGTGTCAGCGCACTTGGGCCGCTACTGCGGACGGCACCAGGACCTGGATCTTTGCATTCTGCGCACCAGCGAAAGGTGCGATCCGGGCGAGAAATGGACACCGGGCATGCAAAGTCGGCGGTTGCCGTTCTGGCACGAGACACCCGAACCCTTCCGCGCAAGAGGCACAGACGGTTGCAGCGGCTAATGGCATGTGAACGAGCACACCGATCAAGATCACGAATTGATCACGGGTGGGGCTTGGCCGCGGGCCGCTTTCGTCGTACAAAGGGGGTACGGACCGCTTGAACGTCCGAGCACGACAGCAAGGTACCCACGCGCGACCAGCCGCGGGAGGCGTGTCAGGCCAGGCCACAGCGTCCTGGCCGACAATTGATTAGGTGCACGCTTGGTAGCCGGGCTGAAGTGCTTACCGGCGACGGCGCCCCACCTGGGGCGCCGTTCGCGCGTGCGTGGACCTGCGCCGCCGCGCCCCGAGATGTCTCGATCGCGCGGCACGGCAGGGATGTCCGCGCTCTCCGCGATCACGAACGATAGCCTTATACCGCCTGGCACAGCGTGTGCTGTCGGCAGTGATGAAGCAGTGATGATCGGGGAGGTCGCCATGGTCCGCGGCGGAAGGCCGGATGGCACCGAGGGACAGCAGTCGCTGGGTGACCTTGTCGCGCTCGCGGCCAAGGACGTTTCACAGCTCCTTCGGTACGAGATCAGCCTCGCCAAGAGCGAGCTGAAGATGGACGCGCGCCGGATCGGGATGGCGGCCGCGCTCGCCTTCGTCGGCCTGTTCGTGGCCTGCCTTCTTGTCGTCCTGCTCTGCTTCGCCTTCGCGTACGGGCTCGTCGCGGCGGGGATCTGGACCTGGGCCGCGTTCCTGATCGTGGCGGGCACCTGCCTGCTGCTCATCGCCCTGGCCGGCCTGATCGCCTTCGGGAGGATCCGCAAGGTGACCGGCATGAAGATGACGCGGCAGACCGTAATGGCCGATCTCGGCATGCTCCGCAGAGGCGACTCAAGCGCGAATGGCTCGGGGCCCGCGATCACCAATCCGGTGGCGGGCAGCGGTGACCGGGCGGGCAAGAGCGGCAAGCCCGAGATACCGCAAGCTCACGCTTGACCGAGATCACAGCGGCCATGCCAGCAGAACCTGTCATCCAGATCAGCGGACCCTGGACGCACCGCTCCATCACGGCGAACGGGACCCGCTTTCATGTGGCGAGCATGGGCGAAGGGCCGCTCGTGCTGCTGCTGCACGGCTTCCCCGAGTTCTGGTGGTCATGGCGGCACCAGCTTGTCTCGCTGGCCGAGGCCGGGTTCCGTGCCGTCGCTGTCGACATGCGCGGCTACGGCGGCAGCGACAAGCCGCCACGGGGATACGACCTGATCACCTCAGCCGCCGACGCCGCCGGGCTGATCCGCGCGCTCGGCGAGGCGAACGCCGTCGTCGTGGGGCACGACTGGGGCGGCCTCACGGCGTGGACGATGGCCGCCTACTTCCCCAAGGCGGTGCGCAGGCTCGCGGTTGTCTCGATGGCGCACCCACTGCGGATGCGCGCCGCGGTGCTGGCGAGCCCGTTCGCGATATCCCGGTCGCTCACCGCCCCGACCGGCACGGTCAGGCGGAGCGGCTACCCGCTGACATTCCAGGTGCCGATGCTCCCTGAGCGGCGGCTTGTCCGCGACGGCGGGGCGCTCGTCGGTTCGATCCTGTCGTCCTGGTCCGCCCCGGGCTGGCCCGACCAGGACACGGCACGGGTCTACCAGCGGGCCATGCGCATCCCGCCGGTGGCGCACACCTCGCTTGAGTACCATCGCTGGTTCGTGCGCTCCACCTTCAGGCCGGACGGTCTGCGGTACGCGCGCCAGATGCGATCGCCCGTCACCGCGCCCGTGCTGCACCTGCACGGCACCGCGGACCCGTGCGTGCTGCCGCAGACCGCGCGCGGCGCGGGCCGCTACGTTGAGGGCCCGTACCGCTGGAAGGTCATCGACGGCGCGGGTCACTACCCGCACGAGGAGCGGCCAGAACTTTTCGACGAAGAGCTCATCGGCTGGCTAGCCGATCACGAGCCAGACCGCTGACGTGACGACCGCCCCGGGCTCCCCAGACGCCCCGGACGCACCGTCCGGCCGGGACAGGGACGCGGCAGGGCGGGCACGGAACGCGCGGCCGAGAGACGGGCTCGGCAGGCCGCTCCCCCGGTCGGCGGCTCCCGGCGACGATGTGCCGCGGATCCCCGACGACCTCGTGGTCACCCCCGCCGAGGCAGCGGCCCTCGGCGGGCGGCTGCTCGCCGAGGGGCTTCCGTTCCACGCCCACGAGGTCTTCGAGGCGGCATGGAAGTCGGCGCACGGCCCGGAACGCGAGCTGTGGCGCGGGCTGGCGCAGATCGCGGTCGGGCTGGCCCACGCCCGCCGCGGCAATGCCACGGGCGCGGTGACCCTGCTCAGCCGGGGGGCCGCCCGGGTCCGCGGCATCGAGGCAGGCGACCTCGCGGCAAGCGACCTCATCAGCCCCGGCTACCTGGCCGCGAGCGCCGATGACCTAGCCGCCCGCATCAGCGGGCACGGGCTGCCCTCCATCGGGGAGCAGGACCTGCGCCTTTCGCTGCGGCCCGCGCCTTCCTAGTCGCAGCCCTGCGTAGAGGTCGGGAAGGTCTGGGTGGCACCGGCCTTCGCGTCGTTGGCCACCTCGCCGGCGGTGAGGGCGAAACCGGTGTCAGACTGGCCGACCGCGGCGGCGAACACCACGCCGTAGACGCTCCCGGACGGGCTGAGCAGCGGGCCGCCCGAGTTGCCCGGCTCCACCACGGCCTTGATCTCGAAGATCTGCCTGTTCACCTGGCCAGTCTGGTAAATGTCCGGGCCGACGGCGTTCTGCGTCCCGCCGATCCGCGCGGCGACGGCGGTGAACGAGTGATCAAGCGGATACCCGGCCGCGACCGCGTCGGCACCGGCCGCCGCCTGGTCGTTGAACTGCAGCGGGGTCAGGTTGAGGCCGGGCACGTAGAGCACCGCGATGTCCACCTGGGGGTCGTAGAGCACGACCTTGGACTGGTAGACCGTGCCGCCCGGCGTGGTCACCGTCGGCCCCTCGTTGACGCCGGCCACCACGTGCGCGTTGGTGATCACGTGCTGCGGCGCGTAGACGAATCCGGACCCCTCGATGCTGCGGTTACAGCTCAGCGCGGTGCCCTGGACCTTGAGTACGCGGCTCCTGGCGGCCAGGTAGCCGGAGCTGTTCAGCACCGCGGGGTCGGGCGGGCTCACCGGGAACAGGTGCGTCGCGCCGATGCCGCTGAACACCTGCGGGAACGGGCCGCTGGCGAGCAGCTGCCTGAACTCGGTGAACATCGTCTTGGCCTGCGACGGCATGACCTTGTCCATCGTGCTGAGCACGGCCGAGTTGTTGACCTGCCGCACGACCATGGGGAACGACGACGCGGTGAGCACCGAGCCGATCGCCCAGGCGATCAACAGCATGGACAGGACGCTGATCGCGGACCCGCCGATGGCGTCGAGGGTGGTCGATGACGGGCTTGACATCGACTGCCGCACGGCCGCACCGATCGAGGACGCGACGAACTGCCCGATGATCGCGCCGCTTACCAGCAGGATGACCGCGACCACGTCCTGCTGGGTCTGCCCGCCGACGATGGCACGAGAGACGGCGGGCCCGAACTGCGCACCAAGCACCGCACCGCCGACGAAGCCGATGAAGCTCAGCGAGCCGACGATGAACCCCTGCCGGTAGCCGGATAGCGCGAAGGCGGCGCCAACCAACAGCAGGGCGAGATCAAGCAAATCACCGCGCACGATGTCCACGGTATCCGGTTACGCGGCCCCTCCGGGGAGTTCGCGAATCTCCGTAACGTCCCACGGGCGTTCGAACCCGCCGAGAAACAGCAGCCGATCGGTGAGCAGGGCCGTGAAGCCCCAGATCAGCATCCCGCCCATGCGGAACGCCGGCCCGCTCCGCCCGTTCGGGAACTTGAGCATGAACCGGTTCACCGGATCGGCCAAGTCGGCCACGCTGATCCGCTCCACCGCCGCGACCTCGCCGATGTCCACCGGCCGCACCGCGGATGGCGCCCGCCACCAGGCGAGCACGGGGACCACGCGGAATTCGCTGCGCACGATGAACAGTTCGGGCAGGGTCGCGAGCACGTCGACGCCGGCCGGGTCAAGGCCGGTCTCCTCCGCGGCCTCGCGGAGCGCCGCGCCGACCGGGCCGTCGTCGTCGTCCTCGATCTTCCCGCCGGGGAAGGCGGGCTGCCCCGCGTGCCGCCGCAGCCCCTCATTGCGCTGGATGTACAGCAGATCGGGCCCGTCACGTCCGTCGCCGAACAGGACGAGGACGGCCGAACGCCGCCCGCCGGAAGCCGGCGGCCGCACGATTCTCGGCACATCCATCACCGCCGCGGCGGAGGCGAGGTCGCGCGCCCACCCCGGCGCCCCCTCCTCGCGCTGGCTCACGAGAACGGCCCCTCCCTGACAAGCTTCGCCGCGGTCGCCGCATCCGTGGGGCCGAGGCCGAACGACGGGCACCAGTCGGCCACCGGGCACGCACCGCAGGCCGGCTTGCGCGAGTGGCAGATCCGGCGGCCATGCCAGATCAGCCGGTGCGAGAGCAGCACCCAGTCCGACTTGGGGATCAGCTCGCCGACCTCTGCCTCGACCTTGACCGGGTCGTCGCTCGCGGTCCAGCCGAAGCGCCTGGACAGCCGCCCGAAGTGCGTGTCCACCGTGATGCCAGGGATGCCGAACGCGTTGCCGAGCACCACGTTCGCCGTCTTGCGCCCGACACCGGGAAGCGTGACAAGCTCCTCGAGCCGCTTCGGCACCATGCCGCCGAAGCGCTCGCACAGCGCGGCGGACAGCCCCATCACGGACTTCGTCTTGGCGTTGAAGAACCCGGTGGGGCGCAGGATCTCCGCCACGTCCTCCGGATTGGCCGCGGCGAGGTCCTCGGGCGTCGGGTACTTGGCGAACAGCGCGGGCGTCGTCATGTTCACCCGCTTATCCGTCGTCTGCGCGGACAGCACCGTAGCGACGAGAAGCTGGAAGGGGTTCTCGAAGTCCAGCTCGCAGTGCGCGTCCGGATACGTCTCCGCCAGCACCCTGTTGATCTTCCGCGCACGCCGCACCAGACCGGTGCGCGTCTCGGGGGTCTTGACCGCCATGCGACTTAGCGTATGGCCAGTGCTATCCCGCTCGCCGCCGGGCGCTTAACCGCGGGGCCTCACAGCGGCAGTGCCAGCCGATTGAGGTTTTGATTGCGCCCGCGTTACGCGCGGTCACTTGGCAAGTAACACCGCGCTCATAGCGTCGCCAGCAAGTGACGGTAAGCAAGAGCAGAGGGGCCTGACATGAGCCGAAGCGCCATCACCACCTGGGAACCCGAGGACCTGGCGTTCTGGACGGCGACCGGCCGCCCAATCGCCAGAAGGAACATGCGGACCTCCGTGTTCGCCGAGCACCTCGGCTTCTGCGTGTGGAGCCTGTGGTCGGTCCTCGTCCTGTTCATGACCAAGAAGACGGGCTTCACGCTGAGCCCCGGCGACAAGTTCCTGCTGGTGAGCGTGGTCACCCTGGTCGGCGCCGCGGCCCGGCCCTGTTTCGCGCTCGCGGTGACCAGGCTCGGCGGCCGGACCTGGACCGCGCTGTCGGCACTGCTGCTGCTCGTGCCCGTGCTGCTCGCCGCGGTCTTGATGGGCTACCCGCACGCGCCGCTATGGGCGTTCCTGCTCTGCGCCGCCACCAGCGGCCTCGGCGGCGGCAGCTTCGCGGCATCCACCACCAACATCAACTTCTTCTTCCCCGACCGGGAGAAGGGCCGTGCGCTCGGCATCAACGCAGGCGGCGGTAACCTCGGCGTCGCCGTGGTGCAGTTGCTCGGGCTGCTTGTCATCGCCGCCGCCGGAGCCGGCCACCCGAGGATCCTCCCGCTGATATTCGTCCCGCTGCTGCTCGTCGCCGCGATGGGCGCCTACCTGAGGATGGACAACCTGCCCGGGATGCGCACGGACGGCGGCGTCTACCGCGCGGCGCTGAGGGATCCGCACTGCTGGCGGATCTCGCTGCTTTACATCGGCACGTTCGGCTCGTTCATCGGCTACAGCTTCGCGTTCGGGCTCGTGCTGCAGAACGACTTCGGCCGGACGCCGCTGCAGGCCGCGGCGCTGACGTTCATCGGCCCGCTGCTCGGCTCGATCGCGCGCCCGGCAGGCGGCGCGCTCGCCGACCGTTTCGGCGCGACGCTGATCACGCTGATCAGCTTCGCCGGGCTTGCCGTGGGCACCTCGGTCGTCATCGCCGCGTCGATGACGCACTCGCTCGGCCTGTTCACCGCCGCCTTCATCGCCGTGTTCGCGCTCAGCGGCCTCGGCAATGGCGCCACCTACGCGATGATCGGCGCCCCGTACGCCGCGGCCGCGCAGCGGGCCATCGACGGCGGCGCCGACCCCGCGACGGCCCACCTCCAGGCCAGGCGCAGGGCGGGCGCGGTCATCGCCATCGCCGGTACCGTCGGCGGCCTTGGCGGAGTCGCCATCAACCTCGCGTTCCGCCAGTCCTACCTGCACGCGCACAGCGCGCGCCCCGCGTTCGCGGGCTTCCTTGTCTTCTACGCGGCGTGCGTGGCCGTCACCGCGCTGGCCGGCCGCAGGCAGGTCGTCACCATCCAGGTCCCCGCCGAGGTCAGCGCGTGACGACCAGCGCGGCACAGGCAATGCCGACACAGGCGGCCGGCGGCCGGGCCACCCCGACGCACTGCCCGTACTGCGCGCTCCAGTGCGCCATGACCATCACCGCGCCGCCAGGCGGGCGCCCCGCGGTCACGCCGCGGGACTTCCCCACCAACCGGGGCGGCCTCTGCCAGAAGGGCTGGACGAGCACGGACCTGCTCGACACGCCCGACCGGCTCTTGCACCCGATGATACGGCGGGGCCGGGCAGCGGCGCTGGAGGAAACGACCTGGGACAAAGCCATCGCAAGCGTCGTCACCCAGATAACGCGGCTCCAGGAGGCGCACGGCAAGGACGCGGTGGCGGTCTTCGGCAGCGGTGCGCTGACCAACGAGAAGGCCTACCTCCTCGGCAAGTTCGCCAGGGTCGCGCTGCGCACCAGCCAGATCGACTACAACGGCCGGTTCTGCATGTCGTCGGCCGCGGCGGCGGGCAACCGGGCGTTCGGCCTGGACCGCGGGCTGCCGTTCCCGGTCACCGATCTCGGCGACAGCGACCTGGTGATCTTGGCCGGAGCCAACCCGGCGGAGACGATGCCACCGCTGATGAGCCATCTGGCCGGCGACAGGAAGCTGATCGTCGTCGATCCGCGCCGCACCCCGACCGCGCAGGCGGCGCTCACGAACGGCGGCATGCACCTGCAGCCGGCTCCGGGAACCGACCTGGCGCTCGCCCTTGGCCTGCTGCACATCGCCTGGACACAGGGCTACCTCGACACCCCGGATAGACAGGGCTACCGGGACCGCCGCACCACCGGGTGGGAGCAGACCAGGCACGCGCTCCTCGCCTGGTGGCCAGAGCGCACCGAGCGCCTCACCGGAGTCGCCGCGGCCGACCTGCGGGAGGCCGCGCTCCGGATCCACACCGCGGGCAAGGCGCACATCCTCACCGGCCGGGGAACGGAACAGCACAGTAAGGGCACCGACACGGTCACCGCCTGGATCAACCTGGCCCTCGCCTTCGGCCTGCCGGGCGCTCGGGGCTCCGGCTACGGATGCCTCACCGGGCAGGGCAACGGACAGGGCGGCCGCGAGCACGGCCAGAAGGCCGACCAACTGCCCGGCTACCGCTCGATCACCGACCGGGCGGACCGGGAGCACATCGCCGGAATCTGGGGCATCGACGAAGCCGAGCTCCCTGGTCCCGGCCGGTCCGCCACCGAACTGCTCGACGCGCTCGGCACCGAGAAAGGTCCCAGGGCACTGCTCGTGTTCGGCGCCAACCCGGTGGTCTCGGCACCGCGATCGCTGCACGTCGCGGAGCGGCTCAAGGCCCTCGATCTGCTCGTCGTCGCCGACATGGTCCCATCGGAGACCGCGGCGCTCGCCGACGTGGTGCTCCCCGTCACCCAGTGGGCGGAGGAGACCGGCACGATGACCAGCCTGGAGGGCCGGATCCTGCGCCGCCGTCAGGCCATCGAGCCGCCGCCGGACGTCCGCACCGACCTGGCGGTCATCGCCGCCCTCGCGACCGGGCTCGGGCGCCGGCCGGGCGAATTCCCCGACGACCCGGACGCGGTCCTCGGCGAACTGCGCCGCGCGTCCGCCGGCGGCCGCGCCGACTATTCTGGCGCCACCATCGAGCGCCTCGATGCAGGCGAACCGCTGCACTGGCCCGTCCGCCACGGCGAGGCCGGCACGCCGCGGCTGTTCACCGACCGGTTCGCGCACCAGGACGGCAGGGCCAGGTTCGTCCCGGTCAGCCACCGGGACGCCGCCGAACAGCCAGACGGTGACTACCCGCTGCTGTGCACCACCGGCAGAATCCTGCAGCACTACCAAAGCGGCGCGCAGACGCGCCGGGTCGCCGAACTTATCAAGGCCGCTCCTGGACCATTCGTCGAGGTCAACCCGGACACCGCCAGGCACGCCGGCCTGGCGGACGGCGAGCTTGCCCGGGTTACATCCAGGCGCGGCACCGTGCTCGCCACGGTGCGCTGCGTGCCGTCGATGCGCACGGACACCGTGTTCCTGCCCTTCCATTTCCCCGGCGACGGCGCGGCCAACGCGCTGACGAATCCGGCGCTCGACCCGGTCAGCCGGATGCCCGAGTTCAAGGTCTGCGCCGTCAGCCTGGAACCGGCGGCGGCATGACCGCGCGTCACGTCGTCGTGGTCGGGCACGGCATGGTCGGTGCCCGGCTTGCCGAGGAGATCAGCCGCCACGACCCGGGCGGGCACCGGATCAGGCTCACGCACCTCGCCGCCGAGCCCTGCCCCGGCTACAACCGCGTCCTGCTCCCCAACCTGCTCTCCGGGGCCATGAGAGAAGAAGAGCTAATCGGAGGCGGCCACCGGCCGGGGTCTCCCGGCGGGCCGCGGGTCGTCCCCGCCGACGAGCCCATGGGGAGGAACGGGCCCGTAGCTCCGCCCGTCCCTTCCATTACCGTTCGCACCGGCACGATCGTGACCAGCCTCGACCTGGCCGGCCAGACGCTGCTCGCCGGTGACGCGGAGGTCATCGGCTACGACGACCTTGTGCTTGCCACCGGGGCGCGAGCGGTGGTGCCCCCGCTGCCCGGCCTGCTCGACGGCGGCAGCAGCGGTGCGTGGCCGGGCGAAGCACCGGTCCGTTCGGAAGCCCGATCTTCTTGTGACATTCCGATCTCACGGAAGGGCGGCCCGCGGATCCCCCAGGCCGCCGGCCTGCGCCCGGCGCTTGCGGCGGATGTCGCGGTGCTGCGCTCGCTCGCGGACGCGCGCCGGATCGCCGCGTTCGCGCAGGCCGCACGGCGGACGGGCGGGCGGATCGCGGTGCTCGGCGGCGGGGTGCTCGGGCTCGAGGCGGCGCGGGCGCTTGCCGCGCGCGGCACCAAGGTGACGGTGGTCCACCGCGGTGCATACCCGATGGAGCGGCAGCTTGACCCGCCGGCCGGACGGGTGCTCGTCGCCGCCATGCGGCGGACCGGGGTGGCCATGGAGCTCGGCGCAGGGGCGGCGAGCTGGGAGTCCGGCCGCGGGCTCCGGCTGGCCGACGGGCGGCTTGTGCCCGCCGCCGCCCTGGTGCTCTGCACGGGGACCGCACCGGAGACCGCGCTGGCGCGGGCCGCCGGGCTGCGGCTCACCGAGTCGGGAGCCGTCGCGGTGGACGACACGCTTGCCACATCCGTCCCCGGCATCTACGCGATCGGTGACTGCGCCGGCCATCCGGGGGCGGCAGGCGGGCTGGTGCAGCCGGGCTGGGAACAGGCGGCCGTGCTCGCCAGCCGGCTCACCGGAGCCTCGGCGAAGGCGCGGTACCGGGGCAGCGGAACGGTCACCAGGCTGAAGGCGGCGGGGATCGAGCTCACCTGCGTCGGCTCGCCGCTCGGCGAGCCGGACGAGCCCGGGCCTGCCGGGGCTGCCGGGGTGCCTGACGAGGAGCGCCGCGAGGTGCTGCGGTTCGAGGACCCGGCACGCGAGCGGTACGCCAAGCTCGTGCTCGCCAGGGACCGGGTGGTGGGCGCGATCATGATCGGCCTGCCTGACGCGGCGGCCGGGATCGTCCAGCTCTACGACAGGGACGCGCCCGTCCCCGCCGACCGGCTTGCGGTACTGCTCGGCCGGGCGCTGCCGCCGGTGGGCGGCGGTGCTTCCCGGCCCGCCGCGCTGCCGGACTACGCGGTGGTGTGCCGCTGCAACATGGTGACCAAGGGACGCCTCCGCGACGCATGGTACGGCGGCGCGTGCAGCAGGGCCGCTCTCTCCGCGGCGACCAGGGCCGCGACAGGCTGCGGCACCTGCGGCGACGATCTCGACGCCGTCGTGTCGTGGCTGCGGGAGACCGACCCAGGCAGGACCGAGCCGGGGCCAAAGACCGAACCCGAGGACAAGCCCGCGAAGGAAGGAGCGCTGCGATGAACGAGAGATCGCAAGTTGTCCGTGTTGTCGTTGTGGGACACGGCATGGTCGGCCACCGGTTCGCCGAGGCGCTGACGGCCCGCGACGCCGACGGCCGGTTCCTGGTCACCGTGCTTTCCGAGGAACCAAGGCTCGCCTATGACCGGGTCGCGCTCTCGTCGGTCTTCGACGGGGCGGACGAGGCGGCACTGCGGCTGCCGCCGCTTGACGGTTCGCGAGTGGACCTGCGGCTCGGCGTCAGCGCACTGTCGGTCGACCGCGCGCGACGTGTCGTGCTCACCTCGGCGGGCGAGGCGCTTCGGTACGACGAGCTGGTGCTGGCGACGGGTTCATACCCGTTCGTCCCGCCGATCCCCGGCCATGACGCGGACGGCTGCTTCGTCTACCGCTCACTTGACGACCTGGACGCGATCCGGTCAGCCGCCGCCACCGCGCGGTCCGGCGTCGTGATCGGCGGCGGGCTGCTCGGGCTCGAGGCGGCGAACGCGCTGCGCCTGCTCGGGCTCAAGACACACGTCGTCGAGCGGTCTGCGCACCCGATGGCGGTACAGATCGACGAGGGCGGCGGCGCACTGCTCGCCGGCCTGGTGTCCGAACTTGGCCTCACCGTGCGCTGCGGGTCGGCGACGGCGCAGGTGGTGACCGATCACGTGAGCAGGCGGGTCTCGGGGATCGAGCTGGCATCCGGCGAGCTGATACCTGCGGAAATAGTGGTTTTCGCCGCCGGGGTCCGACCGCGCGACCGGATCGCCAGGGAGGCCGGGCTCGAGATCGGGCCGCGCGGCGGCGTCGTTGTCGATTCGGCGTGCCGGTCGGCAAGCGATCCGCGCGTCTGGGCGATCGGCGAGGTCGCCTGCGCCGACGGCCAGGTGTACGGACTTGTCGCGCCCGGCTACGCGATGGCCGAGACGGTCGCCGACCGGCTGCTCGGCGGGTCTGCCGCCTTCGGCGGCGCGGACCTGTCGACGAAGCTGAAGCTGCTCGGCGTGGACGTCGCGTCGTTCGGCGACGCGCACGGCCGAACCGCAGGCGCGCTCTCCGTGGTGCTGAACGACCCGGTGCGCCGCTCCTACGGCAAGCTCGTCGTGTCCGACGACGCGCGCACGCTGCTCGGCGGCATCCTGGTCGGCGACGCGTCACGATACGCCACGCTCCGTCCGCTGATCGGCTCACTCCTGCCGGCCGACCCGGCGGCGCTGCTCGCTCCTGCTGGCACGGCCGACGGGCCCGCTCCCGGCGCCGGCGTGGCCGGCCTGCCGGACACCGCGCAGATCTGCTCGTGCAACGCGGTCACCAAGGGTCGCCTGCTCGCGGCGATCACCGGCGGCGAGGCGGCCGACGTGCCGGGGCTGAAGGCCTGCACCCGGGCCGGCACCGGGTGCGGGTCCTGCATCCCGGCGCTCAAGGACCTGCTCACCTCGGCAGGGGTGGCCCAGTCACGTGCGCTCTGCGAGCACTTCGACGTGCCCCGCGCCGAGTTGTTCGAGATCATCGCGGCCACCGGCATCAGGGGATTCAACGAGCTGATATCGCGATATGGCCGGGGTCGCGGCTGCGACATCTGCAAGCCCGCGGTGGCCTCGATCCTGGCCTCGCTGCACACCGGGGACCACATCCTGGACGGCGAGCGCGGTGCGCTGCAGGACACCAACGACAGGCACCTGGCCAACATGCAGCGCAACGGCACGTACTCGGTGGTTCCCCGGATACCGGGGGGCGAGATCACGCCGGCGAAGCTCATGGTGATCGCACAGGTGGCCGCGGATTTCGGGCTCTACACGAAGATCACCGGCGGGCAGCGGATCGACCTGCTCGGCGCGCGGCTCGAGCAGCTTCCGCGGATCTGGCAGCGGCTCACCGACGCTGGCTTCGAGTCGGGGCACGCCTACGGCAAGGCGCTGCGGACGGTGAAGTCCTGCGTCGGCTCGACGTGGTGCCGTTATGGCGTGCAGGATTCGGTCAGCCTCGCGATCGAGCTCGAGCTCCGCTACCGGGGGCTGCGCTCCCCGCACAAGCTCAAGGGCGGCGTGTCAGGCTGCGCGAGGGAGTGCGCGGAGGCGCGGTCCAAGGACTTCGGCGTGATCGCCACCGAGACCGGCTGGAACCTCTACGTCGGCGGCAACGGCGGCTTCCGGCCCAGGCACGCGGAACTGCTCGTCTCCGGTGCCTCCCGCGAGGAGCTGATCGCGATCATCGACCGCTTCCTCATGTTCTACATCCGCACCGCGGACCGGCTGCAGCGCACCGCCGCCTGGATCGAGGCGCTGGACGGCGGGCTTGGCCACCTGCGGGAGGTCATCGTGGACGACCGCCTTGGCATCTGCGCCGATCTTGAGGCCGCCATGGCCAGGCACATCGTGAACTACCGCGACGAGTGGCGGTCGGTGCTCGATGACCCGGTCCGGCTGGCGAGGTTCGCCTCGTTCGTCAACGCGCCGGGAACCCCCGACCCGGCGATCGAGTTCACCGCCGAGCGCGGCCAGCGCATCCCCGCTCCAGGCCGCCCGCTGCTGCCACTGGAGTCCAGGTGAGCTCCCTGGCGTCCGTCTCCCTCGCGGCGCTCGAACCGGAACAGGGCGCGGCGCTGCTGCTGCCCGATGGCGCGTCCGCGGCCGTGTTCCTGCTGCATGACGGGTCTGTACACGCGGTGGGAAATCTCGATCCGTACTACGGCGCGCCGGTGATCTGCCACGGCATCGTCGGCGACAGGTCGGGCGCGCCAACCGTGGCGAGCCCGCTTGGCAAGCAGGTGTACTGCCTGCGCACCGGCCGCTGCCTCGATGATCCGCGGCTATCGCTGCCGCTCTTCGACGTAAGGATCCGCGATGACGTGATACATCTGTCGATCCCCTGTAACAGCGGCGAAACCACCGGGCCCACATGATGAGCCTCATGCCGTCAGCCAGGGATAGCCAGTCAGCCGGTGCGGCCCCTGATCTCGCGCCGCTGGCCGGCTATACCGTCGCGGTGACCGCCGCCAGACGAGCCGAGGAGATCAGCGGGCTGCTCGAGCGGCGCGGCGCCACGGTGATTCAGGCCCCGGCGCTGCGCATCGCCCCGCTAGCGGACGACACCGACCTGTTCCGCACGACCGCCGGGCTCATCGCCGTGCCTCCGGACACCGTGGTCGCGACGACCGGCATCGGCTTCCGCGGCTGGATGGAGGCGGCCGAGGGCTGGGGCGAGGCGGAACGGCTGCGTGCCGTGCTCGGCCAGGCGACGCTGCTCGCGCGGGGCCCGAAGGCCTGCGGCGCCATCCGCGCGGCCGGGCTCCGCGAACTGTGGTCTCCGGTCTCTGAGTCGTCGGCCGAGGTACTGCAGCGGCTGCTGTCCGAGGGGCCGCTGCACGGCCGCCGCATCGCGGTCCAGCTGCACGGCGAGCCGCTGCACGACTTCACTGACGCGCTGCGCAACGCGGGCGCGACCGTGGTGCCGGTCACCGTGTACCGCTGGATGGCACCGGCTGACACGGTCCCGCTTGACCGGCTGTTCGACGCGATCGCCGCGGGCACCGTGGACGCGGTCATGTTCACAAGCGCGCTCGCGGCGACCGGCATGCTGCGCAGGGCGGTTGAGTCAGGCCGCGCCCCCATGCTGCTCGCCGCGCTGCGCGGCCCGGTCACCGCTTTCTGCGTCGGCCCGGTCACCGCGGGGCCGCTTGTCGAGCAGCGCGTCCCGGCGACCTGGCCCGAGCGCTACCGGGTGGGCGCGCTCGTCAGGCACGCCACCGAGGCGCTCGGTGCCCGTGCCCAGGTCCTGGCGGTCGCGGGGCACCGCCTTGAGATGCGCGGCTCGGCGGTCGTCGTGGACGGCCGCCTGCGACCGGTGCCACCGGGACCGATGGCCGTCCTTCGCGCCTTGGCCCGCCGCCCCGGCCGGGTCGTGCCCCGCGCGGACCTGCTCGTCGAACTGCCGGGCGGCGGTGCCGACCAGCACGCCGTCGAGGCCGCGATCGCCCGGCTGCGCGCCAGCCTCGGCGCCCCGGCGGTCGTGCAGACGGTGGTCAAGCGCGGCTACCGCCTGGCGCTGGCGACGTAGCATTGTGCGTCCGGATACGTCTCCGCTAGCACCCTGTTGATCTTCCGCGCACGCCGCACCAGACCGGTGCGCGTCTCGGGGGTCTTGACCGCCATGTCCCTAGGGTATGGCCGCTAAAACGCCTCCGGGCGCCTATCCCCGCGTGTGATAATCGTCGGCAATTAGTCATATCCGGGAGATCATGTGCGATTTCGTCGACTTGCGGCTTGCGTTGTCCTTGCCGGACTCGCCGGCCTGGCGACATTCCAGTCCGGCACCGCGCACGCGGAGGTGGCGGCCGGACTGCCGATTACAAGCGTGTTCCAAGTCGTCGCCGACACCGCGCACGGCCACCTGTTCATTAGCCAGGGCATGGACGCCGGGAGCAACGACTCCATCCTCGTCACTGACCTCAACGGGAACCCCGTCACCGTGATCAGGGACCAGGCGCTGGGCCTGGCACTGTCACCGGACGGCAAGACCCTCTACGCGGCTAACGGGAACGCTGTCACCGCCATCAGCACGACGACGCTCAAGGAGACCGCCAGTTACCCACTGCCAAGCGGAGACCGGGCCGTCGGGGTAGCCGTGCAAGGCAGCGAGCTATGGATGAGCTATCAGGACACCAATTCCACTCCGCTCGGCGAGATCGGCGAGATCGATCTTGCCAACGACTCGGCCACCTGGAACGCCGTGCCCGGATACTGGCTCAATTTTGCCCCTGAGATCGCGCTTGACCCAAGCGGTACCGGCATCCTCGTAACCTCCAGCGTCGGGGTGGACCCCCCAACTGTGGCGACCTACGACGCCTCGAACCCATCGGCGGTCTCCCTGATCGTTTCCGCTACGTCGCTCGGTTGCCGGGGCTCAAATGGCCTGTCCGTTCTCCCCGGCGGTACGACCTTCCTCTGCGACGGCTTCCCGTACAGCACCGCGACCCTGGCTCCGCAGAACTCGTCCGGCACCTACTACGGTGGCTTCACCGCAGTCGCTCCGGACGGCGCGATAGCAGTCGGCGGCGGGGGGTCGGCGGGAAACCTCATGGTTTACCCGAGCGGCGGAACTACGCCGTCAGCAAGCTATTACCAGTGGTATGGCTTGCCCCTCCCGTCCTCCTTCATTGTCAACTCCTCCTTCCCTGTCGACTTCGCCTGGTCGGCCGACAGCCAGCGGCTGTTCACGGTCATCGAGTCGACGAGCAACTACAGCAGTCTTGTCTTCACGGTGCTGTCGCTCTACCCATTTGCGAAGGTGCCGGCGAATCTCACGCTGACCAGCACCGCCACCACCGTGGGGTACGACGGATCCCCGGCTATCACCGCGCACCTGGGCGTCACCGCCACCAACCGCAACTTTTCTGTCTACGAAACGATCGTCGGCGAGCCTAGGCAACTGCTCTGGAGCGGTGCCGACGACCCGTCCGGCAGCATCACCATCGGCGGTTCATTCACCCGCAACACGACCTTCACCGCCGTCTTCACCGGTGATGCCCGGTACGCGCCAACGACCGTCACCCTCGCCATCAAGGTCGACGTCAAGGTGGCCAGCGCTCTGCGCGGCTACTACAAGAGCACCAAGATCAGCGGCACCGAGTACCGCGTCTACCACCACACGGCAACCCTCAAGGACGCGGTCACGGTCACCCCGGACAAGCGCGGCGAGTGCGTCCGACTCCAGGTCCAGGAGTACAGCCGCGGCTCTTGGCGGGCCGACGTCACGACGAGCTGCGGAACGCTCAACAAATCGAGTCAGGTCACCATGGCACGCAAGCTCAGCTCGACCGGCCGCTTCCGCGTCCGGGCCGGCATCGCCGGGGACGCCGCCAATGTGAGCACCGCCGGCCCCTGGCTGTACTACGAGGTGACCAAGTAGCCAAGCCCGCCGGATCCACGCCACCAGTTCGCACCCTGGTTGGATGAGACCATGAGCCTGCCGTTGACATTTCACACCGCACTCGCGCGGCCTGATCTGCTCGCCCCGGCGGTCGCGGACGCACTGCGGTCGCTGCCGTGGAGCGACCGGGTGCGGGCGGGCGTCTAGACGCGGGAGGAGCCATGCCCAACGTGGAGAACGCCGAGCCAGCCGCGAGCGCGGAGCTGGAGCGGACGCGGCGCATATGGGACCGGCAAGCGGCGCGATATGACCGGCAGATCCGGCGCTGCGAGCGGGTGCTCATCCCCGGCGGACGGGCGTGGGCCTGCTCGCAGGCCAGCGGTGCGGTGCTTGAGGTCGCCGTGGGGACCGGGCGGAACCTGCCCCATTACGGTCCCGCGGTCACATCGCTGACCGGGATAGACCTGAGCCCCGCCATGGTGGCCGTCGCACGCGACCGCGCCAGGGAGCTCGGCCGTGACGCGGACCTGAGGGCGGGGAACGCCCAGCTGCTCGACTTCGGCGACGCCACGTTCGACTCGGTGGTCTGCACGATCTCGCTGTGCAACATCCCCGACGACCGGGCCGCCATCGCCGAGATGTACCGGGTGCTCCGGCCGGGCGGGCGGCTGGTGCTCGTCGATCACGTGGCCAGCGACCGCTGGTGGATCCTCATCCCGCAGAGGCTCCTTGAACAGGTGACCAGGCGGACCAACGGCGACTACCAGACAAGGCGCCCGCTGCCGCTCGTCGAGACGCAGGGATTCGTGGTCAGCCACAGTCAGCGGTCCCGATTGGGGTCGGTTGAGCAACTTGTCGCCGTTAAGCCGCAGGTATAGCACCCGGCGGCATCAGCGCTCATCCGGCGGCACCGCGACGATGGCGCAGCGCGGCGAGGAACGGGGCCGACCGCGGGTCGTCCGGGTTCACGTGGCGGCCGAGGACGACGATGGCGACCCGGCGCGCGCCCGCGAGCTTAAGCGCGGCGGCGGCCGACTGGACGCTGCCGCCCGATACCCAGGTGTCATCGATGACGAGGACGTCCGCGCCTGCTACGGCTCCGTCGACTCGGAGCCAGCGGGGGTTAACGCCGCGCCCGTGGGCGGCCTCCCGCGGCGGGATGGACAGTCCGACGAGCGGGAGATCGACGCACGGCGTGACGAGGCCAAGCAGCGGATGGCCGCCGGGGCGCCCCCGGCCGCTCGGGACTACGGCGACCGACGCCGGGCCGATCGCCATCCCCGCCGCCCGCCACACGGACTCCCCCTGGTCGCGGAGGTAGGCCGCCAGCATGTCCCGTAGCCGCGCCGCCGATTCCGCCGCCCCCGCGCGGTCCGATTTGTACCGCCACAGGTCACCGGCGAGCCGGCCGCCCCGAACCGCATGCGCGATCGGCGCCACCACGTCGGCGAGCAGTTCACCAGCCTGGCTCAGGGCCAGGTCACACTGGTAGCACCGGGCAAGGCCAACTGACGCGGGTCCCCGGCAGGTTCGGCAGAACACGCCTCCGATGCTAGGCACCCCCACCGACAAAACGCTGGCCGGTAGCATGATCACGGGTGCACGTCAAAAATGTGGGATCTCGGGATTTTCGCAGGTAGAAGGCCTGCTGCGGTTGCAACAGTCACAACCAGACGGAGAACGAGCTGGTCACGGTTATCGTCAGGCGCGACTGCGGGCAGTGCGGACGCCGCATGTGGCCGCCACCTGGGGCTTCGACGACCAGTCGGTGGCCGCGAGGAGGCACTACCGTCCCCGACCGCTCCAGCAACTCGCCGACCTTTACCAGCGTCAACTCCTGCCCCACCGATTTCTCGATGTCGGGCTGCCGCTCCGCCAGCAGCTCCCACGACGAGCCGTGCCCCGCCGACCGCACCACCACTAGGCCGAGTAGGTCATCGGCCGACTGCGAGCCACCCCGCCGTGCTCCAGCCCCGCCTCCTGCGCGGCACGGATATACCGGCGTCGCCGTCTTCACGTTCATCCCTACACGGGCCAGCCGGACGCTTGCCCAGCCCCGCCAGCCACGCACAGGGCCTCTTTCACCTCTGTCACCAGAACCCCCGAAACGCCATCCCTGCCGTCTGTCACAACCGGTACAAACCGGGCAAGCGAAGCAGGGGGCCGTTAACTGGCAACCAGGGTGGTCCCATCCTCCTGGCAACAACTCTCAGCAGGTGGTCCCATGCTCATGACAGATGACAGTCCCATATGTTACCACTTTTCGCGCAGCTTGCTTTCCCTCGCGCTGTAATCCACCCCCGCCGGGAAATCTTTACTTGGCTTATAGTCCCGGCCCTTCATATAGTTGAAATTTTTACTGCCCTCTTGTTTAAGAATCCACGCGGCGAGAGTCTCCAAAGGTCGTGTTACCCCACCGCCGTGGCTTTCCTTTTCATCGCGAAGCCGTTCGCAAAGCTCGTACCACCAGACAACCTCCCACCCAAGGAGATTAATCAGAAGACGGTCATCAACCTCCTTGCCTTCCCTGGCGCCGTTAATACGTCCGACGCACCACAACACCTGGCGCAAGTCGGCCAAGGGAGTGCTATATTCCCAACTAGGGATATCTTTAGAATATTTTCCCAGAAATCTGTTCTTGTTAAAATCACGCTTGCGAGTAGGGTCTTGGTTGAAGATGCTTTCCCAAGACGGCTTCCAGCACCAGCTTCCATCAGGGTTTGCTTCTTTTTCGAACGCGCGCCTACCAGCCTTCCACATATAACTCGAAAAGCGCATGCGCGATGCGCCAACAAGACCGCTGGCAAACTGATTGTGGAGTTCTAGAACACGATCAACTTTGCGAGCGCTCTCCGCGCTCCTTATTTGACGTCCTGTGTAGATCGCGGCGATGACCGCCACGATGAAGAGAAGCACTGTTGCCCAAGCCTGAATCTGAAGCGCTGACATGGCTAGGCAGTCACCCCCGCTCCCCTGGCAGATACCGGTCTCGCTCGGCTTCTCTACGGGTCCAGAGCTGAGCTGCACCGATGCCCGACAAAGCGCTTCCTTCCCGTCGTATAGAATGTCAAAACTCCCTAGCTTCTGTGACCTGTCCCCGACGTTTTTTTCTTCCCGTCAATCCGGGCATTCCGGCATAGAAGCAGCAAAGTGCCGATCGAGAGAGAGGCGCTGCGCATTGGAGTGGTGGCATTCATCGACGCTGCGATCCCCTCGGCCGCGAGGAGCCCTGCTCATGACAGAAGAGCGGAAGGTCGGCAGTTCGAACGTAAGTGTTCGGAAGTCTTGTGAGAGGGCATACCGATGGCCGGCGTGGCGGCTCTCGGCGGCCACGCCGATGGCGTTACTGACGCGGGGATTTATCCGGGCAGTTGTGCCCAGGTGCGGAGGTCTTCGGGGCTGGCGTTCCGGGACAGGAACCGTTCCAGCGGCCAGTGCGGGCACCGCATGTGGCCGCCACCTAGTACGGCAGCCGCCAATGGGTGCCTGACCTGGCGGGACGTGCGGGGTTTGTGTGACGTGGGCGCAGCCGCCTTACGATCATGTGCTTGTGATGACATATGAGCTGAAGGCGGCTGCTG
>Ga0066797_1000112_pt1 | contig 24358 bp, 15 predicted proteins | sample PersoiDNA2013193_FD_76335 | JGI IMG/M metagenome (GOLD analysis project Ga0066797, IMG submission 76335) | Permafrost soil microbial communities from the Arctic, to analyse light accelerated degradation of dissolved organic matter (DOM) -... | ecosystem: Environmental > Terrestrial > Soil >... | reverse complement strand
TCCGCATGCGGCCGGAACTCCGAGAACTTCTCCGCCAGCCCCGCCACCACAGCCCCGTCAGCATCCATAGCACAATCCTGCCCGAACCACCCCGCAATATCAGGTAATTAACCGACGCGGCCCTGCACACGCTTTTCTGCCAAGATCTTTGCCGTGAGCAGGGATCGCGTCCGGTAAGTGACGATATGACCGTAGGCGGCCCGTCGGTGGTCAACTTACGACAGAAACGATATCGGCTTATATCGTGAAATTTCCGACAACGACCGCGCGGGTCGGTGCGGGGTGGGGTCGGTGCGGGCGCGCTAGGCGGATAGCCAGCTGCGGAGGCGGTCTTCCGCTGCCGTGATCTGCGCTGACTCGACGTACTCACCCGGCGTGTGGGCGATTTCTGAGATGCCGGGGCCGTAGTTGACCGCCGGGATGCCGAGTTCGGCGAAGCGGGCCACGTCGGTCCAGCCGAGCTTGGCCCGCGGTGTCCCGCCCACGGCGGCCGCGAAAGCGGCGGCGAGCGGTTCGGTCAGGCCGGGGCGCGCGCCTGGAGCCACGTCGAGGACCGCGACGTCCCAGGGCGAGAACAGGTCGCGGATGTACGCCTGCGCCTCATCGGCGGATCTGTCCGGGGCGAAACGGTAGTTCACCGTCACCACGCACGAGTCGGGGACCACGTTCCCCGCGACACCGCCGGAGATCGCGACGGCGTTCAGGCCCTCGTGATATTCGAGACCGTCGACGACCGGCTGCCGCGGCGTCCAGGTGCGCAGTATCTCAAGGATCGCGCCCGCCCCGTGGATAGCGTTCTGCCCCATCCAGGACCGCGCGGTGTGCGCCCGCAAACCGGCGACAGTCACCGATGCCCGCAGCGTCCCCTGGCACCCGCCCTCGACCACCCCGCCGCTCGGTTCGAGCAGCACGGCGAAATCACCGTCTAGCAGCGAGGGCTCGTTCCGCGACAGCAGATAAAGCCCATTGCGCTCCGCCGCGACTTCCTCGCACTCATAGAACACGTAGGTCACGTCGCGGGAGGGCTCAGCCAGGCCTGCGGCGAGACGGAGCTGGACCGCCACTCCCGCCTTCATGTCCGAGGTACCGACCCCAGACAGCCGGGTCCGTTCCTCATTCCAGTAAGACGGAAAGTTACCGGCATGCGGCACGGTATCGATATGACCGGCCAGCACCACTCTTTCATCTCTTCCTAGCGCGGTACGCGCGACAAGCGTGTTGCCGTGCCGCGTCACCGACAGGTGCGGCAGCCGCCCGAGTGCCAGTTCGATCGCGTCGGCCAGCGGGCCCTCCGCGCCGCTGACGGAGGCGATGTCGGTGAGCGCGGCGGTCAGCGCCGGCCCGGCCAGGTTCAGGTCGAGGTCGTGGTCCACGGGAGGCAGCCTACTGAGGCTCGGCTACCTCAGCGACCCCGGCGACCCCGGCGACCTCTGCGACCTCTGCGACCTCTGCGACCTCGGTCGCCGACTGCCTGGACATGGCCCTGGCGGCGCCGCGCAGCGCGCTGACGATCACCGCCACCGACGGGCGCTGCACCGACGCCGTGCGCACCACGGCGAACACGTCCCTTGACAGGTCGACCGCGGCGGGCAGTTCGCGGATCACCACCCGGCGCTCGTACGCGCCGACCGCGAGCCTCGGCATGATCGCGATGCCAAGCCCGCGGGCCACCAGGTTGGCCACCGTGCCAAGCCCCTCGAACTCAGAGGGCACCGGCGGTGTCAGCCCGACGGCGGCGAGCAGCCGGTCCGCCGCCTGCCTGGAGGGCTCACCCGACGGGGCGGCGAGCCACGGTTCATTCCTGAGAGCGCGCAGGTCAACCGGGCGGCCGGGGTCGGCCGCCCGGTGATCGCGCGCCACCACGAGGACCAGGGGGTCACGCACCAGGTGGTAGTAGCTGAGCACGCCGTGTCCTGGATCGATGGTCGCCATGTCGGCCGAGAGCCGGCCGGTCCAGTCGTCGACGATCGCCACCTCTACCTCGCCAGAGCGGACAAGGTGCAGCCCCTCTTCCGGTGCCGCCTCGCGCAGCAGCAGGCTAAGCTGCGGGTGCTCGCGCAGGGAACGCGCGAGCGCGGGGGCGAACGCCACGGCGGCCGACGGAAACGCGGTCACCACCACGCGCCCGCTCGGCTGTGCCGCGCGGGCGGATAGGTCCGCCTCGGCGGCCTCCACCGCGGCGAGTATCCGCTCCGCGTGGACCGCGAGACGCTGACCGGCGTCGGTCAGGCCCGCGCTGCGCGCCGTCCTGTCAAGCAACGCCGTGCCAGCCTCGCGTTCGAGCACCGCGAGTTGCTGCGAGACCGCGCTCGGCGTGTAGCCGAGGGCGTCCGCGGTTCGCGCGATGGAGCCCCGCGCCGCGAACTCGTGCAGCATGCGGAGTCTCCGAATGTCGAGCATTAACAAAGCTTAACCTGATACGCCAGGCTCAACCCTTCCACTTACGCTCATCTGAGGAAAGAAAAATAATTCGGTAAGAAGGAACGGGCCCATAGCTCCGCATATCACGCCCAATGCTTCCTTATCCCGCGGCCGCGTAGGCGCTCGTGCCGGCGAGGGCGAGCATCACCACCGCGGCACCCCTGGTCAGCCACTCCATGGGGATCAGCTTGACGAACCGCCAGCCGACCGTGACGGCGGCGCCGGCGGCCACCCAGAGCGCCAGTGTCGCCCCGACGCCGACCGAGACAGGGTCATGGAAACGTGCGGCCAGGCTAATCGTGAGGAACTGGGTAAGATCGCCGAATTCGGCGAGAAAGACCACCGCGAATGAGGTCGCGAACACCGGCCAGAAGGTGTCGCGCAGGCCGTTGCGGTCTTCGGTGTCGCCTTCCTCCCCCTCCTTGTGCCGCCAGAGAAGCACGGCGCCGATGACGAACGCCCCGGCGGCGGCCGCTTCCACCACGTGGTGCGGCAGCAGGCTGAGCGCCCCGCCCGCGGCCACCCCGAGAATCACCTGGGCGAGGAAGGCGGCGGCGGCGCCGCTGAACACGACCGCGGGCCGGTACCGGCTCGACAAGATCAAGCAGGCCAGGATCGTCTTGTCGGGAAGCTCGGCGGGCAGCACAGCTAGAAAGGTGGCGACGGCTGCGGTCAGGCTCATCGTAAGGTGACTCCGTGGGTCGGGCCACACCGGCTCTCGCGGGCGGACCCGTGCCTCCGGCGCGGCAGCGGGCGCAGTATCTGCATGTCCGATATCAATGCTCTTCAATCGGACATGCCCGGAAGCATCAAGGTCGTCTTCCGGATAATAACCGCGTGACTGTCGGCCGAAGGTCTCACTCAGGCTGGTCTGGCGCCATGCTGACCAAGCCCCCGGGCACCGGGTCCTTGCGGACCGGGATTGTCGGCGTCCCGGCGAGGGAGCTACTCCCCTTCGCGTGCTCATCTTAGCCCACCGGGCGGAGCAGCCGACCACCACCCCAGCCGACCGCTCCGCGCAACAGGCCTTAGCCAAATCAGGAAGCCGGCACTGCCTCCGGTTAGGGATTGTGGCGATCCGCGTCGGCAAAACGGATGCTCTTGAGGAAAGGCAGGTTGCGGACGACGATCGCACCGTACGTGGTCGCGATGGCATCCTTCTTGCGGAACTCCGCGAGCACGCGCTCCGCCGTCGACACCGCCACGCCAGCCAACTGCCCCACCTCGCTCTGGGTGAAGGGCAGCCGCACCTTCCCCTCCTGGTCCCGTTCCCCGTACGCCTCGGCGAGATCGCAGACCACCTGGGCAAGGAGTGCCCTGGAATCCCATACGCGCTCGGCAGCGCGCCGCTCGGTGGTCGCGCGCATCTTGTGCAGCATGTACCTGGTGATCATCTGCAGCGCCGTCGGGTACTGGCCGGTGAACGCGTCGTAAGCGGCGCGGCCCACCCGGACCGCGGTGACCGTGCCGACCGCGCGCGCCGTCGCCGTGCGCGGCCCGTAGTCGATCATGCCGAACTCGCCGACCAGGTCACCGCGCGAGCGCACGGCCAGCGCCGTCTGTGCGCCGCTCTCGGCCGCGACCACCACCTTGACCAGGCCATTCGTCAGCACACAAAGGAAATCGCTGACATCGCCCTGGGCCAGCAGAACCTCATCATCGGCGAATCGGACGGGAGTACCGACAGACAGCAGTACGTCGCGCTCGGCCTCCGGAAGCAGAGCGACAAAGCTGTCCTCCGGCCAGCCGTCACGACCGGAGTGGGAAGCGTTAAGAGACACGCAATCTATTTTGCCAGATTCCGAGTGCCGATAACGGTATCCGACCCAATGAGCCGACGCACATTCCGATAAGTTATTTGTGAGGGAGCGTGGGGAATGGGAGCGGACGAGACCGCCGACCCCCGGGGACACGGCGAAGAAGTCAGGCCCGCGGCTTACCGCGAACTAGATCGCGGCGGTCGCAGGCTGCGGCTTGGATTCGTCTTGGACGTCGCAAGTTTCGGTACCCGCACGTCACCGGAACAGCATGAGGTGCAACGGCGCCTGCGCCAACTTGTGGACACCACGCTGGCCGAATGCGGGCTGGCGCTTGACCGGCTCATCGGCGGCTACCAGTGGACGGGCGACGGCATCAACGTAATGCTGCCGATCGACATGGACCCGGCACTGGTCGTGCCCATGCTGATCAGGTCGATCGCGGCGGGGCTTGGCGCGGATAACGCGCGCGGCGACGGCCGGATTCGGCTGCGGATGGCGGTCGGCGTGGGTCTTGTCGAGTCAACCGTGACAGGATTTAACGGTCCGCTGATCGTTGACATCAGCCGACTGGTCAGCAGCGACCCGCTCCGCGGCGTTCTTTCTGACTTTCCTATCGCCGATCTTGCCGTCGCGATATCCGATCATGCGTTCGCCTTGGTAATCCGACCAGGTTATCCGGGAATTCCAGCAGGGCAGTTCACCGCGGTGAACGTAGCGGTGAAGGAATTCGCCGAGCCCGCCTGGATATGGGTGTCTGCCAGGCAGTGGAGCGAGCCGGCGTACGCACCATTGGTCCCGGCTGACCCCAGGGAAATCGGCGGTTACAAGATCATCGCGCGGCTCGGCGGCGGAAAGTCGGGCCAAGTCTACCTCGCCGCGGGCTCCGCGGGCAGACGGCCCGAGGACCTGGCCGCGGTCAAGGTGTTCGACGAGGTCCTGGTCGCCGACGACGACACCCGCCGGCGTCTCATCACCGGCGCGCTCGCGGCCAGCGTGCTGAGCGGGGATCACCTGGTCCCCGTCGTCAGCTCGGACACGCGGGCCAGGCAGCCGTGGGCGGCGAGCGCGCTGGTCCGCGGCCCCTCGCTCGCCTCGTCCGTTACCGAGACCGGACCGCTGCCCGCCGACACGGTCGGGTGGGTGATGCTCGGCCTCGCCAGCGCTCTCGCCACCGTGCACAGGGCCAGGCTCACCCACCGCGCGGTCCATCCGCACAATGTGCTGCTCGACACAAGCGGTCCCGTGCTCACCGATCTCGGCACCAACAGCAAGGCGCTGACCGCCGGGCCGGGAATCGCCGCCGACGACGTGTTCTCACTGGGCGCCACGGCGTTCTACGCCGCGACCGGCCGGTCGCCGTGGGACGTGCGCACGGGCAGCGTGACCCCGCTCGCCGCCGGGCCAGGCGAGCCCGACACGGTCCTGGCCGAGTGCCCGCCAGCTCTCGCACCGGTACTCAAGGCCTGCCTGGACGCCGACCCGAGGCTGCGCCCCAGCGCCGCCGAACTGCAGAACTGGCTGGCCACCGTGACCGGCAATCGGCCGCAGCTGTGGCTGCCCGCTCCGGTCGCCGCCCGGCTCTCCGAGTACCGCGCGCAGATATAGATAGGCTGTCTGCATGCTTAGCGCGGACCTGATCGACTCGCTGTTCCCCGTTGACCTGCCATCGCCTGTGCACTGGGCGCAGCGGTACCCGGAGCGTGCGCTGCCCGCCGGGGCCGAGGTGACCAGGTTCGCACCGTCGCCGACCGGGTGGCTGCACATCGGCGGAATCTTCACCGCTAGTGTCAGCCTCGACCTGGCCAGGCACAGCGCTGGCCGGTACCTGCTGCGCATAGAGGACACCGACCAGGCGCGGTTCGAGGAGGGCGCGCTCGATCAGTTCGAAGAGGGATTCGCGTACTTCGGCATCCGCGCCGACGAGTCAGACTCCCCCGGCACGGGCGACCCGGGTCGCTACGGGCCCTACACGCAGTCGGCCCGCGCGGAGATCTACCAGACGTACGTGCGGGAGCTGCTTCGCCAGGGCAAGGCCTACCCGTGCTTCGCCACCAAGGAGGAGCTGTCGGCGATCGCCGACAAGCAGAAGGCGGCGGGCGCGCTGCCCGGTTACTACGGCGACTGGGCTATCTGGCGGGACGCCCCGCAGGACCAGGTACAGGCGCGGCTTGACGCCGGCGACCCGTACGTGATCAGGTTCAGGTCACCGGGGATCGGCGGGCACCGGGTCAGCTACATTGACGAGATCCGCGGCGAGCTGAGCTTCGACGACAACCGCAACGACGTCGTCATCTTGAAGAGCAGCGACCAGGCGCTCCGGCTGCCCACGTACCACCTCGCGCACGCCGTGGACGACCACCTGATGCGGGTGACCCTGGTGGTCCGCAGCGAGGAGTGGATCTCCTCGGTGCCGCTCCACCACCAGCTCTTCGACGCGCTCGGCTTCCCCCGGGTCCGCTATGCCCACGTGGCACCGCTGATGAAGCAGGACGGCGGCAGCCGCCGCAAGCTCTCCAAGCGCAAGGACCCAGAGGCAAGCGTCAACTACTACATCGACCAGGGCATCCCCGCCGAGGCGGTGCAGTACTACCTGCGCGGTCTCGCCAACGCACGGCTCGCCGAGCTGCCGCTGCCGCAGGCCCTCGCCGAGCCGCTGCGGCTCGGCGAGTTCGGCGTGGCGGGGCCGCTGCTCGACGTGGCCAAGCTGGACGACGTCAGCGCCGACTATGTGGCCACGCTGTCCGGCGAGCAGATCCTCGACCTGGTGCTGCCATGGGCCGACGTATACGACAAGGACCTCGCGTCGGTGATCCGCGCGGAGCGAGCCCTCGCGCTGCGCGCGCTCGCCGTCGAGCGCGAAGACACCGAGAGCCCGCGCAAGGACCTGCGCAAGTGGGCGGACTTCCGGACGGTATACGGCTTCTTCTTCCCCGCCATCTTCGAGCTGGTCGCCGACCCCGCAGACGAGCGATTCGGCGGCCTCTCGCCGGACCTTGTGCGCGCGATGGCGTCCGGCTTCGCCGCCGGATACACCGAGCCTGGTCCCGACGTGGCCTGGTTCGAGCAGATCCGCGAGCTAGCGGGCACTCTCGGTTTCGCGCTCAGGAGGAAGGACTACAAGAAGAACCCGGACGCCTACCCCGGCGACATCGCCGATGCCTCGGCCGTCATCCGCGTGCTGCTCACCGGCACCCGGCAGTCCCCCGACCTGGCCGAGACCGCTAACGCGCTTGGCCGGGCCGAGGTTCTGCGCCGGGTCACCGCCCTTAGCTAGCCACCGCGTCAGCTAGCCACGGCGTCCCGCAAAGATAGTGGATCGTTGTCCCCCCTTTCGGGGGGACAACGATCCACTATCGAGCGATAACCGCCGCCAGGCGGCCAGATAGTCGTCCGTTTGCCCGGCCGCTGCCTTCATCGGCTCGGACCTGTCAGGGCGCTCCGCGGACCGGGTAGCCAGGTCGACCAGGCGCTGAGCGCTGCGGGCGCTGGTGAACTTCGCGGCGAAGCCGTCGGCGACCGCGCTGCGCTCCACCCGGTCGTCTAGCGTCGCCTCGATCCTGGCCAGCCAGTCCGCGGCGGGTGTGCTCGGGTCGACGAGGGAGCGCTTGTCCGGGGTCGCCTCAGGCACCCCGCCGATCGCGCCGGCGAGCACGGGGACGCCGAGTGCCTGATACTCCAGGGCCGCCACGCAGAACGTCTCGATGAACCCGGGGATAACCCTGGTCGGGAAGACGCCGGCGGCGGACGCCGCCCGCAGCGACTGCGCGTCGCGGGAGCTGATGTTGGGCGTCACCGTCAGATTCGGCAGCGACTCGGCCTGCGCGAGCAGTCGCTCGGCAAGCGACCCGGTGCCCGCGATGACGAACTCGTAGCCCGGCTGGCGATCCGCGGCTAGCTCGGCCATGGCGACGATGGTGTCGAGGCCCTTCTCCTCCTCAAGCCGGCCGATCGTCGAGATCAGCACCGAATCCTGGCGGAGCCCGGTCCGCTGACGGAACTCGCTGAGGGTCTCCTTGGACGGCCTGGCGAACGCGGCAGGCGGCAGCCCCGGGTAGCGGAGCGCGATCGATTCCGCCAGCCAGTCGGCGAGCCGCGCCCCGCCGATCGCCTCGGCACCCGCCAGGAACTGCCGTGCCGTGTAGTCGGATACGGTGCACAGCACGTCCGCCCGGATAACGTCACCAAACAGCAGGGCCGCCGAGCCGTCGCCGAGGTGCTCGCATACCGAATCGAGGACATCGCTGCCCTCAATGCTGTGGATAACTATTGGCCGCTTACCGAGTAGGCCGAGTGCATCGGCGACCCTATTCGCGATCGTCGCATGAGGATCGATATAGTACGTGTTTATTACGTCGATATCATTATTGAGGACGATGCGAAAAAGCTCCGCCCCGACCGCGTGGAGCAGGTGCCCGTCGGGCACCCGGCGATTACCTCGGACCTCTTTGACATGGTGGACCTGGACCCCGAGACCGGCGTCATCCTCCGGATCGGCGGACGCCCCGCAGTACGTGACCTGGTGTTGTACGGCTCCGGTCAGCGCGGCTAGCGCAGTGTTGTTCCAGAGCGCCTGTTTGGCGTGCCCTGACCGATATGGCGGGTACTTGCTGAGCGTGGCAAATCGGAGTTGCTTATTCATAGACGACATCCGGGTGGTAAGGTAATGGCGTGGAATAGGAGCGCTTGCCGTAGCAAGATCCCCCATGATGAGGCACGCGCGCCCCCCTGTCAATCAGCGCGAAAATCTGTGCACGCCACCCCCGCCCGGCGGGCCGGCCGGGGCTAGCCAGATCGCCGAAGGTTCGGTTATACAGCGGGCTGAGCTGCACGTGCAGCACCGTTACCTCGCACTTCATCAACTGTTTACTTGTGGCGCTAATTGCGGACGCGAAGGCGTCCCGCTCGCGACCGTGAGCTGGGTGCCGTTCTTCGCTGACGGGGCGGTGAGGCAGGTGTTATGGCTTATCGACCCGACGCTCACCCGATCGGCCGCGGCGGCGGCTCAGGCAGTCCCCGCGGCAAGGCACGATAGAAGCGCCATGACGCTTACCGATTTGCTCCCACCGCCGACAGGCGGCCCGCCGGACCCGGACGCCATTTTTGGCGCGTTCGAGGGCTGGGCGAGCCAGCATGGGCTGGACCTTTACCCCCATCAGGAAGAGTCGCTGCTCGAGATCGTGATGGGATCGAACGTGATCCTGTCTACCCCGACGGGCTCAGGCAAGTCCCTGGTCGCGGCCGGCGCCCACTTCACCGCCATGGCCAACGGCGAGCGCAGCTACTACACCGCTCCGATCAAGGCCCTGGTCTCGGAGAAGTTCTTCGCCATCTGCGACATCTTCGGCGCGGCCAACGTCGGCATGATGACCGGCGACGCATCCGTGAACGTCAAGGCGCCGATCATCTGCTGCACGGCCGAGATCCTGGCCGCCATCGCGCTGCGCGACGGGAAAGACGCGGACGTCGGCCAGGTTGTCATGGATGAGTTCCACTACTACTCCGACCCGGACCGCGGCTGGGCCTGGCAGGTTCCGCTCGTGGAACTGCCCGAGGCGCAGTTCATCCTCATGTCGGCCACCCTCGGCGACGTGTCAAGGTTCCAGGAGGACCTGACCCGGCGAACCGGCTGGCCCACCGCGATCGTGAAGAACGCCGTGCGACCGGTGCCGCTGGTCTTCTCCTACCTTGTGCAGCCGATGCACGAGACCCTGGAGGAGCTGCTCACCACCAACCAGGCTCCGGTCTACGTCGTCCACTTCACCCAGGCCGCCGCGCTTGAGCAGGCCCAGGCGCTCATGTCCACCAACATGTCCACGCGGCAGGAGAAAGACAAGATCGCCGAGATGCTCGGCGACTTCCGGTTCTCCTCGGGGTTCGGCAAGACGCTTTCCCGGCTGGTCAGGCACGGCATCGGCGTGCACCACGCCGGGATGCTCCCCAAGTACCGGCGGCTCGTCGAGACCCTCGCCCAAGCCGGGCTGCTCAAGGTCATCTGCGGCACCGACACGCTCGGCGTCGGCATCAACGTCCCGATCCGGACGGTCGTGTTCACCTCGCTGTCGAAGTACGACGGGAAGAAGACGCGGCTGCTGCAGGCCCGCGAGTTCCACCAGATCGCGGGGCGAGCGGGCAGGGCCGGGTTCGATACGTCAGGGCGCGTCGTCGTCCAGGCACCCGAGCACGTCATCGAGAACGAGAAATCCTTCGCCAAGGCCCTCGCCAAGACCGGCGACGAGGCCACGGCGCGCCGGAGAGTCGTCAAGAAGAAGCCGCCCGAGGGGATGGTTTCCTGGGGCAAGCCCACCTTCGAGCGCCTTGTCGCCGCCGAGCCCGAGCCGCTGACGTCGAGCTTCGCCGTCACCCACGCGATGGTGCTCAACGTCATCGACCGGCCAGGCAACGCCTATCAGGCGATGAAGCACCTGCTCAGGGAGAACGACGAGGACAGGGCCAAACAGCGTAAGCACATCCACCATGCCATCGAGATCTACCGCGCGCTGCTCGCTGGCGGTGTCGTCGAGCCGCTCGACGAGCCCGACGAGGAGGGCCGCTACGTGCGGCTCACCGTCGACCTGCAGTACGACTTCGCGCTGAACCAGCCGCTCTCCACCTTCGCCCTGGCCGCGATCGAGCTGCTCGACCGCGAGAGCGAGAGCTACGCACTCGACGCGCTCTCCGTCATCGAGTCCACCCTCGACGACCCGCGCCAGATCCTCTCCGCCCAGCAGTTCCGCGCCCGCGGCGAGGCCGTCGCCGCGATGAAGGCGGAGGGCATCGAGTACGACGCGAGGATGGAACTCCTCGACGCCGTCACCTGGCCCAAGCCGCTTGAGGAGATCCTCGAGGCCGGTTACGAGATCTACCGCCGCGGCCACCCCTGGGTGGGCGACTACCACGTCTCCCCCAAGGCCATCGTCCGCGACATGTTCGAACGGGCCATGACGTTCGGCGAGTACGTCCAGTTCTACGGGCTCACCAGGTCCGAGGGCGTCGTCCTCCGCTACCTCGCCGACGCCTATAAGGCCCTCAGGCAGACCGTGCCCGACCAGGCCAAGACCGAGGAGCTCACCGACCTCATCGAATGGCTCGGCGAGCTTGTCCGCCAGGTCGACTCCAGCCTGATCGACGAGTGGGAACGGCTCAGCCACCCCGACCCCGAGAGCCCCCAGGCCACCAGGGCGGAGCCCAAGGGGGTAACGAGGAACACGCGTGCGTTCCGAGTACTGGTGCGAAATGCTCTCTTTCGGCGGGTCACCCTCGCGGCGCTGCGCCGGTACGCGGACCTCGCCGAGCTGGACGGGGCCGACGGCTGGACGGCGCCCGCTTGGGCGGAGGCGCTCGGCGGGTACTTCGAGCTCTACGACGAGATCGGCACGGGGCCGGACGCGCGCGGCCCAGCGATGCTGCTCATCGAGGAGGGCCCGACCGCCTGGACCGTGCGGCAGATCTTCGACGACCCGGACGGCGACCATGACTGGGGCATCTCGGCCACGGTCGACCTCGCCGCCTCCGACGCCGAAGGCGCGGCGGTCGTGCACATCACGGACGCCGGCCAGCTCTAGGAGCGGCTTCGTGGCGGAAGCGTCGCGTACATGGCCCACAGCCGGTCCACGTCCCGTTCAGACATGCCCCAAATAGTAGGCTGGGGTGCCATGCGCGACGATGCGGCGGTGATCGCCAGGCTGCGGGGCGCCGGGTGTGTTTTCGCCGAGGAAGAGGCGGCGCTTATCGCTTGTGCCGCGCGGACCCCTGCTGAACTCGATGACATGGTCGGGCAGCGGGTCAAGGGCCTGCCGCTTGAGCAGGTGATCGGCTGGGCGGAATTTCGCGGCATGCGGATCTTCGTTGCTGCCCGGGTGTTCGTGCCGCGGCGCCGCAGCGAGTTCCTCGTCGAGGTCGCCGCCGGCCTCGCTCGCGAGCGCGACGCGGCTATGTCGCCGGTTGCCCCCGCTGCTCCCTCCGCTGCTCCCTCCGCTCCGGAGCTCGCTCGCGTGATCGTCGACCTTTGCTGCGGGACCGGCGCGCTCGGCCTCGCGGTCGCCAGCGAACTGGGCGGCGCCGAGCTGCACGCCGCCGACCTTGACCCGGCGGCCGTCGCATGCGCGCGGCGCAATGTCGGGCCGGCCGGCGGGCACGTCTACGGCGGAGACCTGTTCGACCCGATCCCGCCGACGCTGCGGGGGCGGGTCAACGTGCTGATCTGCAACGCGCCCTACGTGCCGAGCGCGGAGATCGCTTTCCTTCCCGCCGAGGCCCGCGACCACGAGCCGCTCGTGGCGCTCGACGGGGGTCTCGACGGCCTTTCCGTGCTCCGCCGGGCCGCGCGGGAGGCACCCGGGTGGCTCGCGCCCGGCGGTGTGCTGCTCGTGGAGACGAGCGAGCACCAGGCAGCGGAGATGGCGTCCGCGATGCGGGCCGCCGGCCTGGTCGCGCGCGTGCACACCGACGACGAATGCGGTGCCACCGTGATCACCGGATCCGTGCTGACGTCGGCCGCGGGCGCCCTATGACCCTCGAGGTGAGCGCCGCGCAGCGGCGGGCGCGGCTCATTGCCAGGCACCACCTTGCCGGGCGGGCGGGCTCGGTCGCCGACGCGACGGCAGCGCTGATCGCGCTGCACGCCACCGACCCGGTGACCGTGTACCTATCAGCGTGGGCGCGGACCGGGTGCGCGGCGGATGACGTGGACGAGGCGCTCTATGCCGAACGCGCCGTCGTCCGGATGCTCGGCATGCGGCGGACGGTGTTCGTGGTGCCGGCCGGGCTGGTGAGCGTGATCCAGTCGGCCTGCACCGATGACGTGGCCAGGCGACTGCGGCGGCAGCTGGAGAAGGACCTGGCTAACGGCGGAATCGGCAGCGGCGACGCGGCAGGATGGCTGCGGGACGTCGGCGAGAGCACGCTGCGGGTACTCGCGGCTCGCGGCGGGCGCGGCGCATCCGGCGCGCAGCTATCCGCGGACGAGCCGCGGCTGCGGACGGAGCTTACGTACGCGCCGGATAAGAGCTATGGCGGAACCGCCTACGTCACCAGCCGGATTCTTGGACTGCTCGCCGCGGAAGGACACCTGGTCCGCGGTCACCGCCGCGGCGGCTGGTCCTCCGGCCAGTTCGAGTGGCACCCGGCGGCGGCCTGGCTGGCTGGATCCGGTGCGGGATCTGGCACGGCACCCGGCGCGGGCGGCACGGGGATAGCGCGGGCGGGGCTGGACGCGGGCACGGCCTGGGCGCAGCCGGACGCGGGCGCGGCGCGGGCAGAGCTGGCGCGGCGGTGGCTGCTGACGTTCGGGCCTGCGCCGGTGGCGGACCTGCAGTGGTGGGCGGGGTGGACCGGCGGGCAGACCAAGGCGGCTCTCGCCGCGCTTGCGGTGCGCGAGGCGGACCTGGACGGGCAGCCTGGGGTGCTGCTGACCGGGGACGAGTCGTTCGACGATGACGCCGCACCGGTGGCCGCGCTGCTTCCCGCGCTTGACCCGACCCCGATGGGCTGGCAGGCACGGGACTGGTTCCTCGGCGAGCACAGGGACGCGCTGTTCGACCGGACGGGCAACATCGGCCCGACCGTCTGGTGGGCGGGCAAGATCATCGGTGGCTGGGCGCAGCGGCCCTCGGGCGAGGTCGTCTGCCGGCTGCTTGAGGACGCCGGCTCCGAGGCGGCGGCGGCCGTCGCCTCGGAAGCGGTGCGGCTGGAATCCTGGCTGGGCCAGACCAGGGTGACGCCCCGGTTCAGGACGCCGCTCGAGCGGGCGCTCGCCGCGGCGGGGGTTAGCGGAGGTGCCAGGTGGGGCCGGTGAGGGTGTCGGTTAGCTGGACGCCTAGGCGGTCTAGTTCGGCGCGGATCTCGTCGGCGCGGAGCCAGTTCATCTCGGCGCGGGCCTTGGTGCGCTCGGCGACCAGGCGCTCGACGGTGTCGATCTCGGCCTGGCCGAGATCGTCGGCGGACCGGTGGCGGTCAACCTCGGCCAGGTCGAGCTCGGCCACGCGGAGGCCGAGCAGCGCGTCCGCGGCCGCCACGACGACACGCAGGCCCGACGGCGTGATCTCGCCGTCGCGCAGCGCGTCCTGCAGCGTCGCGAGCACCTTCGGCGTGGCCAGGTCGGACGACATAGCCTCGTCGATCTGATTCAGGAAGGCGAGCGCGGCCTTGTTGGACGCCGCACCGGACGCCGCACCGGCGAGCGCCGCGCGCGCCTGCGCGTAGGTCTCGACGGCCGGCAGCGGCTGGACCGCGGCGACACGGGTCACCAGGCGGCGCAGCGTCGCCTGGGCCGCGTCGACCGCCGCGGTGGTGAAGTCAAGCTGGCTGCGGTAATGCCCGCCGAGCAGGAACAGCCGGTAGGCAAGCGGGTGATAGCCAAGCTCTGTCAGGTCGGCGAGCCTCGGCACCGGGCCCGCCGACTTGGCGATCTTGGCGTTGTTGAGCAGCAGGAACTCGCCGTGCAGCCAGTAAGGCACCCATGGCTTGCCGTCGCCGAGGAAGGCCTCGGACTGGGCGATCTCGTTGACGTGGTGCAGTTCGCGGAGGTCGACGCCGCCGGTGTGGATGTCGAAGTGCTCGCCGAGCAGCGCCATCGACATCACCGAGCACTCCAGGTGCCAGCCTGGCGCGCCCCAGCCCCAGGGCGACTCCCAGCGCATCACCCGGCGGACGCCCGGGTCCTCGGCGCGCCACAGGGCGAAGTCGGTCTTGTGCCTGCGGCCCTCGACGTGCTCGACCCTGGCGGCCTCGCGCTGCCCGGCGATGTCCATCATGGCGAGCTCACCGTAGCCGGGCGACTTGGACGTGTCGAAGTAAAGGCCGGACGGGAGCAGGTAGGTGTAGCCGCGCTCTTCGAGCCGGACCGCGAAGGCGATCATCTGCTCGACGTAGTCGCTGGCCCGCGGGTACACGTCGGCGGGCAGCACGTTCAGCGCGGCGAGGTCGGCGAAGAACGCCTCGGTGTAGCCTGCCGCGATGTCCGCCACCGTCCGGCGTTCCTTCGCGGCAGCGACCTCGAGCTTGTCCTCGCCGGTGTCGGAGTCGGCGACCGCGTGGCCCACGTCGGTGATGTTGATGACGTGCCTGACCGGGATCTGCTTCCAGCGCAGCACGCGGCGGAGCGTGTCGGCGAAGACGTGCGACCGCATGTTGCCCAGGTGCGGGAACGAGTAGACGGTGGGCCCGCAGCTATACAGGCCCACGACATCGGCGGACGGCGTGAACTCCTCGATCCGTCGTCCGAGCGAGTTGTAGACCCTTAGCTGGTGACCTGTCACCCGCCCATGATATTGGGCGGAGAATGACCACACCCCCGGTTGGGTGGGATAGTCGGCCGGGCTGGTTCGAGATGATGCTGATTTTTGTCCTGAAAAGATCATGGCCACCGGCAGCGGGCGGGCTGCGGCGGCCATGATCGGCTATGGGAATTATCCAGTTGGACGATCCAGGCGAAGGGCCTAGAAGGCGGGGAAGGCCACCAGGCCGTCGGTGTTGCCCGCCGCGTCGGTGTAGAAGCCGACGATGTCGCCCTCGTTGTTGATGCCGTTGAGCGTGGTCGCGCCGACGCCGGCCGGGTCATCGACGTTGCGCAGGAAGCCGCGGCCGGGGTGCCAGACGAACCCGTGCGTCGTGGCGGCGTTGCCCGTGCCCACGGTGTACGTGCCGACCACCGCGTTGTTGTCGTTCACGCCGAACGCCGTGGTCGAGGCGGCACCAGGCACCGCGAGGCTGGTGAACTGGCCTCCTGCGAGCTTGAGGAAGCCCTTCACGACGCCGCCGGCCGTGGTGTAGAAGCCCGCGACGGCGCCGTGGTTGTTGATGCCAGAGGCGGTCAGCGACGGGGCCGCGCCGCCGGTGGGCGCGCCTGGCTCGGTCACCAGGGAGAAGCGGTGGTTGTTGATGTTGTACTCGTAGCCGCGGGCGACACCCTTGACGTTGTTGTAGAAACCGACCGCGATGCCGTGGTCGTTGACGCCGAGCAGCTGGTCAACCGGCGGCTTCGCGTTGCTGTTAGTCGGGAACTCGACCTTGTGGAAGGAACCGTCGAAGTACCAGCCGAAGTTGGAGCCGTTTCCGGTGACGTAGAACCCGACCTGCTCACCCATGTTGTTGAGGCCAATGGACTGGGTCTGGGCGGCGCCGGGGAAGTTCTCGTTCTTGATGTCGCCCTGCGCGTACGGCGCGGTGATGGTGAAGCCCCTGTTCGGGTGGCCCGCGGCGCCGCTGCCGAAGTAGGCGGCAATCCGGCCGTTGTTGTTGATGCCAAGGATCTGGTTGAACGTGCGGTCCTTGTGGTCACCAATGGTCACGAACTGGTAGCCGCTGGACGAGGCGGCCGCCGGCTTGGCATTGCCAGCGCTGGTGATCGCAATCGCCGATCCGGCACCCGCGAGCGCGGTGGCAGCGAGCGCGCCGGCCGCCGCCACGGCGATGCCGCCGCCGACTAGCAGCTTGGCCTTGCCGATGCGCCGTGCGCCGGTCCGCGGCGCGGAGTCCATTCGCCGCGCGAAACGGTCCGAAATGCCCATGGTAGTGATCCCTTCGTAACCCCGTGCGTTGATGCGGCCGGACTCAGTTGTCCCGCCGGGGTGGTGCTGCGGATTAGGTTCGCAGCACCACTCTAGGGGGATCAAGAGGGGCTATAGGTGGTCCGTAAGGGGCTGTAAGAAACAGGCAGTCCTTCTTACGAAAAATACAAATAAATTGTCGTCGCCCTTGGCGGAGAGCCGCCAGGCGTCGGCCGCGATCCGCCAGCTTCCGTCGCGCTGCGGACGCACCACCGTGCAGCCCACTCCGTGCAGCTGAATCAGCTCGCCGTCCGGTCCCGCGCCGTCAATACGGCGCTCGCAGACCAGCATCGTCAGCCCGTCCGCGGGCAGCACCGCGACCAGCCTGGTGTCGAGCGGCAGGCGCAGCCGCATGATCGCCGACATCGCCTCATGCACCGTGCTGCCGTCCGGCCGGTCGTCAGACCACGGCCGGAGCGACGCGGCCGACTCGTACTGCGCGACCGCGGCGCCCAGGTCGCCGTCGCTCACCGCGAGCGAGACGAGTTCGGCGGCCTCCGACGGCCAGCGGGCCTGCGGCGGAGGGATCGGATCCGACACGGATGTTCTCCAGGGGAAGTCATGCTGCGTGCAGTAACCGGTCCTGCGGCCAGCGTGGTGAACGAGTGTGACACCAGTTCACAGGGGGAATCCCCAAACACCGGGGGAAACACAGGGGGGCCGTCGCGACGGCACCTATGCCAGCGAAATTAACTTTCCGCCAAGAATTATCATAAGAAATTGCTAGAAAGGCGATGGCGGAACGGCCGCCCAAGGCCTGGCCGACACCATGCGCATTCGACTGTAAAGACCCGTATAAGGGGCGTCAGGCGCGGCCGAGCAGGCGCTCGTAGAGCGCGGAAGTCTCAGGAGCGGGCCGGACTCCCACCTGATCGGCGAGCAGCGCCTCAAGTTCACCGTAATGACGCACCGCCCGCGCCGTCTCGCCAAGCCCGTCCCAGCACGTCATGAGCTCACGGTGCGCGGATTCGTTCAGCGGCTCATGTTCGATCGCCCGCCGGAACGCGGTCACCGCCGACTGCAACCGCCCCGCGGCCGCGTGCATCCGCCCCACGGCGAGCAGCGCCGACTCAAACCGGCGCCGCAGCTCCTCGCGCCGCGCCTGCGCCCACTCGCCCACCGCCACGCCCGCCAGGAAATCGCCCTCGTATACCGCCACCGCCCGTTGCAGGTGAGGCAGCGGGCCGCCGCCGGTACCCGGGCCGGTCGCCGGCCGGGCGCGGCTGGCGGCGGCAAGCGCCGACTCGAACTCATCGACGTCGCACACGTGCGGCCTGGTCCTGTTGAACGAGTACTTGCCGCCTGTATAGAGCACCCACTCGGGGTCGCCGAGCGCACGGCGCAGCTCACGCAGCGCGGTGTGCAGCGCGTTGCCAAGCTGCTGGCGGGACAGCTCGGGCCAGAGCGCGGCGCCAAGCTGCTCCCTGGTGCGCGGCGGGGAGGTGACAAGCAGGAACAGCAGCTCGCGCGGCTTGGCGTAGCTCCAGTCCGCCGGGGTCAGCGCGACATCCCCGAGCTGCACGGTGGCCGTGCCGAGCGCGCGCACCGTGAGCAGCGAGCCGGGCCGGCCTGCGGTGCTGCCTGGCGCTCGTGTCGTCCGCGGTGCCTGGGGAACGGACGGTTGATTCGCAGCGGCGGCCCGTTCAAGATCAAGAGCATTTTCCTGAGGAGGAACGGGCCGATCCGACTCCCCAACCGACGCCGCGTCCAGCAGCGTGGCCGCCGTGGCAGCCGCGGCGGATGTGTCAGGTGCCGGCGCGGCCGGCGCGTCAGCGGCCGGCACGGCGGGCGCGGAACGCAGAACCGGGATCAGTGCGGCGAGCAGCGGCATGGCGGCCGAGGCGGGCGTGGCATGCACCGGCTCGGGGACGGCTCCCTCGTCGAGCGCTTCGTCCGGGTCAGCGGCCCGCAGGCCGAGCTCGCGGGCCGCCTCGAAATCCGCCTCGCCGAGCACCGCGCGCGCCGCCGCGACGGTGTCCTCATGCAGGCGGCGCTCGCACGGCGCCAGCACCGTGCCGATCGCCTCGCGCATCGCCTGCGCGACGCCGAGCAGGTACGCGGACCTGGCACCGTTGAGCTTGCCCGGGGCGGAGTGGCCTTCCGCGGGCTCGAGCTCGGTCGCCGCCAGGTCCTCGAGCACGCTCGCCATCCGCCACCGGTCCCGCAGTTCCCGGTGCGTGGCGTAGCTGGCACGAAGCCTGGCACGCGCTTGCTTCACGTCACCGCCGTCGAGCGCGACCAGGCCGAGCTGCTCCTCGCACCAGGCGATTCCCTCGCGGAACCCGATCGAGCGGGACAGCTCGAGCGACTCGGTGAGCAGCGCCGCCGACCGGTCAAGTTCGGACCGGTAGCGGGCTGCCACGCCGAGGCTGATCAGCGACCAGGCGGTCCCTTCCACGTCCCGCAGCGCGCGGAACAGCGCGAGCGCGTCCGTGCACTGCGCGACCGCCGTGTCGAAGTCGCCCTGGAGCCAGGACACGAAGCCCAGGTAGGAGTGCGCGCTCGCCGCCGCCCGCTCATCACAAGCCGCCTTGGCGAGGTCGAGGGCCTGCGTGTGCAACTGGGCCGACCTGACGTACCTGCCCTGCTCACGCGCGACACTGCCGAGCGCCTCAAGGCAGGTCGCCGCGCCGACCGAGTCGCCGAGCGCCCGGTAGAGCAGCAGGGCCGCGTCAAGCCGGCGCACGGCTGGCTCGTAGTCGCACTGCAGGTGCGCGAGCCGCCCGCTGCCGAACAGCGCCCTGGCCCGCAGTTCGGGCGGCGCGGCCTGCCCGGCCGCCACGGCGAGGTCCATCCACTGCCTGATCTCGTGGTAGTGCCCGCGCAGGTAGGCGTAGCGGCCGAGCTGGCCGGCGATCCGCAGCGCGGCGACCGCGTCGCCTGACTGGCGCGCGAACTCGCTGGCGGCGCGGAGGTTGGCCCGTTCCAGGTCAAGTCGGTCGAGCTCGGCCTCGAGCTCGACGGCGGCGGCCCGCTCGATCCGCGCTCCTGCCTGCTCGGCAAACTCGGTGTAGTACGCCAGGTGGGCGCGGCGCGCCTGGTCGAGCTCGGTGACGGCGATCAGCCGCTCGGTCGCGTACTCGCGGATCGTGGCAAGCAGGTAGTAGCGCTCCCCGTCGACCCGCAGCAGCGACTTGTCGGCAAGCCGGGTCAGCAGGTCAAGCACGTCGATGGCGGCGATGCCGCTGAAGGCCGCGACGCGTTCGGCGGCGGCGAGCGGGAATCCTCCGCTGAACACCGCGAGCCGCCGGAACGCGGCCCGCTCGTCCGGTGTCAGCAGGTCATGCGACCAGTCGAGGGTAGCGCGAAGCGCCTGATGCCTGGCCGGAGCGGACCTGGCGCCCCCGGTGAGCACGCCGAAGACGTCATCGAGGCGTTCGGCAAGCTGCCTGACGGACAGGATGCGCATCCGCGCGGCGGCGAGTTCGATGGCCAGCGGGAGCCCGTCAAGCTTCGCGCAGACCTCGGCGACCGCGCCCTTGTTGGCCTCGCTGATCCCGAAGGACGGCGCGACAAGACGGGCCCTGTCCTCGAAGAGCCTGACCGCTGACTGCTGCGCGAGCGGCGGTACCGGCCAGGACCGCTCCCCTTCGACGCCAAGCGGCTCTCTGCTCGTGGCGAGCACGGACAGGCCTGGGCACTCGGCGAGCAGGTATTCCGTGAAGCTCGCGGCCGCGGCCGCCAGGTGCTCGCAGTTGTCGAGCACGACGATCACCTTCCGGCCGCCGCGGCTGGCCTCATGCGGGGCGGTCAGGTGGGCGGCGATGGCGGCGGCGGGATCCATCCCCGGTGTCTCGGGCACGCCGAGCCTGGCAGCGACGGTCGGGGCGATGAACTGCCCGGAGTCGAGCGGCGCGAGCTCGACCCAGGCGACGTCGGCGACGTCGGCCAGTTCGGCCGCGGTCGCGAGCGCCAGCCGCGTCTTCCCGGTGCCGCCGGGCCCGGTGAGTGTGAGCAGACGGCTCGCGGCGAGCGCGCGCGTCACCTCGCCGAGCTCAAGGTCGCGGCCCACCAGCGGCGTCAGCCGCACGGGAAGCCGTCCTGTGGTCAGCACTGCCATCTAAAGAGCCCGCCCGCTCTACTAGTGCCGCGGTAGCCGGAATGCCTGCTGCCGCCGGTTCTTGACCGGAAATTGTGCCTCACCGAGGGTAGCTAATCGCCGCGCGAGGCGAAATACGGCAGATGTCGTACTGATCTGGATGTTACGCACTTGTTTCCCCCGCACCCCCCGGACAATCCCCCAGTGCCCGGGGCCAAATCTGAACCGGTCCCGCTGAGCAGCCGTTCGTCGGGATGTACGGGGTTCGCATTCGCACCGCACACCGGCCGCGCCGGACTAACGCGGATGTGCCGAATCCAGTCGGCACCGAGTATCGCAGGAGAGGACAGTTTGATGAGTAACAACAACCGCAAGAGGCTGCGGATCACAGCCGCCACGGTGGCCGCGGGGGCAATCACCGTGGCAGGCGTCACGCTTGCCACGTCCTGGGCGGGGCTCGCCCAGGCCGCGACCACCAAGCCGGCGGCGACCGCGAAGGGCATGCAGGGCATGAAGTCGATGTCCCCCGCGGGCCCCGCGACGGGCATGTACAACTTCAAGACGCTCAACAACAACAACGACGTGACGTTCAACCAGCTCCTCGGCATCAACAACTCGGGTGTCATCGCCGGTTACTTCGGCTCGGGCGCGGCGGGCCACCCGAACAAGGGATACAAGCTCAACCAGCCGTACGGGCAGGGCAACTACGTCAACGAGAACTTCCCCGGCTCGGTGCAGACCCAGGTCACCGGCCTGAACGACAAGGGCGCGACGGTGGGCTTCTGGTCCTCCATGAACAACGCCAGCCAGGTCAACGATAACCATGGCTTCTACTCGAAGAACGGCGCCTTCCGCACCGCCGACTTCCCGACCGGCGCGCCGGCTACCCCGCCGGTCGACCAACTGCTCGGCGTCAACGACAGCAACGTCGCCGTCGGTTTCTACACGGACGCCAATGGCATCAACCACGGCTACACCTTCAAGATCAAGTCCGGCCACTTCGGCACGGTGACCGACCCGCACGCGCCGAACGCCAGCCTGATCGCGGCCGCGATCAACAGCAACGGCGACATCGCCGGCGGCTACACCAACCCGGCCAACGGGGTCAGCGACGGCTTCCTCAAGATGCAGGGCGGGAAGTTCCGCGACCTGGCCTTCCCTGGCGCGAGCGCCACGACGGCGTTCGGCGTCAACGACCGCGACGAGGTAGTCGGCTTCTACACCGTCGGTTCTGGCGGCACCGCGCTGACGCACGGCTTCGTCTGGACGCCGCAGGGCGGCTTCGTCAGCATCGATGACCCGAACGGCGTCGGCGCCACCACGGTCAACGGCGTCAACAACACCGGCGACCTGGTCGGCTTCTACACCGACGGCGCAGGCAACACCGACGGGTTCCGCGCCGCCCCGCTGCACAAGATGAAGTTCAACCTCAACCTCTCGGCCATGCCCAAGGGCAGCATCACGACCGGCACCACGTCCGGGGGACAGCAGTTCGTTGAGGTCACCGTGCACGGCCTCACGCCCGGCTCGTCGCACCAGGTGACGCTGCGCAACAACCCGATCGGCACGCTGACCGCCAACGCGACCGGCCAGGCGTCGCAGACCTTCGACGTGTCGAGCATCGCGCACGCCGCGCGGGTGCGGATCCTCGACGGCGGCCCGGGCACCCACGTGATCGCGGTCTCTGACGCGACCAACGGTGGCGGCAGCTACCGGCTGCAGGCGGTCGAGTCGGGCTTCCCGGCCGGCTCGCTGCACGGGAAGGCGACCCTCGTCTACGACCCGATGGCCGCGACGATCACCGTCACGCTGTCCGCCTGGGGCGTCTCCCCCGGGATGCACGCGGCGCACATTCACCTCGGCAGCTGCGCCAGCCAGGGCGGCGTCCAGTACATGCTGATGGACTACAAGGCCAACGGCCAGGGCCAGATCAACAACGAGACCCGCGTGGTCACCGGCGTCACCGCCGCCCCGCCGGCGACCGGCTGGTACCTGAACCTCCACCAGGGCAACAGCAACAACATCCTGTCCGGCGGCGCCCCGACCATCAAGTTCCGCCCGCTGCTCTGCGCCAACATCTAACCGCGGGTTTCAGGTAACCACGTCACGTTCCAGCGCTGGCGCGCTGGCCCGATATCCTTGCTTTCATCGGGCCAGCGTGCCAGCGCATCGGGGGGTACGGGGGGTCGTCCCCCCGGGAGAAAACTGGTCGTCCCCCCGGGAGAAAACAGGGGGCCCAGTGTGGGAGCGTCTTGAACGGCGGGAAATCTCCCGGCACCGCCTAGTGCCAGGCCCGGGAGACCGGCCGCGCCCCGATCTGCCGCCAGGAGCGGACCTCATCCCCAAGATCAAGCACATCGTGGTCCTCATGCAGGAGAACCACTCCTACGACAACTATCTGGGTACCCTCGCCGGCCGGGGCGACGGACTGCCGCTTGGCACCGACGGCGCACCGGATTCAGTCAACCTGCTGCCGAACGGCCAGCGCGTCGCCGCCCACCATCTGCCATCCACCGTCCAGGTCCCGCGCAACCCCCCGCAAAGCTGGAACGCCAGCCACATCTCCTACGCCGACGGCAGCTGCGGCGGCTTCGCGACCAGCGTATGGAAGACCGTTCCCGGCGGTGACCCGAGCGTGCCATTGGGCTACTGGACGGAAGACGACCTGCCCTTCTACCACGGGCTCGCGCGCACCTTCCCGGTCGCGGACCGCTGGTTCTGCTCGTGCATGGGGCCGACGTTCCCGAACCGGCGGTTCATGATCGCGGGCACCGCGCACGGCCTGATCGACGATCTGCCGTGGGACCTGGTGGACTACCCGGACGCCGGGACGATCTTCGACGCGCTGAGCGCCAACGGCATCTCCTGGGTGAACTACCACAACGTGCGCCCGGGCCTCGTGATGCTGCGGCGCGCGCTCGGCACGGGCGGGCTCATCGCGGCGCGGCGGATCGCGCAGCTCGGGCGGTGGCTGCCACGGGTGGCCGACGCCGTCCGCGGCAACAAGTCATTCACCGCCGACCTGTACCCGCTCGGACTCGCGCGATGCGTCAGGCACCTGCGGACCACGCAGCAGTTCTTCGCCGACGCCGCCGCCGGGACGCTGCCCGCCGTGTCCATCGTGGATCCGGACTTCGAGCAGTACTCGGAGGAAAACCCGCAGGACATCGTGTTGGGCGAGTCCTTCGCCGCCACGGTGATCAATGCCGTCCTGCGCGGCCCGGCCTGGGAGTCAACCCTGCTGCTGTGGATCTACGACGAGCACGGCGGCTACTTCGATCACGTCGCGCCGCCAACTGCCGTCGCGCCCGATGATGTCCCTGCGCGGAACTGGCAGCTCTCTTCGTCATGGGCGCGCGCCGTGCTGCGGCTGCTCTCGCCAAAGTCGCTCGCCCGGCTGTCGAACCTGGACAACGGCCCGGCGACCTACGACAGGTACGGGTTCCGGGTACCCGCGGTGATCGTCTCCCCGTACGCGAGGCCGGACTTCGTGCTCAGCGAGGTGCTCGATCACACGTCGGTACTCAAGCTCATCGAGGAGAAGTGGAACCTCCCGCCGCTCACCCGCCGCGACGCCGCGGCCGTATCTCCCT
>Ga0066797_1000109_pt1 | contig 24875 bp, 25 predicted proteins | sample PersoiDNA2013193_FD_76335 | JGI IMG/M metagenome (GOLD analysis project Ga0066797, IMG submission 76335) | Permafrost soil microbial communities from the Arctic, to analyse light accelerated degradation of dissolved organic matter (DOM) -... | ecosystem: Environmental > Terrestrial > Soil >... | reverse complement strand
GGGTGGGGGTGTGGGTGGTGCGCCACCGCGCGCCGACCGCAGACAGCCGAAACGGACCGGGTAAAACCACGGTCCGTTCGAGATGATCCTGGTGCTGAATTTTCTAGTGGGCGAAGTGGCCTCGGTAGTACTCGAAGACCATGCCGATCGCGGCGAACACCAGCGCCGCGACGCCGATCAGCACCAGCCACCAGCCGATCGCGAAGCCGACCGCGAGGAGCGCGGCGGCCGCGCCGACCCACAGCGGCCACCAGCTATGCGGGCTGAAGAACCCGATCTCGCCGGTGCCGTCGGAGATCTCCCCCTCCGTGTTGTCCTCGGGACGCAGCGGCAGGCGGCGGCCGGTGAACACCAGGTAGAACCCGGCCAGCAGGCACAGTGCGACGGACAGCGCGAGCGCCGTCGTGCCTGTCGGGTCGTACGAGACGTACCAGTAGACGATGTCGGCGCCGGCAAAGAAGACGCCACAGCCCAGGAAGAGCCAGCCTTCGACCTTCATGTGAGATACCCGCCCCTACTTCTTAGCAGCGCTGATCGCCGGGATGTCTTGTTCGAGGCCCCTCGACGCCGCGCCCGACTTGATGTGCGGGTAGTGCAGGTCGAACGCCGGACGCTCGGAGCGGATCCGCGGAATCCGGTAGAAGTTGTGCCGCGGCGGCGGGCAGGAGGTGGCCCACTCGAGCGAGGAGCAGTAGCCCCACGGGTCTTCCTCCGTGACCTTCTTGCCGTGCTTGGTGGTGATGTAGACGTTCCAGATGAACAGCAGCACGGACAGCGCCAGGATCCACGAGCCCACGGTGGAGATGATGTTCAGCGTGGTGACGTTGCCCGGCAGGTCCGGGTAGTTCGCCGTGCGGCGCACCTGGCCCTCGACGCCAGCCCAGTGCTGGACGAGGAACGTCATGTTGAAGCCGATGAACAGCAGCCAGAACTGGACCTTGCCGATCTTGCTGTTGAGCATCTTGCCGGTCATCTTCGGCCACCAGAAGTAGAGGCCGGCGAACATCTCGAACAGCACGGTGCCCGCGAGCACGTAGTGGAAGTGCGCCACCACGAAGTAGGAGTCGGAGACCGCGAAGTTCATCGGCGGGGAGGCCAGGATGATGCCGGTGATGCCGCCGAAGAGGAACACGACGAGGAAGCCGATCGTGTAGAGCATCGGCGGCTCGAACGAGATCTGCCCGCGCCACATCGTGCCCGCCCAGTTGAAGAACTTCACGCCGGTGGGCACCGCGATCAGCAGCGTCATGAACGAGAAGAACGGCAGCAGCACCGCGCCTGTGGTGAACATGTGGTGCGCCCACACGCTCATCGACAGGCCGGCGATCGAGATCGTCGCCGCGATCAGCGTCTTGTAGCCGAACAGCGGCTTGCGGCTGAACACCGGCAGGATCTCGGTCGCGATGCCGAAGAATGGCAGCGCGAGGATATAGACCTCGGGATGGCCGAAGAACCAGAACAGGTTCTGCCAGAGGATCGCGCCGCCGCTCTGCGCGGCGAACACCTGCGCGCCGAGGCGCCGGTCGACCTCGAGTACCAGCAGCGCGGCGGCGAGCACCGGGAAGGCGAGCAGCACCAGGATCGAGGTGAGCAGGGCGTTCCAGGTGAAGATCGGCATGCGGAACATCGTCATGCCCGGGGCGCGCATGCAGAAGATCGTGGTGATGAAGTTGACGCCGCCGAGGATCGTGCCGAGGCCGGAGAGCGCGAGGCCCATGATCCACAGGTCGGCGCCGACACCAGGCGAGTTCGCCGCGCTCGTCAGCGGCGCGTAGGCGTACCAGCCGAACGCCGCCGACCCGCCGGGGGCGAGGAAGCTGGAGAGCAGGATGAGGCCGCCGAAGGCGAACATGTAGTAGCTGAGCAGGTTCAGCCGGGGGAACGCTACGTCGGGCGAGCCGATCTGCAGGGGCACGAGCTCGTTCGCGAAGCCGACGAACAGCGGCGTCGCGAACATCAGCAACATGAGGGTGCCGTGCATCGTGAACAGCTCGTTGTACTGCGCGTCGGACATGAGCGTGCTTGTCGGGCTCAGCAGCTGAATCCGGATCAGCAGCGCCATGATGCCGGCGAGCAGGAAGAACACGAACGACGTGATCAGGTACATGTGCCCGATGATCTTGTGGTCCGTGGAGGATAGCCAGCCGGCGAGGACCGAGCCCTTGCGCTCTGTCTTTGCGGCGGCGACCGCGCGGCGCGCGGCCGGCTCGTCGAGGGTCGTCACTGGGTGCTCCCTGAGGCCGTCTTCTGGATCGCCTGCTGCTGAGCGATCCACGTCTTGAACTGCGCAGGAGTCACGATCTTGAGCGTGAACAGCATCCTGCTGTGATAGAGGCCGCACAGCTCGCTGCAGTGCCCGGTGAAGGTGCCCGTCTGCGTGGCCGTGATCGCGAAGTGGTTCGGGTGGCCCGGGATGACGTCCCGCTTGAACAGGAACTCGGGCACCCAGAACGCGTGGATCACGTCAGGCGAGGTCAGGTTGAACTCGATCGACTGGCCCGTGGGGATCTCGAGCACCGGCAGCGGGCCCTCGCCCCACATGTAGCCGTCGGTCGTCACGCCCAGCTTCGGGTAGCTGAACTCCCAGGACCACTGGAAGCCAGTGACGTTGACCTGCAGGGAGTTGCCCGGGATCGCGTCGATCGTGTTCTCGTCCTTGGCGGTGTAGTAGAACAGCACCGCGATGAGCACGAACGGGACGACCGTGTACAGGATCTCGATCGGCATGTTGTAGCGGACCTGCGGCGGGAGCTTGTCACCCCGCTTGCGGTGGAAGATCACCGCCCAGACGATCATGCCCCAGACAACGGCCCCGACGAGCATCCCCGCGATCCACGAGCCCTGCCAGAGGCTCAGCGTGATCTTGCCCTGCGTGGTCACGGGGTTGGGGAAGCCAATGCGGGTGAACGTGTCGTTCGTGCACCCGGTAAGTGCGAGCAGCATGACGGCAAGCGCGCCGACGCGCACCGCGTTAGCCCGGCGTCGCGGGCCTCGCGTGCGCATGGCTGTGCCGCGCGGGGCACGGTCGCGCCCGCCTGGCGCGGCCTGCCGGCGAATCAGAGTCAAAGGAGGCGCCTTCCCAACAACGTCGCCCGGCGCCGCCCTATCGTTAGGGCGCCGGTCTACGGTCTTCTACAGCGTGTCGTGGAAACAGTATCGCGCTCTGGTGAGGCGTTGCATCCGGCCCCCGGCGTTTCGTCATGAGGCGGCCTGCCGCGCGCCGTTCGTGCACTGCGCGTGCTGGTCCGGCTTCTTCGCGTATTCGCGCGCGTAGCACCGTGGCGCCGGGGCACTATGGAGAACGTGAGCGTGATCGCATGAGCCGCCCGTGGTTCGGCCGCCGTGACGTCGGCCGCAGGGACTCAAGTGGCAGCGAGCCAGGGAACTCAGGGAACTGTGCTGCCGTGGCTGCCGAGGCGCCGCTGATCACCATTGACGCGCTCGGCCGCAAGTGCCCGATCCCGATCATCTGGCTGGCCGAGCAGATCCGTGACGTCCCGGTCGGCGGGGTCATCGCCGTGCTCGCCGACGACCCAGCTGCCTACAGCGACATCCCGGCCTGGTGCTCGCTCAAATCCCACGACTGCGTGTTCCGCGCCGATCTGCCCTCCGGCTGGTCCTTCGGCATCCGCCGTCGTTACTGAAGTGACGGCCCGGTAGCTGTCGCGGCGCGACGGAGGCGGTTAGGCGCGGCGGAAGCGGTCGGTGATGCGGGGATCTGATTCCCACCAGGGGCGATCTTCCTCGTTGACACCGTCCGTCTCCGTCTCCGGGTCCGGGTCCGGGTCGGGGGCCTGCTGGGCGTGAGCGGCAATGCGGGCGGCGTCGCGGGCATCTAGCTCGGAGTCGATGACGGCGGCCTCTTTCTTGTCCTCGCGCATCATCTGGATCAGCTGAACGGCGAGGAACGGCAGGCCCACGAAGTCGCCGAGGATCCAGATGATGCCGCCGCCGATGACCTGGCTGATGTTCTCGGCGGGGCCGAAGGGATAGCCGGCCGCTTTGTAGTGCGCGGCGGCGATCAGGTTGGTGTCCGCGATGACCGCGATGCCGAAGAACGCGTCACCGATCACCTCGGCGGCGGTGATCCACATCGCCACGGCGTACGGGTACTGCTTGGGCACCGGGTCGACCCGCAGCAGCGTCCAGAAGAACAGCCACCCGGGGACCATGAGGATCAGGTAGGTCAGCTCGCGGACGGTCCCGCTGGCGAAGACCGCCGTGTACCAGGACGTGAAGTACATGCTCATCGGCACGGCGACGAGCGCGAGCGCGGGGATCGCGGGGAACGTCACGACCTTCGCGACCCGGCTGCGGATCATCGCCTCGACGCGGCGCCCGGCCGCCGGATACGCCTCGATCAGCAGCGTGAGCGGCTTGCCCATGGCCAGGAACAGCGGGACCACGAGCACAAGGAGCACGGTCTGCGTGGCCCGCGCGTAGAACAGGACGTCCTGGTAGACGCCGACCCAGGACATGGTCGCGATCGCCAGGAACCCGAGGCCAAGCCCGCAGAACGCGATGGTCGCGCCGGTCCCCCACGCCCCGCCTGCCGTGCGGACCTTACGCGCGCTCGCCAGGTACCAGACCGCGAGCAACGCGATGAGCGCGAGCATCGGCACGTCAACGGTCCACCCGGTAAACGCCCGCCCGAGGGTGAGCCGAGGTGGTCCAACGTATCCAGCTGCGAACCCGACCATGGGTGCTACGCTACCCGGCGCCGCTGCTGGACAGTGATACGGAAACGCCACCGGGGAGAGGAATGCGGACCCGTGGAACCACGGGACCGTTCCCGATGATCGGGTTGGGGTTAGACCTGCAGATACCCCGCTAGGAGAGCGGTTGGCTCCTAGCGGGGTATTCGCCGGGCTAAACGGGCAGGTGGGCCGTGAGGTCGGCGGCGGCCTCGTCGCCGTAGGCGAGCTTCGCGCGGTCGGCGAGCAAGCTCGGGCGGAGGTCGTACTCCTGCGGGCCGACCGTCTCCAGGGCGTGCACGGCCATCAGGTTGCCGAGCTGGATGGCGCGCTCAAGCGGCAGCTTCCAGGCCGTCGCGGCAAGGAAACCGCAGCGGAAGGCGTCGCCCGCGCCCGTCGGCTCGACGAACGTCGCGTCGGGCACCGGACCGACCACGAGCGGCGGCTCGCCCTGACGCTCGACACGGGCACCTTCGGAACCAAGGGTGATGACCCAGGTTTGGACGCGCGCCAGGATGTCCGCGGCCGACCAGCCGGTCTTGGACTGGATGGCCGCCGCCTCGTACTCATTGCAGAACAGGTACGAGGCACCTTCGATCAGCGTGCGCATCGCCTCGCCGTCGAGGAAGGCCACCTGCTGCGAGAAGTCCGACGCGAACGGGATGCCCGCGGCGCGGCAGTCAGCGGTGTGCTGCTGCATCGCGACCGGATCGCCCGCGCCGATCAGCACCAGGTCTATCCCGCTCGCAGCGGCCAGCGAGGTGATGTCGTTCTCGTTGTCCTCGCTCATCGCCCCCGGATAGAACGACGCGATCTGGTTGCCCATCTGGTCGTTGGTCGCGGTGAACCGCGCGGTGTGCTGGGTAGCCGAGGTGCGCACGGCGGAGGTATCCACGCCATGCCCCTCGAGCCAGTCCCTGTACTCCGCGAAGTCCGGGCCTACGCTGCCGACGAGCAGCGGCTTAAGGCCGAGGCAGCCGAGGCCGTAGGAGATGTTCCCTGCCACTCCGCCGCGCCTGATCTGCAGGTCGCCGACAAGGTAGGACACGGAAATCTTGTCCAGCTTGTCGGCGATCAGCGTGTCAGTGAACTTGCCGGCGAACGTCATCAGGTGATCGGTAGCGATCGACCCGGAGACAGCGATCCGCATCGTTGAGGGCTTCTATCGAGTTGCAGGCGTATGGGTCAGGTCAGTGGAAGGAGTCGCCGCACGCGCACGAGCCCGACGCGTTCGGGTTGTCGATCGTGAAGCCCTGCTTCTCGATCGTGTCCACGAAGTCGATCGTGGCGCCCATCAGGTACGGGGCCGACATCTTGTCCATGACCACTCCCACGCCGCTGAAGTCCGCGACGACATCGCCGTCGAACGAACGCTCGTCGAAGTAGAGCTGGTACTTCAGGCCAGAGCAACCGCCCGGCTGCACGGCCACCCGAAGCTTGAGGTCGTCGCGACCTTCCTGAGCGATCAGCGCGCCGACCTTAGTCGCGGCGGCCTCGGTCAGCGCGACACTGGTCTGCGTCTGGGTCTGCGTCGCTTCGTCCTGAACGGTCATCTGTGACTAGCTCCCGTCGTTGCTTATGCTTGGCCGCCAGCGCGGCATCGTCGTTCGTCATCAACTCTATGCGCGCCGAGGGCATTCCTGCCATGGTGCGCGACTTTGCTGCCACGTACCGCCCGGCTATGAACGTCACAATCCGGGGGCACCCCAGAGCGCCATCCACTTGGTCAGGTCGGGCTCCATCTTGAGATCCTCGGCGAGCGCGCCCTTGATCTGAATCTCAAGGGCGTTGTCGCGGCGGTTCTGCTGCCCGTCAAGCGGGGCGAAGGGGTAGAACGTGCCGCGCTTGTAGAGGTAGACCAGCGCCGCGCGGCGGTGGCTCTCGTCCGCGAAGGCGACCACGGTGCAGAGCAGCTGCGGGCCGAAGCCGGCGTCCACGAGCGAGCTGTTCACCGCGTGCAGATCGGTGACAAGGCCGTCCATCTCGTCGCTCATGTGGTTGCTGACCAGCCACGTGAAGCCGTAGCTGTCCCTGCTCACCTCGACGGGCAGGCCGCCGCCCGGCTTGCCGGAATCCATGTCGAGAAGGTCACGGACCTCCTTCTGGATGTCGCCGAACGTCTTGCCCTCGACGCCGCGGAAGCACACCGAGCCAGAGCCCGTGGGGATGAATCCGGTCGCCGCCTGGAGCTGAATCGCCGCGGATGGCAGGCCGAACAGGTCGTCGAGCTTGGGCTGAACCGGCTTGGTCCGGCCAAGCAGCGTGTCGAGGAAGCTCACCCGAACTACCGCAGGCCCTTGGCGCCCGGGCTGACCTCGCCGAGCTGGCGCTGGATCTTCTCAAGCTCCTCGATGCGCTTCTTCAGGCTCGGGTGGGTGGAGAAGATCGCCGACATGCTGGCGCCGCCGTTCAGCTTCATCGCGGGGGCGAAGTAGAACGCGTTCAGCGGCTCAGCCGCCCGCAGGTCCTCGTTCGGTATCCGGTTCATCCCCTGGCTGACCTTGGTCAGCGCGGATATCAGCGCGCTCGGCTGGCCGGTGAGCAGCGCGCCGCTGCGGTCGGCGGCCAGCTCGCGGTACCGCGAAAGCAGCCTGATCAGCAGGAAGCTGATCGCGTACACCACCGCGGAGACGGCCATGATCACCAAGATGATCGGGAAGGCGTTCTGGTTGTTGTTCCTGCGGCCGCCGAACAGCTCCGAGTAGAAGGCGAACCGCACGAGCAGGCCCGCCACGATCGCCAGCAGGCTGGCCACGGTCATGACCTGGACGTCCTTGTGCGCGACGTGGGAGAGCTCGTGTGCGAGCACGCCCTCGAGCTCGTCGTCGTCGAGCTGGTTCATGAGTCCCTGGGTGACGCAGAGCACCGCATGCTTGCTGTTGCGGCCGGTCGCGAAGGCGTTCGGCATGCTCGCGGGGGCGATCGCCACCAGAGGCTTGTCCATGTCCGCGAGCGCGCACAGCCGGTCAACGATGCCGTGCAGCTTAGGTGCCTGCTCCGGCGTGACCACCTGGGCGCCGGCCGAGGCCAAGGCGATCTTGTCGCTGTAGAACAGCGAGATGAACGCGGTGCCGCCGCCGAGGAGCAGTGCCACCACCACGATCGCCGCACCCGACTGATGCGTGGCCGTCATGACACCGATGATCAGCGCGACGAACGCGACGAAGACCAATCCTAGGAGGAACATGGTCGCCGTCATCCGCACGGTCAGACCCCGGTCAGGGGCATACCTAGTACGCGCCGCCATGACGCACCTCCCAATTCCGCCAGGTGACACGGCTGGTCGGCCCAGTCGCGATCTGCCTGGTTCCCAATGGCAATCTATATGAACAACGCTCGGGACTGGCTGAAGGCTTCCGCTGAGGAGGCTAGAAACGCTGGCAATCATTGCGCCCACGGCGAAGCCGATAGCTTCGCCGTGGGCGCGGCCGGGCTACGGCAGGCCGATCGAGTCGCCGGGTATCGTGCCGTCGGCGAGCAGCTTGCGCACCTCGGCGACGGTCGCGTCAGTGAACGGCAGGATGTAATCGGCCGTCACGAACTCATCGTCGGCCACCGGCGTGCCGACCGCCCTGACAAGCGTCACGGCGACGCCGAGCGCAGTCGCGAACGCGGGCTCGTCCGCCGCGCTCACGGCGGCGTCCAGGTCCTTGTCAAGGACCGTCAGCTTCGCGGCCTCCTCGCCGCCGACGTGGAACTGTCCCTCGCCGAGAATCCGGACTATCACAATCCATCACCAGCCTGCGGCTTCTCCGCCACCGGGGCGGGGACGTCATCGCTGGCGCTGCCGCTGCCGCTGGCGCTGCCGTTGGCGCTGCCGTCGGCCTCGATCTGCTTCGGGGCGCCCGATTCCAGCTCGCCCTTCATCCGCGCCAGCTCAGACTCGATGTCGTTGCCGCCGCCGATCCGGTCAAGCTCGGCCTGGATGTAGTCCTGCGAGCCCGGGCCGCCCACATGGTCCTCAAGGGCACCAGAGGCCAGCAGCTCATCGATCGCGCCGGCCCGCGCCTGCATCTGCGCCGTCTTGTCCTCGGCACGCTGGATGGCCAGGCCGACGTCGCCCATCTCCTCGGAAATTCCGGAGAAGGCCTCATTGATGCGAGTCTGCGCCTCGGCCGCGGTGTACGTCGCCTTGATGGTCTCCTTCCGGGTGCGGAAGGCCTGGACCTTAGTGTCAAGCCGCTGCGAGGCCATCGTCAGCTTCTCCTCCTGCTCTTGCAGTGAGGAGTACTGCCCCTGAAGGTCATCAAGCTGCTGCTGCAGTTGGCCCTTCTGCTGCAGCGCCGCGCGCGCCAGGTCCTCGCGACCCACGCCGAGCGCGTTGCGCGCCTGATTCTCCCGCTTGGTGAGATCCTTCTGGAGCGAATTCATCTGCAGCTCTACGCGCTTGCGCGAAGTGGCGACGTCCGCGACCCCGCGACGGACCCGGGTCAGCATCTCGACCTGCTGCTTATACGAGTAGTCCAGGGTCTCGCGAGGGTCTTCCATCCGGTCCAGCGCCTTGTCGGCCTTGGCCCGGAATATCAGCGAGACTCGCTTCATCACGCTCATAGACGCGGCCGTCCCCTTCATTTAACTGTGCGCCGCCGCGCCGGGCGCGACGTCACCAGGCGACGGCTCATTGCCGCCGGCTAATCGCGATCAACCCTACGCGCTACCGCGACCCATAGCCACTTATCCCCTCCTGCTCTACCCCCGTTCATCGCGGGGTTACCGACCGGGTCACCGACGGCGTTAAGCTAAGCGCGTGTTCCGACGCAGCAGCGCCGGAGCGACCGAAGGCAAGGCCCAGGGTTCCCAGGGCACACAGGCCCCGGACGCTCTGGCTAAAGAGAAGGCGCCCGCGCAGGCGGGCAAGGGCAGGCCTACGCCCAAGCGCAGCCACGCCGAGGCTAACAGGTACCGGTCCATCACCGGGTCCACCACGAGCGGGCGCGGGCGTACCGCCGCCGCTCCCCGGGGGAAGCTGACCCCGGAAGAGAAGGCCAAGGCGAGGGACGACCGCAACAGGCAGCTTCAGGCCATGCGGCGCGGCGAGGACTGGGCGCTCGGCCCGCGTGACCGCGGCCCGATTAAGAAGCTCGCGAGGGACTACGTGGACGCGCACAGGCGGCCAAGCGAGTTCTACATGTACGCGCTTATCGTCTTGGTCATCGCCCTGTTCGGCGGCAAGTCCAACCACGTGATCAGCAACTACATGCAAATCGTGCTCATCGCGATCATCGCGGTCATCGCCGTGGACGCCTTCTTCCTGCGCCGGTCCATCACGCGGATCGCCGCGGAGCGGCTCCCCGGCGAGTCCACCCGCGGCCTGGCGTTCTACGCCATCATGCGCGCATTGCAGCTCCGCCGCTTCCGGACGCCGGCTCCCAGGGTCAAGCCGGGCGACAAGTTCTAGCCAGCTGGCCGGCCGCTAGGGGGTTGCCGGCTAAGCGCCCGTAAGCCCCGCCCGTCAGCTCTCGGGGTGGAGGGACATCGGGCCGTACTCCTTGCGCGCGTCGTCGAAGAGGGTTACCTGATCGACACCGCCGTCCAGCAGCTCGCGCCAGTTCTCGCCAAGCCAGCTCTCCGCGTCTCCCTGGTTGGGGAATATCGCTTCCTGCACCCCCGTGCTGCCCACCGCCGCGCCGTCCGCCTTCTCGTACCGCCAGGTCCAGGGCATTGCTTCGTGTCTCCCGTCTCGCTCCTGCGTCATGAGAGGGTAACACCAACCCAGGGAGCGAGCGGACAGCAGGCTTTCACGCGCAGAACAGCACCGCCCAGACGGCCTTGCCACGGCCCGCCACCGGCGACCAGCCCCAGACATCGCTCAGCGCGTCCACCATCTGCAGGCCCCTGCCCGCCTCCTCGACCGACGCGGGCGCCTTGAGCACGGGCACCTCATCGCTCGGGTCGAGCACGGCACAGATCACCTCGCCGCTGCGGCGCAGCAGGCGCAGCCCGAGGGCCTCCGCCGACTGCCTGCGCGGGACAGGAACGATGGCGGCGGCATGGGTGACCGCGTTCGCGACGAATTCACCGACGATTGCCTCGGCGTCCTCCGCCAGGTCAGGCAGACCCCACTCGCGCAGCGTGTTCCTTGTCAGCCGGCGCGCCGCGCGCGCGGACTGCGGGCCCTTGGACAGCGGGCAGCCGACCGCCGAAGGCGAATCCCACCAGTCGGCGGGCATCCTCATCATCCGCGGACGTCTGGCCGCTGGTTCAAGCCGCGCGGACTCGTCAAGCGCGTGGCGGGCGGCAGGGTGCACCCGTGTACGGGTGGGAAGCTGTGCCAGCTGGTTCAAGCTCATGGCGGCCCCCGGGAGGAGCGTCCTGCGTCATCCGGGTGATTGACGCAGGACACATCTTGCCGCATTCGCCTATGCAGCTGCAAGGCCAAATGCACGTTCATTTGGTCCGTGCAGCCTAATGTGCTGCCCGCGTTCTCCTCACCTGGGCCGCTACCACAAGAACCACGATTGCAATCGATACCCACAGGCCGTACTTCGAGATCTCCTGGGCCACGGACACCGCGCGCTGACCAAGCGCGTACCCAAGGCCCGCCAGCATCCCGGCCCACGCGAGCGAGCCGATGGCGTCGAGTATGAGGAACGTCACCCAGCGCATCCCCGTCCAGCCCGCCACCGCGTAGACGAGCGCGTTCGGGATCGGCAGGAACGGCGTGAGCACCACCGCGGGCCAGGTGAACCAGCGCCCCCTGCGGTGCACGCTTGACACGAACCTCGGGGCATGCCGGCTTCGCCCGGAGAACAGCAGGACGATCCGCTCGCCCCACAGGCGTCCCGCCCACCAGTAGAGCAGGTCGAACTTCATCAGGCCCGGAATCGAGGCGAGCAGCACCACGACGAGAGAACCATGCCCGACGCTGGCGGACGCGGCGGCCGACACGATGCCCTCAGTCGACCCGTTAAGCACCACGAGCAGGACAGGGTGCGTGCCGACAAGGCTCGCGCGGAACGGCAGCAGGCACAGGTAGAAGAGCCCGCTGACCGTGATCCCGGCCCAGCACGCGATGTCGAGGCGGCCGGGCTTGCCCTCCCACGGCAGGCTGGCATTGCTCCACGGATCGCTGCGGTCCGCGGGTCCTGCTTCGGACGTCGGAGTGACCGGCTCCGCAGGGGGCGCCGCCACCTCCGCCGCCGCTGTCGGCTCGTCGCTCACCCGCTCACGTTACCTGCCGGGTTCCGGTGGCCGCGTCCCGGCGGCCCAGTTCCGTGGTGAAAGGCGTTAAGAACATTATTCAGAACGGACCTGAGCCGCCTGTGACGGCGTCTATTTGCTGCTTATCGCTTCTCGACGTCCACGAAGTCGCGCTCGGCCGGTCCTGTGTAGACCTGGCGCGGGCGGGCGATCTTGGTCGCCGGGTCGTGCAGCATCTCCTTGTAGTGCGCGAGCCAGCCGGGCAGCCGGCCGATCGCGAACAGCACGGTGAACATGTCCGTCGGGAAGCCCATCGCCCGGTAGATGAGGCCCGTGTAGAAGTCGACGTTCGGGTACAGCTTGCGGCTGATGAAGTAATCGTCGGACAGGGCGACTTCCTCGAGCTGCGTCGCCAGGTCGAGGAGGTGGTCGTTGGGGGCGAGCCTGGTGAGCAGCTCGTCGGCGGCGGTCTTGACGATCCGCGCTCGGGGGTCGTAGTTCTTGTAGACCCGGTGGCCGAAGCCCATCAGCTTGACGCCAGGCTCCTTGTTCTTCACCCGGGTGACATAGCTGTTCACGTCACCGCCGTGGTCGCGGATGTCCTCGAGCATGTCAAGCACCGCCGCGTTGGCGCCGCCGTGCAGCGGGCCGGACAGCGCGTGGACGGCGGCCGAGATGCTGGCGAACACGTTGGCCTCGCTCGAACCCACCACGCGAGCCGTTGAGGTGGAGCAGTTCTGCTCGTGGTCGGCGTGCAGGATGAACAGCATGTCGAGGGCCTTGGCGACCGCCGGGTCGACCTTGTACTCCTCGGCCGGCAGGCCGAAGGTGAGCCGCAGGAAGTTCTCCACCAGAGTCAGCGAGTTGTCCGGGTACAGGTACGGCTGGCCAATCGACCGCTTGTAGAAATAGGCGGCAAGCGTCGGCAGCTTCGCGAGCAACCGGATGATGGAGATCTCGACGTCCGCGTCTTTGTGCGGGTCGAGGTTCTTCGGGTAGAAGCTCGACAGTGCGGACACGGCCGACGACAGCACCGCCATCGGGTGCGCGTTGCGCGGGAAGGCGCTGAAGAACGTCTTGAAGTCCTCGTCGAGCAGGGTGTGCTTGGTGATCTGCTGCGTAAAGCTCTTGAGCTGCTCCTCGGTGGGAAGCTCACCGTAGATCAGCAGATAGCTGACCTCGAGGAAGCTCGACTTCTCCGCGAGCTGCCCGATCGGATAACCGCGGTAGCGCAGGATTCCGGCATCACCGTCGATGTAGGTGATCTCCGAGGAACAGGCGGCCGTGTTGACGAAGCCGGGGTCCAGCGTGACCATGCCGGTCGTCGACAGCAGCTTCGTCACCTCGATCCCCGCTGATCCTTCGGTGGCGTACTTAACGGGCAGGTCGAGCTCCGCGCCGTCGGCGTAACGCAGCGCCGCTTTCCCATTAACTGACGATGCTCCGGGCATTCGCCGTCCCTTTCACGGTCTGTCACGGTCTGTCACGGGACGCGCACGTCGATGAGCGGCCAGGATCGCCGACCGCGGCACCGCCCCGTTGGGGTCCTAAGGTCTTATACCCAAACGCTAGTCTCCGGAATGCTTAGGTGAAACCAGGATCACTAGGACATGTATCACGTGGCCAGGGGGTGCCAGACCGTCTTGGTCTCCAGCGTGGCGAACATGCGCTCAGGGCCAGGCTCGGCGGTCCAATCGGCGTCGTGCATGCGGACCACCCGCTTGAGGTTGCCGGCCGCCGTTACGGCCAGGTCGTCGGCGAGGGCGCCCGGCGCGCCCGCCAGATCGATCGCGTTCACATCCTGATGCGCGGCCAGCCAGGGGGCCACCTCCGCGACCTCGCCTGTGAGCACGTTCACCACTCCCGGCGGCACCTCGGCGGCGGCTAGCACGTCTGCGAGGGCGACGGCGAGCAGCGGCGCGCGCTCGCTCGCGACCACCACCACGGTATTGCCGCTGACGATCGCGGGGGCGATCACGCTGACAAGTCCGAGCATGGCGCTGTTCTGCGGTGCGAGCACCGCGACCACGCCCGCCGGCTCGGGCAGCGAGACGTTGACGAACGGCCCGGCCACCGGGTTGGCGCCGCCGCGCACCTGGGTGATCTTGTCCGACCAGCCGGTGTACCAGACCCAGCGGCCCGCAGCCGCGTCCACCTCGGCCGAGGCCGAGCCGAATGAGACGCCTGTGGCCCGCCTGACCGCGTCGGCGAACTGCGCGCGCCGCCCCTCAAGGACCTCGGCGACCCGGTAAAGCACCTGGCCCCGGTGGTAGGCGGTCGCGCCAGACCAGCCGGGAAAGGCCGCGCGCGCGGCCACGACGGCGGCACGCGCGTCCTTGCCTGAGGCGAGCGCGGCGCTGGCGAGGAATCCGCCGTCCGCGCCGCGCACCTCGAACGTGCGACCGCTCTCCGAACGGGTGAAGGCCCCGCCTATGTAGAGCCGGTAGGTCAGGCGGACCGCGATCCTGCCCGCCTCCGCGCTGATCGACATGTCTGACATACCCGATAGGTCAGACATCCGGGGTTCCCGTGCCTGGCATGTCGAGATAGGCCTCGAGGCCGTGCCTGCCGCCCTCCCGGCCGAAGCCCGACTCCCGGTAGCCGCCGAACGGCGCCGCCGGGTCGAACCTGTTGAACGTGTTCGCCCAGACGACGCCGGCCCGCAGCCGTGACGCCAGCCAGCCGAGCAGCGGCCCCTGCTGGGTCCAGATCCCGGCGGAGAGCCCGTATCTGGTGCTGTTCGCCCGCTCCACGGCCTGCTCGGGGGTATGGAAGGCGGCCACGGTCAGTACCGGGCCCGCGAGTTCCTCCGTGCCGATACGGTACGTGTCCGACACATCGGTGAACACCGTGGGAGGGAACCAGAACCCCCGGTCGGGCAGCGCGAACGGTGCCGACCACCTGGTGGCGCCTTCTGCCTCGCCAGAGGCGGCCAGCTCAGCGATCTTGTCGAGCTGCGCACGGGAGTTGACCGCGCCGACGTCGGTGTCGCTATCGAGCGGGTCGCCGAGCCTGAGCGTCGTCATCCGGCGCTTGAGCGCCGCTATCAGGTCATCGAGGATCGGCTCCTGCACGAGCAGCCGGGACCCCGCGCCGCATACGTGGCCCTGGCTGGCGAAGACCCCGGTGATGATCCCCTCGACCGCCGCCTCGATGTTGGCGTCCGCGCAGACGATGTTCGCCGCCGTCCCGCCGAGCTCAAGCGTCAGCCGCTTGCCCGACAGAGCGCAGGCCCTCGCGATCTCCTTGCCGACCTCGGCCGACCCGGTGAACGCCACCTTGTCGAGCCCCGGATGGGCCGCCACGAGCTGCCCGGTGGTGCCGTCACCCGTCACCACGTTGACCACGCCAGGCGGGAGATCGGCCTGCTGGCAGATCTCGGCAAACGCGAGGGCGGAGAGGGGCGTCGTCTCGGCCGGCTTGAGGACCACGGTGTTCCCGCAGGCCAGGGCCGGCGCTATCTTCCACGCGAGCATGAGCAGCGGTGAACTCCAGCCGATCACCTGGCCGGCCACGCCGAGCGGCCTCGGCGTGGCGCCGAAGCCGGCATACCCAAGCTTGTCCGCCCAGCCGGCGTGGTAGAAGAAGTGCGCCGCCGCGAGCGGGAGGTCAACATCACGTGTCTGGCGGATCGGCTTGCCGCTGTCAAGCGTCTCAAGCACGGAGAGCTCGGGTGCCCGCTCCTTGAGTAGCCGGGCGATCCGGAACAGGTACCTGCCCCGCTCCGCTCCTGGCATGGTCGACCAGACCCGTTCATAGGCCTGGCGCGCGGCGGCGACCGCCCGGTCCACGTCCTCGGTGGTCCCGTGCGTCACCTCGGCGAGAACTTCCTCGGAAGCCGGCGAGATCGTCTTGAAAACCGACGATCCGCCCGCGAACGAGCCACCGATGAACAGCCCGTAGGAGTCTCGCAGCGCAACTAGCGAGCGTGCCTCGGAATCTTGAGCGTACTCAAACCGCATAGCTGTAAACCCTCAGTCCCACCGTCAGGAAGTCGGGCGGGCTTAGCCCCGACCTGCCGTTCGCCGTACACGGTTGTCTCCCGGGTGGCGACCCCCGTACCCCCGGTGCATATCCGATGAAAAGCAAGGATATCGGACATGTGGTGAACCGCCTCTAGTGTCAGCAGCGTGGACCGGAAGCGTAGCAGCGCCGCCGCTCCGTCCGCGACCGAGTCGCCGGCTTGTCACCCGCGCAGTGCGGCCTCGATGACCCGGCCGAAGGCCAGCACCTGTTCCTCCGAACCGCCAATCACCTGCATGGATGCGATCACGCCGCCGTCCGCGGGCACCGGGAGCGAGAGCGCGGGCAGGCCGGCCAGGTTTGCCTGCACGGTCAGCGCGCTCAGCGCGAACCCGTGCGCACCGCGCAACGGCGGCTGCCCCGCGAGCGTCGGCAGCACGAGCACGGGGAAGTCGGCGAGGAGCGATTCGAGGGTGCCGCGCACCGCTGCCCTCGTCCGCTCCGCCGCTGCGCGGTCCTTGCGCGACAGCCGTGCGCCGCGTTCCATGTTCCGGCGCACGTGCGGGCTGAGCTGCCTCAGGTACGGCATAAGGTAGGAATTGGACAGGAAGCCCTCGCTATCGATGATGATCCCGATGGCCTCGCGCGCCGCGCCGACGTCCCAGGCGGGCAGGCGCGTGGTGGCGACGCACGCCGCCGCGAGCGCGCGATCCACCGCGGCGTCCACCTCCGGGTCAACCCCGTCGTCGAATCCGGTCACCGTCACCCTGCCGGCGATGAGCGGGGGCGCCCCTGGCGGAACCGTGAAGCCAGGCTCAAGCAGCCGCATCCCGTGCTCGACCGCGGCCACGTCCGCGCCGAGCGAGCCGACGGTATCCAGCGACGGTGCGAGCGGATAGACGCCCTTCACCGAGACACGGCCGTACGCGGTCTTAAGCCCGGCCACGCCGCAGCAGGCGGCGGGGATGCGCACCGATCCGCCGGTGTCGGTGCCGAAGGCCACGTCTGCCTCTCCGGTCGCCACCGCGACCGCCGACCCGGAGGACGACCCGCCGGGCAGCCGCCTGGGGTCGAGAGGGTTCAGCGGCGTCCCTGACCAGCTGTTCACCCCACTCGCCGACCAGCACAGTTCGGTAAGCCCGGTCTTGCCGACGATCCGCGCGCCCCCCTCGCGGGCGGACGCCACCACCGCCGCGTCGACATCGGCGGGCTCGGCCATCTCAGCGACGACCGGGCACCCGGCCGTCGTCGCCAACCCGGCCACGTCGATACAGTCCTTGACCGCGAGCCGGGGGCCATCGCCGTCACCCGCCATGCGAAGCACCCAGGTACCCATCTCCCCATCATCACCCTGTTACCTGAAAACGCGATCAGCGGGAGGCAACAGAATTCAACGGTGATGGTTCCCGACGTGACGCTATAAGCTCGCGTTCATGCGATCGGCTCGAGTGGCGGTAGTGCTCGATGTCTGCTGCGTGCTCGTTTTCGTCATCATCGGACGGGAAAGCCACACCAAGGGCGAGACCCTCGCGGGCATCGCCTCGACCTCGTGGCCGTTCCTTTGCGGGCTCGCGGTCGGCTGGGCCGCCGCACGCGCCTGGCGCCGCCCGCTCACCATCCGCGGCGCGGGACTGATGGTCTGGCTGAGCACCGTGGCGCTCGGGATGATCTTGCGGGTTATCTCGGGCCAGGGCACCGCGATCGCGTTTATCGCCGTCGCGCTCGTGTTCCTCGGGCTGTTCCTCCTTGGCTGGCGGCTGATCTGGGGGCTCCTGCGCCGGTAGCGACGGCAACGGCGGCGGCGCGGAACCTCAACACCCGCCCCGCACGGCCCGAGCTGTTCGGCAGCCCGACCGGGCTCGGCACCTCCGCGATCCGGATTCTCCGCACCATCTCGGGCGCGCATCGGTCCGTGGTACCGCTGGCCAGCCGGGGGTCAGGGGAGATTGCACGTCAGCCACGCAAGGGGCCAACGCTCACAGACGGACCATTCTTCCTTCCGCTGTCGCAACTCGGCATTAATTGTCATCGATAGTTCGTTTGGCCGTCACGGTCCCGTGGCGAGATTCGAACACCTCGCGGGCGATCTTGAGAACATGAGGATCGCGATCATTACGGAGTCGTTCCCGCCTGACGTTAATGGCGTCGCGCACTGCGTAGTGCGGGTGGCAGAGAACCTCGTCCGCAAAGGCCATCACCCCCTGGTTATCGCTCCGGAGTCCGCCCGCGCCATCACGGAAGCCGACGCCCTGCTCCCCTATCCGGTCGAGCGGGTGCCCTCCGTCGCCCTGCCCGGCTACCCGACCTTCCGGCTCGGCCTGCCGACGCCGGGGACCCGCCGGGCCATTGCCCGGCATGGCACCGAGGTGGTCCACCTGGCGAGCCCGGTCGCGCTCGGCGCGTGGGGCAGCCGCGTGGCCAAGGCCATGGACCTGCCGATGGTCGCCGTGTACCAGACCGACCTGCCGAACTACGCCCGCGCCTACCGGCTCGGCGCGGTCACCGAGGCGTTCGCCTGGCGCTGGCTGCGCGACATACACAACACCGCGGGCCGCACCCTCGCCCCGTCCAGCGTGACCGCCGCCGACCTGGACGCTCACGGCCTTGAGCGGGTCCGGCTGTGGGGCCGCGGCGTGGACACCAGCCGGTTCCACCCGGCCAGGCGGGACGAGGCGCTGCGAGCGGACATCGCCCCCGGCGGCGAGGTGATCGTCGGCTACGTCGGCCGGCTGGCCGCGGAGAAGCGGGTGGACCTGCTCACCGGGCTCGCGGCCATGCCGGGGGTCAAGCTCGCGATCACCGGCGGCGGCCCGATGGAGGAAGAACTGCGCGCCGCCCTCCCGACGGCGACGTTCCTCGGGATGCGGCACGGCGAGGACCTGGCGAGGATCTACGCCAGCCTCGATGTGTTCGTGCACACGGGCCCGTTCGAGACCTTCGGGCAGACGGTCCAGGAGGCGGCGGCGAGCGGCCTGCCGGTCATCGCGCCCGCCGCGGGCGGTCCGCTCGATCTCGTGGCCGAGGGCGTGACCGGCTACCTGGTCCCGCCGGGCGATCGGGACGCGCTCGCCGCCGCGGTCGGGAAACTCGCGGGCGATCCGCGGTTGCGGGCGCTGTTCGGCGAGGCGGCGCGGCGGCGGGTGCTCGGCCGGACCTGGTCCGCGCTGACCGACGAACTGCTCGGCCACTACACGGCCGTGATCGACGCCGACGCGCGACCGGCGCGGCTGGCAGCGTGAGTCCCGAGGAGCCTGGGCTGGCATGACAAGGATCGTTACTCTCGGTGACTCGATCACTGTGGGCATGGGGGACCCCGCCCCCGACGGTGGCTGGCGGGGCTGGACGCACCACCTGGCCGGTCGACCGGCTGCACCCCAACGAGCGCGGGCACCGGCTGATCGCCTGCCGGTTCTGGGACAGGCTCGCCGCCGCCGGGCTCGCGGAGGCCGGCCGGCCGGGAGCAGAGCCGACCGGCCCCGCACCGACCCGCCGCGACGATGCCCTCTGGATGGCCACCATGGGCACCAGGTGGGTCCTGCGCCGCTCGGCCGACCTCATCCCTTACCTGCTGTTCATGGCCGCCCGCGAGGCGCTGATCCAGCCTCGGGAGTGCGGGGCTGGGGCTTGAGTGGGCTAAGTGACAAAAGGCGGAACGTTAGCAAATACCGGCTTTTATGGGCACAATGCAATCGGAAGTTCCTTGGCAGGCCGGTGTTATTCGTGTGGGAATCTTCGCTATGTGAACTGTGAGCGTTCCGGATGGACGGTAGTGACCCTCGTCACGTGCACGCCACCGGAGAGCAGGGTGGATGGGCGGACGGGCGGCGCACGGGACCGTTCGGGCGAAAGATCTTTAAGCCTTTGATACTCAGTTTTTGATCTTCCTCTTGCGCCCCAGGAGACACGAGCCGGGCGCGATAAAGCTCAAACAGCCACGTGCGTTGTCCCCTTTCTCCGGTTACGCTTCGAAAGTTATGAATTCAAGGGCGGGGCGAAGCGGCCTGGTTCCGCCGTTGCTGCGGGACCGAGTGTTCCGGCGGTACTGGGGGGCATCGACGGTGTCGATGTTCGGTGATCAGGTATCGTCCGTCGCGATCCCGCTCACGGCCGTCCTCGTGCTGCACGCCGGCGCCGCCGAGATGGGCTACCTGACGGCGCTGCAATGGCTGCCGAGCCTGCTGTTCGGGTTGCACGCCGGGGCCTGGGTGGACCGGCGGGGCAACAGGCGGAAGATGATGATCTTCGCCGACCTGGGCCGGGCGGCGGCCCTCGCCGTCATCCCGGTCTGCTACGCGCTGCATCTGCTGTCGCTGACGGAGCTTTACGCGGTGACGTTCGTGGGCGGCGCCCTGTCCGTGCTGTTCACGGTGTCGGACGGGACGCTGTTCGTGTCCATCGTGCCGCCCGACGGTTACGTCGACGGCCAGTCGCTGATCTACGGCAGCCGGGCGCTGTCGTTCATGGGCGGCCCGTCCGCCGGCGGCCTGCTCGTCGAGGCGCTCACCGCGCCCTACGCGGTCGTCGCGGACGCGCTGTCCTTCCTCGGCTCGGCGGCCCAGCTCGCCGTCATCAAGCCGGCCGAGCCGCCTTCCTCAGACGGCAAGGACGGCGTCACCGCGGGCCTGCGGTTCATCATGGGCTCCCCCATCATCCGGGCGTCGCTGACCGGCGTCGCGGTGATCAACTTCTTCAACCTGATGTTCAACGCGCTGTTCATGCTCTACGCGGTGCGCGAGCTGCATGTGCGCCCCGGGGTGCTCGGCGTCGTCATCGGGGCGGGCGCCGTCGGCGGGATGATCGCCTCGCTGACCGCCAAGCGCCTCGGGAAGCGGCTCGGCATCGGGCTCGTCTACGTCGCCGGATGCTTTGTCTTCACCCTTCCGCTCGCGCTCGCGCCGCTCGCCGCGTCCACCCACGGCGTCGTGCTGCTCCTCATGCTGTTCGCCGCGGAGTTCACCAGCGGGTTCGGCGTGATGGTGCTCGACATCTCGATCGGCGCGATCTTCGCGATGGTCATCCCCGACACCATGCGGTCCCGGGTCTCCGGCGCGTTCCAGGCGATCAACTACGGCACCCGGCCGGCCGGGGCGCTGCTCGGCGGGATGCTCGGCGCCGAGGTCGGGCTGCGGTCCGCGCTGTGGATCGCCGTCACCGGCGGCGTGGCGGGCGCGCTCCTGCTGCTTCCCTCGCCGCTGCCCCGGTTCCGGCTGCCGGCCGTGGAGCTCCCCGGTGAGCTGCCTGGTGAGCTAGAGGAGGCCGATTCCGCCTGAGTAAGGCGTTGCTTGAGGGGCCGTTAGCGTCTGCAAGGATGCTGCCATGCGAACGATCGCGCTCGAAGAGCATTTCTGGACACCCGAACTCGCCGCGGCGCCAGGGACCGGCGTTCTCGCGCGGGCGGGCACCGAGTCGCTGGCCGCGGCGCTCCGCGAGACGGGCGAGGAGCGGATCCGCGACATGGACGCGGCGGTAATCGACGTGCAGGTCCTCTCGCACGCACAGCCGGCCGCCCAGAGCCTGCCTGGCGCCTTGGGGGTGGCGGCCGCGCGGCGGGCGAACGACTACCTGGCCGCGGCGGTGGCCGCCTACCCGTCGCGGCTCGCGGGGTTCGCCACCTTGCCGACCGCGTCGCCGGAAGCGGCGGCCGACGAGCTGTCCCGTGCGGTCGTGGACCTGGGGTTCGCCGGCGGCCTTGTCAACAGCACGATCGGCACCAACGGCCTGTTCCTCGACGACGACTCGTTCGCGCCGCTGCTGTCCCGCTTCGAGTCGCTTGACGTGCCCCTCTACCTGCATCCCGCGCCTCCGCCGCCGCTTGTCCGCGAGGCCTTCTACGGCGGCCTGCCCGCGACGGTCGCGGGCGCGCTCGCCACCAACGCGTGGGGCTGGCACGCGGAGGCGGGTCTGCACGCGCTGCGCCTCGTCGTCTCCGGCGCGTTCGACAGGCATCCGGGGCTGAAGCTGATCATCGGGCACTGCGGCGAGATGATTCCGTTCATGCTCGACCGGATCGACGACATGATGCCGCATTCGGTCTCCGGGCTCGCTTCGCCGGTGTCGGAGTACGTCCTGCGGCACATGTGGGTGACGACGAGCGGCATGTTCAGCATGCCGCCGACGCTCTGCGCGCTGTCGGTGTTCGGCGTGGACCGCGTGCTGTTCAGCGTGGACTATCCGTTCAGCCCGAACACCCGCGGCCGCGAGTTCCTCGACGCCCTGCCGATCGCGCCCGCGGACAAGGTCAAGGTCGCGGGCGCGAACGCGGAGCGCCTGCTCAAGCTGGCGTAACCAGCGTGCGCAGCAGGCGGACTGGCGGCGAGCCGTGGGCAAGCATGCTGTCGTGGGCGGCGCGCGGTGACAGGCCTGCCGTCTGCGTCAGCTCCGCCGCCAAATCTGAAATTTCGGTATATCCGACATAGTACGTGGAGAGCTGTGCCGAGGTGAGGACCGCCCGGCGCCACTTGCCCGCGGCCTCGCCTTCCTCCTGGAAGCCGGGCCCTGTCATCAGCGCCATCGCCTCCGCCTCGGTCATCTCGTGGGCGTGCACCCGCGCGTCGAGGATCGCGTTGATCACCATGCGAAGCTGCATCTTGAGCTGCTGCATGCGCAGCGCGGCCGGGTCGCGCTCCCCCGGGTACCCGCGGTCGACCATGAGCTCCTCGGCGTAGACCGCCCAGCCCTCGACGAACGACCCCGACCACAGTGCGGCGCGCACCGCCGTGGCGCCGGTGAACCTGCGCGAATGCTGGAGCTGCAGGTAGTGGCCTGGCATCGCCTCATGCACCATCAGGTTGTGCACCATGTGCCTGTTGTACTCGCGGTAGAACGAGGCGACGCGCTCAGCGGGCCAGTCCTGCGGCGTCGGCGAGACCGCGATGAACGTGGGCAGCGGCGCCGTTTCGAGCGGCCCTGGCGGGTCACAGTAGGCGACCGCGATGCCGCGGTTCACCTCCGGCATGTCGATGAGCTCGACCGGGTCGTCGTAGAGCGTGACCAGGTCGTGGTCCGCGACGAACGCCGTCTGCGCGCGGAGGGCGTCGGCGCAGAACGCCAGGATCGTCGCCTCGTCTGGAGCGGCGCGGCCCAGCCGGCCGAGGACCTCGCGCGGCGTGCCGCCGAGGCCGGCCGCGACCCGGGTGATCTCCTCGGTGAGGCGCTCAAGGTCGGCCTCGGCACGCGCCAGGATCGCGTCGGAGTCCGCGGCGGCGCTGAGCTTCAGTGAGAGTTTGCGGGAGAAGAGATCCGCGCCGAGCCGCGGGTCCGCGAACCCGCCGCCGTTACCGCCGCCAGCGGCCTCGGCGAGCCGGGCGGCGAGCCAGTCGCGGTGCGCGATGAGCGCCTCGCGGGCGGCGGGCCGCGCGCCGGTGACCGCGGCGACCGCTGCGGCGCTGCCGGCGGCGGGCCCTTCGGCTGCCTGCGCGAGCGCGGCGTCGATCTCCGCTGCGACGAGGTCGATGGCACCGCCGAACTGGGCGATCGCGGTCTCCAGGTGCACCTGCGGCATCAGCTCGAGGGTGGCCCGCGCCGCCGCGAGCGCGTCAGGCACCCGGGCGAGCCGCCCGGCGACCGCCGTCAGCCGCTCGGCCAGCGGCGCGTAGTCCCGGGCGAGCAGCATGTGGATCGACAGCCCCGGATTGGCGAGCAGCGGGTTCCAGGTGTGCTCGCGCAGCTCCTCGATCTCGAAGAGCCGACGGGAAATGTCGCCGGCGAGCAGCGCCGCGTCCACCCTCAGCTCCCTGCCAAGCGCGGCGAGGTCAAGATCGGTCACCCGGCCGGCGAACGCGTCGAGCCGGAGGCGCTCGTCGGCGAGTGCCGGCTCCGAGCGATCGGGAAGCAGGTCGTCAAACCGGTGATCGCCCAGTTCTGTCGCGGTATCCGGGTGGCGGCGCACTAGGTCATCGACGTACTCGTCAGCCAGCCTGCGCAACTCGACGTCTTCCGCACTCACGTGTTCCTCCGACGTGGCCGGGACGGTTCCAGCGCTCACGCGCACTCCTCGGAATGGGGGGTCCTGATGTCCGATTTATTGCTTTTCTCTGCGTATGCGAGCCGTCACGCATGCGTTCTCGACAACTCTACGAAGCGAACAGCCACCGAGCGAGATCTCCGGGCAGCTTGCAGGTTTCTGAGGAAACATTCAGTCAACTGCTAGGCCCACCTGATGGTTCCTTCGGGGTCCGCCAAGGTTCGGGAGCGATTCTCAATGTGTAACGAGGAGCAGCCACGAACAGGATTCGGGGTGGCAGTACCCATGAGTGAGCCATTCGCACAGTACCCCTACGGCGCCTACCCGGTGCCAGAGCCGCCGCGCAGACCGCGCGGACGGCACGTGCTCGGACTGGCCGCGACGGCGGTTGTCGCGGCCGCCGCGGGCGCCGGCGCCGTCGTAGGACTGTCGCACGGGTCAAACTCCAGCGCCGGAGCGACCGCGACCTCCAAGGAGGTACTGTCAACGGCGCAGATCGCAAGCCGGGTTGACCCGGGGATCGTGGACGTCACGTCGACGCTCGGCTACCAGGACGCCACGGCCAAGGGCACCGGCATCGTGCTGACCTCCACCGGAGAGATCCTCACCAACAACCACGTGATCAGCGGCGCCACGTCGGTGAGCGTGACCGACATCGCCAACGGCAAGACCTACAAGGCGACCGTGGTCGGTTACGACGAGAGCCACGACATCGCGGTCCTGCAGCTGTCGGGCGCGTCAGGCCTGACGACCGCGACAACCGGTGACTCGTCCACGGTTTCCGTCAGCAGCAAGGTCGTGGCACTTGGCAATGCCGGCGGCGTGGGCGGAACCCCGGTGATCGCGGCGGGGTCGGTGACCGCGCTGAACCAGTCGATCACCGCCTCCGACGAGTCCTCGGGGTCATCGGAGCAGCTGAGCGGCCTGATCGAGACCAACGCGGACATCCAGCCTGGTGACTCGGGCGGCCCGCTCGTCAACGAGCACGGCCAGATCATCGGGATCGACACCGCGGCCTCTACGAACTACCAGTTCGGCGGGGGCGGCGGTAACGGCTTCGGCGGCTTCGGTTCCTCCGGATCGTCAGGTTCCTCCGGATCGTCAGGTTCCTCCGG
>Ga0066797_1000107_pt1 | contig 25227 bp, 25 predicted proteins | sample PersoiDNA2013193_FD_76335 | JGI IMG/M metagenome (GOLD analysis project Ga0066797, IMG submission 76335) | Permafrost soil microbial communities from the Arctic, to analyse light accelerated degradation of dissolved organic matter (DOM) -... | ecosystem: Environmental > Terrestrial > Soil >... | reverse complement strand
TATCCTCCTGTGCCGACCCTTCACATGGACGACGCCCCGGACCAGGTCGGTAAAGGAGTCTAGGACGCCCGGCAGCCAGGCTCAGGAGAACGACACGGACACTCAGGAGTGCGGTCGGTAAAGGTCGTCACGATCCACTCGTCCAGCAGCGCCTGGAGCTCGACGATCGACCAGACAGCATCCTGCTCGGCCTTGTCGCCGCGACGCTCGACGCTGGAGCCCACGTATCCGGCGACGTACTGGGCGAACAGGGTGCCGACCGCGTTAAAGCTCGTCTCGACGGTGCCCTTCTCCCAGGGTGACCCCTTGTGCGTGGGCTGGAAGTTGATGCCCATCGCCCGGCAGGCGTCCTGGAACGCGCGGGAGATGTAGACGTTGCCGTGGTCGCAGACGATCGTCTCCGGCACGATCACCGGCCGGGCAGCGGCATGTTCCAGGCGCTCGTCGATCTGCGTCAGCCTCCGGTGCGGAAGCACGGAGCGGGACATGCGCAGGGCATCCAGCCACCCTGGCCGCATCGGCTCCGGCGTGAGCGACCGGGCCAGCAGTACCGCCGCGTCGGCAGCCTTGGTCGTCGGCCGCAGGATCGCTGCCGGGATCGTGCGGGTCGCCAGGTCGATGACCCAGGTCAGCTCGGCGCGATCAACTAGCCCGGTATCCAGCACCACCCGGACGTCGATCGGGGTGGAGTCGATCTGCACCCACTCTCCGGGCCGGGTCGCGGTCACGGTCCCGAACGGCCCGTCCGGCGGCTTCGCAGCCGACCTGCGGGTCCGCGCCGACCCGAACGTGTGCTTCCCCTGCGACAGGCGGCCCACTAGCCGGTAGAACGTCCGGTCAGAGGGAAGCGGGGGAGCCTCGGCGCCGTGCTCTTCCCACAGGATCCGAGCAACCTCGCGCTTTAGCCGTGCCACGGTCCCGGTTGACCTGTTCGTCTCCCCGGCGACCGCCTTCCGGGCAGCCTCGACTATGCGGTCATCAACCCTGCCCTCGGGCCGGGCCAGCCTGGCAACCCGCTGGTCCACCAGCCCCCACAGGCCCTTTTTCTCATAGGCAAGCCGCTGCCGCTTGACCGTTGCCAAGCTGGTGGCATGGCCCGCAGCGTGCAGTTCAGCGACCTTCGCGAGCTCGCGCTGCCGGAGCGAGACCCGGCTAGGGTCGTACTCGGCCTTGGGCGCTGCTCCCGGCGCGTGCTCAGGTGGGAGGCCCGTGATGACTTCCACGATATGACGTTCCCACCAGCGGGCTTGCTCCGCCTCGGCCTCCGGGATGCCGTCCAGCAGACCCGACGGCGGCAGTGGCGCCGGATCGCGGGCAGAGGAGACCAGCGCGAAACCGGGGGAGGCGAGCACCTCCGCCAGCGGCACGGCAGACACCGTGCCGACCACGTTCACCAGCCGGACCACGGTGGCCGACACCGCCTGGACGGTGTGCAACTGGCCGCCGAGGTGGATGTCGTCCCCTGCGCGAAGCACCCGAGGGCGGGAGGCCGTCATCCGCTGACCTCCACTACGGACGAGGCGGAGAGGGGAGCAGAGTCCAGGTCGGTCACCAGAACTTGCGTCCAGAGCAGGTGGTAGAGCGTGGGCAGGACCGCGATCGGGTCGCCGAGCGTCCTCGCGCCCCCCAGCAGCGGAAGCGGTTCCGCGAACACAACCCGTAGGCTGTCGGCCCGCTCAATATCCATGCATCGGGGATGCCGGTAGCCGGCCAGCCATCGCAGGTTCGCTGCGCGCACAGTCTTCACGGCCCCGACGCGGCGGAACTCCCAGCCGACTGACTTACAAGCGTGAGCAGTCTCGGCGTCCTCAGACTTGACGACTTGATCGCCGGACCGGACGTCTATGACCACGCCCGTTCCGTCCCGCAGCCGGGCGAAGTAATCCGGCGTGTGCGACCAGTCCTCCCCGTTCCGCTCCCACGACAGCGTGAACGGCTGCGACGACAGCCCGACGACGTCAGGATCGAAGTCCAGGGCCATCACCCGGTCCCGCTCCAGCCAGGACTCGTAGCCGACGTGGTCCGCTGTCGTAGAGAACCACCACAGGCCGGAGAAGTTCTTCATCCCCTTGTAGGAACTGAACGCCCGGACCGGGAGTACCCGCTCGAACGGCACCATCCAGCACGACGACAGCGGATCACGCCGCTGCCCGCCGTCAATGTCCACGAACGAGACATCGAAATCCGCGGAGACCGAGACCGGCATGCCTTCCAACGACAGGACGCTCATGCAGTCGCTCCAGCAAAGACCACCGCCAATAAGACATGGCTCACCTTAATGACAGGAAGTATTCGTGCGGCCGCGACACGCCGATTGAGACGCATATTTGTTCGCTTCACGGCCAACAGTGAAACGCCTGTCGAATACCTTTGGTAACTCTAGTGACGTGAATGCGCTTGTTGACGCCACGCGCTACTAGTTCTGCGGATCGCCCGGCCAGAGCCCGATCAGGCTGGCGAAGCGATCGACGACCGCAGCGACGATCGCGTCGCCTGCGAGTGTCAGCCGGACCTCTCCGGATGCAGGGCGGCGTTCCGCCATCGCCCAGGAGAGCAGTTCGCCCAGCGGGGCGACGAGGTCTGGCTCGATTTCTCCCCAGCGCCGGGTGGCACGTGCACGGTCGGTCGTCCAGGTCCGGTCGTGGACGCTGACCAGCCCGGCGACAGCCAGCAGCGTCTTGCGGGCAACCCTGACCCCCAGAAGGTCTTCGGCCGCTGTCTCGGACTCCAGCGCCTGCCGCCACCGCCGGAGATGCCCGGCGATATCGCCGTTGAAGCCCCGGGCGGCCCTGGCATCCGCAGGGAACGCCGGGAACGCGGCGGACGGGTCCGGTCCGGCCAGGTGGACGCAGTAGTGGCGCAGGAAGACCCGGAAGCCGTAGGCGGCGTCGGAGTCGCCGACTAGGTCCGCGGCCGTGGCGGCGGAAATCTCCACGCCCCGGCACAGGCCCGCATACCGGGCCGACAGGACCCGCCCGGCGGTGGGCGGATCCGCCAGGCCGACCGACAGCAGGTCCACGTCCGACAGGCCGGGGCGAACCGTCCCGTTGGCGACGGATCCGTAGACGTAAAGCGATGCCCTGCACTCGCTGGCGAGGGCCGCCGCCTCAGCTAGGAGGGGCTCGAATTCCACGGGCACCCGGCTGCGGTCTGCACCGGTCACGATCGTCCCGTCAGCCGCCAGGCCCTCCCAGGGATCAGCCACCGCATCCGCCCGTGCCCGTATGAGATGCTCCCGCTCCCGAGGGCTTGCCTAGGGGAGCGGTCGCTGCCACATCTGGCCTACTCAGGGTCGCGTCCGTTCCCGTGCCTCATGGCGACGGTAGCTTTCGATCCACCTGGCGTTGAGGTCGTCGGCCAGGCGCTTGTGCCGGACGGTGATCTTGCGGCCTGCAGGGAGGTCAAGTCCCAGGAAGCCGAGCACCCCGGAGGCGACGCGGACGGGATCGGCGTCAAGCTCCTCGTAGAGCACCCGGTAGAGCTGGACGCCCTCGGCAGCGAACCACGCCTCCCACGCGGCGTTGTCGTCCTCGATCTGCCGGACCAGCTCGCGAACCTGGCCGAAGTCGAAGCCCGGTTCTGCCGTCGGTTCCTGCCGCTCGCCGGCCGTCTCGAACCACACGCCTGTCTGCTCGGCGCGCAACAGGGACACCGCCTGGGCGATCACGTCGCCGCGCCGCAGGTAGACGAAGCGCGTTCGGCCGAAGGCGGCGCTCAGCAGGCCGGAAGCCGACCAGGCCTGGTCCGGGTAGACAGGGGCGAGGTGGGCCGTGACCTCCTCCATCGTCCCCCACATGATCCTGGCGGCGAAGACCCCGTTAGCTGTGCTCCCGGCCGTGACAGCAGCCCGGAAGTAGCCGGCGTAGCCGGGGGCGCTACCGGACGGGCCCGCGATGCCCCAGCGGGCGGCGAACTCCCGCTCGTCCTGGCGGCGGAACCAGGACTCCGGATGGCCGGCGACCCCCGTGGAATCCAGCAGCCCGCACAGCAGCGAACTCCCCGTCCGAGGGGTGGCACAGATCAGGTACGAGCCAGTCCGCTCGGGATCAGGGGCCGACGCCGGGGGCATGGCGCGATTGAAGCACGCCCATGTGCCGTGCAGCAACGAGATAACCAGGTCGACCTTCTTGGTGCCTTCCGGATGGTGACCGCTTTCAAAGGCGACATCGTCTCAAGTTCGCCGAGACAACGAGCGGATGCGCCAGGTTGCCTGGGACTGCGTCAGGGCACGAGCCCTAACGGGCCGATTCGGGAGGGCCGACTTAGCAGAGGCACGACAGCAACGTCTGGCTCGACTTGGTGGCAGAAACCCATGCGTGGCTCAGGATGATGGCAGATGGCTCAGGTTGACTGGCGAACCACAGTGGCCGCATGGCTCTTCGCTGCGATAACGGCGAATCAACTTTACATAATGTACATTATCGGCGTTGCTGAAGAGTGGTGACATGCGAGGCGTGTCCGTGTTTGTCCTGTGCCAGTCATCGTGTCGTCGAGGGCTTACGCGAAACCCCCGCTGGCGGCTGATGCCAGCGGATCGCTTCAGATCACGCTCTGTCCACGCATGCCGTACGATTCCTGATCCGCCGGACGGCGTGTCGCACGGGATTTCGAGCTGTTTCCGATCATCATCGAAAGCGTGATAACAAGTCAGTTGCAGACCGCAGCGGTTGGGTTTCATCCGCCGGTGGTACCGTGCGAGCTGCCGGACGGGATCCGGCTTGTGTACGCCGACGATCGCGGGCGGCAGCGCACGGTCGATCTGGACAAGGGCAACCTCGTTGACTTCGGCCTGGCGAAGCCGCTGCGCAAGCCTCCCGCGTACCGGGGGCAGCGCAACTTCCCGGGCTGGTGGTGGCCTGCGACCACGAGGTCACATGTCCTGTATGAGTCCTGGCTGGAGCGGCACTACATCATCGAGGCCGACCGGGACGCCCGGGTGACCGGGGCCGCCAGCCCTGCGCGAGCAGATGCTTGACTGTCCGCAATGCCTCTTGCGCCGCGACGGGGCGTTCATCGACACCCGCCTGTTCCCCCTCAGGATGGCCTGCCTGCGGCACGGCTATTGGCTCTACAGGGACGGCGCCGGCAGCCGACTTTCCCCTGGTATCGTCCCGGAGATCACCAGGGCCCAGAAGCGCCTGGGGCGGCTGGCCGCGCATTACGGCGCGGACGCCGCCGTCCGGGCATACGACCTCGCGCGCTACTACCTCCGGGATGACTGGCGCGAGAACGGGAGCCCATTCTGGGAGTCCGCTCTGGCCGATCGCTGGTACCAGAGGGCAGAAGTAGTGGCTTCCACTACGACTTCATGGCTGCCCTGGTGGGCGGTGCACCCCGAGTGCACAGCACTCGCTGTCATGTTCGCGAACCCCTACTGGGCTAAACGAGCCGTCCCCGAGCCCGACCGGCGGCACAGGCTCTTCTACCAGCACATGCTCGCCGTCCTCGGCATCGACGACTGGACGCGGCGCACCGCATCGATTCGGGGCTTTGGCTCCCTGCCGGAGGAAATCCGCGAGCAGGCTAGTTGGGGCCGCCTGCTCAGCGACCCCGAGTGGGGTTCGCCGCTCCCGTCGCACGGGACTCCGCGCAAGGTCCCCTTCATCGACATCACCGACGCCTATGAGCGTTCCGTTGCCTAGAAGCACAAGCACACCGCATGGTGGCGGTCGCGAGCCAGCCGGTCTCGTGATGTCATGGGCGCATGGCTGCCGACGACATCACTTTCGTCCTGCCGGACCTGGCTCCCGGTGCCATCCGCGAGCTCCGCAACCCGACGACCCCGAGGAGGACGACGACGACTGACGCCCCGGGCGGACAGCCCGCCCTGCTGCCACCGCGGGGCGAGCCCGTAACACGGCGCCGGGCCGCACAATGGAGGCATGAAAGGATGGTTCCGTGACAGGAGCCGGTACCGGCGGCCTCGGGCGTGTGTTCAACGAGGTTCCCGAGCTCTACGACCGGACTCGGCCGACCTACCCGGACGCGCTTTTCGCGGACCTCACTGAGATAACCGGCCTGGGTCAGCGGTCGCGGGTGCTCGAGGTGGGCTGCGGCACCGGCCAGGCAACGCGGTCGCTGGCACCGCTCGGGTGCCAGGTGACAGCTGTCGAACCCGGGGACGGCCTGGCGGCGCTGGCCCGCCAGCGCCTCGCGGCCTTCGGCAACGTCAATGTCGAGTCATCGACGTTCGAGGACTGGGACGACCGCGGCCGGCGCTTCGACGTCCTGGTGGCCGCGTCATCCTGGCACTGGGTCGATCCGGAGGCCGGCTGGCCCAAGGCCCGCGATGTGCTCAGCCCGGGCGGCTGGATGGCCCTGCTGGGCAACGTCACCGTCCGCAGACCCGGTGAGCCGGAGGCGTACGCGGAGACCGCCGACCTTCACGAGCGCTTTTCCCCGGGTGACCCCGCCTGGGGGCATCCACCGCTGGAGGACGAGGTACGCGCGGGCAGCGAGGGGTGGGGGCCGGCCGTAGCAGACCCGGGCGGCCTATTCAGCCCGACGACCGTTCGCTGGTACCCCAATGTCCTGTGGTTCGACGGGGCGGGTTTCGCGGATCACCTCCGCACGCTGTCTATCTACCGCAAGCTCAGCGCCGACGTCCGCGAGCCCCTGCTGGACGCGATCGCTGAGCGCATCCGCACGCGGCTGGACGACCGCGTGCCGCGCCGCTACCTGAGCATGCTGCGCACCGGCCAGCGAGCCGACTGAACAAGACTGCGCGCCGCGTTCGAGGTGCGGATCATCCCGCGCGTCGCGCCCGACTGCCCAGCTAGGCGGCTCCTGGGAGATCGCGCTCACGATCAACTACGCGGGGCAGAGCCAGTTGGCGTTCGTCTTCGAGCCCACGGCGTGCGTGCTCGGCACGGGCGGCAGGGCCCCCGACGGCCGCCAGTGCAAGCCAGGCACAATTGAGCCGGTCCTCGCTCGGCCGTGTACCCCCGCCGACCTGCGGAAAACGGCTCACCGCGATCTGTCAAACAGCCCTTGACCAGGGATAGCAAAGGATGAAACAAGCTCAGTATCCTCATGCACACAGTTGCCTTATGCGCGGTATCCGTTAACACATATTTAACGAGGCAGGTGGGCGATGCTCGACGGCCGCCGCGAAGCACAGTCGCCGCATTCCGGACGGGATGCCTGCTCGCGGAAAAGATCTTGGTAGAAAAGTGTGCGCATAGAACGCTTTTCTACCACCAGGAAAAAAGTTACCAAGATCTTTTGCTGGACTGGGATATCAGATGCCATCCGGCGTCACATGAGCACGCCGGGGCATCGTGGGAATCCTTGGTCAAGCGGCACAGGGCCTCCGTATTGTCATTACGAAAGCGGCGAAACGGGCGGAATGGAAACCGGCCCGCGACACGCCGGAAGCTCCGGTTATCTCGGTACGCTCCCCCGGCCCAGCAATTCCCGCACAGTGTCGGCCAGGCGGTCGTAATCGTCAAGCGTGTTGTACGGCGCCGCTGCGACGCGCACATAGCCAGCCCCGTCGAAGTGGACAGGCGCGACCTCGACGCGCTGCTGTGACAGGGCCTCGTAGAACGGGTCGACCTGGTCGGCAGAGGTAAGGACGCCGTCTGGCAGGGGCACAAGCCGCATAGCGGACGCGGGCGTGACCGGGAGCCGCTCAAGCGTGACCCCGAGCGCTTCGGCAACCTTCTTCTGGCCCTCGGTTACCAGGCCGGCAAGCCGGGATACGGCGTTCCTGCCGCCGAGCGCTTCCCAGTACGCCAGACCGTCTCCGACCGCCAGCCACCCAGCGTAGTCCCAGGTGCCCGGGTAATCGAACGACTCGGCGTACCCATCCTCAAGGCGCCAACTGAGCACGGTCGGCGTCACTGCGGCACCCGGCCGACTCCACAGGATCGCGCTGCCGCTACCAGCCCGCCGACCTCGACTCGGTTGAACCGATGCGGATTGCGTTCGGCGCGCTCGCGCCACGCGGCGGCGGCCTGGCGGACGGCGACCGGCGCGACTCCGTACGCGCCGTGGTTGAGGTGAAGAACGTCAGGGTCCAGACCGAAGGCTTCCAGCAGGGCAGCGTCCGCAAGCAGATTCTGTCATCCGTGCGACACTGGACGGCATGCGAAACCCGGGCGCCCGCGTCTACCTGACCCCGCTCGCCGTGGCCGACGCCGAGGAGATGACGGGCGTCCTGAGCGGGGACGAGCTGTACACGTTTATCGGCGGCCACCCTCCTGCACCCGGCGAACTGCGGGTCGCCTATGCCAGGCAGGTCGTCAGCCACGCGCCCGGCCGCCGCCAGGAATGGCGCAACTGGATCATCCGCCTCGACGGCGAAGGGACCGCGGCCGGATACGTCCAGGCGACCATCGTCGATGAGGGCAAGCGCGCAGAGATCGCCTGGGTCGTCGGCCTGAAATGGCAGGGACAGGGATACGCCACGGCGGCCGCCCGCGCGCTCGTCGACTGGCTCGCATCCCGCGGGGTCACCGTCATCCAGGCCCACATCCACCCCGGCCACGCGGCATCCGCCGCCGTGGCACGCCACGCCGGCCTCCTGCCCACAGACCAGTACGACGACGGCGAGCAGCTCTGGCACCGCGAGCTCCCCGCCGCCGCCCCCGCGCATGTGATGCTGACGGCTGCCACGCGAGACCCCTAGGCTGGCCATGATGAACGCGATGGTGCGACTGCGTGACGGCGCCAGTCTCTGGACGGCAGCCAGCGGAAACGGGCCGCCCGTCGTGTGCCTGCACGGTGGCCCTGGCCTGTGGGACTACCTCGCTCCCCTGGCGGCGCTGCTTGACGGCACATTCACCGTCGTAAGGTTCGAGCAGCGCGGCTGCGGGCGCTCGACAGGCGGCGGCCGGTTCACGATCGCGCAGGCAGTCGACGACCTTGACCAAGTCCGGGTGGCCCTCGGCTTCGACCGGTGGGCGGTCGTCGGGCACTCGCGGGGCGCCGAGCTCGCCCTCCGGGATGCCCGCAGGGTCGTCTTCGAGCGCGCTGGCCATGCGCCATGGACCGAGCGGCCCGCAGACACCCGCCAGGTGATCATCGGCGCGCTTGCGTGACACTCCAGAATGCATGGCCCGCCTGCGGCGAGCATCTGAGGCTGCTCAGCCAGGCAGGCCTGATCCGGGGCAAGAAGATCAAGCAGTGGGTGTTCTACCGGCGGGACGAGGACCGTGTCGCCCAGGCGAAGGAGATGCTCAGCAGTGGCTGGTGACCTTGAGCAGGATCGGGCGGCCCGGATGATCACCCGCGACGGCATTCGGCGCACCTACGACACGATCCGGCCCTACCTGCGTCGCACGCCGGTCGTTCAGGTCGATCTCGGCGCACTGACAGGAGCCGGGCCGCAGGCGGCCGGCGGCCCGCGGGCGGTGTCGCTGAAGCTGGAGCAGCTGCAATGCGCGGGTTCGTTCAAGGCGCGCGGTGCCTTCGCGAACCTGCTGCTCCGGGACATCCCCGCCGCCGGTGTCGTCGCGGCGTCGGGCGGCAACCACGGAGTCGCCGTTGCCTACGCCGCCCGCCGGCTCGGCGTTCCCGCGAAGATCTTCGTGCCGGTCGTGTCCGCGCCGGCCAAGATCGAACGCATCCGGCGGCTCGGCGCGGACCTGGTCGTCGCCGGCGATCGTTACGCCGATGCCCTCGCCGCCGCCCAGCAATGGGAAGAGAGCTCGGGGGCGCTGAGCGTGCATGCGTTCGATCAGCGCGAGACCATTCTCGGGCAGGGCAGCGTCGCCCTGGAACTTGCCGAGCAGGCCGATGAGCTGGATACCGTGCTCGTGCCGGTCGGCGGAGGCGGCCTGATCGCGGGGATAGCCGCCTATCTCACCGACAGGGTCCGCGTCATCGGGGTCGAGCCGTCGGGCGCGCCGACCCTCACCTGCGCCAGGGCCCACGGCAAGCCGGCCGACGCGCCCACGGGAAGCATCGCGGCGGATGCCCTGGCCCCCAGGCGGGTCGGCGACCTGGTCTTTCCCCTCACGCAGTCCTATGTCGACGATGTCGTCCTTGTCGATGACCGCTCGATCAGCGAGGCGCAGGCCGCGCTGTGGGAGGCGCTGCGGATTGCCGCCGAGCCCGCCGCCGTGGTCGGCGTCGCCGCCCTCCGCACCGGTGCCTACCGGGCCGCCCCAGGCGAGCATGTCGCCGTGGTGATCAGCGGCGCCAACATGACGCCATCGAGCCTGGATCCCTGAGGGCGAGGAGTCGCCCCGGTCCGTTCCGTATAAAGATCTTGATTCTTCTGAACGGACGGGGGTGACTCCCTCAGCAAGGAGTTCACGTCCGAGCGCGTAGGCCTCAGCCAGGTCGCCGCCTCGGTAGCTGAGGGCAGCCAGTTCAGCGAGGTGATGATCGGCGTTCACCGCCACCGTATTCGCCAGTTCGCGGAAGAGCGGAGCATCGGACATCGAGTCCCCGTAGGCGACACACCGTGAGCGCGGCAGGCTGTACCGCTCGCACAGTTCCGCCACGATGGGGACCTTGTCGCCCGGGGTGAGGATGCCGGCCGGGTCGAGCGGTTCACGGAACGGCAGCGCGGGGAACCGGGATGCCACCACGTCGTCGAAGCCGAACTCGAGGAGATGCCGCGCGAAGAAATCGGGCGACATGGTGATGACGACGGATCGTTCACCGCGCCGCCTGATGTCCGCGCAGACCTCGTTGATACCGCTCAGCCAGGGGCTGCCGAGGACCACATCGGCGACGTCCTGCGGCGTCAGGCTCAGCCACAGGCCATGGATGGCGGCTGAGAAGCCTCTGGTGTCGACCTTGCCAGCCGCGAACCGCGCTTCCAAGGCGGCGAGCTCCTCGTCGCATCCGAGGTGCCGCGCGATCTGCAGGCTCGCCGTCGTTCCCCTGAGCAGGGTTCCGTCCATATCGAAGACGTGCAGATTGACATCCTCCCCGCCGTGAACGGCGGGGATTCCTCCTGCGCGGCTCATGCCGCACTCCGGCGGGTTCCTGTTTCACCGGGACGTGCCGGGGCAGGCCCAGGTCTTACGGTCCCTCCGCAGGCGTTTAGAGTGTCGGCCTGCCCTGCCGCCACTTTCCTTCCCTCAAGAAGGATGTTCCGGGCCGCGTTAACGTCCCGGTCGTGCATGGTCCCGCAGCCGCCGCATGTCCACTCTCGGATGCCCAGAGGCTTCGGTCCGTCCTTCACTCCGCACGCGGAGCAGACCTGGCTGGACGGGAACCAGCGGCTGACCTTCACGACCTGCCGGCCGTAGCGTTCCGCCTTCTCTTCCATCAGCCGGACGAGCGTCGCCCATCCGGCATCGTGCACTGACTTCGCCATCCTGGTGCGGGCCAGCCCGGATACTGCGAGGTCTTCGACGTAGACCGCTTGGTTGTCGCGGACCAGTCGGAGAGCCGTCTTGTGCTGGCGGTCGGCCCGCGCCTCGCGGGTCTTCCGGTGCTGCACGGCGACGCGGACCCGGGCCTTGGCCCGGTTCGCGGAACCTTTCTGCTTGCGGGACATCGCCCGCTGTGCCCTGGCCAGCTTCCGCTCGCGCGCCCGCAGGTGCCGGGGATTGGGGATCTTCTCCCCGTCCGAGGTGGCCGCCAGGACGCTCAGGCCCAGGTCGATGCCGATATGGCCGGCCTTCCGGCCTTTCCGCTTCCCGGATATCGAGTCGAACCAGTTCCGGTATGCCCGCCTGGCGTCCTGGCACGCCTGCACCAGTACGACCGAGGCGACCTCGCCGAGCCATTCCCGTTCCGGAGTCGTCCTGGCGAGGGTGATGACGCGCCGCTGAACCTCGGTGTCGCCGATCTTCTCGCCTGCCGCGTGAGCGGCCTCGCGGACGCGCAGCGAGTCGTTGAACACGACTCGCGCGCATCCGAATGACCGGGCCAGCATCATCTCCTGATGCGGTTCCGGGTAGACGCGGTAGCGGTAACGGGCGAGCACGGAACGTAGCCTATCATTGGCCTATGACATCCGGTGACGACTACAGGCATGGCAGGCACGTTATTTCTGCGCTTCATGTTCATTTGGTCTTCGTGACAAAGTACCGGCGCGGCGTATTCGATGACGGGATGCTCAGGTTCTGCGAGGAAGTGATGCGGAAAGTCTGCGGCGACTTCGAGGCGGAGATACGCGAGTTCAACGGGGAGGCCGACCACGTGCACCTGCTCGTCTTCTACCCGCCGAAGGTCTCCGTGTCCGCCCTCGTGAACTCCCTCAAGGGCGTTTCCGCGCGCAGGCTCCGCTCGGAGTACACGGGGCGGGTGAACCGGGCGCGGATGAACGGGCACTTCTGGTCCCCGTCCTACTTCGCCGCCTCCTGCGGGGGTGCCCCGCTGTCGATCATCCGGCAGTACATCGAGCAGCAGCAGCGCCCGGCCTGACGGCCGGGCCGGGCCGGGACTCACCCCGCCCTGAAGACTGAAGGATGGGGCCTGCGCCCCGGATCAGGTCACACAGGGAAGTATCAGTGATCACGTGCTTGCCGGGCGAATGGATAAAAGCGCTACCAGGCACCCGTGCAGTAGTGCTTGCTCGCCGCGGTGATGCAGACGCGGGCGAGGTGGCCCTTGCCGTCGGCGTACCCGGGGCCGTAAGCCGCGGTCTGCACGGCTCCCGGCTTGTGGCTGGCGATCGCCGCGAGCGTGGCGGACACGACGTGCCACGTCTTGCCGCCGTTGGCCGAGGTCTCTAGCACGCCGGTGCATGGCAACGTGCTCGAGAAGTCACCGACGCCTGCGACATCGAAGACGACATACGACTGCACGGTGGCGGCCATCGCCTGCACCGCGCCGCCGAGTACCAGCCCGCCCGTCACGGCCGCCGCGGCGGCCGTGACCATCCACCTGGAAACGCGCATTTCCCGCACCACTCCCCCAGCCCAAGCAGCACCGTGTCGTGCGGGAAGCTACCACGGGTCGCCGGGCACTACCAGGTACCGGAGCAGTTCTGCTTGTTGCTGGTCATGTCCCTGACGCAGAGCCGCGCGAGATGGCCGGTACCGTCGGCGTAGCGCGCCGTGAAGGCAACGGCCTCGCCCGGGTAAGCGGGGCCCCGGTACGACAGGACCGGCGACACCGTCGTCCAGGTCTTCCCGCCGTTCGCGGTGCTCTGGATCCACGCGGTGCACGGGTCGCCCACGCTGATCAGCGCGCCGAGGACCGTAGCGCCTGCTTTCTTCGTCATGGTGCTGCTCGTCAGGTTTCCCGCGCAGATGCCCAGTCCCCCGCTTGAGCTAGTCGGGGGACGAAAGACCTCCGCCTGCTTACGCCCGTAGACGGGGGAAGCCGGTGGGGCGGTCGCGGTCCCCGCGCCCTTCGCGAGGCTGAGCGCGGACGTGCAGTAAACCGCGGTTGACGCGCCCGCCCGCACGCAGGCGCGGGCCTTGTAGCCAGGGCCGTCGTAGACGAAGCCGGTGTTCGCGATTCCCTCAGCGCCGCTCACGGAGGGCAGCGTCACCTGCGCGGAGGCGACGGCCCACACCGTCTTGCCGGTCACCGAGCGCTCCACGAACGTGGTGCACGCGTGGCCAGGACCGGCGCTGCCGATGTCGGAGAAGACCTCCGCGGGGGTGCTGCTCGACACGCGTGCGGAAAAGAGCACGACATCGCATCCGGAGTGCGATGCCATCGGCCCGATGAGGAAGGTACTTGGATTGGTGGCGGCAAGCGGGGTGGCGGCAAGCGCGGTGGCCGGCCCACCGAACGCCAGACCGCCTGCGGCAGCGGCACCCGTCAGAGCAGTGGCCGCGAACCTTCGTGTGATGCGCACCAGGAATCCCTTCGATCGCACAAATCTGAGCGAAAGCGAACGTACCAGTTCGCCTACACCGCGGGTGGCCGGGAAGCGGTTACCGCAACCGTTGTGTAATTCATCGTGAAGCTGCCGCCGCCTGCGTCGATCGCGGCACCCATGCCCGCGAGCAGTTCCCCGAGCACGGACGGCGGGAGCTGGCTCTGGCCGCCGAGGGTGGGCACCACGTCCAGCCACTCGTCACGCGTGTAGGCCCGCTCCCAGTCCAACCGCCACTGCTCCGGCTCGCCGAACCCGCCGGCCGAACGCATCCCGTCGGCCGCCGTGGCGCACATGGTCAGGTACGCCTCGATGGCCGGACGCGCCAGGCCCCCGGCGGCGAGCGGCGAACCTGGCACCGCCCGGCGGTAGACCTCGCCAAAGGCCTCGCGCAGCTCAGTCGGGAAGCCGAAGGCGTTCCAGAACACCGCGAGCCGGCCGCCGGCGCGCAGCACCGCCGCGGCTTTCGCCGCACCCGCGGCCGGGTCCACCCAGTGCCAGGCCTGCGCGGCGATGACCGCGTCGAACGTCCGTCCGGCCGGGTCCCAGTCCTCGAGCCTAGCCACCTCGGTCGCGAGGCCGCTCCGCCTGGCCAGCTCGGCCATTCGCGTGTCAGGGTCGATTCCGAGCACGCGGCAGCCAGCCGCCTGGAACAGCCGGGAGGAGATGCCGGTGCCGCAGCCGGCGTCGAGAACGTCGGGCCCGGGGCTGGCCGCGACGATCCGGTCGACGATCGCCGCGGGATAACTCGGCCTTGCCCTGTCATAGCGCTCGGCCTCGGTGCCGAACGACTCCGCTCACCTGCTGTTCACCGACACCGATGGCCCGCCGCCCGACGCCGCCGCCGTCGGCAGGGTCGTGGTCACGGTCCTCGCCGCCGCGTCATGACGGCGAAGACCGGTAACCCGGACCGGTGCTGTTCAGGTGCCGGTGGTCAGATGGCAGCCCGTTGGCGGAGTCTTCGCCGTCGCGGCGTACGGGTCAATGGGAGCACCGCTCGGCTGGACCTTGCCGGGAGGGCCGCTTGGGTAGTCCGGATGGATGAACCCGTCCGTTTCGCCGCAGTAGGCGCCGGCCTGGAAGGACGTCACCATGACCCACGGTCGGAGCGGGCCGCCGGGGTCCTGCCATTGCGCGAATTCCACGCGGCCGCCGATGTGCACCACGATCCGCATCCAGTCCGCGGGCGCGTGGGGTGGTTCCACCGGGTAGACGAAACGGTAGCTGACGTCGATATCCAGGACCGCGCGACCCCGGTCTGTCGTTTCCCGCGAGCTCATCGTTCCGCGCACCTTGATGACGCTCCCGATTATGGCGGTGGTACCGGGCGCGGACGAGGTGACCATGGTGCGCGTGCTGATGGCGGAGCCGTCCTTGTGCAGGCCGGTCTTGTCGAGGTCCGCGGCGAAGTCGTTTCGCTGCTGAGTGGTAAGCAGGTTCGCGAACGCCGCCGGGGAGCCGCCCAGGAGGGTTGCCCGGTCGAGGTCCTGCGCGATCAGCAGCTTTCGTGTCGTCGCGTACGCCGCCGCTACCTGGCCGGCCGTGAATGAGCCGAGGCGCGCTGCCGCCGGGACGGTGATCCCCGCTGCGCCGTCCGCCCAGCGATCAGCCACAGTGCCCGCGAACGGATCGGCGAGCGGTCCCCCGCTGAAGGGCTTGAACGGGCTGAGCGTTCCCGCCGTCCCTGCCGCCGCGACCGCCGTGCCGATCACGCCGCCCGTCGTGGTGCTTGTCCTCTTCCCGGCGAAGTAATGCCAGGCGAACACGCCGCCGCCCGCGAGGACCGCGATCGCGGTGGTCCATGACAGCGCCGTCCGCGCGGTACGGAGGCTCTTGCCCCGCCTGGCCCTCTTCTTCGCCCGTCTGGCCGCTCGCGCGGCGGCCTTAGCGAGTTCGGCCGCGGAGGCCTCGCGGAAGCGCGCCTCCCCGGCTTTCCCCTCAGTGAGCTCGCGCAGCTGGCGATCCAGGTCGTCCTCGGCCGGTGATCGCCCGATCGTTCCGTCAGACATGCCAGAAATTTAACGAAACGGCCGCAAGCGACGGAACGTTATTGATAACAAATAAGCGGCCATTTCCCTCATGATCAGACATGGTGCCGCAATGCCGACCAGGCGGGCACCCACGGGCCTGGGGCTATCTGAGATTGTGCGGCTCCGCGGCGGCGCGGAGGGCGCCAGGACGGAGCGGGGTGCCGAGCATCTGGCTGACGAGGGTCCGGTGCGAGGCGTGCAGGGTGCGGACAGCGGCGGGGGTGAGGCCCGGCTTGCTGGCGGGGACCCCGCCGCGCGGCCGCCCCGGCTTGGTCGGTATCCACAGGTGGCCAGGATCGCTGCCCTCGAGCTCGGCGATGATCGACGCGCGGGCGGCGAGCCAGCGAGTGAGGATGTGCACGGTCGAGCTGGTGAGCGGGAACGGCTCGCCGTCGATGTCCGCGCGCGGGTCGGTGCCGTCCAGGTGCAGCGCGCTCACGCTGAGGCCGGCGAGCTCGGGGACGCCGCGGCCGGTATCGGCGACGAGCGCGGCGACGGAGGCGGTGCGCAGCGCGGTCAGCGCGTTGGCGTTGATGGGTCGCTTGACGGTCAGCTCGTGCAGCAGCTTCTCGGTGTCGGCGGGGGTCAGGGCGTAGCCGCGGGCGGCCGGCTGGCGGTCCACGCGCGCGGTCTCGCCGAGGAACTCGGCGAAGGCGTTGAGGGTGTCCGCGCGGACCCGCATCGAGTTCGGGTAGGCGGCCGCCTCGGGGCCGCGGAGCGTGTTGCGGGTCCGCGTCTTGCCGGCCGCCGCGTCGGCGAGCCATGCCTGCGCCCGCTCGGTGTCCATCAGGTCCCGCGCCGTCAGTGGCCCCTCCGCGCCGGCGGCCAGCGCGGCCTGCTGCGCATGCCTGAGGTACTCGCTGAGATAGTGCTTGCGGATCCGGCGGGTGCTCGCGGCAAGCTCGCGATCGGCGAGGTGGCTGACGAAGGCGTCGATGGCGTCGCGCGCGGGGGCGGTCGCGTCCGTGGATGACATGGCCCGCAGGATATCCCGCCGAATTGATAACAGCAAGAAACAGGGCCTTCTCGGGCGTGTCGCGCGCTTCCTGGTCCGGGCGTGGGGCTGACAGGCGGAGCAACGGCCCGTTCTGCGTAACCTGCTTGTCGTGAGCTCCTACCGTCATCCGGGCACCATCGTCACCGACCACCTCGTCTTCGTCCCGGTCGACCACACGAACCCGGGCTTTGACCGGATCGGGATCTTCGGCCGCGAGATCGTCGCGGCCGACCGGGCCGACCGCGTGGACACGCTGCCGTGGCTGGTGTTCCTCCAGGGCGGCCCCGGACACGCCGCTCAGCGCCCGGTCGGCCGGGCCGGGTGGCTCGACCGGGCACTCGACGACTACCGGGTGCTGCTGCTCGACCAGCGGGGCACCGGGCAGTCCGGCCGGGTCACCGCCAGGACCCTTGCCGCGCACGGGTCGCCGCGCGCCCAGGCGGAGATGCTGGCGAAGTACCGCGCCGACTCCATCGTGCTCGACTGCGAACTGGTCCGCAGGGAGCTGTGCGGTGACCGGCCGTGGACGGTGCTCGGCCAGTCATTCGGCGGGTTCTGTGCCCTCACGTACCTGTCGTTCGCGCCGGAAGGCCTGGCCGGGGTGATGATCACCGGCGGGCTGCCCGGCCTCGACAGCCGCGCCGAGGACGTCTACCGGCTCACCTACCCGATCGTGGCCGCCAGGAACGCCGCCCACTACGAGCGGTACCCCGATGACGAGGCGCGCACGCGCGAGATCTCCTACCACCTCACGACCCGCGACATCCGGCTCCCCGACGGGTCGCGGCTCAGCGCCGAGCGGTTCCAGGCACTCGGCGCGATGCTCGGCCAGTCGGCCGGCAGCCACGAGCTGCACTACCTGATCGAGGGCTTGTACGACGCTGACGCCGACCTGTCCGACGCGTTCCTCGCCGACGTCTGGGAGCGGGTCAGCTTCCTCCGCGCCCCGCTGTACGCGGTGCTGCACGAGGCCTGCTACGCGCAGGGCGCGGCGACCAACTGGGCGGCGGAGCGGGTGCGCGCCGAATTTCCTGAGTTTGACCCGGCGCCCGCGGTGAACGGCGACGCGGCGTTGCTGTTCACCGGGGAGATGGTCTACCCGTGGATGCTCGACCTCGACCCCAAGCTGGCGCCGCTGCGGGAGACCGCGCAGCTGCTCGCGGAACGGGACGGGTGGCCGCCGCTGTACGACCCGGCGCGGCTCGCGGCGAACGAGGTGCCGGTCGCGGCGGCCGTCTACTACGACGACATGTACGTCCCCGCGTCCCTGTCGCTCGCCACCGCGGCACGGGTGCGCGGCCTGCGCCCGTGGGTCACGAACGAGTGGGAGCACGACGGGCTGCGGGTCAGCGGCGGCGCGGTCCTCGACCGGCTGATCGCAATGAACAGGGGCGACGCATAATGGGTGAGCGTGGGCCATAGGTGAGCGTGGCCATCGGGGGGCACGGGCATGGGGGATCATGGGAGGCGTGGATAACGTCATCGTGGGGCCAGGGCCGCTGAGTTTCGCCGAAGTCGTCGCTGTCGCGCGCGGCGGCGCGGCCGTGGCGCTGTCGGCGCAGGCCGAGGCAGAGATCACCGCCAGCCGCAAGATCATCGACGCGCTCGCGGACGACAGCGCGCCGCACTACGGCGTCTCGACCGGGTTCGGCGCGCTCGCGACCAGGCACATACCGCCCGAACGCCGCGCCCAGCTCCAGCGCTCCCTGGTCCGCTCGCACGCCGCCGGGTCGGGGCCGCGGGTGGAGGCCGAGGTCGTCCGGGCGACGATGCTGCTGCGGCTGTCCACGCTTGCCACCGGCCGGACGGGCGTGCGCCTGTCGACGGCGCAGGCCTACGCCGGGATGCTCAGCGCGGGCATCACGCCCGTGGTGCGCGAGTACGGATCGCTCGGCTGCTCCGGTGACCTGGCGCCGCTTGCGCACTGCGCGCTCGCCGCGATGGGCGAGGGCGAGGTCCTGGTGCGCGGTCCCGTCGACGTCCCGATGCCGGCGGGCGACGCGCTGAAGGCGGCCGGCATCGAGCCGGTCGTGCTGGCCGAGAAGGAAGGCCTCGCGCTGATCAACGGCACCGACGGCATGCTCGGCATGCTGGTGCTCGCCTGCGCGGACCTGCGCGCCCTGCTGAAGACGGCCGACATCACCGCCGCGATGTCGGTGGAGGCGCTGCTCGGCACCGACGCCGCCTTCGCCGCCGACCTGCAGGCGCTGCGCCCGCATCCCGGCCAGGCCGCGTCCGCGGCCAACCTGCGCGCGCTGCTGTCCGGCTCAGAGATCGTCACGAGCCATAAGGGGCCGGAAGACACCCGCGTCCAGGACGCCTACAGCCTGCGCTGCTCCCCCCAGGTGCACGGCGCGGGCAGGGACACCCTCGACCACGCGGAGACGGTCGCCGGACGGGAACTCGCCAGCGCTGTCGACAACCCCGTCGTCACGCCGGATGGCCGCGTGGTGAGCAACGGCAACTTCCACGGGGCGCCCGTCGGGTACGTGCTCGACTTCCTCGCGATCGCCGTCGCCGACCTGGCCTCCATCGCCGAGCGGCGCACCGACCGGATGCTCGACGCGCACCGCTCGCACGGCCTGCCGCCGTTCCTCGCGGACGACCCCGGCGTCGACTCCGGGCACATGATCGCCCAGTACACGTCGGCCGGCATCGTCTCCGAGCTCAAGCGCCTCGCGGCGCCCGCCTCCGTCGACTCGATCCCGTCAAGCGCCATGCAGGAAGACCACGTGTCGATGGGCTGGTCGGCGGCGCGCAAGCTGCGCCGGTCCATCGACGGCCTGACGCGGGTGCTCGCGATCGAGCTGCTCACCGCCGCCCGGGCGCTTGACCTGCGGGCGCCGCTGACCGCCTCCCCCGCCACGGCCGCGGTCGTCGCGGGTCTCCGCGAAACAGTCGCGGGCCCGGGCACCGACCGTTACCTCGCCCCGGAAATCGAGGCGGCGGTCGGCTACGTCGCCACCGGCGCCGCCCTCCGCGCCGCCGAAACCGAAACCGGCCCCCTCCGGTGACCGTCCGCCATGCTCGAAAGGATCTTGATCTTTATGGAAGGCGCCCGTCCCGTCCGCGCTGCGCGCGGCACCGCCCTGACGGCCAGGTCCTGGCAGACCGAGGCCCCGCTGCGCATGCTGATGAACAACCTCGACCCCGATGTCGCCGAGCGCCCCGATGACCTGGTGGTCTACGGCGGCACCGGCCGCGCCGCGCGAAGCTGGGGCGCGTTCGACGCGATGGTGCGCACGCTCACCGAGCTGCGCGAGGACGAGACGATGCTGGTCCAGTCGGGCAAGCCGGTCGGCGTCATGCGCACCCACGAGTGGGCGCCCCGGGTGCTCATCGCCAACTCGAACCTGGTCGGCGACTGGGCGACGTGGCCGGAGTTCCGCCGCCTCGAGCAGGCCGGCCTGACCATGTACGGGCAGATGACCGCCGGGTCGTGGATCTACATCGGCACCCAGGGCATCCTGCAGGGCACCTACGAGACGTTCGCCGCCATCGCCGCGAAGCGTTTCGGCGGGACGCTGGCCGGCACGCTGACCGTGACCGGCGGCTGCGGCGGGATGGGCGGCGCGCAGCCACTGGCGGTGACGCTCAACGGGGGCGTGGTGCTCGTCATCGACGTGGACCAGGCCAGGCTGGAACGGCGGGTCGCGAACCGCTACCTGGACGTGGTGGCGGCCGATCTCGATGACGCGCTGCGGCGGTGCCTCGACGCGAAGCGGGACCGCGCCGCCCTGTCGGTCGGGCTGACCGGCAACTGCGCGACGCTCCTCCCCGAATTGCTGCGCCGCGGCGCGGAGGTGGACATCGTCACCGACCAGACATCGGCGCACGACCCGCTGTCCTACCTTCCCGAAGGGGTGGACCTGGCGGACTGGCATGACTACGCGGAAAAAAAGCCTGCAGAATTTACCGAACGGGCCCGTGTTTCAATGGCCGCCCACGTGGCCGCCATGGTCGGCTTCCAGGACGGGGGCGCCGAGGTGTTCGACTACGGGAACTCGATCAGGGACGAGGCGCGGCTCGGCGGCTTCGCGCGCGCGTTCGCGTTCCCCGGGTTCGTGCCCGCGTACATCCGCCCGCTGTTCGCCGAGGGGAAGGGGCCGTTCCGGTGGGCGGCGCTGTCCGGCGACCCGGCGGACATCCACGCGACGGACGAGGCGGTGCTCTCCCTGTTCCCCGACAACGATCACCTGCACCGGTGGATCCGGGCGGCGTCGGAGAAGGTGGCCTTCCAGGGGCTGCCCGCCAGGATCTGCTGGCTCGGCTACGGCGAGCGGGACAAGGCGGGCGTCAGGTTCAACGACATGGTCGCCTCGGGCGAGCTGTCCGCGCCCGTCGTCATCGGCCGCGACCACCTCGACGCCGGCTCGGTCGCCTCCCCCTACCGGGAGACCGAGTCCATGGCCGACGGCTCGGACGCGATCGCCGACTGGCCGATTCTCAACGCGCTCGTGTCTGCCTCCTCCGGGGCCAGCTGGGTGTCGTTCCACCATGGCGGCGGCGTCGGCATCGGCAGGTCGCTGCACGCCGGCCAGGTCTGCGTCGCCGACGGCACCGACCTGGCCGGGCGGAAGATCGAGCGGGTGCTGAGCAACGACCCGGGGATGGGCGTGCTGCGGCACATAGACTCGGGTGACGCCCCCGACGACTCATCCCTGGTGGATCATCTCGAGGGCGGCGTGCGTTTGCCATCATGACGGGTTTGACGCGTTAGCTGCCGGATCTGTGGGGCAGAAGATCACGGGGCCCGCGCGACACGAAGGAGCGGCATCACCTTGGCAACGCTGGCGGATCTTTTCGCGGCCTGCTACCGGACCGTCGGCGAGGATCTCGACTTCTCCTCGATCCGGCTGCACCCCGCTGGGGCGGAGCGAGCCTGCCGCGCACTGAACGCCCGCGCGTTCACCGTCGGCTCGGACATTTACTTCGACGCGGGTGCGTTCGCGCCGCGCACGCAAGAGGGCCTGTGCATCCTGGCGCACGAGGTCGCCCACGTCGTGCAGCAGCGGCGCGGCACCGTCGCGGCCGTCCCGGCCGGCGAGGCCATGCCCGGCGTCGCCGTCGGGCCGGCCGGAGCCGCCGAGGAGCGTGAGGCCGACGCCGCCGCGGCCGCCTTCCTCGCCGGGCACCCGTTCGCCTTCGGCGCGGGACCGGGACGGGCGGCCGCGGGCCGCGGGCCGCGGCGAGTGGTGCAGCGCTACATGGCCTGGGAGCACTGCCTGCTCGGCGATCTTGACCCCGCCCTCGTTGGCGAAGCCGCGAACGCCCCCACGGGCAGCGGCCGCGTGCACCTGGAAGCGCAGTGCGCGCTGATCGAGGCCCTCGGGCGCGATCCGCTTGACGTGGACGAGGAGCGGGTGCGGGCGGCATATCCGGGCGTCGAGACGGTGCGGCTGCCCGGCAGCGGGCTGGTGCTGACGCTCGGGGAACTGAGCGTCCTGCCCGATTACCTGGCGCACCCCACCGACATCGAGGATGCGCCGGCGGAGTTCCTCAAGCCCCTGGTCCAGTCGTTTCGCAGCTGGTCCATCACGGAATTGCGCCGGTCAGCGGGACGGCCGGGTCAGCAGCGGCTCCTTGAGGGGGCGATGGGATACGCGCGGCTGCGCGGCCGGCCGGCCGAGATCGCCGAGGCGGTGGAGGTCGACGCGCTCGGCAGGCGCTGCGGAATCGCGCCGTGGAACCTGTACTCCTCCGTCGTCGCGCGGAACGCCACGCACTTCGCCCCGTTCTCCTGGTACCGCTGGCAGTCGTTCCATCTCATGGCGCGGGAACTGATCGCGCGGTCGCGGGCCGCGGAGGCCGGCCAGCGGGAGGGCCTGCGGACCCGGGCCAGGATCTACGCCGGCTACGCCGACCACTTCCTGCATGACTCGTTCGCCGCCGGCCACCTGATCAACAAGACCCTGGTGATGCAGTGGTACATCGAATGGCTGGCCCAGTCCCGCATCACGTACCCGGATCGCGACGTGCTCGCGCGGATGACGAGCGCCAGGCAGCCCTTGCTGCACGGCCCGGGCCTCTACGATCGCGGGGCAGCCGCGCTCGACGCGACCGTGCTCGACCCGGCGGCGCTCGCGCTGCATACGCGCAGCGACACCCCGTCCATGGCGGACCGGATCGCCGCCAGCGAGGTCACCGGGGATACCGAGGAGGAGCGGCTGGCGGCCTATGAGGCGTACCTGGCGATGCTCGGCAGCAGCGTCACCCAGCTCGCCGCCGGCGTCGTGCACGGATACCTCAACCAGCGCTCGCTCGTCGTGGCCGCGGGCCCCGACGGGCACCGCTTCCGCATGCACGGCGACAACACCCTGCTGAGCGACGGGGAGGGCGCGAGCCGCGTGGCCCTGGCGGCCGCGGCTTCGCGCCGCGCGATCCGTGAGCTGCTCGACACGGGAGAGACCGGCATCACCGCCGCGGAGATCTTCGCCTGCTTCCCTGACCACGTGGAGCAGGCCGGCGCCCTCGTCGACCTCCCCCAATGGCACAAGAGCGGCCTGCGGGACCTGTGCTGGGATGAGCTGTTCGGCGGCTGGCGCACCCGGGTGTCGAGACTGTTCGTGTCGGCCGCCGCGCCCCGGTTCGGCGTGCCCTCGGCGGACCTGGCGGCGCTGCGGGACGGCGGGCTCGCCCACTGAGCGCGGCGCCAGCCACCGGGCAGCGGTTACACCTGCTCGTCCTCGGCCCGCCGTAGCCGGCGGTAATGCACCTGGTCGCTTCGGGTGATGGTAAACGGGTTCCCGGATTCTGAGTCAAGGTAGCCGGCAGGCTGCCGGCTGATCAGGTAGCGCGGAACCCAGGCGGACTCGCGCGGCGGTTCCTGCTCCTCGGGGGCGCGCGGCCAGGGCCGCGGCTGCACTTCCACCTGCGGCTGCGTCTCCGGCTCTATCTCCAGCTCCGGCCGCGGCGCCTCGGCGTCAAGGTGCGCCGCCCTGTGCGGCGACTCGGTACGGGTCGCGGCGAGGCCGAGGACGAGCATGACGCATCCGCATCCGGTCAGCACCAGCCAGGCGGGGCGGCTCGCGTCCACGAACGCGGTCCCGACGGGCCCGTGCAGGTTCGCGTTCAGTATCGCGCCGCTCACCGCGACGCCGAGCGCCTGGCCCATCTGCCGGCTGGCGGACGCGATGCCCGACGCCAGGCCCGCCTGGCTTGCCGGCATCGCCGAGACCGCCGCGGTGCTGATCTGGCCGTCGATCATGCCAAGGCCGACGCCGAACACGATAAAGGCCGCGACGAGGTAGGCGTCCCCGGTGGACGGGGTCAGCCGCGACATCGCGAACATGCTGACCGCCAGGGCCGTGCCGCCAATGGTCAGCGGCACCCGCAGGCCGTATCGGGCGGCCAGTCGTGCCGCGGGCAGCGGGCAGAGGGCCATCGCCGCGGCAGCGGGCAGCATGTGCAGGCCGGCGTGCAGCGCCGACAGGCCCCGCACGTCCTGCAGGTAGATCGTGCCGAGGAACAGGAAGCCGCCCAGGGTGCCGAACCCGCACAGGCCGGTAAGGACGGCCCCGGTGAACGGCAGGCGGCGGAAGTAGCGGGGATCGATCAGCGGCTCGGCCCTGCGCAGCTCCCACAGGAACAGGCCCACGAAGGCCACGGCCGCCAGCAAGAAGAGACCGCGGATCCCGGTGCCGCTCCAGTCGGTGCGCGCGCCCCCGATGATCGCGTAGATGAGGGAAGCGAGCACGACGATCACCAGGACCTGGGCGACCGGGTCGGGCCTGCGGTGGACCAGGGCGCGCGACTCAGGTATGAACCGGGCCGTCAGGGCGATGGCGATCAGCCCGACGGGGACGTTCACCCAGAAAATCCCCCGCCAGCCGACGGTGCCGGTCAGCAGCCCGCCGAGGACCGGCCCGAGCGCCATGCTGACGCCGAACACGCTTACCCAGACGCCGATCGCCCAGGCGCGCTGCGCCCGGTCCTTGAAGACGTTCGAGATAATCGAGACCGCGACCGGGTTCAGCATCGACCCGCCGATCGCCTGCAGGGCGCGGAACGCGACCAGCCAGCCAAGGCTCGGTGCCGTGGAGCACAGCGCCGAGCTCACCGTGAACACCGTCAGCCCCACCTGGAAGACCCGCCGGCGGCCGAACCTGTCGGCCGCGGCCCCCGCGGACATCACCAGGCTGGCCAAGACCATCGTGTAGCCGTCGACGATCCACTGCAGCCCGGCAACGGAGGCGTTCAGCCCCCTGGCGATCGTCGGCAGCGCGACGTTCACGATCGTGTTGTCGACGCCGACGATGAACAGGCTCAGGCAGCAGATCCCAAGTATAAGAAGCCGGCGCCGGTGGCTAATCTCGGGCACGGGAGCACCTTTGCTTGTAAACATTCAGGCCGGTTACTCCGCGGAGCGGGTTCCCGGCACGGAGCACCGCCGCTCAGGCACATGTATCGCGAAACGACCATGATCCCGCCCGGCTTGCCCCGGCTCGTCCCACGCGAAC
>Ga0066797_1000106_pt1 | contig 25228 bp, 22 predicted proteins | sample PersoiDNA2013193_FD_76335 | JGI IMG/M metagenome (GOLD analysis project Ga0066797, IMG submission 76335) | Permafrost soil microbial communities from the Arctic, to analyse light accelerated degradation of dissolved organic matter (DOM) -... | ecosystem: Environmental > Terrestrial > Soil >... | reverse complement strand
GTAGCTACGTCCCTGGCATCAGCCAGACCTCCTCAACTAGCTCACTCACCGCGTGCGACCTCGTGTCGCAACACCCGCCCTTCCCCGGCCGCCCCGCCCCGGGAAACCGGCCGGGCAGCGGGCGGACACAGGGACATGCACGCTCAGCTCAGCCGCGAACGTCAAGCCGGCGCAGCGGGCTCCGCGCGGACCTCGTCCGTGGCTCGTCCGTGGACGCGGCCCCCGTCCGTGGCCGTCCGTGAAACAGCCGACGGTGCGCACCGACCGTCCTGGCGGCACCCACCCCCGTCCGCTATGCGTCCGTGGACACCGCAACATGACGGTTCACAGCGATACAAGGTGACACATGCTGGGACAAGGAAGAAACGCCCCGCTAGCACGAGAATTCGCAGCTAGCGGGGCGTTTTCGCAGGTGGTGGCAGGTGTTGGGTTCGAACCAACGTAGGCTGAGCCGACGGTTTTACAGCCCGTACGCTCCGCCCGAGTCATCCCCCGCTGACCAGCACGGACGCGCTCCGAGGCGCGAATCCGGGCCGCCGTCGTCCGCTATGCGTCCGTCGGCACCGGATTCCGGGGCCGTGCGGCCCACGGACGGGCGCGGAACGGGTCACGGACGGGCGCGGAACGGGTCACGGACGGGCGCGGAACGGGTCACGGACGGGGCCGGTGGGAGCGGTTACGCCGACGGCCCGCCCGGTTTCTTGCCTCTGACCTGGCATTTCAGGATTGCCCGCTCACTGTCACCGTCTTCCTCGTCACCGCGTTCAGACTCTGGCCGGGTGTCCTGGACGCCGAGGACGTCGATGATCCACTTATTCGCGGCGTCGGCCTGCTCGTCGATGCAGTGAGAGTAGATCTTCAGCAGGGCCGCGACTCCGTGCCCGGGTGCGGCGGGCCATCTCACGTTCCTATGGACCGCCGACCTCGCCGAGGGCTGCCGACGACGCATCGATCTGTGGCGCGTCCGCACCGTCAGGACGGAGCTCTACCTCGCGACAGGGCTGGTCATGCCGTTGACTGCAAGTACGGCCGTATCTGCCGAGGACCATGCTGAGTTGATGCGGCATATGCGGCGGCCGGGAACACTGGGCCCAGTTACAGCCTGGTTGGTGCGGCGATTCGCATACTGCCTATCGAGAACCCGCACGTCAGCTCAGCGCGACCGCCACGAACCCCGAATCGTTAGCCAAGTCAGGCCCCAGACAGTCCCACGGCGCCGATTGACCCGCCTGGACGCCGGCGCGACGGTCCGCCACCTCCGCCTCCCTGACGTCTCCTCGGCCCTCGTCTTATAGGGGTCACGAGCCCTGATAGAGCCGGTGCAGGTCAATCAGGGCTACGTCGGGCCGAGAGCGAGCTTCGGCGGCCAGCTCTGGAGTGAAACCCTGACGGGAGAAGAGGAGTAGCTTCGGCTCACCCGCGATCGCGTCGACGGATAGCAGGGACCGGATGTGCTGCAGCCGCTCCAGCTGATTTAGGCCGACGAGCCACTTGGTCGCCTTGACCTCGCCGATAGCCAGGATGCGGCTCTTCTCTCCAGGGGGGTCGGCGCTAACGACCACGTCGAGCTCATGGTTCTTTTTGTGCTCCCGGCAGGCGATGACCGCCGGCTCACAACGGCTCGGCAAGCCGCCGAGCGTTTCCGGAGCGGCGTGGTCGATGCACCAGGACCGAGCAAGGTCCTCGAGATGGGGCCCCTGAATGAGGGATTGCACCGTGTCCTGCGACTCGGCCCACACGCGGGCCCGGTTGCGGCCGACGAGACGGGCCTCGAACGGTCTGATGATGAGGTGCTGCAGCCGGACTAGGGGCTCGGTGACCTGGTAAACCGGACGGCGGGAGCGAAGCGCGTCGTCCACCTTGCGGACCAGTTGGACTCGTTCGAGCATCTCCAGCGGGTGGCTGAGCGCGCTGTCCGGACGCCCGAGCGACCTTGCGATGTCGGAGCGCTTACGGGAACCAGAGCAGATCGCGGCGAGCACCGCGTGGTACAAGGCGGCGTCTCCTAGCTCGGGTTCCTCATAGAGCAGGGCACTGCCCTCGCGGAACATCGCCGAGGCAGGACTCAGCAGCCGCTGGATGACCCAGTCGTCAAAGTCGGCGACCGAGTCCGGGCGTTCGACGCACATCGACCGGTAGGCCGGAGTGCCGCCCACGAGGGCATGCAACTGGAAGGCAAGCTCGGGATCGTCGAGCACTCCCCAGAAGTCGGCCGCCTCCCTGTAGTCGAACGGCTGGACCAGCAGTTCCAGCTTGGCCCGGCCGCGCAGCGGCGCGCTCCCGCCGAGCAGGCCGCGCATTACGGTGAACGCGCTGCCGCACAAGATCAGCCGGACCTGTCCTGAAAGCCGGGCCACGCTGCGGGGACTCAGCGCGCGCTGCAGCACGGAAGGCAGCTCCGGTGCCTGCTCGACCAGGTAGGGGAATTCATCGAGGATAATCGGCACCGGGCGGCCGAGCCGGTCGCCGACGGTAAGCAGAGCCTCCACCGCGGCTGTCCAGTTCTCGAAGGAGGCGGACGGCACTCCCGCGAATCCGGCGTAAACGGCGGCTAGTTCGGCGAGGTTTTGCCCGTTCGCCTGCTGCAAGCCGGTGAACGCGACACCACCCGTCATCTCGGCCAGCAGCTCAAGCAGGAGAGTCTTCCCCTGCCGTCGCCGCCCGTAGACAATACCGAGCACCGCTCCAGGGGTTGGATCAGCAGCAAACTCGCTGAGCGCGTGCCACTCTTCATCGCGATCATGCAGCTCAGGCGGCTTCGGAAGCTCACTCATGAAGCCATCATAATATGCAACTCCATCTATGGTAAATAGATTTACATAATCTGTCGTGAGCAGACGTGTCACGTGCGGGATTGCGGAGTTCGATCTGGCCGCGGCCGTTCAGGAAGACGCCGAAGATGATGCTGGTGCCGCCAGGCGAGATCTGGGCTGTGACCTCATGCCGGGTCTAGGCGCGGGTTCCGGTGACGGGGCGAAGTGGTTGGCGGGATCACGCTAGGGCCCCCGGCTGGCTATGGCGCTCGGGCATCTCGGTCGGGGCGGGAACGCCGCGCTTTGGATATCACCGCCCGGATCGGGCGTAGCCAGGTCCTCGGCGGCTTGATCAGCGAGTACCGTAGAGCGGCCTAGCGGGCGCGAAACACCAGGTCAGTGCCTATGCGTGAGTTCTGGCACGGTACACCTGCCTGCGCTAGATTCGGGCGTTGAAATCGAAGGTACGGCCAGTGAGGTCGTTCCAACCTGAATTGGCTGGTCAGCGGGGCTGGTGTGGGCGGAGTTGGTGGTGCTCGGCCTGGTGGGTGCCCGTGGGCATAGTTCACGGGGTTGATACGGAGCCGGGTGAGGATGCGCCAGTGCTTGAGGTCGCTGAAGCCGTGTTCGACGCGAGCACGGGCGGCGGACAGGGCCTTGGTTGGCCTGCCGCTGGGCGGGGGTGAGCTTGCGTGTCCGGGTGGCCTTGCAGCCGGTAATGATGACCGGGTCTTCGGGGTCGGGGTCCAAGCCGGTGAACCCGAGGTCGGCGAGAGCGCCGAGCCCGGCGTCGCGCAGGCGGGCGGTGGTGATCTCGCCGGGGGCATCCCGGCAGGCAGCGGCCTCTACCAGTCCTTGCCGGGAACGGCACGCGGGTGATCAAGACGCCTACGCGGAGCGGTTCGTCGGCACGCTGCGGCGCGAGTGCCTGGATCACATGCTCATCCTCGGCGAGCGGCATCTGCAAGAGGTGCTGGCCGAGTACGTCCGGCACTACAACGGGCACCGTCCGCACCAGAGCCTGAAACAGGAATCTCCGCGGCGCCAGCCCGGCCGCGTCGTCGGTATCGCCGCCCGGATCGAGCGCAGGCAGGTCATCGACGGCCTGATAAGCGACTACCACAGGGCGGCCTAGCCGGCGCGAAAAGCCAGGTCAGCGTCCGCGAACGAGTTTTGGCACGGCACAGGGTATCCAGGATGCTTTCGAGGCCGCCAGGGAGCGGCGGGGACCGAAGATCTCTGCGAGACGTCCTATGCCGGGGCTTCCCTCATCCACTTAGCGGCCAGCGCCCGGACGTCGTCAAGGCCGTCTGTCTCACCTTGCGCGCTCCGTACCCGCTCGGCCCGATCTTCGTTGAGCATGCGCTCACGCTTTCGCATCTTGATGAGGTGGATCTCGACCTCCTTGTCCGCAGTAGCGGCTGCTTCACGCAGTTGCAGGTCGGTCGCGTGCACTCGCTTGTCCGCCGCTACCTGCTCAGCGATCAGCTGGTCGTAGGCCGACGAGCCACCCATGAGCTTCGCGAGCACAGGGAGGCAGTCAAGCGCGATAAGGACTAGGACGAGCAGCCAATGGCCGAAGAACACAAAGGCGCTCTGGCTGGACAGCTGCTCAAGCGCGTTCCACTCGTCGATGATGCCGACCTGTCCAAGGTCCATCTTCCTGGCCGCGATGGCCTGGACGATTGCCGTGTGGCGCTGCGCCGCGTAGACCTGCTCCGCCGACCCGACCTGCGGGTTCAGTGTGTCAACCGTGTTATCGGCGGTGGTCAGCTGCGCCTGCTCGGAATCTAGCCTGTCCTTCGCGGCCGCGACCGCGGCGTAGTCTTTCTTGCACAGGTCGCCGTCTCCCGCCTGCCCGCTCATCCCCGCGCCCGACGTCCCGGCGCACTCACCCTCGGCCCGGTTCAGCGCCTGCTGATAGCTCGTCTCGGCCGAGTCGACTGCCGCCTGCAGTATGGCGGCTTGCTGTTTCGCGTTGCTCAGCTTCCGCTGGTCGCCGTACGGGGAATTGGCCACCGGCACGTGGAAGCTACTGCAGCCGGGCGAGTTGTCGGGCTGGCCGGACACCGGGTTGCAGTTTTCCAGGCTGCTCTGGTATTCGTCGAGCTGTGTCGTCCGGGATGTCTGGACCTGCGTGTCGAGCGAGTTCTGGAAGATGCGCAGCGTCAGCGGCTCGGCGATGGTAAAAGCGATCAGCACCGCGAGTACCAGTCGCGGGATGAACACCTTTAGCCGGCTCGCTCCGCGCATGCCGTGAGTGCTGGTAATGAGCCAGCGGTCAACGCTGAAGATTATCCATCCCCAGGCCAGGGCGACCGGCACAAGGGCAATGGCGGGGGCGACGACGATCTTACCGAGCGCGGCGAACATCGCGAACGCCGCCAGGCAGCCTGTGTTCATGACGATGATTCCCAGGCCGGAGTACTTGGACCGGTCACTCGGAACCCAGTCCATGATGTCTTCCTTGATTCCGGCGCAGGCACGGAACCACCGTCCGGGCCCGTAGTCCGGCAACGCCGGGCGAGACTCAACGGATTCAGCTCGGTCGTCCGCCGGAAGGGCAGGCACGGGTATCGTCGGCCCGGACTTTCCTGTCAGGTCAGTGGCCATGGCCGCCATCCGGGTTAGCCGGCTCAGCCTGTTCTCCCGCCCCGTCGGTTAGCGCGGAATGCCCTCCCGGACGGCTGAGTCCGGCCACGGCCGTCCGGCGGATACGCTGCATCACTTCGCCGACGTCCTCGACGTGGGTATCGAAGTGGCCGGCCTGACCAAGCGCTTCTAGGTATTTTTCCTCGGCCTCAAGGAGCCGGCGGATCTTCTCCTGCTGCTCCGCGCGCTCGCTCTCGATCTCGGATCGTTCCCAGGTGACCCGGTCCCTCTCCCTGTCGCGTTCCCACTCGACCGCCCGGTCGGTGACGGCGTACTCCCGCCGGAACCGCTCCTGCTCATCCGACTGCCGCTGCTCGAGCTGAGCGCGCTCCCAGGTCAGCCGGTCCTTGAGACTCTCCCGCTCGGCGGCGATCCGCTCTCTTGTGTCGTCGCGGTCCCACTCAGCGGTTCGGTCCGCAACGGCGAACTCCCGCGTCTCCCTGGCCAATCGCTCGGCCCGCTCACCCTGCTGCTTCTCAGCGTCAAGGTGGAGCAGCCGCTCGGCGTGATCGGCCGAGTTAATGTCACCTTGGGTAGCCGCGAGACCAAGCGCGGCCCTGGAGTCGCGGGCGACGGCGTCGCTGAGCCTGGCCGCCTTATCGAGCAGGTGGCCCTGGCGCAGCATGTCCAGCTCGGCATCGTCCGCCTGCTTCTTCATCTCGATCCGGTGCCTGCGCGCATCGTCTTCAAAGCTGGCGATCTGCGCCGGGGTCTTGACCTGCACGGTCGGGACAGAGCCGATCTGGGTGCCGGGTACCTCCGGTGGCCTGAGCGTCATGTACGCCTTGACCTGGAAGGCCATCTCAGTGCGGACGTCATTGATGGCGGTGATCGGGTATTTCAAGCCGATGTTGAACAGGTCTTGATAGCCCCTTAGGTAGGCCAGCAGCGTGTCCGCCACGCTGACCTGCCCGGCCCGGACCACGGCGGCGGCATCGGTGACCGAGCAGACGAAGGTGACCTTGACGGTGAAAACCGAGGCATCCTGGGAGTCGATCTCGAAGAAGACTGCCACCTCGGTGCCCGGCCGGACGCTGACCACGCTTACGCTGGAAGCGTCGACGACCACGTCGTCGGAGTCACTCAGCTGCCTGCTGTCCACGACATACTCGTCGCCAACCCGCCATACCAGGACCTCATGGGCCCTGATCGTCGGTATCTCGCTCTTGTCCCGCCGCTTGCCCCGCCAGCGCTTGGCCGGGTCCCCCAGCTCGAGCTGCGTGACAATCGGATAGGAACCGGCCATGCCATCTCTCCTGTTTCGACGGGCCGGCGGTGCCGACGGACCGGCAGCAGGAGCCGGCCGGCGCCAGTCCCCGCGCGCCGAGCCCGCCGTCCCCTGCTGGGCCTGCCCCTCCTCGCCGTCCGGCCCGAACCACCCGAAGTCACTGGTCATCCCACCGCTCCTTCCCTGGGCTTCAGTTGCTCGATAGCGCTGAGCAAGGCTTTGACGACGTCAGCCGTTGCGCCCTCTGAGCGCTTGGAGTACTTGTGAATGTTTTTGAACTCGATGCTGAGCCGTTCACACTCGGGTCCGGGAAGCGCATCGCTCAGTGCGTCGCCCAAGGCCCGCGCGGCGGCCTCAGGGTCGTCGCAGACGTACTTGAACCCCTTGGTCACCTCAAGCAGCGCCAAGATGGCGCGTAGCCGGTACGGGCGGTTGCGCAGCACCTCGGCCCACAGTTCGGCCACGAGCGGCAGGTGTTCCGGCTGCTCGGTGAGGAAGGAACTGACCGACGGATGCTTGGCCGCCGGGTCGCGAATGGAAAGCACCTTGAGGATGGCCAGGCGCGCCCGCTCCCGCTTCCTGCGATCCTCCCGGCGGCTGTCGGAGCGCTGGCCGGGCGGATTGGCCGGGGCCTGGTCCGGGCCGAGCCCCACCCGGTCACGCAGCAGTTCCAGGACCAGGTAAGCGTCCTGGCCCTCACGCTGCTTCACCAGGGTGCCGAAGAGCGTGGCCAGCGCCACGAGCGCCTTGGTGGGAACGTCCTTCCACTGCCCGACGAGATGCCACAGGCGACGAGCCGCCTCCTCCGGGTACAGCACCCCGAGCTGCCCGCTCAAGGCCGCGGCAGCTGTCCACTGCGCGGCTATGTCCCCGGTGTTCACCCAGGTTGTCGCGATGCGCAGGGCGACCGGGGCCAGCGAATCATCCTGCACCATCCACCACAGGACGTAAATCGCGGTGAGCTGACCGGGCCAGCCTCGGTTCCCGGCCGCCCACGGGTGGAGGTAGCACTCTTCCACCTCGGCCAGCGCGACCGGGGCGAGCAGGGCCAGGCCGCGAGCCACCGACACCTGAATGCCGGCATCGCGGCGAACGTGGCCGTCGGTGTCCCCGACCAGCTCGTGGAGCCAGGCCCGGACGGCTCCCCAGAGGGTTATGTCGAAGTCGTGCCACAGGTCCTTGACAGCCTGCTGGTGGGACGCCTCTTCCCGGAACCGGACCAGCTCCGAGCTGATCCCGCCCTCGGTGACCGTGTCCTGGGCCAGCAGGCCATCGGCGCGCCGGGCGGCGTTCCTGGCCCGGAACAGCCCGGACTGCCGGGGCTTGGTGTCCTCCGGGACGGCCTCGTCGCCGTTCCGCTCTTTTCCCGCCTGGTCGCCCTCCGCGTCAGGCAGCAGGTCCGCGTCCCGCGCAGGCAGTCCCCAAGCCGGTTCAACATCACCTGGTATATCCGCCTGGTCTGGCCGACCGCGAAGCAAAGCGCGATCAGCTCCTGGAAGTCACGTTCGGTGCGCTCCGGAGCGGACAACCACTGGGTGGTGAACTGCTCCGGGTCACTCGACAGCTCCTCGATGATCACTGTCTCGTCCGCACCGCCCGCGAGCCGACGGCCGATGGACGCGACCCAGCCGATGGGGAAGTTTCCGGCTCCCGGAAGCTTCCCGGCGATACGGGTGACTACATCCGGGTCCACCCCGACGGCGTAGGCGGCCAGGGTCAGGTCCGCCGCCGGGGCCTGCCAGACGTAGCGCGTCGCGGACCGCACGGTCCTCGCGGTGGCGGCGGTGATGACCAGGTGCGCCCCGGTGTCCTTGAGCTGGTTGCTGAGCACCCGCCAGGCGAAGTCCCGGCTGGCGTCCTCACTCGCCGCGTCCTGCCAGTCCTCGACCAGGTACCCGTGCCCCTTGGCGAAGTCGTAGTCGATCAGGTAGCTGAGGCTGCTGGTGGGGGCGAGAACCTCGAACTGCCCGGCGCCAGCCTCCTTGAGCAGGGACAGCCCGCTTGACCGCTTGCCGATGCCACCCGGCCCGGTGATGACCACGATGTGGTCGCGCACGACGGACTCAACGGCAGCCCAGTATTCCGGCGGTTGCACGAAGTGGTCGGCCAAGTCGCTGAGTTCCTCGTCCGGGATCAGCCCGGGACGGGCCTTCCGGATCGGCCCGCTCGGCGACTGCCATCCGGACGAGGATCCGATGACACTGCCAGGAGCGGTCACCGAGCCGTTGATGGTGATGTGCGTGACCTGGTCCCAGCGGGTGAAGGCGCCGGCCAGCTGCTCGCCGAGCTGTTTGCCCGCCTCCTCCTCGGGGTCTGGGCCCCGGGGTGGCTTGGCCGCGGATGCCTTGCCTGACGCGGGCGCCTCTTCCCGCGCCTCGGCCGGCGCCGCCTTCTCGGGCGACGGCGCCTTCTCGCCCGGGGCCTCGGCTGGGGCCTGCTCGTCGGGGCCCGCGGCCCCCCCGGACCTCGCTGGCCGGATCCGCGGCGGCGGGCTCCGCGGCGGCCGGGACCGGCTCAGGTGCGTCCGGCAACTGCTCGTCCTCGCTCACCATGACTGGCCGTAGTGGTTGTTCTGCGTGCCGATGACGCCACCCGGGGCGTGCACGGCCCCGTTGATCACGATGCTGGTTCCGGGCTGGCAGCGGGGGCTGGCCGCAGGCTCAGGATTCGCGGCCGGCCCGTCGGGCTGCTCATCGTGGTCCTGGAATCCGTCGTCAGGTGCCGCGTTCATCACCTTCTCCTCTCCCTGGTCCCGGTCATCGTGGAAGACCTGCCAGCCAGGTCGGTCCGGGGCCCGGACTCGCGCGCCTGCCGAGTGGCCCGGGTAGCTAAGAGCCTCCGGCTGGAGCAGGCCGGTGTCCTGGCGCAGGATGCGGTCGTATAGCTCCCTCAGGGGCCGCAGGCTCTCTGCCCCGATCGTGTCCACCAAGTGGCCGTCGACGTCGTGCCGCACCGCGAGTGCATCGGGCTGCCGCCCGGCCCGGTACAGGGCATGCATGAGAAGCCAGGCGACCCCTTCATCCTGTGGCCGCTCCCGGAACAGGGCCTGCAGGCCAGGCAGCCGCTCGCGGGACTGACCGTCCCTGATGGCAGCCTCGTAGAGCCTCAGCTCGACGGCGCGGCGTTCCTCGACGAGGCCATGACGGTAATTGTCGACCCAGCGTCCCCGCATCCCGGCCAGCGGTTCGCCCTGGTGCAACCGCAGGGCGTCCTCCATCAGGGCCGCCGCCTGGGCGTCATCCCGGCCGACCGCGACCCTGGCCTGCTCCACCCGCTCGTGAAACCGGTGGACATCGACGCAGCCCGGCGGGATAGCGAGCTGGTACGTGCCACTCCTGCCGGTGAGCACGCTGGGGCGGCCCACCGCAGCGAAGCGCTTGCGTAGCGTGTACGCGAGCTTATAGAGGTCATCTTTTGCCGCATGCTGGTCGTCCCAGACCGCCTCCATGAGGCGCCCGTGCGGTACCTGGGCCCCCCGCGCGTCCAGCAGCGCCACGAGCAGTCGCTGCTCCTGTTCAGCGCCTAGTTCCCAGGGCTGGCCCCCGACGGTCATCTGGAGCGCTCCGAGCACCTTGAACTCGACCAGCGCCTCAGGCCCCGCCTTTACCGCGATCTCCTTAGTCATGCCCTGTACCACTCCCGTGTGAAGGGTCGGCCCCAGCTCTCCGCCCAGACGGAGACCCAGGTCCTTTCCAGGTCTGGCCCCAGTTGGTCACCCACGAATCGCCCCAGGTCAGCAGGCGAATTTTGATCTCGCCGCCGGCATCGGGCCGACGGCGGACCAGAAAGGACGCCATCATGACCGAGTCCATCCAGTCACCTGCGTTCCGCAAGAGCTCTTTCTCCGGTGCGGTCAACCCGGCCTGCGTGGAGGTGGGATTCGTGACCGCCGAGGTCCTGCTCCGGGACTCCAAGGACCAGGACGGGCCGGTGCTCCACTTCAGCCCGGACGAGTGGACGGCGTTCACCGCTGGGGTGAAAGACGGCCAGTTCGACATCGCCTGATCAGTGACCGCCCCGAGCGGGTGCCGTGCCTGCGCAGCGCGGCACCCGCTCCCCGCCTCATTGGGAGCCGAAAGCCAAAGGGCAAGCCTCATGCCATCTCCCTCATGCCCCAGACGCGAACTCGGTCAGGAGCAGCCTGGAGTCCCGCACGCTGAGCGCCTGGGACGACGCGCGTCCGAACGCGTCCTTGTAGTGCGCCACCTCCTGCGACTCCGTGACGAAGCACACCCGATCGAGCAACTCGACCTCCACGGTCGCCGACTCCTCGGGACCGAAGTCGAAGATGTGGAAACCGAGTCCAAGGACGTGATGGGGCCCGGCCCGGAACGGGAGTACCTGGACGGTCACCCCTGGCGTCCCCGCGGACTCGGCCAGCACCGCGTACTGCTCGCGCATCACGTCCCGGCTGCCCACCGGCCGGCGCAAGACGGCCTCATCAAGGACTACGGACAGGGTCGGGGGGTTCCCCCTGGTCAGGACCTGCTGGCGCAGCACCCGCAGGCTCGCCTGCTTACGGACTTCGGTAAGCGGGAGATCAGCCTGGGTCTCGATCAGCTCGGTCGCGTACCGCTCGGTCTGGAGCAGTCCGGGCACCAGGTTCGGCTGGTACGTGCGCAGTGCGCTGGCATCAGCTTCCAGGATCAGCTGCGTTTCGAAGGAATCGTCGATCTGATCGCCGTACGGAAGCCACCAGCACCGATCACGGGCCCGGCGCACCTTGGCGATCAGCCCGTCTCGCCGGTCACCAGCGACCCGGTAGAAGTCAAGCAGGGCCTTGGTCTCGCCGACCCGAATGGCTGCCAGGCCCTGCTCAATGCGGGAAATCCGGCCCGACGGGCAGTCGAGGAACGCGGCGGCATCGCCCTCGGTCCGCCCGGCATCGCGGCGCAGGCGGCCAAGCTCCACCCCGATGCCGCGCCTCCTCGGATACTTGTCTCCGTCACTGCGCGCTACCATTGGCTCTCCGGATGCTCACACCTGGCCCGCCCCGGGCCCGGTCGGAACATGGCTCTGCTCATATTTCTGCAATTTGCACCTTGCAACAAACATGGTGGTTCGCGAACGTTTAGGACCATACGCCGCATCTCGCCCCGTATAACTGTGCCGCAGGAAAACGTTACGCGAGACGCCTGCCAGCGTCCGGTATGGCCGAAACTCTACATCTGCAATTTGCAGACTGCAAGTCGATCGATATGATCGTTCTCATGGCAGGTGGCAGGAGTCCGTTGATGCGGCGTCGACGGCTAGCGGCAGAGTTCCATCGGCTGCGCTCGGAATCTCATCGCACGCTCGAAGAGGTCGCGTCGTACCTCGAATGCTCGCCGGCCAAGGTAAGCCGCATCGAGAACGGCCAGGTGGCGCTCCGGATACAGGACGCACGCGACCTGCTCGACCTCTACGGCGTAGACGAGACGCAGTCCTCCGTCCTGCTGCAAATGGTCCGCCAGGCGCGCGGCAAGGGCTGGTGGTCTGGCTGGGCGGACCTGCTCGACGAGAGCGCGCAGGCCCTGCTCAGCCTGGAGGACGATGCTTCGTCGATCTTCATCTACGAGACGAACCTCGTCACCGCGCTGCTGCAGACCCGCCGGTACGCGTGGGAGATGCTGGCCACGCAGACCGACCGGCTTGAACTCGTCCAGCGGCGGGTGGACTTGCGAATGGCCCGCCAGCGCGTTCTCCAGCGCCCGGGCGCGCCGCTGCTGAACGTGGTCCTGGACGAAGCCTCGCTGCGGCGCCTGGTCGGTTCACGCGACGTTATGCGCGAGCAGTGCGAGTACCTGATGACGGCCGACGAGAGGCTCGGCATCAGCCTGCGGGTCCTGCCGTTCAGCGCCGGGGCTCACCAGGCCATGGGCTTCCCCTTCCAGATCTTCGAGTTTGCTAGCGACGAGCCGCAGTTGGTCTTCGTCGAGCTGCTCAGCAGCGGGCAGGTCCTAGGGGTCGCGGAAGAGGTAGGCCGCTACCGCGCGGCCTTCAACCAGGTCCGTGAGCGCGCCCTGTCTCCCGGAGAGTCGCAGCATTTCCTTGGCGAGCTGGCAAAGGAGTTCGGGTAAGCGATGAGTCAAGTTAAGTGGGCGGCACCAGGTCCCGTCCCGCAGGCCGGAACCTGGCGGCCCTTGCCCCGGGGCGTTCGCTGGCAGGCGAGGTGGCCGGCCCAGGCAGCCCCCGGGAACGGCATCGGCGCCCCGGACGCGGATTCGCCGTTCGGCCGGGCATTGGCGCTGGCCTGGGCGCCGGTTGACGCGGTACTGAGTAACCGAGGGCTGTCCAACCTGATAGTGCTCACGGCAATGCTCTTGGCGGCAGAGTTGTGCGTAAGCCACGCCGGGCTTTACGGGCTGATCGTTAACGTTCCTGGTCTTGCCGTCATCTGGGCAGCCGCCCATGGTGCCATCCGGACCGGCCGCGACCGGCGCCGCCTAAGCCACCGCGCGCCTGACTCTCCTTCCCGCCGCGGCGCCGCCGATCCGGCGCTTCGGCGAACCCGGTGGGCATCGCGCTAGGCATCCAGGATGCTTTCGAGGTGACCAGGGAGCAGCGCAGACCGAAGACTTCGGTCGCGGCCGGAGTCAAGTGGCCGCGCAAGGGGCCGGACTGGGCCGACCGAGCCAGTCCGCCGCGGACAGCGCGCAATTTCCTGATGCACCTGCGCCAGCGAGCAGCTTCCATAAACCGCTCGGCCGCACAGAGCCCTCGGCCAACTCACCCCCGCTCAAGCCGACACCCGTCCGTCCACCAGAACCAGCCAACCTCGCCATCCCCGTGTGTCGGGACAACCCGCTGGACAGCATCGCCTGGCACGTACCGCAGTCGTCAGCAAACCTCGACCCTGCCGTCGTGGCCAGCCCCGCCCAGGTCAGCGCACTGCTGGATACGGTCGCCCGGACCCGGCCGGAATTGACCGCCTTCTTCGGCTGCCTGTACTACGCCGCGCTTCGCCCGGAGGAAGCCGTCGCCCTGCGCCTCGCCGACTGCGATCTGCCCAGTGCCGGATGGGGCGTGCTCCGGCTGGTCCCGGCCCCTCCGATGCTGGCCGCCATGCTCCGCGCCCACGTCACGGCCTACGGCACCGCGTCCGACGGCCGGCTGTTCCGCGGAACCCGCAGTGGCCCGCTGAGCGAATCGGTCTACGACCGTGCCTGGCACTCCGCCCGCACTCTCGCCCTCGGGCCCGATCTAGCCGCCAGCGGGCTCGCCCGGCGCCCCTACGACCTGCGTCACGCCGCCCTGTCGCTGTGGCTGAACGCCGGAGGGGACCCCGCCCAGATCGCCGCCCGGGCCGGGCACAGCGTCGCGGTCCTTGCTCACCGTGTCCAGCCACTGCATCCACGGCCAAGACGACCTCCTCAACCAGCAGATCGACCACGTCCTCGAGCCGCTCTCGAGGTCTGGTCCGTGCCCGTCCGTGGAAAGCCAGCGGTTACACCGACCGCGCGACGGGCGCGGACGCCGTCCGCTATACGTCCGTGGCTTCCCCGCCCGGCCCGCCGACTGCCCGCAGAGCACGCCGACACCAACCGGGCACAGCAACCCGGGCGGCAGTCATCTTCCCTGCTCAAAAGCAATATTAGAACAATATGCGAACAGCAACGGGCTGCCCGATCCGGCCCACGGCTGGCCCAAAGACGTTCACCAACGGTCCGCGAACCGCTCGCACCGACACACAAAAGCCGGTGTCACCATCAGGTGACACCGGCTCTGAACTGCTAAAACAGCGTGGCAGGTGTTGGGTTCGAACCAACGTAGGCTGAGCCGACGGTTTTACAGCCCGCTCGCTCCGCCCGAGTCACCCCCCACTGACCAGCACTTATGCGTTTCGAGGCCGGATTGCGGGCCGCCGCCGTCCGCTATGCGTCCGTGGACCCCGGGTTCCTGGGCCCTTGAAACCCACGGACGGGGCACGGACGGCGAGGGTGGGAGCGGTTATGCTGACCGTCCGCCCGGCTTCTGGCCTCTGACCTGCCACTTCAGGCCGCCGGCTCGCTGTCGGCGTCGCCTTCGTCGCCAGGGCCGGGCTCGGGCTCGGTGGTGCCGAGGGCGTCGGTGATGCGCTGGTTGGCGGCGTCGGCCTGCCCGTCGATGCAGTGGGCGTAGATCTTCAGCAGGACGGCGACGCCGTGCCCGGCGCGGCGGGCGACCTCGGTGGCGGGCACCCCGGAGTTGAGCCACAGCGACACCGCCGCGTGCCGCAGGTCGTAGGGGCGGCGGCCGAGCGGCGACCTGTACTGGGCGGGGGTGAGGGCCTGCTTGCGGGCCTGGGTCCAGACCTCGTTGTAGCCGGAGTCCTGGAGGATGCCGCCCCTCGCGGTCTGGAAGATCCGCCCGTCGAGGGTGGTGCCGTACCGCTTGATGTGGGCGCGCAGCAGCCGCACCAGTTCCGGCGGGATGGGGATGGTCCATGTCTCGTTGTCGGCGCGGTGCTTCAGGCCGCGTTCCTGGCGGGCGGTGCCGTCATCGGTCCAGGCCGTGCCCGCCCGTGACGCCGAGGCGGCCAGGACGATCCTCCCCCACTCCTTCTTCGGCAGGTACAGGTCGGCCTCGCGGAGCATGACCGCCTCCGACGGGCGCAGCGCGGCGTAGTACAGGCAGGCGAAGAACGCTTCCAGGTGCTGCCCCCGGCCGCTCAGCGCCCGGACGGCGGCCAGCAGGCTCCTGGCCTGGGCGGGGCTGACGACGACCCGCTGGTCGACGCTGGTCAGCCGCCATACCGCCGAGCTGTTCCGCTGCCAGGAACAGTCGGTCACGTCCGTGATCTCCCCCGCCACCTGGCGCGCCAGCGCAGCGAACGGTCCCGGCAAATCCGACACAGCCCCGAATCCTCCCACGGGCCGGGCCGCTTCGGGACGCGACACGCTCGTCGCCGCGGTAGTCGGCGGCGACGCGCCCGGCAGGCCATTCACCACACCTGCATGAGCCATGCGTCACCAGCCGAGCGACTGGCCCTCGGCGGCACCGTGCGCGAGGCGTGGCCCTGCCAGGGGAAACCGCAGGCGGAAGAACCCGACCGCCTCATGAAGGCCGCCAGGGTCGCCGAAGCGGCGATGACAGCCTCGCTCATTGGGGGCCCCGTACCTGACACGCCGCGCCGGCGCTGGACTGCGCACTGGGCGCTGCGCATCGGGGATTACCTCGCGGAGAAGCCCTGAGCTTAGTAAGGGATGACGGAGATGGCCTGTTCCGGACGAACGGATGGCCTCGGCCGCCTTGGCCTCCAGGCTTGCTGTCACACCACTTGAGGTATCCGCCAGGGACGGCCGCTTTCAGGCTGGTGTGGGTGCCTTCACGCCGAGCAGCCCGCCGAGGGTGCCGCCGAGAATGGCGGCCCGCTCGTCGCCGGGGACGTCCTTGAACTGGTAGTCGATCGCCTCGCGGGTGTGCAGGAAGGTGCCTTCTGAGTGCGGGTAGTCCGCCCCCCATACCAGGGGCGAGATGCCGGTAGCGTGCCGGCAGGCGACGGCGACCGGGTCCTCCTGGAACGAGACGTGGACCTGGCGCCGCACGTACTCGCCCGGCATGAGCGGGTAGGGCCAGCGCTCGTTCAGGTGGAAGAGCTGGGCCATCTCCGGCTGCTGGCCGGCGGGGACGCCGTCGTCCCAGATGCCGACCCACCAGTCGCGGTTCTGCCCCACGCCCACGGTCCACGCCTTGTCCATCGCGGCGACGGCGGAGACCAGCCAGTGCGCGTTGAACTCGACCAGCAGGAAGTGCAGGTCGGGGAACCGCTCCAGGACTCCGCCGCCGATCAAGGAGATGAGGATCTGCTGCGGCACCATGGTCGCCATCGTGGCGGCGCCGGTCAGCCGGTCGATGAGCAGTTGGTCGGTGAGCTTCGGCTGGATCTGGGTCCTGACGGCCGACATCATGCCCTGCAATGTCGGTGCCGCTTTCTGTGACACCTTGACGCCTCCGGTTGCCACGTGGAAGGCCACCAGCAGCCCGTTCGCCTGGGCGGCGGCCCACACCGGGTCGAGTTCCCGCGCGGAGTACGGGACCGGCGCGATCGCGGGCAGGATGATCGCCCGCGCGCCGAGCGCGGCGACGCGCTCGATCTCGGCGACGGCCTCGGGGATGTCGGTCAGCGGAATCGGCGAGGTCGTGATCACCCGGTCCCGGTAGGGCGCGAAGGCTTCCGTGACATAGTCGCTGTAGACCCTTGCATGGGCCATGGACAGCTCGTGGTTGTCGGTGTACAGCCCGAACAACGCGTGGTTGGGGTGCATCAGGGTGGCCCAGATGCCCTCGTGGTCCAGGTCGTCGATGATGCGCGCCGGGTCGCCCTGCTGAGGTGTGCCGTCGTGGTGGAAGTAGCGTGCGTACGTCCAGCCCTCGAAGCCCGCCGTGTGCAGCTTGCGGTAGTGCCGGTAGCCGTCGTCGCCGAGCGGCTCGACCTCGAAGTCTTCCTCCCACACCGCGAGTTCCCGCAGGTGCCTGGGGAGACGGGAGGTGAACAGGTCGGTCGGCTCGACGTAGTGCCCGTCGGCGGAGACGATGAAGTCCTTGGCCATGGTGGTATTCCTTTCAGGAGGTAGCAATGGCCTTCGCGTAGCGGTCGAGGACGGGAAGGATCTCGTCCTTGTCGGTGGTGTTGAAGGAGATGAGCACCTCGGCAACGCCAAGTTGGGCGAGGCGCTCGAGATCGGCCGGGAAGGTGTCGCCGTCGGCGATCTCCTGGATGACCCAGACGACTGGGCCGGACTCCGCGCGCCCGGCTTCGCTCCAGCGCCGCCGCAGCTCGCTGAGCTTGCCGGCGATCCAGTCGACGGGGCCGCCGGGCATCCAGCCGTCGGCCCACTGCACGATCGCCTCCATGGCCAGCGGCTGCCCGGCCGCGCCGAGCAGGACGGGGATGGTCGGCTGGGCCGGTTTCGGCCAGGACCAGCTGCGCTCGAGGTTGGCGTGCTCGCCGTGGTACTCCGCCTCGACCTCGGTCCACAGCTGCCGCATCAGCTCGACGTGCTCGCGCACGATCGCCCGGCGGTTCCGGTAGTCGCGGCCGTGGTTGGTGAACTCGTCGCGGTTCCAGCCGTAGCCGACACCGAGGGTCAGCCGGCCGCCGGCGAGGAAGTCGAGCGTCGCCAGGGCCTTCGCCAGAGCGATCGGGTCGTGCATGGCCGGCAGCGAGGTGCAGGTGCCGATCTTCATCGAGGTCTGGGCCGCGACGAAGGACAGGGCAACGTACGGGTCGAGCAGGCGCGGGTAGGAGTCCGGGATGGAAGAGCCGCCGCCGGGGAACCATGAGGGGTCGGAGCTGACCGGGATGTGGGTGTGCTCGCCGAGGACGAGGGAGGTGAAGCCGCGCTCGTCGGCTGCGCGTGCCAGTTCCAGGAACCGCATCTGGTCGGTCGCCCGATAAAGCACGCCGACGCCGGGCCGCTGCTGAGTGCTCATGCCGCCGTCCTTTCGAGTGTGCGCAGGTAGTTCCCGATGCGGGCGACGGCGTCGTCAGCCTCGGGCATGTTTCCGGCCCAGAACTGGTGGGCGTGCGGCATCTCGGGGAACAGGTGGAGGCGGACAGTTACCCCGCACTGGCGGGCCTTGGCCGCGAGGCGGTGCGCGTCGTCGACGAGGATGTCCCAGTCGCCGGCCTGGATGTAGAGCGGAGGCAGTCCGGTGAGGTCGCCGTAAAGCGGTGACGCGTACGGGTCGCGCGGGTCGTGGCCGTCGAGGTAGAGATCCGCGCACCACTGGGTGCCGGCGGCGGTCTGGCGGGCGTCCAGCCCGGCCCGGGTGGCCACGCTCTCACCGGTCATCGCGAGGTCGGCCCAGGGCGAGAGCAGCACGCCCGCGGCCGGCCGTGGCAGGCCTTCGTCCCTGAGCTTGAGCAGCAGCGCGGCCGCCAGGCCGGCGCCAGCGGAGTCGCCCCCCACTGCGACCCGGTGGGGGGCGGCGCCCTGGGCGAGCAACCACTGGTACGTGGCGAGCGCATCGGTGACCGCCGCGGGATACGGGTGCTCGGGAGCCAGGCGGTAGCCGACGTTCAGCGCTCGGCAGCCCGCGGCTTTGGCTATGTGCCCGACGACCTTGCGGTGGGAGTTGACTGAGCAGTAACAGTAGCCGCCGCCGTGGAAGTAGACGAGGACATTCCTGGGGTCGGCGTCGTTGGGCGTGGCCCACTGGCAGGGCACCCCGTGGGCGTCGGCATCTTCGAACCGGACCCCGGCCGGCTCGGTGGCCGTGTCGCCGACCTGGTCGGACGCGGCGAGCTGATCGCTGCGCGACAACGCGGTACCAGTGCCGGAGTCGCGTGCCACGCGCAACGCGGCACGGATGGCGCGGGCTTGTTCGCTGGCCATAACCGTCTTCCCCGGTCAGCCGGCGCCCGGAGCGGGGCTGGGCCTGCCCGCGGCGCCTGCCAGGTGCGCCAGTAGTCCGCCGTTGACGTCGATCGTCGCGGCCTGGACATACCTTGCGTCGTCGGAGGCAAGGAACGCGACGACGGGCGCGATGTCCTCCGGCCGCGCCAGGTCGGTCATGCAGACGTCCTCCAGGGCCGCCTCGAACAGCCCCCGCTGCGCGTCGGTGAACTTCTCCTCGTCGGCACCGGTCCAGCCCGTCGCGATGGTCCAGCCGGGCACGAGGGTGTTGCACCGGATGCCCTGCTTTCCGTACTGGGTGGCGATGTACTTGGTCAGGACGGCGACCCCAGCCTTGGCCGCTCCGTAGGCGGCGGCGGTCGCGGAGCCACCGAACCCGTTACCTGACGACACGTTGATGATCGATCCGGCCCCGTTGCCGAGCATGTGCGGCAGGACGGCGCGGGCGCACAGGAACTGGCTCGTCAAGCAGGTCCGTAGGGTCCAATCCCACGCCTCAAGGCTGGTATTGACCAGGTCCGTGGCGGCGCCGGGGTGAACCGCGTACGCGTTGTTGTGCAGTGCGTGCACGGTACCGAAGCGGTCGACCGCCGCCTCGACTAGCTGGTTCACGTCATCCTCGGCGGTCAGGTCGGCGGCCTGAGCCAGTGCGGCGCCGCCGGAGGACTCGATCTCGGCGGCGACGTCCTTGACACCCTCGGCGTGCAGGTCCGCGGCTACCACAGCAGCGCCGCGGGCGGCGCACAGCAACGCCGCCGCGCGGCCCATGCCGGACGCGGCTCCGGTGATGATGATGACCTTGCCGTCGAGCGAGCTGGCTGGGTATTGAGTGCTCATCGGTACCCTCCGTTGGCGATGACTTTCGAGTAACGGTCGAGCAGCGGCAAGATCTCTTCCCTGCCTGCGGTCGGGATGTCGAGCACGACCTGGTCCACTGCCAGCTCCCTGAACAGGTCGAGCTGAGCGCGGAGCTGGTCGTCGCCGAGCACGCTGTTCTCCATCGGCCAGACGATCGGGCCGCGCTCGGGGCGCCCGGCGTCGGTCCACCGGCTGCGCAGCTCGGCCAGCTTGGCGGTCAGCCAGGGCCCGTTGCTGCCGCCTGGCAGCCATCCGTCGCCCCAGCCGATGACCGCCTCGAACCCCCGCTCGCCACCCTGGACGCCGAGCAGGACGGGAACCGACGGCTGGGCGGGCTTGGGCCAGGCCCAGCTTCGCTCGAGGTTGGCGTGCTCGCCGTGGTACTCGGCCTCGGTCTGCGTCCACAGCGCTCTCATCAGCTCGACGTGCTCGCGCACGATCGCCCGGCGCTGGGCGTAGTCGCGGCCGTGGTTGGCGAGTTCCTCGCGGTTCCACCCGAAGCCGACCCCGAGGGTGAGGCGCCCGCCGGACAGCCGGTCGAGCGTGGCGACGGTCTTGGCCAGGGCGATGGGGTCGTGCTGGGCTACCAGCGCGACGCCGACGGCGATCCGCAGCGAGGTCTGGGCGGCGATGAACGCGAGCGCGACGTAGGGATCAGGGAACTCGGGGTAGGAGTCTGGCAGGGAACCGTCGGCGGTGCCAGGGAACGGTGTCTCGCGGGACACCGGGATGTGGGTGTGCTCGCCGATGACGATGCAGTCGAACCGGCGTTCCTCGGCGGCGCGCGCGAGGTCGAGCAGCGGCATGGCCGCGTCGGTTTGCCGGTAAAGGAGGCCGATCTGCGGGCTGGTCATGACGCGGGGTCGAACTCGAGCGTGAGGTCGGTCAGCCCGCGGAGCACGAACGACGGCAGGTAGCGGAACTGGCGCGCGCCCGCCGGACCGTGCGCTTTCTCGCTGATGCGGATGTCGGACGTGCGGGCCAGCAGGCGCTCGATCGCGGCCCGGCCCTCGGCCCGCACCAGCGGCGCACCCGGGCAGGTGTGGATGCCGCGGCCGAAGGCCAGGTGCTGGCGCGCGTTGCCGCGGTCGAGCCGGAGCTCATCCGGATCCTCGAACACCCGCGGGTCACGGTTGGCCGCCCCGTGCAGCAGCATGACGTGACTGCCCGCCGGGATCTGCACCCCGGCGACCTCGGCCGTCACCCGCGCGAGGCGGAAGTCGCCCTTGACCACGCTCTCGGTCCGCAGCACCTCCTCGACGAAGTTCGGGATGAGGGCGGGGTCCGCGCGCAGGGTCTGTTGCAGGTCGGGGCGGTCGGCCAGGATCATCAGCGCGCTGGTGAGGAACCTCGTGCTTGACTCGTGGCCGGCCGCGAAGATGATCGTCGCGACCCGGACGACATCCAGCACGTCGGGCAGCGAGCCGTCCGGGAAGGTGGCCGCGGCCAGGCCGCTGAGCACGTCGTTGCGCGGCGCGCGGCGCCGTTCCTCGACGTACTTACAGAATTCGCCGTAGAGCCAGGCGAGCGGGTTGTCCTCCATCGCCTCGCCCGCCGTGTTACCGACTCCCCCGCCGTCCGGAGGCCGGCTGAACCGCTCAGTGAACTTGTCACGGTCCTCGTCTGGCACGCCTACCAGGTCGGCGATCACCAGCATGGTGTAAGGCGATGCGAACTCCCTGATGAAGTCGCACTCGCCCGTGCCGAGAAAGCCGTCGATCGTGCGCTCGGCGAGCTTCCGCATGTACTCCTCGCTCTCCCGCAGGCGCCGCGGCGTGATCAGGCGCATCAGCAGCCCCCGCCGCGCCGTGTGCTCGGGCGGGTCGAGGCTGAGGATCATGTCGCTGAAGGGCAGCTCGTAGCGGTGCTCGTCGATGAGCGCGCTGACATCGCCCTCCAGGGGCACCGGGAACGGGGCAAACGGCCCGGTGGTGGAGTTGCAGGAGGAGAACCGCTCCGCGTCGGTATGGATCGCGGCGGCTTCCTCATAGCCGGTTACCATCACGACGCCGTGCTGGCTCTCGTGGTGCACCGGGCACTGACCGCGCAGGTAGGCGAAGTACGGGTAGGGGTCGCGGAGCAGCTCCTGGTCACGGAAGAAGTCAGCTTGCGCGTAATCGGTCATTCGCATGCCTCCCCGGCCGCGGCGCGCGGCCCGCGGCTGCGCGCAGGCCCGCCTCCAGTACCTCGGATGAAGGCGATCTCGGCGTCGACGTGTCCCATGCGTGCCCCTTCCTTGCGGCCGTCTCGGTCGGCGAGCGAGTTTCTGACATGTTTGTTCCGCTCCAAACAGTACGCTCATACAACTCTTCTGGTAAGCCCCAAGCCAGTGGCCGCGTCCTGAAGATGCGCGGGCAAGCCGATGCCAGCCGTTGCATGCTTGTGAGATCCAGCCCGCTCATAGGCGCCGAGGGACGAGAACGACCCATCCCCGCCCGGGCCTGTATCAGCCCCGCAGGCCCGACGCCCTACCGGAGCACGCGGCCGAGCAGACCTCGCTCGATGAGAGCGGCCAGAATGTCCACGACCCGCTCCTCGTCGAGGTCGTAGGGCGTGCCGAAGTTGTAGTCGGGTCCTCGATCGAGGAGAGACAGCAGGAGCAGGGAGCCGACGCGCACATCAAGGAGACGGGACCGATCGACGCTCGCCAGTGCATCGTCGAAGGTCTGGAAGATGTCCTCAAGGCTGCTGGCGCGAAGCTCTTCGAGCGCCGGGTGACGCAGCCGCGCCTGAAGCAGCGCCCGGAAGACCCCCCGGTACCGGCGGTGCAGCGAGAGGGACTCCGCTATCCACTGCCGCAGCGCGGCGCCGTCACCGATAGCGGCGGGGAAGCGGCCGACCTGCTCGGTCAGCCGGGCCATGCAGTTCCGCGACAGACTCACCAGCAGGTCCGCCTTGTCGCCGAAATGCCGGTAGAACGTCCCGCGTCCCGCGCCCGCGGCCTCGAGCACGTCCTGAACGCTGGTCGCGTGATACCCGCGGGCCGCGAAGGTCGCGGCGCCGGCGTCAAGGATCCGCTGGACCGTCGCCGACGGTTTTCCTGAGCAGCTCCCGGCCTCCGGCAGGGGACTCCGTAGCCGTTTCCGCGCGCCGGCGCGGGGGCGTGCGCCCGGCGCGCGGACGGCCGTCGCCGGCGTCGAGGGAAACAGTACAAACTGGACGAATGTCGTGACCGCGGCGAGCAGTTCCGCGTCGTCCAGGCCGCGGTTGACGCCCCTCACCCGGTACTCATTGACACGGAAGAGCAGGGCGAGCAGGACCGTCGCCGTACCGTTGATGTCCAGGCCGTCATCGACGGCCGGCCCGAGCCAGGGGGTCATCGACGACACGTAGTCCACGATGTGCCTGGCCATGAGCGGCCGCAGTGAGGACTGCGGGAATTCGATGACCGTCAGCTGCAGGGAAAGGGTCTTGTACTTGTCCTGGACCCGCGCCCACTCGACGAGCCACCGATAGAGGCTGTCGTACCCCTGAGGGGTTGGGGCCAGGTCGGCCGGGCGGCGGATGAGACCGAGAAGGTCGCCGGCGGCCACCTGCGTGAGCTCGGCGAAGAGTTCGTCCCTGCTCTCGAAGTACTGGTACAGGGTGGCGCGCGAGACGCCGGCGGCCTCAGCGATGTCATCGACGCTGGTGTCGTGCAGTCCTTTCGCCTGAAAGGTGTTCACGGCGGCGTCGAGAATCGCCTGGCGGGTTCGCACCCCCCGCTCGCCCACGACCGGGCTGGTAGGGCCGTAACTGGCCCGGCGGCCCAGGCTGGACGTCATACGGCCATGTTAGCCAGGGTGGTTTCCCGGCCCGGAAGTGTCCCGTCATCGGTGACGCGGGGATTGCCGGCTCCGGTCAGGCAGCGCAGGCTCGTGCTTTCCCGCGTGGTCTCCGCTACTCGACCTGGGCCGCGCTCTTGCGGAGGTCCCGCTCGCGCAGTTCTTCGACAGCGCCCTGCACCATGTATGTATGTATGTATGTATCCGGCGGGTCCTCGTACTCCAGCACCTGGATGATGTCTTCGATGTGGAAGTCGAGGTCGATCCCCGGGCGCAGCAGGTGCGCCCGCTCGCCGACCCCGGTCATGGTCGGGGTGTACACCTCGTGCCCGGCCTCGCGAAGAATCCGCGACCCTCTGGTAACACCAGCCGCCGTGCGCGCGCCGTGAACCAGGACATAAGTAGCCATGGCGCGTCCTCCTCCGTTCTCTTGGGAAAATCCGATCCGGTGTGGTGCGGTCAGGTCTGGGTGAGCGGGCGCCATCGGGGCCAGGAAAGTGGCGGCCAGGCCGAGCAGGGCCGAGCCGCCGCCGATGACCATGACCACACGCAGACCGCCGAACCCGGGGAAGGCGGTGGCGCCGCGGCGATCGAGGCGGTCAGCCGCCGCGACTTCCGGCTGCTCGTCGACACGATGCACTACGGCCGCGCGGGCGCCCGGGCCGCGGACATCGCCGCCCTCAACCCCCACCAGATCGGCTACGTCCAGATCAGCGACGTCAAGCTCGTGCCGGACGACCCTGAATACTTCCAGGAGCCGATCGGGGAACGGCTCGTCCCGGGTACCGGCGAGCTCGACAACCTCGAGATGCTCGCCGGGTCCCGGCCGGGGTCAGCATCGGCATCGAGGTGCCAATGTGGTCGGCCGCCTGCCACGGTGGGCCGCACCAGCGCCTGGGAGCATGCGTAACCGCGACCCGCGAGTTGCTGGCCAAGGCGGGCCGGGCCTAGGGAGATGCACATGAGCAGTGAGTTTGCTGAACGGTACGGGCCGTGGTGGCCGGCGGATCCGACGGGATCGGGGTCGGCTTCGCGCGCAGCCTGGCCGCCCGCGGCCTCAGCCTGGTGCTCGTCTTCCGGCGGGCCACGGTGCTCGATGCCTTCGCCCACGAGGTCCGGGGCGCGTACCCGGTCGAGGTCAGGACCGTCGTGCTCGATCTCAGCGAGGCGCGCGCCATGGCGAGGCTAGCCGCTGAGGCGGCGGATTTCGAGGTCGGCCTGTTCGTCGCGAACGCGGGCGGGGACGACCCGGCCATGTTCCTCGAACGTAACCTGGAGACTCACCTCGCGCTCGTGCAGCGCAACTGCAGCAGCGTGCTGGATGGCAGGTACCAATATCGGTATACATATTACATTGAAAGCCTGAGGTCTTTGTCTGGTTCGTCCCGGTCGGCGCACCTGCGTGACCGGCGGGATGGCCGGGGCTAGTCCGGTGGCATGAGGTACACGGATGGCGGCGGGCTGACCATGGAGGGCCAGTCCCGCCGCGAGCAGGTGCGGCTGTAGGCTGTGGCGCTGTCCGCAAAGGACGCTGACGCCTGGCAGGTCGCCCGGGAGTTGCGGGTCAGACCCACGGCCAGCGCCGCCCCCGACGGGCCGGGCGCCTCCGTAACCTGACTCCCGCCCGGCCCTCACCATCCGCCCGCCGCGCCG
>Ga0066797_1000105_pt1 | contig 25243 bp, 22 predicted proteins | sample PersoiDNA2013193_FD_76335 | JGI IMG/M metagenome (GOLD analysis project Ga0066797, IMG submission 76335) | Permafrost soil microbial communities from the Arctic, to analyse light accelerated degradation of dissolved organic matter (DOM) -... | ecosystem: Environmental > Terrestrial > Soil >... | reverse complement strand
GCCGTCGGCGCGCGGGTCATGGGACGCGCGGATCAGCCGTCCCTGCGCCGGGCGGCCCGCTGGGACGGGCTGCTGCCCGCCGTGATCGAGAACGGCGCCGGCCGTGACCTGACCGGGCCTGACGAGCTAGCCGCCCTGGTGGCCGAGGTGCAGGCGCTGCGCGCCGCCGCCTCGTGTGCCGCCGAGCCCTACGATGTCGTGATCGAGGGCGACAGCAGCCGCGAGTTCGTCCGGCTGGACCCGCCGGAACCGGCCGCCTGGGCGGCGGCGGGTGCCACCTGGTGGGTCGAGAGCTGGTGGACCATCGAGCCGGGCGCCCCCGGTCTCGCCGAGGTCCGGCGGCGGATCGAGGCAGGACCGCCGGCCGGCTAGGGTCCACGCGGATTGCGTTGCGGGCGCCGGTTCATGGGAGACTGCCACGGTGACCGACTTGTACCTGCCAGGAGTTCCGTTTCCGCTGGAGCCGACGGGGACCCCGGAATGCCGCGCCGTCGTGTCGGCGGGCATGCTGACGCTGACCAGCGGCGCCAAGTCCGACCTGTTCATCGACCCGGCGGGGGATGAGGGCGCGAGGCCGGACGCCGGACGGCTGACCGGCCTGCCGCAGGACGAGGACTTTACGCTCGCCGCCAGGGTCACCGTCCAGTTCGGCAGCGTCTTCGACGCCGGGGTCCTGCTGCTCTACCTGTCGGAGCGGCGCTGGGCCAAGCTCTGCTACGAGATGTCACCGCAGGGCCGCCCGAGCGCGGTCACCGTGGTCACGCACGGCAGGTCGGACGACAGCTACTCCTTCGCGACGAGCGGCGGACCGCTCTGGCTGCGGATCACCAGGTCGGGCCGCGTCTGGGCCTTCCATGCCTCAGAGGACGGGTCCTTCTGGCAGCTTGTGCGCTACTTCTCGCTCGGCGAGGCGTCCGGTGCCCGGGTCGGCTTCCTCGCGCAGTCGCCGCGGGGCCATGGCTGCACCGCCGTCTTCGACGGCGTGATCTACAAGCCAGGCGCCCCCGTCGATCTCCGCGACGGCACCTGAGGCGGTAGCTGGTAACCCGCTCGTCAGCCACTGGTCGGTTGCCGGCCTGTCCATGGTTGCACATGCCCGTTACGCTCGGTTTTGTGGAGCCAACAGAAACGAACGAAACAAGCAGGCGCACGTTCATGGTCGGCGGGGCGGCGGCGGCCATGGGCGCGGCCGCAGTCGGCCGGGTTCGTTCCGCCAAAATGACTGACGAGCAGGCGCGGCTGATAGACAAGGTCACCGCCGCGAGTACCGCGAGTGCGGCGTCCCTCAGCGACGTCAAGCACATCGTGATCTTGATGCAGGAGAACCGGTCGTTCGACCATTACTTCGGCACGCTGTCCGGGGTGCGCGGGTTCGCTGACCCCGCCGCTCTCAAGAACGCCAACGGCACGCCGATCTTCGACCAGTACGGCTACCAGCCGGGCACCGGGGTCACCGCCACCGGTTACCTGCAGCCGTTCAACCTGCTCAACCATCCGCCGGGCGAGAACGGCGAGGACACCAACGACATCGCGCACGACTGGGTCACCCAGCACGACAGCTGGCGCGGCGGCGCGATGGACTCGTTCATCAAGGCTCACCTGAAGGCCGACGGCGCCACCAACGGCCCGGTGACCATGGGCTACTTCACCCGATCCGAGCTTGCCTTCTACTACGCGCTCGCGGACGCGTTCACGATCTGCGACGGTTACCACTGCTCGGTGCTCGGCCCGACCGACCCGAACCGCTTGATGGCCATGTCGGCAAGCATCGACCCGTCGGGCGCCCACGGCGGCCCGGTGCTCACCACCGCCGCCGACCGCGTCGCCATGACCGGCAAGCTGAACTGGGAGACGATGCCGGAGGCGCTCCTGGCGGCGGGCGTGAGCTGGAAGGTCTACAACGACCCGACCGGCATCCTTGGCCTGGGGGTGCTCTCCTACTTCAAGAACTACATCGACCCCTTCAGCCTCACCGGCCTTGAGCTGATCGCCAGGGGCCTGACACCCGGTTATCCCGACGACTTCGCGTCGGACGTGAAGAACGGCACGCTCCCGTCGGTCTCCTGGATCGTGCCGCCACTGGCGGAGTGCGAGCACCCCGCCGCCCCGCCCGAGTGGGGCGAGTATCTCGTGCAGCAGATCCTGAACATCCTCGTCTCCAATCCCGACGCCTGGGCGCAGACCGTGTTCATCGTGAACTACGACGAGAACGGCGGCTTCTTCGACCACGTACCGCCGCCCGCCGCCCCGGCGGGCACGGCGGGGGAGTACCTGACCGTGTCGCCGCTCCCGTCGAGCGCCGGCGGCATCGCCGGCCCCGTCGGTCTCGGGCTGCGCACCCCGTGCCTGGTCATCTCGCCGTTCAGCGCGGGCGGCTACAAGTACTCGGGGATCCTCGACCACACATCCACGCTGCGCCTGATCGAGACGCGGTTCGGTGTCACGGTGCCAAACCTGACCGCCTGGCGGCGCTCGGTCACCGGCGACCTCACCGGCGCGCTCAACCTGACGAAGGCGCCGGTCACCAAGGTCCCCGCGCTCCCGTCCACCTCGATCGGCAGCAACCTGACGGTCGTCGAGGAGGCCGTGCTCAACGCGCTCGCCGGCACCCTGGACGTCGGCATCCCCTACCCGCTCCCCGCAAGCAACAAGATGCCGACCCAGGAGGCAACGCCGCCCCGGCCGTCCGTGCCATAAGCAGCAGAGAGCAGCCGTGATCTCGCTGGCGCAGCCCCAGGACAGCGACACGCCCGCGCCGCCGTGCCCGTAGTTGTGCCATAGCACCCGTCCGTCGCCGAGCGGCTCAGAGTCCAGCCGTACCTCGGGCCGGTACGGTCGCAGCCCCACCCGCTCCGCCACCACGCGCGCCCCGCGCAGCGCGGGGAACACCGCCGCGCAGTCCCGCAGGATCCGCTCAGACACCGGCGGCCGCGGCGCCAGGTCAACCGCGCCGTGCTCGGCCGTTCCGCCGAGCACGATCACGTCGCCGTGCGGGAACGCGTAAATGTAGTCCGTGCCGCGCAGCCCGTGGTCGATGTAGAACTCGGAGATCCCCGGGTTCTCCACCACGACGATCTGCCCGCGCACCGGCGTGACCGTCTCGTCGGGCACGAGCGCCCGCGCGCCGATCCCCGTGCAGTTCACCACGACGGGCGCGTCCACCGAGGAAAGGGAGGGAACGGTCTCGATCGCCACCGTTCCGCCGGCCCGCGCGTACCTGCCGAGCAGGTACTCCAGGTAGACCGGCATGATGACCGCGGGCGCAGTGTAGGACCACCCGGCCGCGAATCCGTCAGGCAGCTCGCCCGGGCCGAGAATCCGCAGGCCGGGCAGGAGGTCCGTCCACTTCGGCGGCGAAGCGGCCGTGTCGGACACCTCGCGCCCCGACACCTGGTGCACCCCGGCGGAAGGCTCAGCCGTCAGGGCGGACAGCACGGAGAGCCCCACCCGTGACCACTCGTAGCACCGGTCCTTGGGGCCGCAGAGCACCGGTCCCCAGATCGCCCCCGCCGCGACAGAGGTCGTCCTGGCCGGCGGTTCAGCCGTCACTACCCGGGTCGCGAGCCCGGCCTCGGCCAGCGAGATCGCGGTCGTCAGCCCGACTACGCCCGCACCGACCACCACAGCGTCAACAGCAGTCATAGGCCTGACCGTACAAGACCGTGCCGAAGGTGTATTTAGCGGGGGAAGGAGAGATTCCAAGCAAGAAAATCATTATTCCGAACGGTCCCGTGGCTTCGCCTTGCCGGTCACCTAGCGTGCCAGCGGCGGCCGTCCGAGCGGGGGCGGACCAGGGTGAACGAGTCGAAGAGCGCGTACTCCGGTAAACGACTGGTGACGGGCGGGAAGGTAGCGCCCCAAGCTCTTGATGAATATCTGTATCCGTCCCGCGGACGCCCCGTGCGGGCCGGCCGGGATTCGCTATTAATCGCTCAGAGCCTGCTCCACGCCTGGGTCAGCACCGAGCGGAGGATGTGCTCGATCTCGTCGAAGTGCTCCTGCGTGCAGATCAGCGGCGGCGCGAGCTGGATCACGGGGTCGCCGCGGTCGTCGGTCCGGCAGACCAGGCCCGCGTCGAACAGGGCGTGCGACAGGAAGCCGCGCAGCAGTCGCTCGGACTCGTCGTCGTTGAAGGTCTCCTTGGTGACCTTGTCCTTGACCAGCTCGATCCCGTAGAAGTAACCGGCGCCGCGGATGTCGCCGACGATGGGCAGGTCGCTCAGCTTCTCCAGGGTCGACCGGAAGCCGCCCTCATTGGCGCGGACATTACCCAGGAGGTTGTCCCGCTCGAAGACGTCGAGGTTGGCGAGCGCCACCGCGGCGGAGACCGGGTGCCCCGCGAAGGTCACGCCGTGCAGGAAGGTCGCGGTTCCGCTGCGGAACGGTTCCATCAGGTGGTCACGGACGATCATGCCGCCGAGCGGTGAGTACCCGGAGGTGACGCCCTTGGCGAAGGTGATGATGTCCGGCTGGTACCCGTACCGTTCGCTCCCGAAGTAATAACCTAGGCGCCCGAAGGCGCAGATGACCTCGTCGGAGACGAGCAGCACGCCGTACTTGTCGCAGATCGACCTGACCCGCTGGAAGTAGCCGGGCGGCGGCGGGAAGCAGCCGCCGGAGTTCTGCACGGGCTCGAGGAAGACGCATGCGACCGATTCCGGGCCCTCGCGCAGGATCGCCCGCTCGATCTCGTCGGCGGCCCAGATGCCGAACTCTTCCTGTGTCGCCCCGGCGAAGGCGGGCGCGCGGTAGAAGTTCGTGTTGGGCACCCGTACGCCGCCCGGCGGCAGCGGCTCGAAGTCGCTCTTGATGGCGGCGAGCCCGGTGATGGCCAGGGCGCCCATCGAGGTGCCGTGGTAGGCGATATCCCGGCTGATCACCTTGTAGCGGGCAGGCTCGCCCTTGAGCTTGAAGTACTGCTTGGCCAGCTTCCACGCCGACTCGACGGCCTCGGACCCTGACGTGGTGAAGAACACCCGGTTCAGGTCGCCGGGGGCGAGCTTGGCGATGCGCGCGGCGAGTTCCACCGCCGATGGGTGCGCGTAGGACCAGAGCGGGAAGTAGGCCAGCTCCGACGCCTGCTTGGAGGCGGCCTCGGCCAGCTCGGTGCGCCCGTGGCCGACCATGGAGACGAACAGGCCGGCCAGCCCGTCCAGGTAGCGCTTGCCCTTGTCGTCGTAGACGTAGGGGCCCGACCCGCGCACGATGACCGGGATGTCGCTGCTGTTGTAGGTCGACATCCTGGTGAAGTGCATCCACAGGTGCTGCTTGGCGGCATCCTGTAGCTCTTGTGGTGTAAGGGTCACCGTGTCCCCCAGGTGTACGTCTGCTTGCGTAGCTTTAGATAGACAAAGGTTTCTGTTGACGTCACGGACGGCACCGCGCGCACGCGGCTGAGGATCTCGAGCAGGTGGTCGTCATCCTCGCAAACCACCTCGAGCAGCAGGTCGAAGGAGCCCGCGGTGAGCACGACGTAGTCGATCTCGTCCATGTTCGCCAGGTCGTCGGCGGCCTTGGCCAGGTCGCCCTCGCACTTGAGGCCGATCATCGCCTGGCGCCTGAAGCCAAGCGTCAGCGGATCGGTGACCGCGACGATCTGCATCACGCCGGTCTCGTGCAGCCGCTGCACGCGCTGCCTGACGGCGGCCTCTGACAACCCGACAGCCTTGCCGATCGCCGCGTATGACTGGCGCCCATCGACCTGAAGCTGCTCGATGATCCGCTTGGAGATCTCGTCAAGCACCATGGTGCCTGCCGGGCCGCCGCGCGGGCCGTGGGCCATCCGATCACATCCTTGGCGTGGGCGCCTGCCAGCGGCGCCGGTCGTTCTGGATACCGGCTACTGATCTTATGCTCGTCGGATTGGCCGCTGATGTCAACTGATTTCGTAGACATATGTCCAAGAAACCACTGATTCGCTTGTCTTGCAGGGTAAACTTTGCGAAGCTCGGCGCACAGGGTAAGAACCGGGAGGCTGGGATGGCGAAGGCAGCGCTGCGCAACTTCGTGAACGGCGAGTACGTGGCACCGCGCGACGGCGGCTACAGCGATGTCGTCGACCCGAGCACGGCTGGAGGGGTAACGCGAGAGCCACGGGACCGTTCGGGATCATCGAATGGGATCTGCCTTTCGGCTTTCTGAGGCGGCCAGGCGCTTGGCGGTTTCCGCGGCCTTTTCGTGGGCGCTCGCGAGTTCGGCGCGGCTGCGGTCGAGCTGGCCGGCCCGTTCCTTGCTCGGTAACGCGCTCGGCGACGTGCTCAGTAGAGCGTCACGGCCACGTGGCTGCCGACCGAATGCCCCGTGTGCCCGGGCAGCGTGGAGCCGGGGCCGTCGAGGGTCTCGAAGTGCCAGGCCGCCCACGCCCACCAGGCGTGGCGCAGCGAGCCGCGGCTCGCGTCCGCGTAGAACACCTGCGGCCCGGTGCTCATCGTGGTCACGCTCACCGTGGCGCCGACATGATCAGTACCGTGCCCGGCGATCACTGACCCCGCCCCGTCCAGGGTCTCGAACTGCCACGCGGACCCGGGCCGCCAGGCGTGCCGCAGCGCCTGCCGGGTCGCGTCGTAGTAGTAGACCTGCGAGTTCCCGTTCATCTGGGTGACGCCGACCGCCGAGCCGACGTGGTCGGCGGTGTGCCCGGCGGTCGCGGCGCCCGGGCCGTCGAGGGTCTCGAACCGCCAGCCGGCCGCGGTCAGCCAGGCGTGCCGCAGCGACTGACCGGTCGCGTCGGCGTAGAACACCTGCGGCTGGTCACCGCCGAGCGTCGCGCTGATCGCGGAACCGACCTGGTCGGGCGTGTGCCCCGCCAGCCGCGACGTGGACCCGTCGATGGTAAGGAACAGCCAGCGGGTGCCGTCCCACCAGGCACGGTGCAGTGCGGCCGCGCTTGAGTCGTAGTAGTAGACCTGCGGCCGCCCGTTTGCCGTGAGCGCGCCGAGCGTGGACCCGACGTGGTGCCAGGTGTGCTGCGCGAGCGCCGAGCCGGGTCCGTCGAGCGTCTCGAGCTGCCAGCCGGCGGCGGTCTTCCAGGCGTACCGCACCGACCCGGAGGTGGCGTTTGAGTAGAAGACCTGCGGTTCCCCCGCCGTGACCACGGCGCTTACCGCGGCGCCGACATGATCGCCCGTGTGGCCGGGCGCCGTCGACCCGGGTCCGTCGAGCGTCTCGAACCGCCAGCCGCCGCCCGACCGCCACGCGGCGCGCAGCGACCCGGTCGTCGCGTCTGAGTAGAAGACCATCGGCTGCCCGCCGATCTCGACGGCGCTCGACGCGGTCCCGACGTCGTCCGATGTGTGCCCCGGCAGCGCCGAGCCGGCGCCGTCGAGTGTCGTAAAGTCCCACGCGGTGCCCGTCCACCGGGCATCGCGCAGCGACCCGGCGGTCGCGTCAGCGGAGAAGACCTCGGGCGAGCCCGCCACCGTCAGCTCCAGGGGGGCGGCCGCGACAGCGCGCCGCGCGTCGGTGGCCGTTACGGTGAACGGCCACGCGCGGACCGCGTCGCCGCCGCCGGCGCTCGCCGCCGCGACCGTCCCTGACAGCACCCCGGAGGCGGACAGCGCGAGGCCGCCGGGCAGCGACCCGGAGGTAACCGCCCAGCGGTACGGCCCTGCGCCGCCCGTTGCGGTCAGCGTGGCCGAGTAGGCGCGGGACACCTGCGCGGTCGGCAGCGTGGGCGTGGTAATGATCATCCCGGCGGCCGTCAGCCATTCCAGGTAGGGGAATCCGCCGTACCGCACCGACCAGCCGGAGACCGGCAGGACCTCGACCCCGCTGCGCAGGGCGTTCTCCTCCACGATCGTCACCGTGCCGTCCCCCGCGGCGTTCACCGAGCTGGCCTGCACCACGGCGGTGTGGCCGCCCGCCGCGCTGTCGAATCCCGGGACCGCGGACATGGACAGCACGTCGCCCGCGACCGGCGCGCGGTGCGGCGTTCCGTTCCTGATGATCATGAACAGCGCGGCGTACCTGGCGGCATAATGCGCCGCCACCTGGTCCCCGTTGGTGGAGATGTCCATCGTGGCGCCGTACCTGTAGAACAGGTATCGCTCGCTGAACTCGACGCACTGGTAGCCGGGGGTCCACAGCGCTCCCGGGTAGGGATAGACGGCGGTGGTGGGGCCGCCGTCGTTGGGGATCGGCCCGCAGGCCGGGACGGTCAGGCCGCCGCCGGACCAGGCGGCGGGGGTCACCCCGTCCGCGCCTGGTAGCTGATAGGCACCGGAGACGGCGTCGCACGATCCGCCGGGTACCGCGGCCGCCGCCAGCCCCGGCCGGCCGGCCGCGCTTCCCGCTACCACCGCGAGCGCGGTCAGGCCAACGGCGAGCACCCGATTGCCTCGCATCATGCGCTGCACCACTTTGCCCCCTGGGTCAGAGATTGGCTACTTAAAGTAGCCAAGGGACTATGTTCAGTTACTATGATGCGCACATCAGTACCAAACCCAAACCTCCGGCTATCACCAGAGGCGCTCGGGCGGAACGACGCAACCGTGCCACGGTGAAGAGCGTCAATGTAAACGTGATGAAAGAGATGCCACTGATCGTCAGGGCCAGGCCGGCAGCCAGGCCGTCTGCCCGCGCCGGCCGCGCCGCCGGCTCCCCGCGCTCCGCGCGCGTGTCTCGCGCCGTGCTCACGACGCTGACCGCGTTCGCCACCGCCGGGCTGGCGGCCGGGTGCGCCGCGATTTCCTCTTCCTCCGCTCCGCAGGCGGCCGGGCCGTCCGCGGGCGGCACCGCGTCGGCCGCCGCCAGCTCGCCGCGACCGTCGGGCGCGGCCGCTGGCTCCGCGTCGCCCGCGTCGCCCGCGTCCTGCGCCGGGACCTGGCAGGCTTCGTCCGGCCAGGCCCCGGCGCTCTCCGCCGTGCAGTTCGTCGATCAGGGTCACGGCTGGGTCGTCGGCGCCGGCCGCATTCTGGCCACCAGCGATGGCGGGCGTACCTGGACACGGCAGTACGGCGGCTCGGCCGACCTCGGCCAGGTGGACTTCGTTGACAGCCGGCACGGCTGGGCGGTCGGCGGGGACACGCTGCTGCGCACCACCGACGGCGGCGGCACCTGGACACCGCTGGCCGAGACCTGCCAGGCGGCACTCGTCTCGGTCCACTTTGTCTCGCCCGGCCTCGGCTACGCCGTCGCGGTCGGCTCGCCCACCGACCTGGGGAGCGGCGGCCTGTTCACTTCGGCGACCGGCGGCTCGCTGCTGCGCACCACTGACGGCGGCGTGACCTGGACAACGGTGGCAGGCACCCCGGAGAATCCGCAGACCGCCTGCTTCGCGAGTACCTCCGACGGCTACCTCGGCACGCCAGGTCACATCTGGCGCACCGCCGACGGCGGCCGGAAGTGGACGCTCGCGCTGACCGAGCCGCAGGCGTCGTCGGCGGGCAACGAGGCCCAGATCCTCGACACCCCGGAGATCGAGTGCGCTGGCCCGAACGCCGTCTGGGCGCTCTTCCTCGGCGAGGGCGCCGCGATGCAGCACGCTCCCTACCTCGCCTACGCCAGCCAGGACGGGCGCGAATGGCACGCGGTGTTCGAGGAGCAGTACACCGAGTCCGGCCTGCGGCCAGGTCTCAAGCTCCCCGAAGGCCCTGGCTCCTACCCGGGGCCCTTCAGCGCGATCGACCCAGGCACTGCGGCGTTCGTCGGCTACACCCCGCCGGTCGGCTACGGCATCGCCCCGCTCGAACTGGTGTCCAACCGTGGCTACACCCTCACCAGGGAAGGCAACGTCGCCGCCATCAACGAGCCATTCGCGGCCGCGTTCCTCAGTTCCGCCCGGGGCTGGGTGGTCGGCGAGAACCTGCAGACCCGTGCCTTCTCCATCCAGGCGACCGCCAACTCGGGCCGCACCTGGACAACCGAGTACACAACCCGCTAGCCGCCGCACCTCGCACGGGCATCACGGGACGGGCATCACGCCAGGGCGGCGGCCTTGCGCAGCAGCACCGATCGCTCACGGACGTTGCGGCACAGCCGGGCCGCGAGCTCGAGCTCGGCCCGTGCTTCCGCGGTACGGCCGAGCCGGGCGAGGAGCTCGCCGCGCACGCTCGGCAGCAGGTACGACCCAGGCAGGCGGCCGGAGGCGACCAGGTCGTCCACGAGGGCAAGCGCCTCCCGCGGTCCATTCGCCATCGCGACGGCGACGGCCCTGTTGAGCTCGACGACCGGCGACGGAGCCACCCGGCCGAGCGCGGCCAGGCCGCGGCTGATCGCCGACCGGTCCCACAGCCGCCGGTCCTGGTCCTCAAGGAGCACCGCTTCGCCATCGGGTCCGGTCCGCGAGGGAAAGCGCGCGGCCGTGAGCTCGAAAAGGGCGAGCAGCCCGTACACCTCCGGCTCATCGGGCAGCAGCTCGAACGGCACCTCCGCCGCGGCGATCGTCTTCTTCGCCCGCGTGATCCGTGCCTGGACCGTGGGCACGGGCACCAGGAACGCCCGGGCGATCTCCTCGCTCGTCAGGCCGCCGACCGCGCGCAGCGTCAGGGCAACCCGGGCCTCGGGCGAGAGCACCGGATGGCAGGCGATGAACATCAGCGCGAGGACATCGTCGTCGATCCGGTCGGGATCCCACGGCAGCTCGTCCGGCCGGCCAGGCGGACCCGCCGCGCCCGAGCTCACCTCACCCTCGGCGCGCCATCGATGGCTTCCGCCGCCGCGCGGTCGCGAGCAGCCAGCCGACCGGGTTCGCCGGCGCGCCATCGCGTGACCAGGACACCAGCGCCTCCGCCAGCGCCTCCAACGAAGGTCGCCCCTCGACCCTCACATTCCCAGGTCGAACGGCGCGGTCGCGGATCGACATGGTTGGCAGAATAATGCGCATGTGCATATCTACCTGCAGACGGCGACACGCGCCTCGCGCGTTATGCCGTCTGCGTGGCTGGTCCAGGGCATAGGGTGAGCTGGTTGTGTCGCCGACAATGCGGAGGAAGAGGATGAGCGTCGACAAGCCCGAGGTCGACTTTCCGGAGGGCGCGCCGCCCGCGGATCTTGAGATCACCGACATCTGGGAAGGCGGAGGGAAGGTCGCCGGCGCCGGTGACACCATCGAGGTGCACTATGTCGGGGTCGCGTTCTCGTCAGGCGAGGAGTTCGACGCGAGCTGGAGCCGCGGGGAGCCGCTGCGCTTCAAGCTCGGGGTCGGGCAGGTCATCTCCGGCTGGGACCAGGGCGTGCAGGGCATGAAGGTGGGCGGCCGCCGCAAGCTGGTCATCCCGCCGCACCTCGGCTACGGCAGCCGGGGCGCCGGCAACGCGATCAAGCCGGGGGAGACCCTCATCTTCGTCTGCGACCTGGTGTCCGCCTGACGCGTGGCCGCCGACGTGCCTGAGCTACCTGACATCGATGTCACCGGCGCGCATCCGGCGCGCATGTACGACTATTACCTGGGCGGCACGACGCATTTCGCGGCCGACCGCGAGGCGGCGGACAAGGTGCTCGCCGTCCTGCCAGAGGGCCGGGACATGGCCATCGCCAACCGGGCATTCCTCGGCCGCGCGGTGCGTTTCCTGGCCAGCCAGGGCATCACCCAGTTCCTCGATATCGGTACCGGTATCCCCTCACGGGGGTCCACGAGCGAGGTGCTGCGCGAGATCGGCCCACGAGGCCCGGGTGGTGTATGTCGATAACGACCCGATTGTCGCCGCGCACGCCCGTACGCTGCTGACCGGCGGGACGCTGAGGTGCGGGGCGACGAGGCGGCCAAGATCTGGCTATACGCGGGAGTCGGCCGCAAGGAGTAATGATGGCGGACAGGCGGCAGGCAGAGCTCGGCGCGGTTCAGCAGACGCTGTTCATCACGCTGGCGGCGCGGGCTCGGGAGACGGAGCGCAAGCGTCCGGCGCTCCGCGACCCCAAGGCCGTGCAGATGATGCGGTCGATCGACTTCGATGAGGCGACCTACGCCAGGGGCTGGGCCGGATTCATCACCGTGGTACGCACGCTGATCTTCGACTGGTGGGTCCGCCAGTTCCTCGCGGACAATCCGTCAGGAACCGTCGTCGAGCTTGGCACCGGGCTGAACACCCGCTTCGAGCGGACCGACAACGGCGCCGTGCACTGGATCGACCTCGACCTGCCTGACACGATCGAGCTGCGCCGCCGGTTCTTCACCGACACCGAGCGCAGGCAGATGATCGCCGCGTCGCTGCTCGACGAGGACTGGATGGCGGCCGTCGAGCAGCGAGGCGGACCGTACTTCTTCGTCTCGGAGGGCGTGCTCGTCTACCTCAGCGAGGCCGACGTTACCCGCGCGCTTGCCCGCATCGCCGAGCGGTTTCCCGGTGCCATGCTCGCGTTCGACACGTACGGGCGGCGCGCATTCGGCCAGCAGAACAAGCTGGCGGTCAGGCGGGGCATGTCGGCGCTGTGGGCATGGGCGTGCGACGACCCGCGATCGCTTGAACGGCTCGGTCTCCGGCTCCTCGAGTCCGCGACGATCACCCGCCCGCCACCGGGGCTGCGGAACCAGCTGCCCGCCAGGTACCGCTACCTGCTGCCACTGGCGGATCCGGTCTTCGCCAAGACGCTTACGCTCAGCCGGTTCCTGGCTGGCTGAAATGCCGCGGGGGATCCGGTCTCGGTGACGTGACCCGCTACCAGGTGGACGACCCGGTCCGCCGCGTCGATGCAGGCAGGCTGGTGGCTCACCAGGAGCACCGTCTTGCCCCGGGTAACGGCGAGCAGGTCGGTGATGAGGCGGGCTTCGGTGGCGGGGTCAAGACCGGTGGTGGGCTCGTCCAGGAGCAGCACCGGGGTATCGCGGAGCAGTGCCCTGGCGACCGCGACGCGGCGTTGCTGGCCCCCGGAGAGCTGCCGTCCGTGTTCCCCGACAGGAGTGTCGTAGCCAGCCGGCAGGCTGCTGGCGAACGCGTCCACTCCCGCGTGGACGGCGGCGGCGTGGATCTGCGCGGGAGTCGCTCCCTGGCGCCCGTAACCGATGTTCTGCGCGATCGTGCCGGTGTGCAGCCAGGGATCTTGGGGGACGAGGCTGATCAGCGCGCGGAGCCGGGACAGCGGGATGCCGCTGATGTCGCAGCCGTCCACGGAGATGCTGCCGGATTGCGGGTCTGCCAGCCTGGCAAGCAGCGACAGAAGCGTCGACTTGCCGCATCCTGACGGTCCCGTGAGGCAGACCAGCGTTCCCGCGGGGATGTCCAGCGTCGCCGAGTCAAGGACGTGGTGACCGGGGCGGTGCGCGTAGCTGACCCGATCGAGGCTGATCGCCAGCCCGTGGTCCTGCCGTGGCGCTGCTCGGCGGGCGCCAGGAGCGGGCCTCAGCGGCGGCAGCCGCAGCAGCTCCGCTATCCGGTCCCGGCTGGCGGAGCCGCGGGCGATCGTGCCACTCAGCCTGGTCAGTGACCTGATGGGGCCGGTCAGGCTGGACAGGTAGGCGAGGAAGACAAGGAAACCGCCCAGGGTAAGCCGTCCCGACGTCACCTCGACGGTGCCAGCCACAAGCGCGGTCGCCAGGCAGAGGCCGGGCAGCGTTTCCGTAACCGGCGCGAACCGGGCGCCGGCGTTCACGGCGGCGACCTCCGCTCGCGCGGCCCGGCTGCTGACCTGCTGGTACCGGCTGGCCTCGTCGCGAGCGCGATCGAAGACATGCACGGCGGGAAGCCTGGCGAGAAGGTCGGTGGCGAAGGCGGTCAGCTCTCCTGAACAGGTCCTTGCCCGCTGCTGCGCGTCCCTGACTCCCGCGTTGCGGAACCGGGCGGTCAGCGCGTAGAGCGGGATGACACCGCCCGCGACGAGGGTCAGCCGCCAGTCCAGGATGGCGGTGATGGCGGTCATTCCTGATAGCAGCGCCACGTCTGGCACCAGCGTGTCCACCACGGCGGTGATCGTCGACGACACGCGAACGGCGTCGCCGCCCAGTCTGCTTGTCAGTTCGCCGAGCGAGAAGGCGGCGATGGAGCGCGGCTGGGCGCTGAGCACATGCGCGACGATCGCTGCCCGCAGCCGGATCGTCATGCGTTCGCTTACGGCCGTTGTCAGAAAGGTGACCAGATATCCCGCGACCGCTCCGGTCAGGAGCATCAGGAGGCCAGCGGCGCCAGCGACGACGGCGACCTCTATCGGCGTGAACTGGCCAAGCCACCCGAGCGCAGCCGGGAAAGGGTGCCGCCCGAGTGCGTAGTCGACGACAACCTTGAGCGGCCACGGGGCGGCCAGCGCAACCGCCGCGTCAAGGAATGCCAGCCAGATCGCGAGGCTCGCCGCGCACCTGTCCGGCAGGAGCAGCCCGCGAGCCAGCGGCACCCAACGGTCCGGCGCCGCGGTCACCCGCACGGAGTCGGCTGGCTTGGGGTCGGCGGCCAGCTGCCGGCTGACCAGGCGGCGTGTGCTGAAGCCCATCGCGAGCGACAGTATGCAGACGCCTGCCGCGATTATGGCCGCCACGGTCATCGATTGCCTCCCAGAGAGCCCGGTGCGGGTTTTCCGCCCGCCTGCGGTCAACGATGCGATGGCCAGATGGGCCGGCGGTGAGCGGCAGATGAGACTGTCCTCATCGGCAGCAGCTGAGAGGGCGATCAGAGAGCCGCGCTACGGGCCGCAGAACATCCCCGTGCACGCTGGTCATATGGCGGCGAGATGTCCGATGAGGCGGTGGCGCCCGTTCGTGTCCGTTCGCAGCCGGATACTCGGCTGGTCGGTTCTGCTGCTCGCCGTCGCGCTGGCCGCGTCAACCCTGGCGATGCACATCTTCCTGGTCAGGCAACTCGACTCCCGGGTGAACTCGGAGCTCACGCACGAGATAGCTGAGTTCCGCGCGCTGGAGGCCCAACGAGGCACCGGCGCCGGCGTCGCCACGGTGGCCTCCGTCACCGCACTGCTGCGAACGAGGACCAATCAGGCCGTCCTTGAGCACGACACCGTCCTCATCGGTCTTATCGGCGGCAGGATCGTCGCGATCAGCCAGAACTCCTCGGCTGCCACGATCGGGGTCGGCCGTGCCCAGCTGACGAGCTGGTCGGGGATTGCCGCTCCCGTGGGCGGGATCGCGCAGCTAGCCGCCGGGCCGGCCCGCTACCTGGCTGTTCCCGCGCGATCGGGGACTGTGGCGGCGGGCGCGCCGGTCCGTGGCGTTTTCGTCGCGGCGGTGCTCACCGGGCAGGGCCAGGCGGGAATCACCCGGGTGACTCGGCTTCAGGCCGAGGTGGGCGCCATCGCATTGCTGCTGGGGTCCGCGCTCGCCTGGTTCGCCGCGGGGCGCGTCCTGCGCCCGGTACGCGATACGACCGAACTCGCCCGCCGGATAACCGACACCGACATCGCCGGCCGGATCCCCAGCCATGGTCAGAACGAGATAAGCGAGCTCGCGCACACCCTGAACCGGATGCTTGACAGGCTAGAGGCGGCCCTCACCACCCAGCGCAGGTTCCTCGCAGACGCCGGCCACGAGCTGCGCACGCCGATCACGATCATCCAGGGGAACCTCGACACGCTGGCCGTCGCGACCGATGAGGACACCGCGACGCTGGCCATCGTGACCGACGAGCTCACCAGGATGACCAGGCTGGTGGATGAGCTCACGCTGCTCGCCAGCAGCGAGCGGCCGGATTTCCTGCGCCCGGTGCCGACAGACCTGGCGGCGCTTACCACGGTGCTTGCCGCCAAGGCGCGCGCGCTCGACCCCCTGGACGAGGGCAGGTTCCAGCTGACGAGCACCGCGACAGGCACGGCGACCCTCGACCCGCAGCGCATCACGCAGGCGGTCATGCAGCTCGCCGCGAACGCCGTCGCGCATACCCCGCCGGGCACCAGGGTCGACATCGGCTCGGTGATCGCGGGACCCCGTCTGGAGTTCCTGGTCTCCGACAGCGGGCCAGGCATCCTCCCGCAGTTCAGGGACCGCGTCTTCGAGCGGTTCGCCCGCCAGGACATGCGTCGAGGCGAGGGAACCGGGCTTGGCCTGTCCATCGTCGCGGCGATCAGCAGCGCCCACGACGGCACCGTCAAGCTCGCCGACAGGACAGGCGGGGGAGCGGCGTTCCGCCTGTCCATTCCACTGCGGCGCTACGAGCCGGCCGCCGCCGACGCGGACACCGAGCCCGTCCAGATCACGACCACAAGCGCAGGAGCGCCATGACACGGATACTCATCGCAGAAGACGAGCCGCATATCGTTCGTTTCCTGGTAAAAGGCCTGCAAGCGCAGGGGTACGCGACGACCGTCGCCGAAGACGGTGACGAGGCGCTGTACGTCGCCCGCAGCGGGGAGTTCGACCTCATGCTGCTCGATATCGGCCTGCCGAGGCGAGACGGCCTGCGGGTGCTCGCGGATATGCGGCGCGCCGAGATCCGGCTGCCCGTCATCGTGGTGACCGCGCGCGGCTCCTCCGCCGACATCGTCACCGGTCTCGACTGCGGGGCCGACGACTACCTGAGCAAGCCGTTCCGGCTGGCCGAGCTGCTTGCCAGGGTGCGCGCCAGGCTACGGCCGGCGCCCGCACGGGAAGAAACCGTGCTCCGCAACGGCGACCTTCAGCTCGATCTGCGCACCAGGCAGGCCCAGGCGGAAGGCCGGACCATCGACCTGTCGGCGCGGGAGTTCGCGCTCGCCGAGGTCTTCCTTCGCCATCCAGGCCAGGTGCTCAGCCGTGAGCAGCTGCTCAGTCACGTCTGGGGATACGACTACGACCCGGGCTCCAACGTGGTCGAGGTCTACGTCAGGTACCTGCGCAACAAGCTCGGGCCTGACCGCATCGCGACCATCAGGGGAGCCGGCTACCGCCTGATCAGGGACCCGCTGGCCTGATCGCCGCGGCCCGCGGCCGTCGGGACGTCCCCGGCCGCCGCGGGCCCCGCGCTCGGTGAGCTACTCGTCGCGACTGTCGTCGGCCCGGTCCTCGCGGAGGTCCTTCTTACCGTGCTCGATCTCCCGCTTGCCGTCCTTGTCGTCCCGCTCGCGCTCGAAGCCCGTGCTGATGTGCGCCACTCGTGCCATGTCACTCATCTCCTTGCCGCGGCCTGCCGCGCATCTCGCGGCGAGGTCTTTCCGCTTCATTTCCTACTCTCGTCCGCCGAGGTGAGCCCCTGATGAGCTGTGGATGAGAGGTCTTTCATGCGGGGTGACGCCGTGGCGCAGGCGGCGCTGCCCGCCTGATAACCGATCAGCAAGCCAGGCGAGCACCGCCGCGATCAAGGCGAGGAGCGACACGGTGGTCAGGCCGGCGCCGAGGCCAACCGACCCGGCGAGGAACCCGATCATCGGCGGCCCGAGCAGGAAGCCGGTGTAGCCGAGCGTCGAGGCGACCGCGACTCCGTTCGGCCCCGCGAGGAGCCCGGCCCGCGTCATGGCCGCGGGGAACATGTTGGCCACGCCGAGGCCGGTCAGCGCGAACCCGACGAGGGCGACGGCGAGCGACGGGGCGAGCGCGGCGGCCAGCATGCCGCCACCCGCGGTAAGACCGCCAAGCACCAGCACCCGCGTCTGCCCGAGCCGCGAAAGCAGCCAGCTTCCCGCGAGCCGCCCGCTGGCCTCGGCAAGCGCGAAGGCGGCGTAACCCGCGGCCGCGAGCCCGGGACCGGCGCCCAGGTCCTGCCGCAGGTGCAGCGCGCCCCAGTCGCCGATCGCTCCCTCGCCGTACGAGGAACAGGCCGCGATCAACCCGAAGAGCAGCACCACCCGCCAGTCGGATCCATGCCCGGCCGGCCGAGCCGCGGCCTCGGCCGTGCGATCCGGGCCGGTGTCATCCAGACCACCAGTGCCGTCCAGAACAACGGGATGCAGCAGCAGCGTCCGCCCGCAGACCGCGGTAACGGCCAGGCCCGCCGCCGCGACCAGCGCCAGGTCCGGCAGGGGTGCCAGGTGCGCCGCGAGCAGCCCGCCAAGGCCGGCGCCGAACAGCCCGCCGAAGCTCCACGCCGCGTGGAAGTACGGCATCACCGGGCGGCGCAGCGCGGCGACCAGGTCGACGGCGAGGCTGTTCATCGAGACGTTCAGGCACCCGTACCCGATGCCGAACACCACGAGCGCCAGGCCGAGCCACAGGGGTGACCGCGCGAGCGCCGGCAGCAGCAGCGCCAGCGACAGCAGCACGCCGGCCGCCACGATCACCCGGTGGCTGCCGAACCTGCGGCATAGCGCGCCGGAGATCGTCATGGTGGCGACCGCGCCGCCCGACAGCCCGAGCAGCGCGAGCCCCAGCGTGCCCGATGACGCATGCGCGGCCACCTTGACCGCGGGGATGCGCACCGCCCAGCTGGCGAAGATGAACCCGTCGATCGCGAAGAAGGCAGTCGCAGCGCCCCGAACGCGGGCAAGATCGTGGCGCGCGGTCCCGGGTAGCTGTACTTTGTTTAGTGACTGCACAAACTCAAGGGTAGGTGATGTCCGGGATGCGGGCAATGTCTACGCTCGGCGCCGCGCTCACGCTCATCCACACCGGCCAGGCGCCCACGCGCTCGGCGCTCACCGCGGCCCTCGGCGTCACCCGCGCCACCGCCGGCGCCGTCGTCACCGAACTCCGCGAGCTCGGCCTGATCCAGGTGGACAGCTCGACGCACGGCGGAACCCACGGCCGCCCCTCGCACGGCCTGGTCATCGCCCCCGACGGCCCGGTGGCCCTTGCCGCGCAGCTGCACCCGGACGGCTACGCGGTCGCGCTCGTCGGCCTCGGCGGTCAGATCGCGGCGAAGCGGACCAGCCACGGCACCGTGCCCGATGACCCGGGCCGCGAGCTCGCCGCGGTCGCCGAGGCGTGCGCGGAGCTGCTGCGCGGCTCCGGCCGGACATGCGCGGGCGCGGCCCTCGCCGTGCCGACCGCCGTCACGGAACCTGACGGCGCGGCGGTCAGCCCGCTCTACCTCGGCTGGCCGACAGGCACGCCGATCAGGGACATCTTCGCCGGCCAGCTCGACAGCCTGCTGGCCGGCCACGGCACCGCCCTGACCTGCCGCGCGGTCAACGACGTCAACGCGCTCGCACTCGCCGAGCACCGGCACGGCGCGGGCCGAGGCGCCGGGTACCTGCTCGTCGTCGCCGCTGAGCACCGTGGCGTTGGCGGCGCGCTCGTCCTCCAGGGCGCGCTGTACACGGGAAGCACCGGCCTGTCCATGGAGGTCGGCCACATCAGCGTCGACCCCAACGGCCGCCGCTGCCCCTGCGGCAACCGAGGCTGCCTCAACGTGGAGACCGACGCCGAGCGCTTCATGTCAGCGGCGGGCCGCGTCCCAAGCCACGCCAGCGCCCTGCTCGACCAGGCCGTCAGCGTCCTCGGCACCGACTACGCCTCGGACGCACGGGTCAGGCAGGCCGCAGACGCCCTTGTCCAGCACCTCGGCCTCGGCCTCGCCGACCTGATCAACGTGGTCAACCCGGACCTGGTCCTGCTCGGCGGCCTGCACAAGCACCTTCTCCAAGCCGCCCCCGACCAGCTACGCGAGGCCGTCGCCCGCCGCAGCCCCTGGGGCAGGGGCGCCAGGGTCCCCATCCACGCGTGCGCACTCGACAACGGCAGCCTGATCGGCGCCGCCGAACTGGCCTGGCAGCCCGTACTCGACGACCCCCCGATCCTGCGCGCCCGGCCGCGTCGGTTATCAAGTTGGCCGTCCCTGGCGTGTCGCGCGCCGCCGACTCCGTCCCAACCGGCCGCCCGCCATCAGCATGCCATTGCATACATGGTCGACTAGTCTCGAATATGATCAGATATGGGCTAGGAGTGTTGATGATCAAGATCGACCCACGCTGGCTCCCCGCCGAGCGGCCGCGTTCGGTGCTCAGGAAGGCGGCGGCGTTCGTCTCGCTTGCCCTGCTCGCGGTGTCGTCCTTGGGCACAGCCGCTCTGCTCGGCCAGGTGGGGGGATCTGCTGCGCTCACCGGGATGCTTTGCGCGGGACTCGTCGCGGTGGTGCTCAGCGTGATCTTCATTCGGTCCACCGTCCGGCTACTGTGCCTGGCCGTCCAGGCAGCAGGTGGCCGGATGCTCCGGAGTCGCCTCGGCAGGCAGTTGAGGGCGCGGATCGCCGAGTCACCGAACGGCGCAACAGGCGGGGAGACCGGGCGGTACGAGTCGAGGCCGCCATGGAAGACGCTGTGGTGACCGACCGGCCGAATGAGCTCGCAATTCTTGAATCGAATAAACGATCATGGTAGCACGTATTGATATGCATGCATAGAACTGATAGTCTGTTGATACTCGGCCGGCCCGCCCGGCGACATGCCGTGTGGGCCGACGCGGAGCGGCACCCGGAGGGGGGTGGTGAACTGCTCTGAATTAAGTCAACTCTAGTGTGTATTACAGCCTTTAAGTGAGTGCTAGGATCGCTGCATGAACCTCAAGGAGTGGGCGGTGGCGAACGGCGTGCACCCGCATACCGCCTATCGCTGGTTCCGTGAGGGCACATTGCCGGTCCCTGCGAAACGGGTGGGCCCGCGCACGATTCTGGTCAACGTCGACGCGCACACCTCGCCGTCCGCGACCGGGGGCGTGGGCCTGTATGCCCGTGTCTCCTCTCACGATCAGAAGGACGATCTGGAGCGGCAGGTCGCCCGGCTCTCGGAGTGGGCGGCCAAGGCCGGGCGGCCCGTGGTGCGTATCGAGTCGGAAACCGCTTCCGGTATGAGCGGGGGCCGCCCCGGGGCCCGTCGCCTGCTGGCCGACGCGAAGGTGGCCATCGTGGTGGTGGAGCACCGTGACCGGCTGGGCCGGATGAACACCGAACTGGTCGAAGCCGCCCTCGAAGCTGCCGGGCGTCGCCTCGTCGTTCTTGATGAGGGCGAAGTCCAAGACGATCTGGTGCGGGACATGGCCGAGGTGCTGACCTCGTTCTGCGCCCGCCTGTACGGCCGCCGCGGTGCGAAGAACCGTGCCCGCAAGGCTCTTGAGGCGGCGGGGCATGGCTGACGCCAGGAAGCAGCTCCGGGCCGTCAACGCGCCGTTCGTCGCTGCCGGGCCGTCCGGTGTCGCGATACGCGACCGGCTCACGGGCCTCACGCCCGGCGACGAGGAGGTGCTGCGGGCGGCGGGCGCGCACCTGGGGCGCCTCGCGTCCTCGGACCTCAGGCAGCGCTGCGCGGACGGCAGCGACCACGGCAGCGATACCTGGGCGGCCCGCAAGCAGGGGCTGACGGCCGGGTCGTCCTCACGGTGGGCCGGGTCGATCACGAAGGCCGCCAACGATCAGTGGGCGCTGGCGCGCCGCTGCCAGGCCGCGCACATCCAGGATCTTGAGGCCGGGGTCAGCACGCTGAGGCACCGCCTGTCCCGGCCCGTCGGGGAGAAGGGGTCAAAGCGGGCGCCGGGCGGCTACCGGTCTAAAGGCGAGTGGTTCCGGAAATCCCGGCGCCTGGCCGCGCTCGAGGACCGGCTGGAGAAGGAGCGCGCCGACCGGGAGAACGGCGTCGTCCATGTCGTGCGGGGCGGCAGGCGCCTGCTCAGCACACGGCACAACCTGCAAGCCGCGCAGCTCACCGAGGCCGAATGGCGGCAGCGGTGGGAAGCCGGGCGCTGGTACCTCACCGCGTCCTGGCAGCGCCCGGACGTCAAGACCATTCCGCTGGAGGCCGCACGGTCCAGGGGCATGGCCGGGGTGGACACCAACGCCGACCATCTCGCCGCGTACCGGCTCGACCGGTACGGCAACCCGGCCGGCGACCCGCACCGGCTCTCCTGCGACCTGTCCGGCAGCGCGGATCACCGGGACGCGCAGATCCGGCACGCCATCACCCGCCTCCTGCACTGGGCCGGGCGCTGCGGCGTGGCGGCGATCGGCATCGAGAACCTGGACTTCTCCCGGGAGAAGACCCGCGAGAAGCACGGCCGCAACAAGCGGTTCCGGCAGGTCATCTCCGGCATCCCGACAGGCAAGCTCGAGGCCCGGCTCGTGTCCATGGCCGCCGAACTCGGCCTCTCGATCGTGGCCGTTGACCCGGCCTATACCTCGATGTGGGGAGACCAGCACTGGCGCAGGCCGCTGGCCGCCCCGCGACGAACCATGACCCGCCATGACGCGGCCTCGGTCGCGATTGGCAGGCGCGCCCTCGGGCACCCGATCCGGCGACGGACGGCACCGCCCCGCGACGACCAGAGTGATCGCCGCGGGCATCGGACCGCCCAGGCCGGACCCGGCGCACGGGGACGTGAGGGAACCCGCCCGCCCGTCACGGAGCGCGCACACGATGCGCGCCGCCGGACGGGGACGCAACAGGGAACGCGGGGGACCAGCGCATCCAGAACCGTCCGGGATGCGCGCAGTGCCGGGACATGGGCCCAAGACCCACTCCTGCTCACTGACTAGGAACGGTCGTCAGGGCAGCGACCTCTTAGCAAAGATGAGCACGGACGAACAGCCGGGCGAGCCCGTGCAGCGCGTCCGTATACGGGGTGGGAACGCCGACGAGCAGGCCGAGTTCGCGGACCGCGCCGGTCAGCGCGTCGAGTTCGAGCGGCCGCCCCGCCACCGCGTCCTGCAGCATGGACGGCACGAAGTCGCCGAGCTTGCGGGTGACCGCATGCCTGTCTTCCGGCGTCTGCGCGATCGGGCAGCCGATCCGCGCGCCGATCTCGCGCGCCTCGAGCATGGCCGCGGAGCAGAACTCTCGCACCAGGTCGTCGTCGAGCGCGGGCCCGGTCGTCGAACCGGTGATCGCGCAGATGGGGTTGAGCGTGAGGTTCCCCCAGAGCTTGTACCAGACGTCGTCCCTGATGGAAGCGGAGACGGTGATGTCGAACCCGGCCGCGCGCAGCGCCTCGGCAAGCGCGCCGAGCCGCTCGGTCGCGCTGCCGTCGGGCTCGCCGATGATCAGCCCGTTCCCCGCCCGCCAGCTGACCAGGCCCGGTTCTGGCGACGACGCGGACAGGTGCACCGTGCCGCCGATCACCCGCGACACCGGGAGGACCGCCGCGATCGCGCCGCCCGGGTCGACGCTGTCCAGGTGTGCCCCTGCGGCCGGACCGCCGAACCCGACCGCTGCGTCAAGGAACCACCATGGCACGCCGTTGAGCGTGGAGAGCACCGCGGTGGACGGGCCGAGGAGCGGGCCGATGGCCGCGGCGACGGATGGCATGGATTGGGCCTTGACCGCGACGATCACCACGTCCTGGACGCCGAGGTCGGCGGCGGAGCCGGCGGCGGCGAGCGTCGTGGCGGTGACGGTGCCGTCCGGCGCCTCGACGCGGAGGCCCGCGCTCCTGATAGCGGCGAGCGTCGCACCACGCGCGAGCACGGAAGTCTCAGTGACCCGCGCGAGCCTGGACGCGATGACCCCGCCGATCGACCCGGCACCGACAACACAGATCCGCATGGCCCCATGTTTACCTCGTCGGACGTCTATCTTGCGGGGCGCGGTATGCGAAAGTCGGATCATGGTGAGGTTCACGTCCATCGACCCGGCGGTCGCCAGGTCACTGGCGCACGCGAGGCCGCTCCCCTTCTGGCTTGATCGAAGCGACGCGCCTGATCCGCTGCCCGCGCTGGCCGGGCACGTCACCGCCGACCTGGCGATCATCGGCGGCGGTTTCACCGGCCTGTGGACCGCGCTGCTCGCCAAGGAACGCGACCCGTCCCGCGACGTCGTAATCCTTGAGGCGCGCACCGTGGGCTGGGCCGCCTCCGGCCGCAACGGCGGTTTCTGCTCGGCCAGCCTCACGCACGGGATCGCCAACGGCCTCCAGCGCTTTCCCGACGAGATGCCGCTGCTCGAGAAGCTCGGCGAGCAGAATCTCCGCGAGATCGGCGAGACGATCGAACGTCGCGGTATCGACTGCGACTTCGAGCTCACCGGCGAGCTGAACGTCGCGACCGCGCGCTGGCAGCTCGACGGCGCCGATGAGGAGGCGGACGCCGCGCGGGCGCTCGGTCATCACGTCGAGGTGCTCGACGCCGCGGCGATGCGCCGCGAGCTCGACTCGCCGCTTATTGTCGGCGGCCTCAAGATCACGACCGGCAACGCGATGCTCGATCCCGGCCGGCTCGCCTGGGGACTTCGCCGCGCCTGCCTTGACGCGGGCGTCCGGATCTTCGAGCACACCCCCGTCCGTTCGATAGCGACTCCGACAGGTCCGGGCGCGGCGCCAGGGCTTACCCTGGCGACGCCCTATGGATCCGTGCGGGCGGGACGCGCGGTGCTCGCCGCCGGTGTCCTCGGCCGCTCGCTGCTGCGCAGGATCGGTTCGTTCGTGGTCCCCGTCTGGGACTACGTGCTGATGACCGAGCCGCTGTCACAAGCGAGACTAGCCAGCCTCGGCTGGAACGGGCCGCGCGGCGCCTCCGACATGAGCAACCAGTTCCACTACTTCAGGCTGACATCGGACAACAGGATGCTGTGGGGCGGCTACGACGCGGTCTATTACAACGGTGGTGCCGTCGGCGAGGAGCATGCGCAGAGCCCGGCCACCTTCGGCACGCTCGCGACGCAATTTTTCGCTGCGTTCCCTCAGCTCGAGGGCGTCTCGTTCACGCACGCCTGGGGCGGGATCATCGACACGTGCAGCCGGTTCTGCGCGTTCTTCGGCACCGCGCACGGTGGGCGCCTCGCGTATGCGGCGGGATACACGGGGCTAGGCGTCGGCGCGACCCGCTTCGCCGCCCAGGTGCTGCTCGACAAGCTCTCAAACGACGATACGGAACGGTCCCGGCTGAATCTGGTCCGCTCCAAGCCGCTGCCCTTCCCGCCGGAGCCGGCGCGGTCGGCGGTCATCCAGCTGACCAGGGCATCGATCGCCCGCGCCGACGCGCATGAGGGGCGCCGCGACGCCTGGCTGCGGCTGCTCGACCGGATCGGGCTCGGCTTCGACTCCTAGGATGTTTGAGGCCCTGGGACACGGGCATGAAAAGTTCTCAGGAACGATTTGACGAAGGTACCCGGGGCCCGTAAGGTTCATCTTGCCCCGAGGGGGAGGGAACGCCGCAAGGCGGGACCGGACCCGGGGAGCCAACGGTAGAAAGCTTCACGGAGCTCCGCGTGCGCGTGCCGCACCACTCCAAAAAGCAAGTAAACTGAAATGGCTCAGGGAAAGTCCTTAAAGGACAAATTGGCTCCGGTTTAACCGGAAACGCCGATTTGACCGGAAGGAAAACCCAGGGTAAATTAAAGAAGTCAGCCCGAAGGGGCCGACAAAAAAACGAAAGAGTAGCCCCGGACGCGAAATGCGAGTTTCGCAAAGGTGTGCGCCTGTTTCTTGAGAACTCAACAGCGTGCTAAAAGCCAGTGCATTTAAAGATGTACTACCCCCGTCCACGGGCCTGAGGGTTCCGTGACGGATTTGGCCAGAGCGATAGCTCATGGTTGGGTAGCTGGT
>Ga0066797_1000104_pt1 | contig 25331 bp, 24 predicted proteins | sample PersoiDNA2013193_FD_76335 | JGI IMG/M metagenome (GOLD analysis project Ga0066797, IMG submission 76335) | Permafrost soil microbial communities from the Arctic, to analyse light accelerated degradation of dissolved organic matter (DOM) -... | ecosystem: Environmental > Terrestrial > Soil >... | reverse complement strand
GAGCGTCCGGGGCAGCCGGGCCGTCAGGTCGGCGGCCGTATTGAGCCGGCCGGCCGCGTCGGCCGCGGTGATGAGCAGCTCCATCGCCAGCTCCGCATCGGGGAAGTCCCCCGACCTCGTGCCTGGCCGGGACCGGCGGGCCGCGGCTTCGGCGGCCTGGGCGGCGCGGCGGCGGGCGAACTCCGCGATCGTGACCGTCTGCAGGTAGGCGGCCCGGTTCTCCAGCCGGCGGGCCGCCGACAGCGCCCCCATCAGCTGCTCGTCGTCGAGCCGCCCGAGGTCCCCGGCGGCCTGCTCGGTGAGGGCGGCCAGGACCGGGCCGGGGCGCAGCACGTCGGCCGCCTGATCCTGACCGTACGCCGCGCACAGCGCGTTCCCCCCGAGGCCGTCCGGGCCGGTGACCGCGGCCAGCAAAGCCGGGTCCACGTCGGCGGCGTCACCGAGGCTGATGGAGACGGCGGGGCCCTCGATCTCCCACTCCTCGGGCACGAAGTCCGGGCCGAACCGGTCGGCGGGCGGTGATCCCGGCGGCGGTGCGCCCTCGGGATCCTGCTCGTTCTCCTGCCCGTCCATCGCCGGCCCTCCTTCCGGGTGATCACGTTCTGATACCTAGTGTATACGAACAGTATAGCGAACACCGAGCGTAGTTGTCAGAGGCAAGAACCTATTTCTGCAAGATCTTTTCGAGTGGCCTCATGCCCGGGTCCGCGCGGAGCTTTGGCGGTGGATCGAGGCTAAGGGCAGGCTCCGAGGTTCGGCCCAGGATCAAAGTTCTGGTTGTTGTGGCCGCCACAGGCGCGGCCGGTAGGCGGCCCGCAGGTCCTCGAGGAAAGCCCGGGTGGCCAGGCGCCCGACATCCACGCCGCCCGACGTCTGCTGCTGCGTGGTCAGCCTCAGGGTGAAGGTCTTGAAGGTATGCCGCGGATCCAGTGCTCGCTGCTGCCGTCGCAGCCAGCGAACCTCGCGGCCGACGCCGGGCGCCCCCCAGAGCCACAGCCGGAAGTACAGCGAGGGCGCGAGGTAGCCGACGACCGCGAGGAGCGTCTGCCAGAGGGTGGTAGGAGTGGAGGCCCTCGCGGCAAGGCCGCCTTCCTGATCCCGGGCGGTCTCCTGCCGCGATCGATACCTCCGCAGCTTGTCGATGAGATCATCCACGGGCTCGGACCCGGGCTTGGGCTCAAGAACCAAGTCGGCGAGAAAATTCACCAGTCGAAGCCGGGGAAAACGCACGCCAGTGTCGCCGGCATGGAGGGTCTTAGCGGCCTGCGTCAGCAGGGAAGCCACCGGCGGGGAACCACCCGGCTGATCGCCGGCCCGGGTGAGCGGGCCTATCCTCGCGGTCGGCGCGATGTCACGCGCGGCACCCTCGGTGAGGACAGACAGCCTGGTGTCGCTGTCGGCGGCTATCAACTGCACGATGGGATACGTTGGATCACGGAGCTGCAGCCAGGCGTGTCGCGAATCCGCCTTCGGTAGCGGCGTTTCCGCCGATCTTAATTTTTGGCTGAAAGCGTGCAACACCGGACCGTTCGGGATGATTGATTGCAAATCAGCCGGTGACCCGCAGCCTCCTGGCGGCCTCGGCCGCCGCGGACATCTTGCTGATGGCCAGCGAGCGCGGTACCCGGCGCAGCCCGCAGTCCGTGGAGATCTCCAGCTGCTCGGCATCCCGGTACTCAAGGCAGGCCCGGACCCGCTCGATGATGTCCTCGGGCGTCTCCGAGTAGTGCGTCTTGATGTCGATAAGACCGGCGGACAAGATGCGGTCGCGGTCCCACTTGCCGACCAGGTCGATCTCGGCCATCTCGCGGGCGCCGAACTCAAGGCTGAAGCCGTGCACGTTGGCGTCGAGCAGCGTGGGGAACAGCCAGCGGTAGGTCCGCTTGGCGTACGGCAGCCGGCGGAACGACCCGAAGCAGATATGCACGATGAACGTGCAGCCGGTGATCCCGTCCACGACCTTGTTGATGGTCTCGACCAGGTTCTCCGGCGTCCGGTCCTCGGTGGCGTGCGAGGGGGTCAGCGGCTCCTCGATCTGAATGCAGTCGCAGCCGGCCGCCACCAGCCTCTTGATGTCGGCGCGGATGGCCGGGACGAGGGCGTCCGCGCAGTCGCGGCGGTTGCGGTAGACGGGGCTGAAGTCCAGCTCCGTGGTGATGCCGTACGGCCCCGGCATGCCGATCTTGGGCCGGCGGTCCGTGCGGGCGCGCAGGAATTCATACTCGCTGGTGAAGTCCCAGATCGACTCGACCTGGTCGAGCGGCTCCCGCACCTCGTAGACGGGGAGCATGTCCCAGCCGATCGCGCCGAGCCTGCGCGGCGAGGGCCGCAGCGTGAGGCCGGCCATCTTGCCGGTGATCCCCTCGATCCAGCCGCCGCGCCGGTGCTCGCCGTCGGTGAGGATGTCGAGCCCGGCGTCTTCCTGGTCGCCGATGGCGAGCCGGCAGTAGTCGTCGAGGAGCTCGGCCCGGTCCGCGGGCCCGAACCGCCCCTCCTTATCGCCGTCGGCCACGACATCCCACCAGCCGGGCCGCGCCCAGCCGCCGGTGGTGGTGACCGGCAGCGTCGCCGGGTAGCGGTAGTCACTCATGACAGGCCTCTCAGCGAGCTGATCAGTTCGGCATGGATGTGCCCGTTGCTCGCGATCACGTCCGCGCGCTCCGTGGTGTCATGCGGCCGGCCGTCGAAGAGGGTGAGCGTCCCGCCTGCTTCCTCCAGGATGAGCTGGCCCGCGACGATGTCCCAGGCGTCCATGGCGTACTCGCAATACGCGTCAAGGCGCCCCGCCGCGATCGCGCACAGCGTGAGCGCCGGGGAACCGAGCGAGCGGACCCCGCCGGCCACCGACATCAGCCGGGTCACGAGGCGCGCGTACGCGTCGATTTCCGCGGGCACGACGGTTTGCGCCTGCGCGACGATGAGCGCCAGGCCGAGCCGGTCCGCCGCGGAGACCCGGAGCGGCGCGCCGTCCACGGTGGCGCCATGGCCCGGCTCAGCCGCGTACATCTCGTCGCGCACGGGGTCGTAAACCGCGCCTGCCACCGTCTTGCCGTGTTCGCGGAGCGCTACGGAGACGCAGTAGAACGGCAGCTCGTGCACGAAGTTGGTGGTGCCGTCGAGCGGATCGACGTACCAGACGCGGGCTTGGTCAAGGCCGGGGGCGGTGCCCTCCTCGCCGACGATCGTGTGGCCGGGGAACGCCGTGCGGATGGTCGCCGCGACCGCTCGCTGGGATGCGATGTCCGCGCTGGTGACGAGGTTCGCGCGGCCGTCCTTGTAGGCGACGCCCAGGTCGCCGCCGCCGGCGCGGCGGTACCTCGTCAGGACGTCGCCCCCCGCCCGCGCGGCCGCCGTCGCCACCCGCAGCTCAAGGCCGGCGTACCGGACGTCCGCGGTCATGTGCCCGGCACCTTGAAGACATTGCGCAGCGCGTACTGCACCGGGTCGAACGCCTTCGCTGGCGGCGTCTGGTCCGGCACCGCGGGAGCGGCCGACCAGGTCGTCTCAGGCCGGTGCTGGAGGAAGAACACGCAGTCAGGGAAGTCCAGGTCCCGGGCGATCGCCCACTCCACGTCCTGCGGTACCCCCTCCGCCTCCTCAAGCTCCGCCGCTTTCTCGCAGATGTAGCGCACCTCCTCGTCGCTCAGGCACGGGACCCGTGCCAGCTCGGCGGGCAGCGGCATGAGCACGACACGAGACGAGGCGGCGCCGGCGGTCTCGTCGAGCACAGACCAGACGTCCTTGGTCCCCTCGCGGCGCTCAAGGATCCTTCCGCTGCGCCGCTCGACGGCCCAGTAGTCGGGCGTCACCTGCCCGGACACCACGCTCTCGCCGAACCCCCAGTTGGCTTCGACGATCAGCCGCCCGCGGTCCCCGGTGATCGGGTCAAGCGTGAACACCACCCCGGCCGTCCGCGCGTCCACGAGCTGCATGACGCCGACCGCGAGATCGCGTGACTCAAGGGGCAGCCCGTGCCGCATGCGGTAAGAAAGCGCCCAGGCGGTGTAGCCGCTCGCCCAGCACTTCCTGATGTGGCGTAGCACGTCATCGGGATCGCGAATGCCCAGGTACGTGCCGAGCTGCCCGGCGAAGCTCGCGCCAAGGCCGTCCTCGGTAACAGCGCTTGACCGCACCGCGACCCGCAGCACGGCCGCCAGGCCGGTCCGCGCCCGCAGCCGCTCGTGCGCGGCACCGACCGCTTCCGCAAGCCAGGCCGGCAGTGGCTGGTCTTCCACGAGTTGCCTGGCCTGGTCCGCGAGCCAGGTCAGGTCGTGCGCCTTCTCGGCCGCGAGCAGCCTCGCGAGTTCTGCCCGCGCCGCCAGTGGCAGCCATTCGTCAAGCACGCCCGCCGTGACCACGTACCCGTCGGGCACCCGCCACCCGGCCGACGCGAGCTGGCCGAGCCGTGCCATCTTGGGACCGACACGCGGCGCGTGAAGCGCGCGGATGACGCCGAGATCGAGCACCGCCTCGTCCGTCACGCGAGGACCTGGACCGTCCCGGCGCGGCCGTCGACACGGACCCGGTCGCCTGTCTTGATCGCCTGCGTCGCCACGGCGGTGCCGACCACGCAGGGGATGCCGTACTCGCGGCTGACGATCGCCGCGTGCGTCAGCGAGCCGCCGGTGTCGCATACGCACGCCGCGATGATCCCGAAGGCGGGCGTCCACTCGGTCGTCGTGCCGCCGCAGACCAGGATCTCGCCGGGCAGCACCGTGTGCAGGTCGCCCACCGTGGTGATCACCCGGGCCACCCCTTCCGCGACGCCCTTGGCCGCGGGGAACCCACGGATCTCCGCGATCTCCCCGCCACCGGCCGAGGCAGGGCCGGCTTCGCCGCCGCCTGTTCCGCCGCGCAGCGTCTCGAGGAAATGCCCGGACAGCCCGAACACCTCGATCATGATCGGGTCGGGCACCGTGAGCGGGATCGTGCCGAGCATCGTGGGCAGCGAAGGACCGCGCTCCCGCCAGTGCTCGAAGTAGGCGCGCCTGTCGGGGACCAGCGCGGCGAGATTCGCCCAGGCGGTGCCGTCTGACTCCATCACCTCGAACAGCTCGGGCTTGAACAGGAAGAACAGGTCCTCGGGCCGCGAGATCCGCCCGGCGTCGGACAGCCGCGCGCCGAGTTCAAGCGTCGCGAGCCGCACGGGGATCGCCGCCCGCCGGTCGATCAGGTAGTTGTGCTCCTCGTTCCACCAGGCGAAATTGGCGGCCCGGTTCGACGCGAGCGCCTGGTCGAACCGGGCCAGGTCGTCCCCGTTGACCGCGCGCCTGGCGTCGTCGATCCGTGCGTCCCGCTCGGCGATCGCGGCCGCGCGGGCGGCGTCGAAGTCGAACCCGGCCGGCCTGGCGAGGAACGAGGCGATCCGCTCAAGCGCGGGCGACGGGTCCTCGATCCACGACGGCGTGTCGATCCTGCAGGTCTCCTCCGTTCGCCAGCCGAAGGTGGCGAGGAACTCCTCAAGCTCACGCCACCACGTCTTCCCGTGCGCAAGAGCTTCAATATTCGCCCGAACGGACCGTGGCGCCTGGCGCAGCAACGGCTCGCTCACCCCCAGTTCGCGAGCGTGCGCGGCCAGCTTCCACAGTTCCTCGTCGGTTCTGCCGTAGAAGGTCTGCTCGCCCGCCAGGAAGCCTGATACCTGGGACCCAGCCAGCCCGATCTCCTCGGCGAGCCCGTAGAACGCCAGGTAGTTGGCGGTCAGGACGTACATCACCTCGAAGTGGATGAACCAGGCCCTGCGGTGGAAGGCGTAGGCGTCCTTGACGGTGGTCCAGAGCTGACCGGGATCCATGCTCGTCAGGTCGAGCGCGTCGAAATGGTCGTAGGCGGCCTGCAGTTCGGCCGCGCGCATCCCCCAGTACCGGTCGAAGTCGGCCAGGATCGGGCTGACGTATTCGCCGAACCGGGCGGCACGGGACTGCATCTGCCAGTCGGTGTCAACGTCGATCGTGCCGATGTAGACGTGCGTGCCGGCCAGCCGGTTGACGGAGCCGCGCGTGGGCGGCACGCCGACGATCTCCGCGCCAAGCTGCGCGCCCCAGGTCTGCGCGTCGTCGAGCAGCGCGATCGACGCGGGCACCATCCCCTCGCTGAAATGCAGCGAGTCGCGCAGCCAGTAGCGCGCGTTGTCGGCCTTGCTGAACGGCCGTACCGGGCCGGCCACGAACGGCTGGCTGCCGAACGCCTGCCGATACCCCGGATACAGCTCGTCCCTGACGAATTCGTCAACGGGAAACACGCGCGGCGAATCGGCTGGCACGGAGCAACCTCACCTCGACCCTGAAGTGGGATGTAATACCCCAGAGTGTCGCCCAGCGGGAGGTGACCGGCAAGACCAAACCCAAAAGAAGGATCATCTCGAACGGGCCGTGGTTTCGCGCCGTCCCGTCCCGGTGCAGGCTCTCAGAGCCTGAACCCGAGTTCGCGGCCGGCGGCGCGGAGCTCGTCGCGGGCGTCCGGGTGCGCGACCTGATCGATGATCGCGGTGGCCTGCGCGGACGCGTCGTGGCCCCAGATCGCGGCGGCGCCCTGGTCGGAGACGATGAAACTGTGCTGGAACGAGGTCACGGGACCCGCCAGCTTGGGCACGACGGTGGACACGTCGGCCTTCGGGTGCCAGGAAGGCAGCGCGATGATCGCCTTGCCGTCGCGCGAGTGCAGCGCCCCGACCACGAAGTCGGTCTGCCCGCCGAACCCCGAGTAGATCATCCCGCGTACCCGCCCGGCGTTGGCCTGCGCGAACAGGTCCACCTGAAGCGCGCCGTTTATCGAGGTCATCCGGGGGTGGCGGGCGATCTTCGCCGGGTCGTTGGTGACCTCGGTGCGGAGCATCCGGACGCCAGGATTACGGTCGAGCCAGCCGTATAGCTCCTGGCTGCCGAACGCGAACGATGAGATGACCGGCATGGTGTCATCGAGGGCACCGGATTTCGCCAGGTCGAGCACGCCGTCGCTGAACATCTCCGACCATACGGTCAGCCCGCGCCGGCCGGTCAGCGTGGCGAGCACGGCGTCGGGCACCGCACCGATGCCGAGTTGCAGCGTCGCCCCATCGGGGACGAGTGCCGCGACCCGCTGGCCGATCGCCGCCGAAGCCGGCGCCGCCTGCCGCGGCAGCGGCGACGGCAGCTCAGCGTCGGCCTCCATCCCGTAGTCGATGTCGCCAACCGGCAGGACCGCGTCTCCGTAGGTGTACGGCATGTGCCTGTTGACCTGCGCGACCACGATCCCGCCGCGGGAGCGGGCCGCCTCGATGGCTGCGGGCAGGATGTTCACCTCGGTGCCGAGCGATACCGTGCCATCCGACGGCGGCGACACCTGGACGAGCACCACGTCGGGAGGCAGCGTGGTCGCCAGCATGACCGGCACGAGCGAGAGCCTGCACGGGTAGTAGCTAAGCCGCTGCGACTCGCGCATGCCAGGCCCGACGAAAGGGGATTCCAGTACCACCCCCGCACGGTCAGGGACGCCCGGCTGGGCGTTCATCATGAACAGCCGGTACTGCGGCACCGCCGCGTCAAGCACCGCGAGGACCTGCCAAGGGGTCGCGAAGTTCCCGCCCGCCACCACCCGGGGCGGGGTGGGCAGCGCCTCTAGCACCGCCGCGAGCCGCTCCTGCATCACCATGCGCATGGGATCAATTATCCAGGCGGGAAGACCGCCGCGATACATCCAGTTAAGCGGATCGCCTCCTGGCCAGGCCGCGTCGTCATGGACCGGGCTCGCTGGAGCGGGACGCTTGGCGCGTCGGGGTAGTCTCGGCGCTTCTGAGCGGCCAGGAAGTCGCTGACCTTGCCGTCAGCCGTGCGCGCCTGCCAGGGCAGCCAGCGCACCCGGTCGCGTGCCAGGGGGAGCGCGCCGTCCGCCGCCGAAGGCGCCTCCGCTGAGCCGGCCCACTCCGCGATCGGCCGGTACAGGACGGTGCGGATCGGCGCGGTGTCGCCGGCGATGGCGGCGGCGATCCGCACCCCGGCCCGCTGACTGAGGCGCTCGGCTTGGTCGCTACCCGCATTGACGCGCCGGGGCCGCGCGACAGGGCGGCGTCGTGCGGCCGCTGCGCCACCTCGCGCTCATTGAGCCGCTGCTTGACGGCCACCAGCAGCTCGGCGACGCGGCGGCCGGGTTGAGGAACCTGAACTCCGGGTCGGCGATCATCTCAAGCGACATGCACATGCGGTAGATGCCGCGGAAGAACCGGGGGTACTGCTCTCTGTTCAGGGCGTGCAGCCGCAGCGCGGTCAGGTAGCGGCGGTCCAGGTCCTCAAGCTGGGCGAGCAGCAGCGCACCCAGGTCGCGGCCGTCGGCGGCGCCGTAGCACCATAGCGGCGTCGCCGGGTCCCTGGCGAAGATCTGCCTAGCCACGTAGCCGGCCGCCATCGAGGCGGCGTCGTCGACGGTGGTGGCCACCACGGTCTTGGTCGCCACCGTCCCGCCGACCCGCCCGGCAGGATCGGCGGCGAGTGCACTTCGGCAGCGGCGAGCCGGAACCTGAGCTCGGCGGCCAGCCAGTCGTGCCGCTGCCCGTCGGTCAGGGCGCCACCAGGCGTGGTATCCCCGCCGAGGCTCGGCTGCCCCTCGCCAAGCCTGAAGTTGTAGCCGGTGAACGCGAGCAGCGCCGCGACCACCACGGCTACGGCCCACACCACCCACGACGTCATCCGTTCTCCCTCGCCGCCTCGTGCTCGGCGGGTCGCCATCGCGGTGTCGTCGAAAACGATAGAGCCCAAACGTCCGGGAATCCCGATATTTGCCGGGAATCAGGACATATATCCGCACCTGACAGCGACTAAATGGCGGGCCTGGCCTATCCTCGACGACGTGGACTGGAACCTGTTCGGCTGCGCCCTCAGAGGGCATGTGAGCTACGAGCCGGACGAACCGGAGCTTGGCGGCCGGCTGGCGGCGCAGACCGCGGGCGGGGCGGCATGGCGGTGCCTGCGCTGCGGGGCGTTCGTGACCGACGGGCAGCACAGTCGCGGCCCGGCCGCCGGGGCCCCGCTGATCCGCCGGGGCAAGGAGCTGCGCAGCGAACTGCTGCTCCGGGTGTTCGCGGTTGAGCGGTTCCTCCGTTTCCTGATCCTGGGCGCCGCCGCCTACGGCGTATGGCGGTTCAGGTACGACAAGACCGGCGTCCAGCGTGCGTTCAACGACGCCATGCCGGTCATCCGTGACATGTACCGGGGGCTCGGGTTCGACGTCACCCACTCCAGGCTGCTCGGGCTCATCCAGGATTCGTTCACGCTCAACCCGCGCGCGCTCCTGTACCTGGCCATCGGCTTGGCCGGGTACGCGACCATCGAGCTGCTCGAGGCCGTCGGGCTGTGGCTCGGCCAGCGCTGGGGCGAGTACTTCGCGCTGGTCGCGACATCGCTGTTCTTGCCTTATGAGATCTATGAGCTGACGGTGAAGATCACGTGGCTGCGACTCGCGGCGTTCGCCGTGAACCTGCTGCTCGTCGCCTACCTGCTGTGGACGAAGCGGCTGTTCGGCGCGCGCGGCGGCAAGCGGGCCTACGATGCCCAGCTGCGCGCCGAGTCCGTTCTCGAGATGGAACAGGCCGCGCTCGCCGCGGCATCGCCAAGCCAGCTTGGCGATGCCGCGCCCGCTAGCCCGGCGGTCGAGCAGCCCGGCGAGGCTCCCGGGGCCGCCTGACTACGCCGTCGGCAGCCCGAGCGTGAAGCCGGATAGCAGTCCCTTCACCGGCTTGGCCGGGGGAGTGGCGTACTCGTCGCGCTTGGACGTCCGCAGGCCGAGCGCCACGAGCGACTCCACCGTCTTGACCCCGGCCGCGATCATGACCACGTAGACCGCGGGGCCGACCCGCCGAACTCCATGTCCAACGCCCACGGCGAACTGCTGCGCCACGAGGGCTACGAGGTCGGCACGGTCACCGCGGGCGAGCTCACCGTCGACTTCGACACCCAAGTCGTCACCCTGGCGGTCGGCGACTCGATCACCTTCCCCTGCTCCCGCCCGCACCTGATCGCCAACAGGTCCGCGACCGCGACCGCGATCGCCACCTGGCTCATCGTCAATCCATAACGGCAAAAAGCCGAAAAGCGGGATCGTACCGAACGGTCCCGTGCTCCGCCCGATCACCTTCTGCCGACGCCGCCCCACAAGATGGTCGGGGCACCGGCCTCCTCGGCCGTGCGGGGACGCCATTCGCTGACCCGGACCAGGCCGGGCGCGAGCAGTTCGGTTCGGTCGAAGAACCGCTCTATCTCGTTCCGTGGCCTGGCGACGTGGCGGTCTCCGGGGAGGAGATCGTTGAGGCTTTTCTCGAAGGCGGCTATCTCGTCGGGGAACAGGTCGCTTCCGGCGTGGGAGATGACGAGGAAGTTGCCTGGGGGGACGCGGTCCAGGAGCCGGGTGACGATCTGGCGTGCTTGTTGCGGGTCGGGGATGTAGTGCAGGATCGCGATGAGCATGATGGCGACGGGGCGGGTGAGGTCGAGGGTGGCTGCTGCCTGGTCGAGGATGGTGTCGGTGTCGCGGAGGTCGGCGTCGAGGTAGTCGGTGGTTCCCTGGGGGCTGCTGGTGAGCAGTGCGCGGGCGTGGGTGAGGACCAGGGGGTCGTATACCATGGCCCCAGAGGCCCAGGTCAGTGTCAAGCTTGCATTGACGGTCAACTCGCGAACCGTCACTCCGTTTGCCTCTACCACCTGCTGCTTGAAGTCGTTTGGCGCGTCGGTCAACTGACGTTTCCTGCTGAGCCGGATTCCTTATTGTCTGGCCGCCATTCGATGTCCGTGATTCCCGCCCCGTTTTTGCACGTGGCGGGCACAACGCGGATAGGCCCACTCACAGACGACTCGTTCACCGTAAGTCATGCAGTGAGCGTGACAATATAGCTAATTCACACCCCGTCAACGTTGACTTGACGACTCTTCGCCGTCTCCCAGTCGGCGCTTAGTCCGCCGGGCTCGGTTGGCACGCTCGGTCCCCCAGGCGAACAGCAATGCGCAAAGGAAACAAGCGACCCCGGCCCAGAATGGAATATAGGGAAATTTGCTATTCATAACGCTACGAATGCCGATCGTAACAAACATCAGACTGGGGCCTATCCAGTTATGGCGGCGAAGGAAGGCAAGCAGTGTCGTTATCCCTGATCCTTGCTGTATCTCGATTAATAGTCGTTGTCGTCAGATCTTCCCGCGTCGTCTGTCTACAGGCACCTTGACGAGGAAGAACATCAAGGACGCAGCCCCGACGACAAGTACGAACACGCCGCCCTTGTGATGAATAGCCGCGTAGCAGATCCCAACGGCGAGCAGGAATGCGGAGCCAGTCAAACCCGCAACCATGGCTGCTCGTCGCCCGGTACGAGTTCCCAAGTACGGTTTGTCACCTGAATCTTGATTTTGGGGCTGATCATTTCGCCGATTCCAACGAATCCATGTTTGCAGGACGGTTATAGTGATGGCGCATGTCACAGAGAGGGAAATCGGATCTTCTCCAGTATGGGGATTTGCCTCCCACAATCCCACCGAAAGAGGGAACATCACTACAAAACTGAGGACGGCTATGATCAGCGCAAATTGCCAAATAGGCCGGGCCTGAAGCCATTCAGCGAATCGGTTTCGCACTTCTGTTCCTTCATGATCGGTGGCCGGGAAATTTTGGTTGCTACCTGGGCTAGTCGGCAGCGAAGCTTACCGAGTCGTCCAATGAATTTCATGTTCGGCTACCCTCAAATCCGATTATTACTCGTCGGGCTCACTGTCAGGCCAACCCGGCCACACACTTCGGGCAACAGATGAGGAAGGAGCGCTTGGCGCGCGGCTGGACCCTTCGCGAGTTCGCCACCAGGACGGGAATCAACTTCAGTCACCTGGGCAGCATCGAGAACGGCCACCGGCCGCCGACTGAGAGCATGGCCGACGTGCGTGGTTGCCGGGAGCCTGCCCGTATTGACCATGACGGGAATGTCACGCGCGGGCGATGCTGCGCCGACGCTAGCGGTGCTCCTTTCCTAGCTGGCGGCGATGGAGAGCAGCAGCGCTCAACATGCACGCGGCCCCAAGGACGCTCAAAATAACTCCAGTCCCAAGTTCAGTCCACCTGGTGAGTCGGCCGCCACTAAGGGAACTGATCAGTTGGCTCACGCCCAAGAGCAGGAAGAGGCACCCCAGCCAGTAACCCTGCCGCGCCGTGCGCGTCACCTGCCACCACGGGTGCCCTCGGGGCAGGTCGGTGAGGTTAGCCATGACGGCTAGCTGCCCATAGCAATCCACCGCAAACTGCGTCCCGCCTAGTCAGGGCCCCAGCAGAAAGAGACTCCCTGTCGCGCTGCTCGGTTCGTGACCGCGACCGTGAACGTCCTCGCGTGTGCACAACTCGACTTGCAATGGTCGTTGTCGACGTAGACGATGCGGCTGTCGGGTGCGGCGGCCTAGGCGATTTCGTGGGTGTTGTCGGCGGTGGGCAGTCCGGTGCCGATGTCGAGGTACTGGCGGATGCCTTCTGCTGCTGCGAGGTGGCGGACGGTCCGTGCGAGGAAGGCGCGGTTGGCGCGGGCGGACTGGCGGATGCCGGGGTAGATCGCGATGGTGTTCTCGGCGGCGATCCGGTCGGCGGCGAAGTTGTCCTTCCCGCCCAGCCAGTAGTTGTACACCCGCGCCATATTGGCGACGGAGACGTCGAAACGGCCGTCGTCGGCCGGATCTACCGAGTCCGTTCCGCCTGCGGAACTTTGCCCCTAGGCCACCTGGGGTTGCTCGACTGCTATACCTGAATTAAAATATCGTGCTCGGCTGCCCAACGGGGCGGCAATGGTCCGGTGCGGCTGACTGGGCCATCCCAGGACCGCTGGTGCGCACATCAGTTGCCGTACAGGTCTGCCCGCCGGTCGGCGAGGTAGGTTCCTGCCGATTCGCGTGGCAGGTCCGCGATGATCAGCTGCTCGCCCTGCGCGGCGGCCTGCGCGAGCACCTCGCCGCCCGGCCCGCAGATCACGCTGAGCCCGCCGTACTCGAACGCCTCGTCGGCCCCGCAGTAGTTCGCGTAGACGATGCCGCAGCCGTTCTCGCAGGCTCGCGCCCGCACGAGGAACTGCTGGACCTCCTCATAGCCGGTCATGTTCGCGGTCGGCACGAGCACGGTTCGCGCTCCGTCGACCGCCAGGTGCCGCACGGCCTCAGGGAACTCGACGTCGTAGCAGATCAGCATCCCGACGCGGGAGCCGTCGACGTCGAACGCGGCCGGCGGCTCGGCGCTCGCGGCGAACAAGGCCCGGTCCGCGTCGCCGAAGAGATGCACCTTGCGGTGCCGCCCGCGGACGACGCCATCGGGGCCGACCAGCGTCGCGGCGTTGTAGGCGCGCCCGCCGGCGGCGCGCTCGGGGTGCCCGTAGACGATCGCGAGGCGGTGCCGCCGTGCGATCACCGCGACAGCGGACTCGGTCGGGCCGCCGGCGTCCTCGGCGAGGCGCAGCACCTGGTCGGGGAGGAGGCCGTAACCGGAGATGAACATCTCCGGCGTCACCAGCACCTCGACCCGCTGCGCGGCGGCCAGCGCGCAGGCCTCATCGAGCCGGCGCAGGTTCCCGTCAACGTCGAGCGGCCCGGGCCGGCATTGCCAGGCGGCCACGCGTGTCGTCGTGTTCAACGGAGTCACTCTCCCAGATCGACGGGGCCAAGCTTGTCGAAGACGTCACCAGGACCCGGATTTTCCGGGTGGGAGGCCCCGCCGAAGTGCGCCGTGATGCCCCAGACCGCGTTGAGCGCCGTCTGGACGGCGCCTTCCGCCCACGCCGGGGTGAAGGATACGTCGTCGCCCGCCAGGAAGATGCCCCGCTCGGCGGGCGGCAGCGCGCCCTGCATGAAGTGCCGGTACATACGGTGGTTGTAGCGATAGTGCCCGGGCAGGGCGCCCTTGAACGCGCCGAGGAAGTTCGGGTCGTCCTCCCAGGAAATCGTCACCGGGTCGCCCACGATGTGCTGCCGGATGTCGACGTCCGGATAGATCGAGGCGAGGGCGTCGAGCGCGAGATTGACGCGCTGATCGACGTCATAGGGCAGCATCTTCAGTGCGTCAGACATCCAGGAGTAGGTCAGGCAGATGACCGCTGGCTGGTCAGGGCCGTTGTCGAACAGGTATGTCCCGCGGGTGAGCCGGTCGGTCAAGGTCATGCCCATCAACGGGCGGCCGGTGGCGGGGTCGATGTCCTTCCAGAACGGCCGGTCCACCATCACGAAGGTCTTGGACGCCTGCATGTAGCGGGTGCGGTCGAGCGCCATCCACAGCTCCTGCGAGAAGAGGCTCTCGTCGCACTTGATCCGGGTCGTGAGGAGCCAGCTATGGCAGGTGGCGAGCACCGCGTCGTGCGCCCGGCTGGTGCCCCAGCGGTCGCGCACGCTGAACGTGCCGCCGTCGCCGCGGCGGATGGCCACGACCCCCGGGCGCGGGACGCCTCCGTGCAGGCTCGCCAGCGTGGTGCCCGCGGGCCACGGGCTGCGCTCGCCGACGGGCAGCGTCCACAATCCCCTGGGCAGCTGCTCCACGCCGCCGAGTATCAGCTGCTGATCGGTGTCACAGTTCGTGACGACGACGCGCAGGATCTCGAGCATCGAGTTCGGGAAGTCGGAGTCCCAGCCGCCGGTGCCGAAGCCAGCCAGCCCGAACATCTCGCGATAGCGGAACGGCAGCTTGGAGAAGGCCCGGGAGGTGGCGATGAAGTCGTAGAAGGTCCGGCCGTCCCACAGCGGCACGAGCTCGTCCCACAACTGCTTCAGCGTGTCGGCGTCGCGCACCCTGATCGCATCCTGCAGGGCCGAGAATCCGATCTCCTCGAGTGCCTCGTCCCAGGCGCGTGCCACCTCGCCGAACTCCGGTGGCAGCTCACTGAGGGTGCGGCCACGGAAGGTCCGTCCCGCGATATCGATGACGGTGGTGCCGGCGGCTGCGGTGAGCGGATTAGGGAACGGCGCGCTCGTCAGCTCGAGGCGGCTCGCGTAGTGGAAGAAGGACGTGCCGGAGACAGGAAACCGCATGCCGCCTAGCTCGGCGACGACCCCGTCGGCGCCTTCGAAGCGGTGGGAGTGCAGGCGTCCGCCGATTCGCGCGGACTCGTAGACAACCGGCCGCAACCCGAGTTCCATGAGCTCATAGGCGGCCACCATCCCGGCAAGCCCCGCTCCCACGACGGCGACCGTGGCACCGCGTGCCGATTCCGGCAGCCGGCCGAGGCCCGCGCGATGGCGCAGCCAGTCGTCGTAGGCGAAGGGAAAGTCGGGGCCGAAGATGGTCACCGGACCCGGCGAAGATCCACTCATGCGTCGATGCTACGGGGCGAACGCGCAGCCGCAGCCTCGGCAGGTCGGCGACGGTGAAGTGCATCTGGAGCGGCGCGGCACCGGTCATCGGCCATCTCCTGTCTCCTCAAGCACCAGGCTGCCGATCCCTATCGCGCCCAGGCGGCGCAGGATCCGCGCTTGGAGGGGGCGGCAGCGGACCACGACCCGGTCGCGCGCGCTGGCCTGCCCGACGAGCCTCAGCAGGTCCCTGGCGCACCCGGTGGACAGGAAGGACAGCCGCGTGAGGTCCACGAGCACCGGCCGGACGCGTGGCGGCCCGCACGCCAGGCTCACCGCCGCGCGGAAGATGTCCCCGGTCGCCATGTCCGCGTCGCCGATCAGGTACAGCTCGCCGGGGGCATGGCAGGCCTGGAGGTCGCCTGGCCGCTCGAGCAGCGCGACCGGATGGCTGACCCGCATCTCCTCCACGATGCCCGCATCGAAGCGGCGGCGGTCATAGGTGCAGATCTCGGCGTACCGCCGGCCGCTGAAGAGCGAGTCGGCGTGCTTCTCGCGGCGCATCACGTCCTGGACATGCGCGCCCAGGTCCTGGACCCAGGCCATGTCGATGACGGTGCGCAGCCCGGCGAACCCCTGCTGGCAGGCTCGCTCTGTCTCCTCGCGCAGCCTGCCCAGCTGCCGGGGCGCGGTGAACGACCGGTCCGGCCAGATCAGCTCTCGCATGCCGCTGAACACCAGCTGCCCGCGGGCACGAGAGTCGCCGACGATGCCACCGTAACCAGCCAGGCGTTCGCACGCATCATCAGCGGGGCATGCGGGGTCCATCATCACGATGACCTTCTCGCCGCGTGCCAGCCCTTGCTGGGTGAATACCGCCGGCACCTGCCAGCGGACGTCATCGTCCGCGTAATGCGCGAAGGCATGATCGCCAAGCCGCAGCTGCTCGACCGCGAGCGTGTGCGCGTCTGCCCGCATGAGATAACCCCCCATTCACCTGGGCGCCCTTGAATACAGGGAAGCTTAGAGTCAGACCGGAATACGATAGGGGCATGACCGCTCCGCCGGCGGTCATCTCAATCAACCCTTAACCGGGGCGCCTCGCAAGTGCCGATTTTAGAAAAAGCAATATGTCCGATATGCTGGAATTAATCAAGGTGGCAAATCACCAACAATCGGTTAGTTTCGGCGATGATTGGCTCTCGGATGCGGCGTACCGGAGGCCACGGCGCGCGGGTTCCGCTTCCGCATGCGGAAGCGGCGCGGGCACTGCTAGCCTCATTTGCCAGGGGTGTCGTCCATTGCTGGTGATTCACGGGATCTGGGCCTACGGTGCGCTGCAGGTGTGGGCGGAAGACTCCGTGCTGCCTGCACAGGCCCCGCCACGGCCCGGACGACCGTCCCGGGCGCCGCGTCCGCACCCGTTCGCGGCCCCGCCCGGCGAGCTGGCGGATTCGCTGGCCGATGCCGGGGTCGGCGACCTGGCCCGCAAGGCGGTCGACGACGAGCTCACGCTGCAGCTGCCGTCGCGAGTCGACGGGCCGCTAGCCTCGCCGGAACTTGTCCGCCCGTCGGCCGACGTCCCCTCGGATGCTTCTGCGGGGCGCCGGATAGCGCTGGCCGCCTGGCGGGTGCCCGTCCTGGTCTTCGAGCCCGCCGCCGCGACCGCGCTGCTGTCCGCGCTGGCCGGCCTGGCACCCGGAGACCTAGCGGTCAGCGGCTCGATCGGCTACCTGACCGCCGTCGCGCGGTTCACCGACGATCTCGTCGCGCGAGGCCGGGTGCTGCCCGCGCTGACCGCGGAAGAAGGCGGGTACGCCGCCCGCTGGCGGCCGGTCCTTTCCGCCGCCGACGCGCAGCGCATCCGCGAGCTCGCCGCGGCGATGCCGCCCGCCTGCCGCGCAGCGGACGACGCCGAGCCCGGGCCCCTGATCGCGGGCATGCTCGACGTGCTATCGGATGCGCTGGTGCGCACCCGGTTGCCTGGTGCCCTGCTGCCCGCGAGACGCGGTCGCGCCCCCGCCCGCATCTCGGTGGCGGAACGGACCGTGGAATCTCTCACCGCCCCAGATCCTCTTATCGAGATGGCGACCCCACAGGACGAGCGCGAGGCCAGGGAACTAGCGACCGCGTTCGCGGACTGGCTGGCCAGCGCCGCGCTCCCGGCCGGCTCGGTGCGCACCTGCTTCCGGCTGATCGAACCATCCGATAGCGGGGAAGGCGCGGGCGCCGACGAGGTCTGGCGGGTTGAGTTCTCGCTGCAGTCGGCCGAGGACCCGAGCCTGATGGTGCCCGCGGCAGAGGTGTGGGCCGGGACCGGGTTTGGCTGGCTGGCCGGGACCACGCGGCAGAACGCCGTGCTGCCAAACACGGGGCATCCGGAGGAGGAACTGCTTGCCGGGCTCGGCGCGGCGGCCCGGCTGTTCCCGGCGCTTGACGGTGCGCTGCGCGAGGCCGCGCCCGCCCAGGTCGCGCTCGACACGGAGGGCGCGCTGGAGTTCCTGCGCGAGACCGGGCCGTTGCTGTCAGGGGCGGGGTTCGGCGTGCTGCTCCCGGATTGGGCGCGCAAGGCGCGGCTTGGCCTGAGGCTGACCGCCCGGTCATCGTCGTCCGGCTCATCCGCCTCGGCCAGGCAGAGCCAGTTCGGCCTGGAGGACCTCGTGTCCTTCCGGTATGACCTGGCCGTCGGCGACGAGGTGCTCTCGCCGGAAGAGCTGGCCGAGCTCGCCAGGCTCAAGGTCCCGCTCGTCCGCGTCCGCGGGCAGTGGGTGGAACTCGACGACCGGCACCTTAAAGCGGCGCTGAAGTTCCTTGAGGGCAGGCAGTCAGGGACGATGACCGCGGCCGAGGTGCTTGGGGCCGCGATCGGCGCGGACGGCGATCTGGGTGAGCTGCCGCTGTCCGCGGTGGACGCGGACGGATGGCTCGGCGACCTGCTGTCCGGACAGGCTGACCAGCGCCTAGAACCGCTGGAAACCCCGGCCGGCTTCGGTGGCACGCTGCGGCCGTACCAGCAGCGCGGGTTGTCGTGGCTGTCGTTCCTCGGCCGCCTCGGCGTCGGTGCCATCCTCGCCGACGACATGGGCCTGGGGAAGACCGTCCAGCTGCTGTCGCTGATATGGGCGGAGCGGGCGAAGTCACGGTCCGTTCCTGATGATCCTGCTCCTCCTACCCTGCTGATCTGTCCGATGTCGCTGGTGGGGAACTGGCAGCGGGAGGCCGCGCGGTTCACCCCCGATCTGACGGTGCATGTCCACCACGGTGCCGACCGGCTCGCGGGCGCGGACCTGACGGCGGCGCTTGCCGCCGCGGACCTGGTGATCACCACCTACCAGACCCTGGCCAGGGACCGCGCTGTGCTATCGGAGGTCCGCTGGGCGAGGCTGGTTTGCGACGAGGCTCAAGCGATAAAAAATCACCTGAGCCTGCAGGCGAAGGCGGTCAGGTCGCTGCCCGCGGCGTCCCGGATCGCGCTGACCGGCACGCCGGTGGAGAACCAGCTCTCCGACCTGTGGTCGCTCATGGAGTTCGCCAATCCGGGGATGCTCGGGTCCGCGAAGTCGTTCCGTGAAAGGTACGCGGTGCCGATCGAGCGGTACGGCTCGGAGGAGGCCGCGCAGCAGCTGCGCCTGGCCACCCAGCCGTTCGTGCTTCGCCGGCTGAAGACCGACAAGTCGATCATCTCCGACCTGCCCGACAAGCAGGAGATGAAGGTCTGGTGCAACCTGACACAGGAGCAGGCCAGCCTGTACGCCGCGACGGTCACCGACATGATGTCCCGGATCGAGGAGGCGTCGGAGGACATCCAGCGGCGCGGCCTGGTGCTGGCCACCATGGCCAAGCTCAAGCAGGTCTGCAACCACCCGGCGCACCTGCTCGGCGACGGTTCTCGGCTCGACGGGCGGTCCGGCAAGCTGGCCAGGCTCGAGGAGCTCTGCGAGGAGATCGCCGCCGAGGGGGACAAGGCGCTGTGCTTCACCCAGTACGCGGAGTTCGGCCGGATGCTTCAGCCGTACCTGTCGGCGCGGATCGGCTGCCGGGTGCTCTTCCTGCACGGCGGCACGACCAAGAAGCAGCGGGACGCGATGGTTGCCGAGTTCCAGGAGGCGGACGAGCCGCTGCTCTTCCTGCTTTCGCTCAAGGCGGGCGGCACCGGGCTGAACCTGACCGCGGCGAACCATGTCATCCACGTCGACCGGTGGTGGAACCCCGCGGTGGAGGACCAGGCGACCGACCGTGCGTTCCGCATCGGGCAGCGCCGTGACGTCCAGGTGCGGAAGTTCGTCTGCGTGGGCACCCTGGAGGAGCGGATCGACGCCATGATCGAGCAGAAGAAGGCGCTCGCCGAGCAGATCGTCGGCACGGGGGAGAGCTGGCTCTCCGAGCTGTCGACGGCCGCGCTGCGCGAGGTCCTCGCGCTGTCTCCCGACGCGGTCTCATCATGAGCCCCCGGTACGTTCCGTGGTCTGATTACTCATCGTCGGGGCCGATCTCCGTCGACGGCGGCATCAAGGCGAAGAGCAAGCGCGGGGCGATCGGCGAGCAATGGTGGTCGCGGCGGTTCATCGCGGTGCTCGAGTCCTTCGGCATGACCGGCCGGCTGCAGCGCGGGCGGAGCTACGCGCGGCGCGGGCAAGTGCTGGAGTTCTCGCTGGCCACTGGCAAGGTGACCGCGCGCGTGCAGGGCTCGCGCCCCTCGCCGTACAAGGTGACGATCACGGTGCGCCCGCTGACGACCGCACAGTGGCGGGAGGTCGAGTCGCGGCTGGCCGCCCAGGCGCTGTTCCGTGCGCGGCTGCTGGCGGGGGAGATGCCTGCCGAGATCGAGCAGGTCTTCGCGGACGCCGGCACGCCGCTGTTCCCCCGGTCTTCCCGCGACCTGGAGATGAACTGCAGCTGCCCGGACTGGGAAGTCCCGTGCAAGCATCTCGCCGCGGTGTGCTACGTGCTGGCCGAGGCCTTCGACGACGACCCGTTCGCGTTGCTCGCCTGGCGGGGCAAGGCCCGCGACGACATCCTCGCCGCGCTGCGCGGCAAGACCCCGGGCGGCGCCGGCGAGCGCGCGCCGTCCGGCGGCCTGGTCGGCCGTCCCGCGGGTGACAGTCCTGCCCTGGCGGTGCTGTCGGATGTGACGGGGCAGCCGCTTGCGGAGTCGCTCGCGAACTTCTGGACACCTGGCCTGAGCCAGGCCCGGCTGCGCGCCCTGCCGCCAAGTCCCGCCACCCCGCCCGACCTGCTGCTGCGCCTGTCGGACCCGCCGCCCGTCCTGGTCCGCGGCAAGAGCCTCCGCGACATCCTCACACCCGCCTATGACCGGCTCGCCGCCGATCAGGCGGAGGAAGCGGAGAAGGAGCCGGACACGCCATAGACGGTAAGGAGAAGCCCGCCAGGGAAGGAGCCGCCCGTCAGTGGGTCGCGCCGGAGCCAAGCACGGCGAGCGAGATCAGTACGGCGTCTTTCGTTTTCTCCGCGGTGCTCACGCTCGGCGTCACCGGGCTGCGCCCGGGCGCAGCCGCGGTCGACCACGCTCGGGACGGGACTGTCGCCTGGCATGCTGCTCGTGCTCGGCTGGACAAGGCTGCTGCTGCCGGCCAGGGTCACGACCGATCCAGGTCAATGACGGCCAGGTAGTTCGCCTGATCGGCGTACCGCGCACTGGTCAGCCGCCAGCCAGTGCCACGGGCAAGCTCCCCGAGCTCGGCCCCCGGGGTTTCACGATCATCGAGGTGCGCGACGCGATCGGGGAGAGCGACCCGCTGCCCAAGCACGAAGAGACGGTCGCTACCGACGATAACGCGTAGGAACGGTCGGCGGCGGGGACTGCCCGGGTGGTCATTTAATCCGTCTACCGGGAACGGCGCTTACCGCCCGCGGCGCTGCCCGTCACGATCGAAACCGCCTGCGCCGCCACGTCGGTGATGATGGCGGCGATTCTGGGGTCGGCCGCGTACCTGCGGATCAGGGCGGGGGAGTTGACGGTCCACAGCAGGCACGGCAGTCCGGCCGCGGCGGCCCGGCGCACGACGCCGAACGTGGCAAGCCCGTAGTGCGGTGCCAGGTAGTCGGCCCTGACCCGTCTGGCGATAGCGATCGGATAGAGCGCGCGCAGCCGGGCGGGCAGGTAGGTCCACAGTCCGCCGTCGCCCACCAGCAGTCCCGTCTTGACCTCGGGAAAGTCGTCCTTCGCCTGGGCGATCACGGTCGGCAGGAACGACGTGACGATTAGCTCGGCGGGGTCGAGGCCGGCCCGCAGGGCGGCCATGACCTCCGGGACGTACCCGTCCTCCTTGAGCTCCACGTCAAGCCGGATCCGGCCGGCGCAGGTCCGCAGGATCTCGGCGAGCAGGGGCGGCCGGACGCCGGCGGCGGCCTCGATGTCGTCGCGGGTGAGGCTGCCGACCCGGGTGCCGCCGACATGCGCGTCGTGGAAGGCGATCAGCTCGCCGTCGCGGGTTCTGCGGACGTCGAACTCGATCATGTCGGCACCGACGTCGATCGCGTTCGTGAAGGCCTCGATGGTGTTCTCGGCGGCCCCGGACGCGACACCCCGGTGCGCGGCCACCATGGCACGGGTCATGATCCGCACTGTGCCGTGCCCCGGTTATGCGCAGGCTACGGCGGGGCGAACGCGAAGTCACGCGCACGTTCTGAAGAGGGAAATTTTAGCAGGACCCCAGTTGATAGATAGGTAAGGCTTGCCTAATATAGTCGCTGAGGTGCCAGGGGGCGCCAGAGCCGTCAGTCAGGAGCTGCCACATGATCGCTACCCTCGTGATCTTCCTGCGGGAAGGGATCGAGGCGAGCATGATCGTCGCGATCCTGCTGGCCTACCTGAACCGGATGGGGCAGCGCCAGTACTTCCGTGACGTGTTCATCGGCGTGGGCGCCGCGCTCGCGCTTGCCGCGGGCGGCGGGGCCGCGGCTTACCTGACGATCCGTGAGTACGACGGCTCACGGGTCCAGACGATCTTCGAGACAGGCACGTACCTGCTCGCCGCGGTGGTCCTGACGTACATGACCTTCTGGATGCGCGGGCATGCGCGCGGCCTGTCCGGGGAACTGCGCGCTCGCGCGGACGCCGCGCTCACCCGCGGCGCGCGCACCGGGCTTGCCCTGCTCGCCTTCCAGGCCGTGGGCCGCGAGGGACTGGAGACGGTGGTCTTCACGCTCGCGATCATCTTCTCCACGTCCACCTCGGGTGCCCTGCTCGGCGCGGCGATCGGCCTGGCCGTCTCGCTGGTGATCGCGTTCGTCATCTACCGGCTTGGGCACAAGCTCAACCTGAGCAAGTTCTTCACGATCATCGGCGCGCTGCTGATGTTCTTCGCGGCCGGGCTGCTCTCGAACGCCGTGGAGAACATGCAGGAGCTCGGCTGGCTGCGTTTCCTCACGAGCCCGCTCTGGCACACCGGCGGTCTGCTCAGCCAGGGCAGCACGGTGGGGGACATCGCTCACTCCTTCGTCGGCTACGCCGACAGCCCGACGCCGCTGCAGGTGCTTGTCTATGTCGGCTACCTGGCCACGGTGCTGGCCTTCTTCCTGCGGGCAAGCCGCCCGCGCGCGGCCTCCGCGGGCACCACCGTGGCCAGCCCGGCCTCCTGACCGCGAGCCGGCCCGATTTACCGCCTCGCCTTCGTCGCGGGGCGCTTGGGCGGCAGCGACCGGGCGTGCTCGATGCCCATCTCAACCCAGGGGGAGAGATCGTCGTCGGTCGTGAGGTCGATGGCATCGACGCGCAGCCAGCCTGGCATCTCCCTGCCCCGCATCACGGCGATGGTGGCACTGGTCGCGGCGACCAGGCTGTCGGAACGCTCGGGGTCAGTGTGGACGAGCACGCCGCCCTGTCCGCTCGCGCTGATCGCCATGTGCCCGCGAATGAGGAAGGCGAGGCCGCCGAACATCTTCTTCTCCGTCAGCTCGGGGTCCTGGCCGATCAGGTCCCTGATGCGGTCGGCGAGGGCTTCGTCATAGGCCATGCGGGTAATCGTAGGCGAGCGGTCATCGTCACCGAAGGTATGTTCTTGCTGCCCGTTGCCTATGATCGTTACCCGTGGGTCCAGACCAGATTGCGGGCGCTGTGGCGCTACGCCACGCGCTCGCGCGGGCCGGCGGTCTTGCAGCGGTCGATCGGTTCATCGGAACGCAGCGGGGGCTGACGCGCGCCGCACGGGATCTGGTGCTCGACTGGGCGGACAACAATGTGCGCGGAATCTTTGAGCTGCGGGGCGGGGAAGCGCCCGGGGGCGGCGCGGTTGCCGCGCTGAACCTGGTGGACGATCTCGAGTACCGCGTCTACGGTCTTGACCGGGCGGCGGCCGGCGGCGCGTTCTTCGCCGGTACCCTGCTCCCGCTCACGCGGGACGACTCGGCCTGGCTCGCGTCAGGCGGCGAGACCGGCTACCCGAGGACCGACGCGCGGCAGGTCGCCCGGCTGGCGATCGACATGGCCACCAGGGAGCCCGAACTCGTCTTCCGCAACCCGGATAAGGTCTCGCAGGGCTGGGAGTACATGCGGCGGGACCGGGAAGAGTTCGTGGCGTTCTTCGGCACCGACGAGCTCGTGCTGCCGACCTTGGAGGCGCAGGGACGGCTCAACGCCTACTACAAGCGGCGGCGCGACTCGGCGCTCGCCGCGCGCGGCCGGCACCGGGCGGTGAGCGAGGCGGGCGAGACCACGTTCGTGATGCCGGAGGGCTTCTTCGAGTTCGATACCGTCGGGATCATCTATGACGAGCTCGACGGGTTCGTCGTGGTGCCCGAGTACGGGATGCTGCGCGCGATGTTCGCCGATCCCAAGCTCGCCGAAGACCGCGAGCACGCCAACGTGCTCCGCGCCTACCTGCGCGAGGACACGATCCCGCCGCTGCCGCTGCGCCGGATGGCGGCGGCCTACCCGGGCAGCGTCGACCCCGTTTTCCGCCGCGTCCTCGGCAACAGGAACTTCAATTGGATATCGAACGGACCGGGCCTGCTCAGGAAGCGCAAGCCCGGCTATTACGAGTCGGAGCAGACCCCGGGAGTGGCGGTGCTCAGCGACCGCGTAATGGCGCTGACGCGGGGTTAATCCTCCGGCGGCACGAAGTCCGGGTCGAGCTCGACGAAGGCCTCGAAGAGGCCCACGTACGCGAAGGCGGTCAGCGTCCACATGGCCGGCTCGCCGTTCAGGCCAGGACCGGGGATCGGCGTGTTGAGCAGCGTGTCGACAATCGCCGCGTCCGCGGTGGCGTCGGCGGACTCGGCTCCGAGCGCCGCCTGGACCTGGAGGTTGCGCAGCGCCATCGACTGCACGAGCAGGCCGCCCGCCAACTGCATGTGCGACGCCGACCAGGCCGGGTCGCGGAGCCGGAGCCCGAGCACCTTGGCCAGGATGTCGAACACCGTCACCAGTGAGTCGCGGGAGCGTCGTTGCGAATCCTCGAGCGCGGCCGCGATCTGCTTGCGGGCCTCGCCGGTGCGGGTCGAGCCAAGCGTGGCGACGAGCGCCATGTGCAGCCGCCACGGCGCGGACTCGCTCAGCGTGCGGTAGTTGCCCGTCGTGGTGACCCGCAGCACCTCGCGGATGAGCGAGCGCCTGCCCTCGGGCGAGGCGAGCAGCTGCGTGTTCTCGATGATGATCTGCCGCGCGATCGTGAACGTCTCCGGGTCGAGGACGGTGCGATCGCTGAACCAGCTTCCCGCGCCAGCGAGGTAGCAGAGCAGGTCATCGATGTAGTCCTCGCGGTAGGGCCAGATCCGGTAGACCGAGCTGCGCGGCACCCTGGCCCGCTGGATGACCTCTTCAAGGCGGAGGCGCTCGATGGTGAGCGCGGCGCCCACCTCGAGCGCCAGTTCACGGCCGGCGTCGAGCATCCGCTGCCTGACCTCTTCCGCCGGTACCCGCTCCGGCCGGACTGCCATGGTCGTTCCCCGCTCCTCGCCGCGACTGTGACATGAGTAAGACCGCCAGCTGAGCCAGTCTTTTCAGAACTGCCCACATTTGTTTAAAGTACCGTGCAAAAATTACCGCACATGAGACATTAGACTTGGTGTCTCAAACAAGCCTGCGGACGGGGAACCCGGGGCGGCCCTTAGGAG
>Ga0066797_1000103_pt1 | contig 25495 bp, 31 predicted proteins | sample PersoiDNA2013193_FD_76335 | JGI IMG/M metagenome (GOLD analysis project Ga0066797, IMG submission 76335) | Permafrost soil microbial communities from the Arctic, to analyse light accelerated degradation of dissolved organic matter (DOM) -... | ecosystem: Environmental > Terrestrial > Soil >... | reverse complement strand
CGGTGGACCCGCGGCCCGCCGCGGGTCCACCGAGATCCCGAGCGAGCGCGCGAAATTGTTCGAGGTCCCCAGCGGCAGCAGGCCAAGGACGTGACCGGTGCCAGCGAGCACGTTCGAGACCGCGCCCGCGGTCCCGTCTCCCCCGGCCGCCACCACCAGCACACAGGCCCCGCCGCGAGCCGCGAGCAGCCCCGGAAGCCGGCTGGCCTGCCTGACGTCAAGCTCGGCGGTCACCGCCACGCCGAGCCTGCGCATCTCCCGCCGCGCGGCCGCAAGATCGCGCCCGCCCGCGGCCCGCGGGCTCAAGACGAGCACCGCCTCGGTCAGCAGCGCAGGCAGGCCCTGGCGGCGCGGCTGGCGCGCGGTGGTGACAGCGACGCCGATCACCGCGCCGATCGCGCTCCCCAGCACCACGTCGCCGCGGTGATGCACGCCCACCCGCACCCGGGAGAAGGCAACGGCGCCGGCGAGCGGCAGCAGCACCGGGGCGAGCACAGGGAACTGCCACGAGACCGCCGTGGCATACGCGAAAGCCGATGCCGAATGCCCCGACGGGAACGCGAACGAGCCCGGGCGCCGGACCAGCGGTTCCCGCCCGCCGGGCCGCTCCCGGCGGAACGCCGGCTTCAGCAGCACGTTCGACACCGCCGACGCGACCACGACCGCGGTCAGCCCCCGCACGGCACCGCTCCTGGCCCGCCGCCCGCCCGCCGCCAGCACCGCGCTGGCCGCGACCCACAGCACCGAATGATCCGCCGCCCGGCTCAGCGCCACGAAAAAACCGTCAGGCCCGCGGGGCCGGAACACAGACTGGCCCCGCGGGCCCCGGCCTGACGACTGACTGACCATGGTCTCCACGCCCTCAGGATCGGCGCCAGCCCCGGCCAGCGCTAGAGACGTTCGTCCCGCAGGTCCCCGCGGCCCGGGCCCAGCTGACCGTGGGGACCCGCGGCGTGGACGTTAGGGGGCACTTGGCCGGTGACCCGGTCCAGCCCGATTCGCTGATCAAGTTCCCGATCGGGAACAGATTCCTGTCCTAGGGCGCCCGGACGCCGACGCCGGAGGCTTGGCCGCCATTGGCCGTCGCGGTGCTTCGACTCGCGAAAAACGTTGATCGAGCAGACGCGCGAGGACTTCGAACAAGCGCGTACTCTGAGGATTTGCTGAGGAAGCCCCTCTTATGCATCAGAGGTTCTTTCCATACCCTTGCCTACCGTGGACCTGGACGCGCGCACATCGACTAGCCGAGCCGACGCCGCTGTGGAAGGCAACGCCCGTTTTACCGCCGTGAACGCCGCGGTGCTTTTGGCGGTGAGCGGCCAGTGAGCCGGTCACGTTCGCAGCGCAGGCCCTCGCGGCCGCCCGCGTCCCCTCCGCCCCAGCCGGCGCCTGGTTCGCTGAGCCCTGACCTGCTGGGCCGGGCACTGCTTCCGTTGCGGGCCTTCCTCGGCTTCACGTTCTGCTTCGCCGGGCTTCAGAAGCTGGCCAATCCCGGCTTCTTCCAGGCCGGTAATCCCGGGTCGATCCAGGCGCAGCTGGCTGGCGCGGCCCGGCGCAGCCCCATCCACACGCTGATCTCGCCGCTGACCCATCTCGCGGTCCCGCTCGGCCTCCTCATCGCGGTCGCCGAGCTCGCCATCGGCCTCGGCACTCTGCTCGGGTTGTGGCAGCGACTGGCCGCGGCGGGTGGCGTCGCGCTGTCCCTGATGTTGTTCCTGACGGTCAGCTTCCACGCTTCGCCGTACTACACCGGCGCGGACATCGTGTTCGCGTTCGCATGGACGCCGCTGCTGCTAGCGGGCAGCGGTCCGCTCCTGTCCGCCGACGCGGCGATCGCGGCCCGGGCGCGTGCGGGGCGGGGCTCTCGACGGGTGAGCGCGGAGGAGGCTACCCGCCGGGAGGTCGTGCTGAAGGGGACCGTGACGGCCGTGACGGCGGTCGCGGGCCTGATCCTGGGTGGTGCGGCGGCCGGCTTGGGCCGGCTGGCCGGCGGCACAAAGCACAACTCCGGCACCGCGCAGTTGTCCCCGGCGCAGTCGGCGTCCGCGCCCGGTACGGCACCCAGCTCCAGCGGTCCCAGCGGGGCCGGCGGCAGCCATCCGGCTGGCACGGCGATCGGACCCGCCAAGGACGTCCCGGCCGGCGGCGCCGCGTCGTTCACCGATCCCCGCACCGGCGACCCCTCGATCGTGATCCAGGCCACGGCCGGCAAGTTCGTGGCCTTCGACGCGGTGTGCCCGCATGCCGGCTGCTCGGTCGAATACGACCAGTCCGCCGCTCTCATCATCTGCCCGTGCCACGGCTCGCAGTTCAACGCCGCCACCGGCGCAGTCGAAGCCGGCCCGGCCGCCACCGGCCTGAACCCCATCACGATCGCCAAGGGCAGCAACGGCCAGCTCTACGTCACATGAACCCCGCCGCCGGTAGGTGCCGAAGACTCTGCCACCGCGTGCGAGCTGCGCATATCCATGGATGAGGCCGGCACGGCGCTGATGATCTCGGCTTCAAATAACGGGCTGAATTCTTCGGTTCCATGCCGCCATCCCACTCGTAGCCGGGACGGCAGGATGAGGTCGCCAAATCGCTTTTCCGCGAGGATGTCTCCTCCGAAGGGCATGTAGCCGAAGGCCTTCTGTCCGATGTCGCCCCACCTCTGAAGGTTGACCGACTGGACAGCTCCGTCGTTGTCGATGGTCACGTGCAACGCGGGGCGTTCGGGCGCCAGGACAAGGTCGACAGTTATCTCGTTGTCACTCTCTGCGTGCCAGATGCGAGTTGGACTCGGCAGGAGCGCATCGTGAAGGTCGAACCACGGGACTTGTGGCACTACCTAGGCCACGTGCGGCGGCGAAACTAGGACCAACTGGACAATCACGACATGAATGGAATGTGAGCGTAATGGCTGTGCACGGACTACATATAGGCGACCGGCTCCATCGGTCTCACGGCGCGGCGGTGCCCGCGGTCAAGGATGCGGCGGCTACCGCGGTCACCGCACGGGAGGTGGCTGTCGCGGCGCTGCGGATCGGTACCGGGTTCGTGTTCTTGTGGGCCTTCCTTGACAAGATGTTCGGCCTGGGCTACTCGACCGCTGCAGGCAAAGCGTGGATCCATGGCGGATCCCCGACCAAGGGGTTCCTGGCGGGCGTGAACGCCGGCCCGTTCACCTCGATGTTCCACCACATCGCCGGCCAGGGCTGGGCGGACTGGCTGTTCATGCTCGGCCTGCTCGGCATCGGCGTGGCGCTGGTCCTCGGTTTCGGGGTGCGGATCGCCGCAGTCGCCGGCCTGGTGCTTGTGGCGATGATGTGGGCAGCCGTCTGGCCCCTCGCCCAGCATGCATCCGACGGATCGCTGACCGGCTCGACTAACCCCTTCGTCGATGAGCACGTGATGGACGCGCTCGCGCTGATCGTGATAGGCGTCGCGGGCGCCGGCAGCCGCCTGGGCCTGGGCGCACTGTGGGCCAGGCTGCCGTTCGTGCAGCGTCACCCCGTGCTTCTCTAGCGGCGGACGCTCCTGCTTCGCACGATCCCCGGCATCAGGGAAAAAGAAAAATGGGAACAGCACGCGCGTATCTGCCTGCTCCGCTGTGGGTAGGCATCCCGTGAGCGAGGGCGGTCTGCATGTCGTTTTCGGCACCGGACAGGTGGGCCTCCTCGCCGGCCACCGGCCACGCCGATCGCCGAAGCCGCTGCGGCTCAGCCCGCAGGCCTCATGACCGTCAGCGGCCCAGGCGGCCAGGTCTGGCCCTGGATCGCACAGCTGGGGCAGGGGCAGGGCGGGTTCTACAGCTACGACTTCCTCGAGAACCTGGCCGGCTGTGACATCCACAGCGCGGATCGCATCATCCCCGAATGGCAGGACATCAAGATCGGGGACGAGGTCAAGCTCGCCCCGGCAGTAGGGCTGAACGTTGCCGCTGTTGAGCCGGGGCGATCGCTGGTCCTCCGCGGCGGGGTCACGCTGGCGAGCACTCCACCTCCCTACGACTTCACCTGGACGCGGCTGCTCCTGCGGGAGAGATACGGCTACACCAAGGCATGGGCGCGGTTCCTGGTCGAGCCCGTCGAAGCGGTCAGCTTCGTGATGAGCCAGAAGATGCTCCGCGGGATCAGGGACCGGGCCGAACAGGTGGCCTCACCATGGGAGCCTTCCCGTCGCCGAGGCCAATCGAGAAGCGTGTGATCAGTACTCAGCGCAAGCCCTGAGGCCGATGACGAGCATCCGGTCCAGGAAACCCCAGCTCGCAGGTGTGTTATGGCACGATGATCACCTTGACGCCGATCGCGTCGTAAGTACCGCGCGCCCGCGCATCCCGGGTCGCCAGCGGTGTCCCGTGTTCCTTTGCGGCCAGTGCCACCAGCGCGTCATAGACCGCGCCCCCGGCGATGCCAATACGGCTAAGCGTCACGTGCACCTCCCGGGCGTGTCCGGCGCTCAGTGCCAGGGGGGTCGTGAATCGCGCGTCGAGCAGGCGTGCCGCATCGTCTGCCGCCAGCCGGGCATCGCCAGGCAGCCTGGTGAGCACGGAATAGGTCTCGGCCAGTGCATGTCCGCTCAGCGCAAGCTCCTGCCCGTCCCACCACCGGACCACCTCCGCGTGATGCTGATGAGAACGGACCAGCAACGGAACGGCGACGCTGGTGTCAACCGCGACGGTCACTTACGGCCCGCGTCGATAAGGCCGAAGAGAACGTCATCATCGACAGGCGTCTCCCCGGCCGAGACGAGCACGCCGTCCTCCTCGACCAGGCGCGCCGTCCGGCCGGCAGGCACGACCTGGACGCCGGCGCCATACGGCGAGATATCCACCTTCGTGCCGGGGAGCAGGCCCAGCGCGTCTCGGATGAACTTCGGCAGCACGATCCGGCCGGCCTGGTCAACGACAGCTTCCATGGGAAAATCATACCATTCAAATCCCACAAGCTTAGAAGCTCGCATCTCGACAAGCACCTCGCCGGGGCCCTGCTCGTCGAACTCGACAGTGTCGATCTTGTGGTCCTGGCCGGGTCCGTAGAACGCCCGACGCCAATAATGTGATGCGGGTCACGGGAACCCTAGGGCAGGCCGAGCCAAAGGCGCTGCACCGGGCGCTGGCCGACCTGCCTTCCGGACGACACGAGCTGCACCGGGAGATCCTCATGAATCACATGCTCACCGAGAGCGGCCAAGACGGGCAGGCACCGGCCACGCACCGCCGTCCCCGGCGGCGGATGCTGGCCATCGGCGGCACGGCCGACGGGCAGGCCCCCGGCAGCGGCTTTGACCTGGTGTCGGGCGTCGTCGTCACCCATGGCGCCGTCGGGAAGACGCCGGAATCCACGACCACCTACAAGGTCTCCCGGGTGACGGTCGCCGACATCGCCGCGGGCAAGTTCTGAGTCAGTCCCGCTGACACCGCCGCCGGAGTCTGGCGGCGGCAGCGGAAGAGCCACCGTCCGTTCGGGAGAAAGATCTTGATTCATCTCTCGAACGGGCGGCGGCAGGGCAAGACGTTCCTACTTGACGCTCTGCTTCGGCACCACGGAACCGACCGAGCAGTTGCGCGCGGCCGCGTCCCGTGGCGAGGTCCAGATCATCGGCGTGGCCGATCCATACGGGCGCGGTTAGCGACACTCCACCCTCACCCGACCAATGGCCGGAGTAACGACCAGGCGTTTTAGGATGCTGAAGGCCCGGCTGTCGCGCCGGGCCGGCGTTGTCCGGATGGCGGCCGTCGCGTCGCCCGTTTCCGCGACCTTTCGGCGGATGGCTGCGCCCAAGCAGGCGCAGCCATCCGAGCACCCGGACCATGGTCGTGGCGCGGGCCTGGCCTACCAGAGCAGCTTGCGCAGCCCGGTGATGAAGGCCTGGCCGGCCGGCGTGCCGACGCCGGTCATGTTGTCATAGCCGGGAAGCGTGACCTGACCGGCATAGCCGGGCAGGTTGTAGCTCTGGGCGTCGAAATCCGATATCTCGAAGGCGAAGCAGTAGTACTGGTCGCACAGGGCCTGCCGGTCGTTCACCGGCGTCTTTGCGGTCATCGGCAGCGCGTCGTGGAAGGCCGCCGTCTTGCTGATCTTGTAGATGGCCGGGTTGATGAAGCCGAAAGACTTCGGCTGGCCCTGCTGCGCCGCCGCGACGATCCCGGCGACCAGCGGTGAAGCGAGCGAGGTGCCGCCTTCGGCCTGCGTCATGTATCCGACGACGGCGCCGCTGCTGTTCAGTTCCTGTAGCTCCATCAGGATGCCCGTGAACGGGTCGGCGTCAGCGCTGATGTCAGGGTCCGAGCGCACCAGCCCGCCGTGCCCCCTGTCGCCCGCGGCCGGCGGGGTGGCCAGTGCCTTCGGGACGATGCCTTTCTGGTAGGACGGCTGCGACCACAGCAGGCTCCAGCCGCCGCCGGTCGACTCGATGCCGAACTCCTGCCAGACGCTAGAGCCGAACTGCTGGCCGACGACGTTCGTCGACCAGCCGGTCTCGAACAGCCGGTTGCCGGTCTTGCCGATGCCGAGCGAGGTCCCGCCGACCGCGATCGCGTACGGGTCGACGGCCGGTTCGGCCACGCCGGCATAGTCGCCGGACGAGAAGTACATGCCGACGCCCTCCGCGGCGGCCTTCACCAGGTATGCGTGCTCGATGTTGGTGAGCAGGGCCGGCTGGTCCTCGTCGCCGCTCCCCCAGGAGTTCGAGGCGATCGTGGCCAGCGGATGCTTGCCGTTGCCGTTCAGCACGGCCAGGTCGGCGTCGAACAGCCCCTGCAGCCCGCTGTCACCGGTGTCGCAGCCGTCGCCGCCGACGACCAGTTCGTTCGCGCCGGGCGCCATGGCATAGGTCGCCTCGACGTCGAGCGACTCCTCCACATAGAAGCCATCGCCACAGGCGGCGAAGGTCCCGCCGAGCGAGAGCTCCTGGTACCTGGCGGCCGAAGGGGCCGCCAGGGCGTTGCTCGCGGCGTACTTCGCGAGGGTGGTGAGCATGCCCGGGGTCAGGCCGAGCTCGACGAGGGCGACGGTCTGGCCCTTGCCGGTGTTCGCGGAGTTCATGCCGTAGGCCGACCGCAGCTGATCCGCCGAGTAACCGCAGGGCACCGTCGGGTAGGTGTCGGTGCCGTTCTGCTTGTAGGTGACGGTCCCGGTGCGCTGGCCCCAGTAGGCCGAGCACAGGTATTTCGGCGGGATGTCGTTTGGCGTTGTTACCCGGGCGGACCGGGTGATGTGCGGCTGGACCGGCGCGGCGTTGTCCAGGCCCGTCACGCCGAGCAGGCTGGCCGCCAGCGACGACGGCACCGTCAGGGCGCTGTCGTTGGCGTACAGCCGATGGGACCCGGCCGTCGCCGACGCGGAGGACCGGTAGTAGCGCAGCTGGGTCCTGAACGCCGCGTCGATCGCGGCGACGGACGCGGTGGCCCGCACGTAGTCGCGCTGCGCGTCCACCGAGATCCCGCTGAACCCCTGCGAGTTCAGCCACGCCTGCGCCGAAGCGGCCTCGGCCGCCGTGGCGCCGAACCGCGCCGTGTACTGCGCCGGGCTCAGGTACCGCCCGGACAGCGCGCTCCCTGGCGTGGCGACCTCGGCCGCGTACGCCGCCGCCGCGGCCGTCCGCGGCGCGAGCCAGAGCTGGATCGTGAGCCGCCTGCCGCCGGCGACGGCGCCGGTGGCCGCCGTGTGGCTGGTAAACGCCGGCACGCTTTCCGCCAGCGCGCGCTCGACCGGGGCTGTCGCGGCCCGCGCCGCTCCCGCTCCCGCCAGGCCCGCCGTCACCGCGCTAAGCGCGACGACGGCTGCGATCGTCCTTCGCATAACCACATTCCTTCCGTTATCCGCTGAAGACAACATCTCTCACTGAGAAGACGCACAAAAAGGAAAAATCGTTGGGTCAAAGTTCCAAGATTCATAGATTTCCAACGACTTATGACACAGGCCTCCGGATGTGGGGTTCCGGAACTCGGCCACTTGTGCTGGCCTGGCCCTTTTTTAGGCGGCTCGCTCGTACTCGTTGCGGAGGCCGCCAAGGACGGGGCGACGCTTGATCCGCTCCTGCGAGAGGTCAACGGGAGGGTGGCCTGGCCGGGGGCGCAAGGGGGGCGCAAGGGCGTCCGGCACGAGGACCGCGACTACCTGCCGCTGACTTCGACGGCCCGGAGGCGATGTTCGACGCCCTCATGTACGTCAAGGCAGGCCGCGCCTGCGTGCTGGTGCCCATCGCACTCGCCGACACGCGTCGCGGTGGGCCTGTTTACCCGACAGGCCCACCGCGATCATTGACCCTTTCCGATTACCCGATCGCCCCGCTGATAGCGGTGATGCCGCCGGGAGCCGTGGTCTGGTAACTCAGAGCGGACCAGGTGCCGTTCGCGTAGCGGATCTCATGATAGATCGCGGACCCGATCGCCACCACGACCTGAAGGTTCCCGGCACTATCCGCGGAAGCGCCGATACTAGTGATCGTACCGGGCGCGGCGGTCTGGAAATTCAGACCGTACCAGTCTCCGTCCCAATAGCGCTGCTCATGGTAGACGCCGCTGCCGATCGCGGTGACCACGTTGAGCGACGGCCCGCCCGGGTGCAGCACGCAGCCATTGGCCGCGTTGCTCCACAATGGCTGCACGGCAAAGGTTCCGCCATAGGTGGTGACGTTCGCGAGGCTGGTCCAGGCGCACTTGTCACCGATCTCGTTGCCGCCCGCGTCAAGCCACGCATTCACCAGCGGGTCGGTTATGCTTTCAGCGAGTTCGTGGCCTTCGACGATGCCGACGCCGTCAAGCACGCCGCCGCTGCCGCCGTTGACCGAGTTTTCCCCGCAGCTCCCGCCCGCATCGGTCAGGTAGGGCAGGTCGGTGTAGGTGATGCTCGGGTCAGCCGCGACCGCACCGTGGTAGGCGCAGTACGAGGTTCCGAAGCCGGACGTCGAGTGCCCGGTCGGTGTGGCCACGACGATCTGCACGTTCACCGAGTTACCGACGCCGAAGTGGCTGGCCGCGGCCGCCGCTTCCGCCTGTATCTGCGCGTCGGTGGGGGTGGCCGGGATGGCTGACGGGTCGGACCAGGTCCCGGCGAGAAGATCGCCGGTCCACCCGGCACCGCTGTACTGGTTGACCACCGACAGCCAGGGGGTACCGCCGATGGCGGACAGGAACGAGTTGAGGTAGGACTGCTCGCCGCTGGGGTCAGAGGTCCAGCCCCAGTAGTCGACATACACTCGCGGCGCCGTTTGCACAGGTCCGCCGCGGTTGACCAGTGGCCCGGTGATCACCGCGGGGGCGGCACCATGAGGTCGCGGCACGATCGAGCGGGGCGTAGCCGGGTGAGGTGATGAAGCCGCATTCGCCGCGGGCGTGAGAATCGCCCCCAGCATCGCGGCGACCAGGATGTTGAAAACAGACAGCAGAGCGAACAGACGGCGCCGACCCGACCGACCCCTCGGTCTAGATGGATGGCTCATCACCAGGCATACCCTTTCTATTCCGGAATTCGCTAGGGCTAATCCGCTAGCGTTCTTCCTATAGCCCGGATCGCGTCTATCAACGAATCGGGCAGCCGGGAAATTCTGATAGGCACCGGCCCGCCAGCAGGCGCACACGCGCTTGAACGCCACCGCCACCTGACCGGACACCGCCGTGTCCTGTACTGCCGCCGCGCGCCGCGCGCGTTCGGAGACCGCGAACGTGGCGATGACCACAAAAATCGACAAATAGTGCGTAAAAGGCCGATAAGGTACATGGTTGCTCCTCACCACAAATCGCCGCAATCTGGTCAGATCTGAACATTTCCATTGATGATCCAACGCAAACCCAGGAGAACCGATCTGGAAATTTTGGAGTATGGTGAATGCTGTTCGCTGCGGACGGGTCGGTAAGTAGATGCGTGTCCTGCCCCTGTGGCCTTGCCGATGAGGGCGAGGCTGACCTGATCACGATGGTGGCGGTACTGCACCATCTCGACCTCGGCGGCACCCTGGCGCGGATCCCGCGGCTCCTGGCACCCGGAGGCCGGCTGCTCGTCGTCGGCCTCGCCAAGGTGGACTCGCTGGCAGATGCGATGGTCGACCTGGTGTCGGCAGCGGCGAGTCCGGTCGTGGGCCTGGTCAAGCACCCCCGGCCAGCTCGGCCGGCTGACGGGGTCACGGCTGGCCAGCCCGTCATGCCGGTCCGTGATCCCTCCGCGACCGTGGCCGAGATCGCCGCGGCCGCCGGCGCGCGGCTGCCGGGCGCGGCCGCCGCCGGCTGTTCTTCCGCTATACCCTTCGGTGGGACAAGCCGCGGTGACCACGCCCGACGCCACGCCGGGGCACCCGGCTAGTACGCAAACTGAGCGCCCGTGAACTGACAACTTGCAGCTCGGAAGCCCCGGGCCGGCGGTGAGCTTGGCGGTCAGGTAGCGGACGCAGGCGCCAGCACCGCGAGTGCCTTGACCGCAACCGCATCGTCGAGGAAGCCCTCTCCGGCCGGGCCGACCCGCTGCACCTCGCAGCCGTCTTCGGCTTCGGCCCCCGCACCGGGCTGCGCTACGCAGGTGCCGCGCGAGACTTCATAGAGTGGCCCATTGCCCCCTCTTAAGTTGAGGATTACACTTACCGGCATGGAAGATTCGCTATATGAACAGAGCCTTCCCCTCCTAACAGCCGAGGAGCTGGCTGACCTGGAGCAGATCGGCCACACGATCCGTCGCTCGGCAGGCAATGCTTTCATGCTGGAAGGCGAGTACGGCGACTTCGCCCTGCTGATCAGGAAGGGCCATGTCAAGGTCGTGGTTGGCAGGCCGCCGCGAATTGTTGCCGTCCGCGGCCCCGGAGACATGGTCGGCGAGATGGCCGCGATACGCAGGATGCCGCGCTCCGCGAGCGTCTTCGCCTTCGATGACGTGGAAGCGCTCTACCTGCCCGCGACCAGGTGGCTTCAGTTTCTCTATGATCACCCGCGCGCCATGCATGCGCAGTGGGCGGCCCAGGCCGAGCGAACTGATCAGGCGACCAGGAAGATCGTCGAGTCCGAGCTGGCCGTCGGCCAGCAGCTTGCCAAGGCGCTCAGCGAGCTGGCAGACAGCGGAATCGGCGAGCACACCAGCGAAGGAGCGGTAGAGCTGCGGCTGAGCCAGCAAGATCTGGCAGCGATGATCGGAGCGAAGAAGCTCGACTCGGTTAAGAAGGTCATCCGGCTGCTCAAGGCCGCGGGCACCATTGCCACCGGCCGGCAGCAGATTACGGTCCTCGACCTGGCCGTCCTCCGCGGCATCGCAAACGGCGAGCTCGCTGTGTTCTGACAAGCCAGAGGAAGCCTAAGTGTCGTACCTGCTTAACGACGCGACAGGTCGCATCGCCGCGGTTCTCATCGCCATTGCCCTCGCTACTGTCGTCAAGGCGCTGGCGTCGGTGCTGCGGACATGGATCGAGCAAGCATTCCGCACACGCCGGCTCGCCAGATCCCTTGAGGACACCAAGCCGCATCAGCGACCCGAAATCATCATGGCCTGCGGTCAGCTTGAGGAAAGATCAGCAGGCAGATCGGACACCGCGAAGACGGGCAGCGCATTCCCGGCTGAGGGCCATCGTCGGCCGACAGCGCTCATCTCCCCTGACAAGCGCGGCAGCGACCGCCACGAGGACTGACCGTGCCCAAGACAGTAATCCATGCCGCTCTCTCGGAGAACAGGCTCATCCGCCGCCTGATCAAGCTCGGTGACGAACTCGGCCTGGACCGCCGGGAGTTCGTGATCTTCGGAAGCGGCCCCCTGCTGGCACACGGACTGCGCCAGAGCATCAGCGACCTGGACATCGTGGCATGCGGGAAGGCGTGGGATGCCGTGTCCCGGCACGGTTTCCCCGCGACCGGATCCATCAGCGGCGCACCCATGGCACTATTTTGGGGCCGCCGCATCCAGTTCTCCCCGCAATGGATATCCAAGGACTGGAACACCGATCACCTGATCGGCCAGGCCGAGATCATCCAGGGACTGCCCTTCGCCCAGCTCACCGACGTCCTTACATACAAGCAGATGCTGGACAGGCCTAAAGACCGCCCTGACATCGAGGCCCTGCTTAGGCGACCCGGGAATACTCGCGGATCAGGCCGTACTCGTATAAGCACGGGAGTTGAACGACAGTAGCTCGCCGCACTACAATGAACTACATGAGTCATCCGCTGAGCGTCCGCCTGAATGACGCGACCATCGCACGCCTGGGCAAGCACGCCCAGCGCGCCCACCTCGCACCGCGCACCCTCGCGCAGCGGTACGTCGAGGAAGGCCTGCGCATGGACGAGCACCCCCTCATCCGCTTCACCGACGGGCCGGCCGGCCGGCGGGCGCGGCTCACCGGAACCGGCAAGGACGTGTGGGAAGTGATCGCCACCGTCCGGGATAACGACGGCGACGCCGCCGAGACAGCCCGCTACCTCGAGGTGCCGCTCGGGCTGGTCCAAGCCGCTATCACCTACTACGGGGCCTACACCGGCGAGATCGATCAGTGGATCGAGTCCAACGACCAAGAGGCTGCAGAGGCACATGCCGCCTGGACGGCCGGGCAGGCCGCCGTCAAGCGGTGAAGCTCCTCCTAGACGAGATGCTCTCCCCAGCCATCGCCCGCGAACTGACCGCACGCGGGCATGACGTCCAGTCGGTGGCGGGGCACCCGGACCGGGAGGCGCTCTCCGATCCCGAAGTGCTGGCGCTCGCCAGGGCCGAGCGGCGGGCCGTCGTCACGAACAACGTCCGCGACTTCCGCCCACTGCACGCCGAGGCCGTCATGCCCGGCGGAGCCGGCCACTACGGAATGATCTTCATGCCCGGCAACTACCGGCGAACCAGAGACGACATCGGGCGGATCATCGCGGCCCTCGAAGCCAAGATCAGGCAATATCCCGGTGACGACGGTCTCGCCAACGCCGAGGACTGGCTGTAGCTCTTCCTCTGACCGTGAGAATCCCCCACCACAAGCAGGCATGGTTTGACGATCCGTGGCGCGGTGGGCGGGGACGCCGCCGTACTTGCCGCGCCCGATGGCGAACGACCCCGAGGTGGCGAACGGCAGTGTCGGTCGCGGTGCCGGCGGGCTGGCCGTTAACGTAGAGATCCAGCTGTCCGGTCGCCGCGTGGTAGGTCCCCACCAGGTGCGTCCACGTGTTCAGCGCGGGCGGGCTTGGGGAGAGCGCACGGGTAGCGGCCGACGGGGTGTCGCTGGCGAGGATGGCAAGCGCCCACCTGTTGTCCGCCATGGAGTACTGCAGGTAGAACCCGCTGACCGAGTTGCCGTCCTGGGTCGCCACGTCTGCCCAGGTGCCCAGTTTGGTCAGGTATGCCCATCCGGAGACGCTCTAGTCTCCCGCGGTGTTCACCACGGGCCCGTTCGTGATGATGGCGCCCGAACTGCCGTTGAACGAGGCGACCGTGCCGCGGGCTGTCCCGGTGACCCAGCCGACTCCGCTGTTCAGCGTTCCGGTGTGGCCGTTGCCTGTGGCGTCAGCGGCGGCGCTGCCGCTGCCGTCGGCCAGCGTCCACTGGGCGGTCGCGCGGTTGACCATCCCGGTCAGCTGCCGGGTTCCGGTCAGCGGCGAGGCGCCGCTGGACGTGGACTGGCCGGGGTAGTACCAGAGGCTCCCCGAGGTGTCTTCGGCGTACAGGCCGGGATATCCGCTACCGGTCACGCGGAGGCGGTACGGGCCAGGGCCGCCGGGCTTGTGACTACGCCGCCGCGCTTTTCGGCCAGATACCCGCCAGTGCCAGCAGCGTCGCTGGTACGGAGTGAAGATCACCCGGCCGGACGCTGATCTTCGCCTGGTTCAGGCCCGCCGGTCGCGGTGGATTTCGCGACGCTCGCGCCACGGCGGCCTGAGCCAGGAAAACGCCGCCTCGGCGACCCGCCCGGCGGCCTGGGAGGCCGCCTTCGGCATCTTGCGGCAGCAGGCGCCCGAGCCCGCTGCCTGCTTCATTCACCGCGACTTCCAGCACTTCAACCTGCTCTGGCGGCGCGGCCGGCTCACCGGCGTCGCGGACTGGGCCACGTCCTGCACCGGCCCGGCCGACTTCGATGCCGGGCACTGCCGGCTCAACCTGGCCGTCCTGTTCGGGGCGGACTGGGCCGAGCGGCTCCGCCTGGCTTATGAAGCCGAGGCCGGCCGTGCCATCGATCCCTGGTGGGACCTGTACGCGATCACCGCATACAGCGACGAGTGGCGCCGGTTCATCCCAGTCCAGGTCGCCGGCCGCGCTCCCGTCGACACCGCGGGCATGACATCCCGCGTCGAAGACCTACTGGAAGCAACGCTGAGCCGGCTCTGAGCCGGAGGTTCTTTTTGGGTGCAAATCAGACATGTGTCACATGATGGCCGTCATCCCAGGTCGTGGCCAGCGAAGAAGCGGGAAGGGGAAACGCGAAGGCGTCAGGCCGCAGTCGGACTCTCATCATGACAACCCCTCAAGCACCAATGCTGCTTAGCCTAAGCTGGCGTCCGACCGACACCCGGCAGCCATATAGCCACATCCCGGACAAATCACCGCTCACGGCAAAGATCTTGGCAGAAAAGCGTGCGCAGAGAACGCTTATCTGCCACCAAGAAAAAAGTTACCAAGATCTTCTGCTGAGCTGGGAGAACAGATGACATCCGGTGTCACATGAGTGCGCCGGGGCACCGTAGGCGTCCCTCGGCTAAGCGGTATTGCCTCAAGCACGGAGCAATGAGACACCGATGAAGTTGCTCGTGTCACAATACCGACGTTTTACAAGAAAATAATTGAATGCGTATCTGGTCAGCGGCCGTCCGCCGGTTTCCAGCCCAGCCCCGGCGCCACCTCGGTCGCGATGAGCTCCAGTGCGCGGATGGCCGCGTCGTGGTCGGGTACGGCGGGGTTGAACTGGGTGATCAGGTCGGTGGCGACCGGCAGCACCTTCTCGTTCAGCAGCGCCGCGATGATCTCGTCGGGGTGGCCGTAGAAGGAGTGGAACCGGCGCAGTGCCTCCTCCTGGCCGCGTACCCGGCGCCCGGTCCGCTGAAGACGCCCTGCCAGATCCGCTCGGTAAAGTCGCCGGCCGGCGGCTGGATGGTGAATCCGGTGGTACCCACCGCTTGATTCGCCAGCGCGTGGCGCAGCGTGTCAAGACCCTCGCTGGTCAGCTCGCGCTTGCGGCCGACGTCACGGCCGAAAGCCGCGTACTCCACCTCGCTGCCGCCGCTGCCGACGCCGATCTCCACCCGTCCGCCGCTGAGCGTGTCGACGACGGAGACGTCTTCGGCCAGCCGGACCGGGTTCTCGAGCGGCAGGACCGTGATCGCCGTCGATAGCCGGATCGCGGTGCCATTTCTGCGCCGCGTACTGCTTGACATCGGTGTAGAACTCCTGGGCCGAGGGCTTGGTCCAGTGGCTGGTGAACAGCGCGTCGGACCACTTGGAGCCGAACTGCTTGCTCGACTCGGACGCGCCGGCCTGCAGCAGCAGCGGCCGCGTCGTACTTGGCCGACCTGGCCAGCTCGCCGTCTAGGCCGAGGATCGCCAGGGAGTGCTCGTGCTGGCTGGTGATGATGTTCCACGCGCCCCGGCCCTTGCTGATGTGGTCCAGGCTGGCGATCTCGCGGGCGAGCGTGGCCGGGTCGCCGTACAGCGCCGGAGCCGTGTGGACGAGGCCGATGCGGCTGGTGTGGGTCGCGAGCGCGGCGAGCAGCACGCCAGGGGACAGCGCGCGGAACGGGCTGTGGGTGCCGAAAACCTATGCCACCAGGCGATATTCATGAATGACGCCTCCGGCGCTGTCACGCCGCTGGACCCGGAAATGGTCCAGGTCGGTGACGCCGTCGGGCAGCGGGCGCAGCGGAGCAGCTTGTTTCAGGGTGCGGTGCGGCCGGTGGGTGTTGTAGAAGTCCTCGTACTCGCGCAGCACGATCATCAAGTGCCGCTGGTTCCAGACCAGCGTCCGGTCCAGCAGTTCCCGCCGACAGCTACCAATCCAGTGCTCCATGACCGAATTCATCCGCGGCGCCTGGACCGCGGAGCGGATGACCCTGGCCCCGGCGGCCCGGAACACCGCGTCGAACGCGGCCGTGAAGCTGGCGTCCCGGTCATGCAGCACGAACTTCACCCGCGTCCCGGTGTCCTCCAGGTCCATCAGCAGGTTCCTGGCCTGCTGCACTACCCAGGCCTGGACCGGATGCTCGGTGGCACCCAGGACCCGCACGCGGCGGGTGCCGTGCTCGATCACGGCAAGGATGTAGACCTTGGTGCCGTTGAGTAGGTCGGCGGTGAAGAAGTCCAGCGCCAGGATCCCCTGTGCCTGGGATCGCAGGAACTCCGGCCAGCCAGGCCCATCGCGGCGCGGCGCCGGCTCGATCCCCGCGCGCTTGAGGATCTGCCACACAGTGGACGGTGCCACGGTGACGCCGAGCCCGGCCAGCTCGCCGTGGATCCGCCGGTAGCCCCATGATTCGTTCTCCCGTGCCAGCCTCAGCACCACCGACCCCACGTTGCGGCTCACCGGCGGCCGGCCGGACCTTCCCTGGCGCGACCGGCGCGCCCACCGGCGGCGGACGATGTCGCGGTGCCAGCGCAGGATCGTGCCCGGGGTCACGATCAGCCGCATCACGGCGAAGCGACCGATGGACAGCGTCCCGGCGAGCAGCGCCAGCCACGCCCGGTCCGGCCACGTCAGGCGCGAACGAGCGCCAGGATGCTCGCGCTCGGCCACAGCGAGCTGATGGCGCAGCATCAAGATCTCGGCGTCTTTCCACCACGACTCACGGCGCGACAAGCCCAGCAGCGACACGGCCCGGGTAGCAATCAGGAAGACTAGCTTCAAGCCCACAAGCCGATGATCATCGCACGCCCGGCGAGGCCAGGGCCTGCCAGTCACGTACCGGACAAGAGACAGAGCCGACGACGCCCAGAGGACATCTGCGCAGCTGGCACAGGTTTTCGGCACCCACAGGGCGGCGAGGAATGCCCTGTCGCTGAGGAGGAGCCGTGACCAGGTCTTGCCAAGCTGTCGCTGCAGGACCGTGATCTGGTGACGCAGCGCCAGGATCTCGATGTCTTGTCCCGGTCGCTCACTGGAAGCCCGCCGTCAGGTGTGGTAAGCGTCAGCGCGGTGCCGGATCGCGGTGACGTTGACGGTGCGGCTGGTGTCGTCGATCCGGTAAAGGATGCGGTAAGTGCCGCGCCGTGCTGACCAGGCGGGCGCCATCGGGGGGTCGAGGGGCTTGCCGACCCGGTGCGGACTGTCCAGCAGCGGCCCGGTGATGAACTCGTACGCGGCGGCGGCCACTTTCTCGGGCAGCACCTCGGCCAGGGCCTTCGCGGCAGGGCCAGCGATGCGCAGCCGGTAGCGGGTAGTCACATGGGCCCGCGGCCGGCGTCGCGCATCGCGTGCGCGAGCTGGTCGGCGTCGAGGTAGTCGCCGGAGGCGATGGCCGCATCTCCCTCGCGGTGCGCGGCGAGCAGCGCGGCGTCGGAGAGCACCGCGATGGTTTCCTGCATGGCGTCGTAGTCATCAGCAGACAGCAGCACCGCGGTGCGGTGGCCGTTGCGGGTGATCTCGAACCGCTCGTGGGTGGAGGCGGCCTGATCGATCAGCTTGGACAGCTGTGACCGGGCATCCGCGACAGGCAGCATCGTCATGTACATAACTATAGCGCATATCATTGATATGTACAATTAACGCTCACCTGATCCGCGACCGAACCACCGGGGCGTCCAGGCCAGCCGTCCTCGAACGGATCTCCTCACCCATCGCGGGCGGCCTCCTCGCGCGGTCGCCTACGAGGGATTACCGTACGTACATCACGCTTCTGGCACCACTCCGCTGACTGGCGTAGGCCTATCATGCACACGTTTGCTCCATGCCTGCCCGGCAGCCCCGGTACGCCCCGGCAGTACCTGCCACTGCCCGACATCCGCACTCACAGACAGCCGTACAAGGCGGTACAGAACGGTATGAGCTGGCACTATCCGGCACGAGACTCTTAATCCGCGGGCTCGGGGCTCAAGTCCCTGGCGGCCACCCGTTCTGACCTGGTGTTTTACCGCTCCAGGTCATTTTTTTGATGTCCGTTTTGTCCCGATTTTTAGGCCGTGCTGGCTCCGTGCTCGCTCGGCGGTCGGATGTTGACGGTCGGCCGGGCTTGTCAAAAGCGGGCCGATTGGTCTAGACCAGCTATCAGTACCCCTTCGAGGCATGGTTACGCAGCGCGATATTCGCAGGCAGGCACCTCACAGCCGGGTTGCCATCTGCCAGCGGCGCCCGAGATCGCGCTAGCGGACCCCGTGATCGCGGGGCTGGCCGAGCCTCCTGCCCACTCCAGCCAGGGCCGCGGATGAGTACGGCGAGCCAGCCGAGCACGCACAGAACCGCCACGTAAGAGAATCGCAGTAACACGGGTACTGACAGTGCCCGACAGTGAGGCCCACGCGCAGCCATATGCCCAACCTGACCATCTCCGCTCCGCATAACACACCCAGGTCAGAGGCCATGACAGGGCACGGCCCCGGCATGTTGGTGTTATGTGCAGTTACGCTTCTAGTGTCGGTTTAGAGGTATCCGTAGAGTGCGAGGATGCGCTGGTCATCGCGGCCGTAGTAGCGGCGGGCAGCGGCGATGTTGGCGTTTCCTTTCCTACGGAATGCGCCGGTGACGAGGTTGCGGATGCCGGCGTGCGCGTTCGGCTGGTTTCCGGTGCGTGTTTTCTGTGCGTCTTCCCGGAATGTGACGTCGCGGACGTAATGCTCCCTGTTTTCGATTGCCCAGTGATTCCGTGCGTAGATGGCGAGGTGGCGGGGCCCGGCGAGGGCGGCGGGGAGGCTGGTGATGCCGTAGGCGATTTCCTTGCTTTCCCAGGGGCCGCGGGTGGGGCCTGCGTCGCGGCGGATGCGCAGGACCTGGGCGGCGTGCGGCCAGTCGATGCCGTCGGCGGGGGCGGTGCGGATGGTGCGCTTCTCGCGGCGGCCGTGGCCTTTCACCTGGTCAGTCCAGGTGGTGCCGGCGAACTGCCCGTCGGTGCCGGCGAGCCTGGCCGTGATGGCGCCCAGGAGGGACGGCTGGTTCGCCTTGATGATCAGCAGGTAGTGCGCGCCGAGGTCCTCGCGGATCTTCCGGGCGGTTTCCCGCTGCCCGTGCAGCGCGTCGGCCGTGATGACCATGCCGTCCAGGCTCAGTCTTTCCAGCATGGGGAGGAGTTCCGGGATCTCGTTCGTCTTCGCGTCTACCTCGCGCTGGGCCATGGTGCGGCTCTCGGTGACGTGGAAGGCGGACAGGAGGTGGACCTGGCTGCCGTCGGGGCGGACGGCGCCGCGGGCGGTCTTGCCGTCCGCGGCGGCGTGCGGCAGCAGGCCCGGCACCGCGGGCTCGCGCGCGGCCGCGGCGGCCCGGCGCTGCTCGCGCTCGTGCCGGGCCACTTCGGGCAGTTCGCCCGGCGCGGCGGGCGGCATGACCTCCAGGAAAGCGTAAAGCGCCTGGTTGAGCGCGTCAGCGTTGATCTTCGCGAAGACCCGCCGGAAGGTCCGCGTGCTCGGCGGCCGGACCCGGCCGGTCAGCGGGTCAGGCCGGCCGCCGAGGATCAGCAGCACCGCCCGCGAGCAGCCCGCCGCCCATTCCGCGATCGCGGTCGGCGAATCATGCCCGGCCGCGGTGAACGCGCACACCGCCAGGACCAGCACGAACTCCAGCGGATGCCACCGCCCGGCCCGCTTGCGCGGGTCCGGGACCAGCAGCAGCAACTCCCGCAGGCACAGGCGGGAAGGCCCGACGGCGAGGGCAGCGGACAAGTCGTCACGAGGGACGTCAATCAGGGAAGATAGAACAGCGGGCACGGTACTTTCCGGAGGGCAGGACGGGTGGTACCTCCGATCCTCCGGAACCGTGCCCGCCTGTCAAACCGGTCACCCCGCATCAGAACCGGCAACCACGCACTCCCGCGACTTAACCCGTCACCCGGCCCACTCAGGCACAGAAATCAAACTTGCCGGGGCCGTGCATGACAGGGTTATCGGCACTCACAGGGTAGCGTTAGCCAGCGAAGAACGGCTAGTCAGCGGCTATCAGCGAGTTTTGGCACAGGACAACGAGTTCTATACCATCCGATGTCCGCCGCCAACGTAAATTGTTTGTCCTGTTAGCCACCGGGCTTGGTTAGAGGCGAGGAACACCACAACGTCAGCGACATCGTCGGGATAGCCAGCACGGCCGAGCGGCGTGTCGCGGCGAATGGTGGGTTGCATGTCTTCAGTGATCCAGCCGCTCTGGATGGGGCCGAGCGCTACGATATTGACGGTGATACCAGCTGGCCCGAACTCATGGGCCGCAGACCTGCTCAAGCTCTCCAGCCCGTTCTTCGACGCTGCGTAAGAAACCTCAGAAGGGAACACCGCAGCACCATCGGTGCTCACATTGATGATCCGTCCCCAGTTTCCGCCGCCCTGCGCATGCCGACGGTGAAAGTCAGCCATTAGCAGCGCGGGCGCACGGACGTTGACGGCGTGGTGAGCGTCGAGTGCCTCTGGGGTGACGGGGATAGTGGTGCGGCTGAAGATCCCGCGCTCCGCAGACAGCAATGTGTCCGGTCGGCTGTGCGCCGCGTTGTTGACTAGGATATCGAGGTTCCCGACGGCCTCCTCCGCTCGGTCTAGCAGGCCGACGACCACGCTGGGATCGGCTAGATCTGTCTCGAGTAGCACTGCGGTGCCACCCGCTCGCTGGATCTCCTCCAGTACCGCACGGCCGTCGAGTGCGGGATCGATTATGGCGGCAGCAGACTCCGCACGTCGCTCCTGCGCGGCGCTGGGCACAGCATTGGCCAGCGCGTTAAGCGCAATGCCGACGGGGGCGACGGCTAGCGCGACCGCTACGCCCTGCCCACTGAGGCCTCGGGCGATCGCCGCACCGATGCCGGTAGGCCGGTTGCACCCTGTTACTAGTGCTGCGCGCTTGCTTATCCCTGGATCGATCATAAGTCGATCATCCCAGCCCACGTGCTGTCGCGCTCAACGACCGACGACATGTCCCCGGTCCACCTCAATAAGCAGGTTAGTCCGCACCGACTCCAGCATGCGGCGGTCGTGTGTCACCAATATGAACGTGCCCGGGTAGGCATCAAGTGCCGACTCGAGCTGCTCGATCGCAGGCAGGTCGAGGTGATTTGTGGGTTCGTCAAGGCCCAGGAAGTTAACTCCCTGGGCCTGCAGCAGAGCCAACGCGGCCCGGGTACGCTCTCCCGGCGACAGTGTCACCGCTGATCAGAGTACATGGGCGGTTCCGAACCCGAACTTCGCGAGCAGTGTTCGCGCATCGAGCGGGAGCAGACCTAACCTCCGGTATTCAGCATGAATCGTGGATTGGCCGTTAGCTGATTTCCGCATGGTCCTGAGCTGGTGTTTTGCTGGTTTGCGCCCTGCGGCGGGTGCCGGGTCGGTGCACCCGGCGGGTGCGGGCGGGGCCGGCGGCCCTTCCGGGCGGGACTGCCCGGTTTCAACAGCGAAGAGCGCCCTGGTTCTGGGAGATTACGGGTTACCACACCTTGCAATCACCAGATCGGAGCGCTCTTCGCCATGCATCCTAACGGGTGGGACCGCGGGCTGCAGGTCACCGCGGACGGGAACGGCATGGTCGGGCACGGCGGCGCGATCCTGCTCCGCCGGCTCGCCGACCAGAGCGGCCTGACCGCCGGACTCGACGCCGCGCTGGCGAGGACGGGAACGTCACCGCAGGTCAGCCGGGGCATGACGCTGGTATCGACGGCGATCGCGATCGCGATCGGCGCGACGGCGATGGCCGACATCGAGGTGCTGGGCCAGCTGGCCCCGGTGCCCGGGGCGGCGCCGAGCGACTCCACGGTCCGCCGCACCCTGGAACTGGCCGACGACCGGACCCTGACCAGGATCGCGCAGGCCAGGGCCAGGATCCGCAAGCACGTCTGGGAGCAGATCGAGAAGACCCCGGCCGGGTTCCCGTACCTGGCGGTCGCGGGGAAGATCCTGGCGGGCTGGACGGTCATCGACATGGACGGCACCCTGATCACCGCGCACCCGGACAAGGAGAAATCGGCTCCCACCTGGAAAAAAGGCTACGGCTTCCATCCCCTCGGGGCGTGGTGCATGAATACGCGCGAGTCCCTGGACATGCTGCTGCGGCCCGGCAACGCCGGCTCGAACACCTTCACCGATCACAGGGAAGTGCTGGACCGGGCGCTGAAGCAGGTCCCCGCGGCGTTCCGGCGCAGGGTCCTGGTCCGGATCGACGGGGCCGGCGCCAGCCACGACCTGGTAAAGCACCTGCTCACGCTGTCGTCCCCGCGGAAAACGCTGCTGTTCACCTGCGGCTGGATGATCACCGGCAGCGACGAGGACGCGATCCGGCAGGTCCCCGACGCCGCGTGGCAGCCCGGAATCCGCCAGGACGGCAGCCTCGAGGACGACAAGGACATCGCGGAGATCACGCACCTGCTGGCCAGGGCCGGGAACTGGCCCGGCGGGCTCCGCTGGATCGCCCGCCGGGTGAAGCCGTCGCGCCGGCACCTGAAGAACCTCACCGCCTGGGAGAAGAAGGCCGGCTGGAAATACTCGATCACCTGCACGAACATCCCGCACACCGGGATGGAAGAGGTCCCCGGCAGCCAGCACCCGCAGTACATCGACGTCACCCACCGCGACCACGCCACCGTCGAGACCGACGGCGTCCGCACCGCGAAGGCCATGGGACTGCGCAACCTCCCGTCGAAGGCCTGGCAGGCCAGCAAAGGCTGGGTCCTCGCAGCGAACATCGCGGCCGACCTCACCGCCTGGGCGCGGCTCCTCGGCTTCCACGATCACGAAGACCTCCGGGACGCCGAGCCGGACACGCTCCGCTACCGGATCTGGCACATCCCCGCCCGCCTCGTCCGGCACGCCCGCCAGCGGATCCTCAAGATCAGCCCGGACTGCCCGTGGGCAGCCGCGTTCCTCACCTGCTGGCAGCGGCTCTGCGACATGCCCGCACCCGCCTGACCAGCCCCGAAAGCCCCAGCGACACGGAAGGAGAACCACCCCCGGCACGGTCGGAGCCGGCGCACGCCCGGGCACACCGGGCCCATGCCCCTGCCGACCTCCAGGACCGAAACCGACATGAAGATCAAAAACAGGCACCAGCACGAACAGTAACCAGGCACGGGAAGCCTGACTCATTGAGGCTAACTCACTAGAGAACGCTTCTAGCAGCGGCTGATCGCCATTGAAAAGGTCTCGAGCCTGATCGATCTCACCCACGACGACGCGCGATCCGAGCCAGCTACTGCCTTCATCGAGCCGCGCCCTGCCTAGCAGCGCATTTATCGGAGTGGTCTTGCCAGCTCCGTTGGCTCCGACGACCGCCACCCGATCGGCCCAGTTGACCTCTAGGTCCACCGGGCCGAGCATAAACTCGCCACGACGGACGACAGCGCCGCGGAGTCCGGCGACTACCGTGCCCGCGCGCGGAGCGGAATTGAACTCCATCCGAAGCTCCCACTCCTGCGGGGCTGTTCTACGACCTCAAGCCGCTCGATCAAGCGTCCGGTCTGGCGGGCGTTGGCAGAACGCTTCTGGCTGGATTCCGTCCTCGCCGTCCGGATGTGCTTGTCGCGGTCGCTAGCCCTGCGCCGCGCGTTCTTGACACCCTTCTCGGCCCACTGGCGCTGCGCCCGGACTCGCGCCTCCAACGCGGCGCGGGTTTCGGCGTACGCTTCGTAATTCGCCTCGGCATGGCTGCGGGCTACCTCGCGCTCCTCGAGGTAGACGGCGTATCCACCGCCATATTGGCGCACCTGGCGCTGCGCGTGATCTATCTCGAGTACACGGTTGACTACACCGGTCAGGAACTCTCGATCGTGGCTCACCAGAACGGCACCCGCTTGAAGCCCAGTCATGAACTGTTCCAGATGGTCGATGCCATCCAGGTCCAAGTTATTGGTCGTTCGTCGAGTCCAAGTTATTGGTCGTTCGTCGAGGAGGAATATGTCGTACCTGCTGAGATGCAGTGAGGCCATGCCGACCCGAGCCGCCTGCCCGCCGGACAGGTCGGTCATGGCTGATCGAGATCCAGCGCCAGCCCAAGCCGCATGGTGACCTGTTCAGCGCGCTCATCCAAGTCCTACCCCACCGAGGGCGAGCCAACGGTCCAAGGCAACGGCGTACCGGTCATCCGCCCCGCCGACGCCCGCAGCCAGCTATTCAGTGGACTGGTCGAGTTCCCGCTGCGCCTGCGATACGCCCGTCCGCCGAGCTAGGAAGGCCCGAATAGTCTCCTGTGGGCGCAGGTCCGGCTCTTACGGCAGATATCCGACTGCCGCGGACGGCGGATGGAACTGGACAGTACCATGCTCGGGTGCCTCCAGCCCGGCGAGGATCCGCAGCAGAGTGGACTTACCAGCCCCGTTGGCACCCACCAGCCCGATCACGTCACCAGGTGCTACAACGAGATCGAGTTCGGAAAACAGGCACTGGTCGCCATGGCTTGCGGACAGATCCTTAACGATCAAGGTAGCGCTCACGAGGAACCACTCTACCCACATATGCGAGCAGTTAATCAATGACCACTCTAATCTTCGTCAGACACGGCGAGACCGAGCATAATGTCCATGGCCTCATCAGCTCCGCCCATCCAGGTCCAGGCCTCAACGCCAATGGTCGTGAGCAAGCACGCCGCCTTGCCGAAGAATTGTCATCTCTGTCAACCGACCGCTTTTACACTAGCCCACTGCTGCGAGCGCGGGAGACGGCAAACGTATTGGTTGGTCAACGGGGGATTGTTCCGATTATTTCCCCGGCGCTGCGCGAGAGCGGAGTCGGTCTGCTGGAGGGGCGCGGCGACGCCGCCGCTTTCGACCGTTATCACGAAGCGTGGGACCGCTGGCTGTGCGGTCAGGCCCTGGATCTTCCGCTCGGCCCCGAAGGGGAAACCGGTGAAGCTGTGCTGGCGCGGATGCTTTCTGTTATCGAGGGCGCGTGCGGCGCCGACCCTGACGGGACTGTCGTCCTGGTCAGCCATGCGGGAATCCTTCACTTCACGCTGAGCCTGCTGCTAACCAATCTGGGCGCGGTACGGGGGCAGCTGATGCCAATTCCGAACACGGGCGTCATCGTGGCGTTGCAGGACAAGCACGGTTTGCGATGTAAGGAGTGGTGTGGGGTGCCAATGCCAGGCTGATCGAAATCAGGCTGGTGGCGGCTGCATTGTGACCTCTGGCGTCCTCACCGGGATCTGACCGGTCGAGTCAACTTGGGTTTGCGTGTTACGACTGTGCCTGATGCGACTGGGTCTTGGTTACTGTTCGTGGTTGGGTCCCCGCGCCATGCCTGTTCTCTCGGGTCGCCAGGATGTGGCATACGTCGCATCAGATGGTCTTAGAGAGAGCTTCCCCGGCACGTCTCTGCGGACCCGATGCTCCTCGTTGATGCCGCTCTAACCTCAATGCCGGGTAGTTAAGGTCCTCCGGTGTTTGTCACGGATGTCGCCCGGCGTGTCGGGGGCTGATAGTGCCTCGGGTCGATGTTGCTCGTGATGCGTGTTATCCGCTTGCTTGCGCGGGGCT
>Ga0066797_1000102_pt1 | contig 25772 bp, 15 predicted proteins | sample PersoiDNA2013193_FD_76335 | JGI IMG/M metagenome (GOLD analysis project Ga0066797, IMG submission 76335) | Permafrost soil microbial communities from the Arctic, to analyse light accelerated degradation of dissolved organic matter (DOM) -... | ecosystem: Environmental > Terrestrial > Soil >... | reverse complement strand
ATCCCGGAATCTCCTGCCCCGAACCGCCATGACCCGCTGCCGTTCCCGCGGCGGCAGCCCGCCCGCGCGCAGTTCCTAAAGGCCGCCCGGAACAGCGGAAACTACTTTGTCCGCAGCCCTGCGATTCACCCACCTTTGTCCCGAACGCCCTTGGGCCAGTGATGCGGGTCTTAACAGACCCGTTTCGCACTCTCTAAGACTCGGTGTGGCGTCCGGATGTGGGGCACAACAAAGTCCTGGGTCCAGGCGGTGACCGATGATCGCCTGATGGTGCAGGCGCTAGCTTATGTGTGTTTCCACGCGTGTAGGGTGTTCGGACTGGCTGCGGGCCGCTGCGGGCGAAGGTGCGCAGGCGGCCCCTCTCTTGTGCGGTGCGGCGTGTCGGCTGTGTCGTCGACCTCATGCTCATTGCCGATCGAGCCTGGTCGGCTGATCCCCTCATGCGAACTAGGGGCAGACAGGTCTATGCGGGTCATCCGGGCTGTTCAGCAGGACAGAGCGAGATATTAGAGGGTTACTCAGGCCGGTGCAGTTGCTGCACCTTGCTGCTGCAGCCGGTGAGGTCTGGTAGCTTGCTGGTCCATGGCATTGCCCGTAAGCATGGGAGAGCTGAACCGGCTCGGAGACCGACTGGCCGAGAGCGAAAGTCCTTCCGAGGCCGATCATGCGCTTCTCGCAAGCGCATTGGCCGCTTATCAGGAGATATTGGAGCTTGTTAAGTCGGACTTGCAAACCCTTGGATTCGCTCCTACAGGTCGAGCGAAAACCACTAAGACTATGGTAGATAAGCTGCGCAGAACCCACGGCATGCAACTTAGTAGGGTACAAGATCTCGCAGGCGCCCGAATAACGGTTCGCGACTTCCAGGCTCAGGATGAGTGCAAGGACAAGATCAGTCAGTTCTATAGCGGTCAGGGCTGCGATTGCAAAACAATCGACCGACGTATTGATCCACGCTTCGGCTACAGGGCCGTACATCTAGTTGTCCGCATCAACGGAATTCTGGTAGAGGTGCAGATAAGGACCGAACTACAGGACTCATGGGCGCAGATATTTGAGCGTTTGGCGGACCGCTGGGGCAGAGGCATTCGTTACGGAGAGGATCCCGAGAACCCTGAAGCACGAGTCAGGTCAGGTAGTTTTTCGTATTCCAGGCGCGAATCCGTGCAGCTTTTGATGAGACTGAGTGATTCCATATATAACCTTGAGGATACGAGAAAATCACTGGAGGATGTGAGGCGACAGGTGAAAGTTCTAGACCTCAAGACAGCCGAAGCGCGCGACAAGTTCAGCTCCGACCTAATGACAATTCCATTTCCAATCAAGCATGATGCTGTCTGGGCAGATTTTGTTGGAATACTTAATGAGCTCCCACAATATATGAATGCAGAATGTCGGGAGCTTCTGGCGAACGATAAGCGGACTTTGGGGGGATTTGTGCAGATGACTGAGTTTATTTCTGCCTTTATGCAGCGGAAGGTTGATCAGCTGGCAAGCCAGCTGGCTAGCTCGGATGAGCAAGTGCGAGCTACACTGACGCTTGTGGCGAACGCTGCAGATGAGGGGGTATGACTTGCAGTGCAGCACTACCTCTTGATCTACGACCGACGCGAGGGCCGGATAGTTCGACGTCGCCAGTTCGATGATGCCGATGTCGCCCTAGCAGCTCGGTTTGCAGCAGAGCGTGAGTTCGATGCGGCTACGGACATCGAGATCGTGGTCCTGGGGGCAGCGTCTCTTGCAGCCTTGAAGCAGACACACGCCCGGTACTTCAAGCGCGTTCAGGAGCTGGCTGGGCAGGCGCTCGAACGTGAAGCTGAGCTGGCCTAAGGCTTGTGGGCCACCACGGGAGAAAATCGAGCTGAGTTTCACGCGGCTCTGTCGCCCGGCTGAAAGACTTGAAGACGTACAGGAAGTTCTCACAACGGCTGGCAGACACGGGCGGACCGTGGATGGATCTGGTTATTCGGGTGGTCGGCTGGCGCGGAGGCTTAGGGCGAGATCGGCCATGCTGGTGATGACTGCTTCGGCTTGGGCCTGGGTCATGTTCTCGCGTTTGCCGGGCTGGTTGGCGTAGCCGATGCTGGCTATTCCGGCGCTGTGGGCTGCCTCGATGTCGGTGAGGGAGTCGCCGACGAGGGTTGAGGCGGCGGGGTCGGCGTTCAGGCCGCGGACGGCTTTGCTGATCAGGTGGGGGCTGGGCTTGAGCAGGGCGGGGTCGTGGCTGGTGCGTGCGACGATTAGCGCGATGCCGCCGATGAGGCCGTGGTGGTCCAGGTAGGCGGTTACGGCACGGGCGCTGTTGTTGCTGACGACGCCGATAATCCGTCCGGATTCGCGGGCGCTGGCGATTACCTCGTGGACGTACGGGGTCGGGTCGGCGCTGGCTATGGCGGCCACTTCGAGGTCTGACATCTCGGCTTCTACCCGTGCGGCCATCTCATCGCTGACCGTCGCCGAGTAGCAGAAAACCTCGATCGGGTCTGAGGTGTTCGCTATCTCGTCTGGCAGCGGCTCGGCGAAGAGCTTGCGGAGCTTCTCGGCGACGGCAGGGGCCGGGAGTCCGGCGAAGATTGAGCAGATCGGGCCGTCGAAGTCGAGCAGCAGGTAGCGCGTGCGGGCGATGACCGCGGATAGGGCCGGGTAGTCGGTGCCTGGGCTGGTCATGCGGGGAACTCGTAGCTGATGTTGTCCCACATGGAGTTGAACCACGCCTGGGCCTGGTCGACGAACTGGGCGTCGGCCTGGTCGCCGCTGGCGGCGGAGTGGCGGAACACCACGGCTTCCTTGCCCATCAGGTCGTACATGTCGTGCTGGCCGCCGGACATCGGGATGGTGTGCTTGATCAGCGGGTAGAGGCCGAAGAATGCCTCGTCGCCGTTGAGCAGGTAGAGCTTGAACAGCGGGGGCACCTGGTAGGCGCGGATCTGGGTGCTTGCTTCCCTGATGCGGCCTAGCCGCGTGAGTTCCTGCACGGACTCCAGGATGGCATAGGCGTGGCGGCCGGTGATCTGGTGGATGCGGGCGCGGTAGTCCGGATCGTCGGCCAGGTCCTCGACCCGGCACGGGACCGCCATGGGCCTGGTGTTGTCGGGCAGCAGCATGCGGATTGCCACGCTGGCGGGCTTGAGCTGGCCTGTCCTGATCTTGTCGAGGGGTTCCTGCACGACGCCGTGCAGAGTCTCGCCGGAGAATCCCGCGAAGTCGATGACGACGTGCTCGCGCGTGAACGCCTGCTCGATATACGGGCGCATGCCGGTCGACAGCACCACCGATGACGGCGGGGCGATGGCGGGTGCTCCGGCCGCGGTGAAAGGACGGTCGCTTGTGGCTGGGTGGAAGAGCTGTTCGGCGGTCCAGCCGGGGAACATCTCTTCCAGGACGCGGCAGTGGTCGGCGTAGGGCAGGCTGCGGACGGCGCCGGTGAGCCAGCGGTGGAGCTGGGCGCGGCTCGGGTACCGTCCGGCAAGGTCGGGGTCGATCCGGCGTGCGGCCTTGTCGTACTCGGCGCAGAACGTCGAGTAGTTCTGCCAGTGCCTCTCGCGCAGCAGGATCTTGAGCATTACAGGCTGTTCGCTCATGTGCTCTCCGGGTGACGTCTCGTCTCAGCGTAGCGTGTTGTTTCGTGTACGCGAGACAACGTGCGACAAAGCGAGATGGGGCGTCGCAAATGCGTCTAGAGAGGTGACGCGTCTCTTCCCGAGCATCGGAGCATGGCACAAGGTATATCCCCGGAACGGTCCCGGGACGGTGAAGAGGCTGAGACATCCGCCGATTGCGTGGCCCCCTGCCCGAACTGCCGGGGTCGCGGACGCAAATTCATCATGCTGCGCAGGCCTGTGGGGGCTGTTGGCGGCGCGGGTGACGGTGACTTTCGCAAGCGGACTCAGACGGACTGTCTCGGATGCAGCGGCACAGGACGGACGTCTGCGGCATGAGCAACGTAGCCACGACCATTCCGCAAGTGCGCATATTTGGCGGGTCGCCGGAAGAGGTCCGGAGTGTGCGGGATTTCGTCGGGCGGCTCGCCGACGGTTGCCCGGTCGCCGACGACATTGTTCTCCTTGCCAGCGAGCTGGCGACCAACGCCGTCGTGCATACCGCGTCCGGACGCGACGGCACGTTCTCTGTCGTCGTTCGTGCTGACGATACGTGGGCACGAGTTGAGGTTCACGACCTGGGATCGGACATTGCGCCCGCTGTTCGCCTGGCGGCCTCGCCGGAGGAATCGGGTGCCGGGCTGGGCCTTGTCGAGATGCTCGCCGACCGGTGGGGATTCTACGGCGGGCCGAGCGGGCGGGTCGTCTGGTTTGAGATGGGCTGGCGATGAGCGGCAACCGATGGGTCATGCCTGACTTCACCGTGCCGAGCACGGCGCGGATGTATGACTACTTCCTCGGCGGAAAGGACCATTTTCCGGCCGACCGGGAAGCCGCAGAGCGGGTAATCACCGCCTATCCGAGAACCCGCATGCTTGCACGGTCGAACCGGCGGTTCCTGACCCGTGCCGTACGGTACCTGGCCGAGCACGGGATCACGCAGTATGTCGACCTGGGCTGCGGAATGCCGACCTCCCCGGCCGTCCACGAGATCGCCCGGCAGGTGCGGCCGGACGCGCGGGTCGTGTACGTGGACGCCGATCCTGTCGTGACCACTCATTGCCGGGCGGTCTGTAACGGTGATGACGGCCTGGCGTTCATCGACGGCGATGTCCGCGCGCCGCAGGACATCCTCAGCCACTGGCAGCTTGAGAAGACGATCGACCTGGCAGCGCCGGTCGCGTTCCTGTGCGCTGCCGTTCTCCACTTCGTGCCCGATGAGGACCGGCCCAGGGACATCGTGGCCGCGCTGCGCTGGCGCATGGCGCCCGGCAGTTACCTGGTGATCTCCCACGCGGTGGCCGATGACGCTAACAAGGACGTGCTGTCGGCGATCGCCGACGTGTACCAGGGCGCCACGGCACCCGCCGTGCCCCGGACGGCGGAGGACATCGGCGAGTTCTTCACCGGGCTCGATCTCGTCGAACCGGGGCTCGTGAACGTCTCGAAATGGCGGCCGGACAAGCGGGAGAAAGCAACAGGAATCCGCTTCCTGGCCGGAGCGGGCACGAAGCCGCGCGACTGACCGGCCGCACCCCCTGAACTCCGGGGCGGCGGTGCCGGCTCCTATACCGGCGCTTACAACAGCCACCTGCCCAAGGGTTTGCATGATTACCCCCGAAGGTGGATAGCCGCCCCGGACCCGGTACCCCGCGCGGTCGGCAGGCGCCACCCCCGCCAACCGGCCGCGCGGGTCATGAAACGTCACCGTCCGGTCGGACGTGACAACTCTGGGACGTGCATATACGCTTGCTTGATAGGTCAGCAGTCCAGACGGACGGACATTATGAGCTTCGACTACACGCCGCCCAAGTACGCGCAGGTGGTCGCCGAGATCCAACGGCGGATCGAGCACGGCGAGTACCAGCCTGGCACGCTCCTGCCCTCTGAGCACCAGCTCGTGGCTGATTTCGGCGTCTCCCGCCCGACGATCGTCAAGGCGCTGTCGTCGCTGCGCCTAGACGGGTGGATCGATACGCAGCAGGGGAAGGGCAGTTTCGTGCGCGGGCGCCCGGCGCTGGCCGGGGCAAAGCGGACGCGCCCGGCGGAGAACGCGCTTGAGCTGCCCGAGACGGCGCTGTCGGGTCAGCTCGTGCAGGCCGGGGTGAAACGCGCCCCCGCGTACGTGACGACGCTGCTTGGCCTGGAGCCGGGGTCGACGGCGTTCCTGCGGCAGCGGCTGCTGAGCGAGGATGACGGCACGCCGGTTGAGCTGGCCTCGATCTGGCTGCGGCTCGAACTTGCGGCGGGCACCGACCTGGCGTCGCCGGAGCTGCTCGGCGAGTCGATCCGGCATCATCTCCAGTCACGCAAGAAGGTGCGGCTCGATCACGCGGTCGAGCGGATATCGGCGCGCAAGCCGACCGGTGAAGAGGCCGCACTGCTGCGGGTGGCGGACGGTGACCCGGTGCTGAACGTGATCGTGACGGCGTACGACGCGATGACGCGGCCGGTCCAGGTGACCGACATCGTGCTTCCGGGGGACCGGCACGAGATCCACGACGCCTACCCGTTCGCCTAGCTGACGTAGCGGCTGATATCGCCGCGAATCAAAGATAACTAGACCTGATAAGTCAGGTTCCTAGTCTTACCTTCGTAACTAGACCTGATAAGTCATGTCAGGGAATCGATCGAAGGTGGTGATGTCAGGTGGCGCTACAGGGACCGATCCCGGTCGAGTTCGGGCAGGTGTTCCCGGCCGGGGTGTACGCGGCGGGCGGCTTCGAGGCGGTGCGGGACTTCGACGCATCGACGAACGGCCGGTTCGTGCAGTCCAAGGACAAGGCGACCGGGCTTCCGCTGTGGACGGTGGAAGTGATCGACGCCGACGCCTCGGCCCGTACCCGCACGGTCAAGGTCAAGGTGCCCGCGCAGGTTCAGCCGGTGCTCCCGTCCGGTCCGGCGGGGGTGCCGTTCGTGCCGGTGGAGTTCACCGGGCTGACGGTGACCCCGTACGTGACCCAGGCCGGGCGGCTCGGCTACTCGCTGAAAGCTACCGGGGTGCGTTCTCCAGGGCGTCCGTCCGGGCGTCCGGGTGACAGTGGGCGGGAGGCGGCGGCGTGAGCGGCGACCGCGACTCGTTCTCGAATATCTCTTACCACGTCGGCTGCGACTGGCGGACGTACTGCCACGTCTATGAGGACCGGGCGCCGATCTTCGCGATTGCGGCCGGGCGGTCGGCGGTCACGATCTCGGTTCCTGGCCGGACCGCGGACAAGGCCGCGGTCGAGTTCGCGCGGGCGATGGCCCTGGACGCGCAGCTGTTCGCCGCTGAGATGGAGCGGCTCTATGCCGCGCAGGCCGGAACCGGCCACGAGAGCAACGACAAGGCCGACAGCGAAAGTGCGGCCTGAGCAAGTGCTAGGCGGGGCGGCTGGAGTTCGCAGCTCCGGCCGCCCCCGGTTTCTCCCCTGGTCGTCACAACCTGGAGAGGTCTTGATCTTATGGGTTCCTTCAGCCGGCCGGTGGCGGGTCAGCCGCTCGCGCAGGTCGACAACCCCGACCCGTTCGCCGCGCCGGTGTGGCGGTCACCGGTCTACCAGACACCCCACGTCGTGATCTGGGCCGTGCAGCTCGTCCGGCTCATCTGGCGGCTGGTGTGGTTCGTACTGCGGCACCCCCTGCTCGACGGCGCGTGTGCGCTGCTGGTCTTCACCTGGCTCAAGCTCGGCTGGCCTGCCCTGGTCGCCCTGGTGGCGTTCCTCGTCACGGACGTGGCGCTGGTGTACCTGCTGTGGCCGGAGTGGTTCGCCCGGTTCATCACCGCTCCGCTGCGGGACGGGTGGCGGTGCTGGTTCTACCGGCGTCGCTGGAATGCCGCGATGACCCTTGCGGGGTTGGCTCCTGCTTACCGGGGCCGGGTCCTGGTGCCGGTCCTCGTCGGTGTCCGCGCTGCGGGCTCCGTGGATCTGGTGACGGTCCGACTGGTGACCGGGCAGGCTCCTGACGCGTTCGCCGACCGGGCACCGAACCTGGCTCATGCGTTCGGCGCACAGTTGTGCCGGGTCCGCGACGCACAGCCGGGCGCGGTGGTCCTGGAGTTCGTGCGGGCCGATACCCTCGCCGACCCGATTCCTGCGCTTCCCGTTGACCCGGTGGTGAACCTGGCCGGGCTGCCGGTCGGCCGGTGTGAGGACGGGTCGCCGTGGCTGCTGCGGCTGCTCGGCTCGCACGTGCTGATCGCGGGGGCGACTGGCTCGGGCAAAGGATCGGTGATCTGGTCGGCTGTGCGGGCGATGCTGCCCGCGATCGTCGGCGGGTGGGTGCGGGTGTGGGCGATCGATCCCAAGCGGATGGAACTGTCCTTCGGCCGGGACCTGTTCACCCGCTACGCCGACCAGGCCGACGCCATGGTGCGGCTCCTTGAGGACGCCGTGACCGAGATGCACGACCGGGCCACGAAGTTTGGCGGCGTTACCCGCACCTTCACCCCCTCGGCGGCGGTTCCGTTCCTCGTCGTGCTCATCGACGAACTCGCGTTCCTGACCGCCTACCAGCCCGACCGGGATCTCCGCAAGCGCGCTGAGGCCGCGATAGCGACGTTGACGAGTCAGGGCCGGTCGGTCGGCGTGTGCGTGGTCGTCGCGCTGCAAGACCCGCGCAAGGACGTGATCAGCCTCCGCAATCTCTTCCCCACCCGCATCGCACTGCGGCTCGACGAATCGGACCAAGTTGACATGGTGCTCGGCGACGGGGCACGCGACCGGGGCGCGGTAGCCGACGAGATATCGCCGCTACCGGCGACCGGGGCCGGGGTCGGCTATGTCCGGCTGGAAGGGTCACCGCACGTGGTGCGGGTCCGGGCCGCGTACGTGGACGACGACGACATCCACGGCATGACCGAAACGGCGGCCTGCGGTGACGGGCTCGGGGACGGTGACCCGTGGACGGAGTAACCAGCGAACCGGCGGTGTGGCGGACCGATGAGCCGTGCCCTGTCTGCGCCACTGGCCTGTTCATCGTCGGCCACGGTGAGCCGGTGCAGGTGGCCGAGTGCCGGTTGTGCGGCTGGTCCGAACGCTGGGACCTCAGCCACGACACCACCGCCGGATGCGGGGGTGAGGCCGGGTGACCAACGCTGGGAATCGGAAGGGGACAAGGGCCGAGCGGCTATCGATGCCGCTGGCCCGTGACGTAGTCCGGGACTTGGCGGTCGAGCACGGCGCGTGTATTCGCCCGGTCCAGCTAAGGCGTACCGACCTGACCACCGGGGCAACTGAGCCGGTCCTCGTCCCGTGCGGGCACACCCTCGCGTCGGTCTGCCCGTCGTGCGCCGAACGGGCCAAGAACCTGCGGGCCGCGCAGTGCCGTGAGGGCTGGCACCTCGACGAAGAGCCGGTGATCGAACCCGACGACCCCACCGACGAGCAGTCGTGGTGGATCGAGAAACGGGCCGACGCGCAGGCCATGCGGGACACGGACGAGGCACGCGGCGAAGACATGACTGGCTGGGATGAGGAGCTAGCCGAACTCGACGACGAGATTAACAACGCGGGAATGCGCGGCAACGTGCTGCCCGCCCGGCCCGAACGCCGCCACCGCACGACCAGGCGGCGGCAGGACGCCCCGCCACTTCCCAAAAGGAACCCCGACCCCCGCACGGTCGGCAAGACCTACACCACGCCGGACGGGAAATCATTCCGCCCGTCGCTGTTCGTGACACTCACCTGCCTGTCGTATGGCCGGGTCACGTCTCAGGGAACGCCGACCGATCCCGACAGCTACGACTACACCTCGGCGGCACGCGACGCGCTGCACTTCGCCGCGCTGTTCGACCGGTTCATCCAGAACCTGCGCCGCTACTGCGGCTACGACATCCAGTATTTCGCCGCGATCGAGCCGCAACGGCGGCTCGCGCCGCACGTCCACATCGCGATGCGCGGCACGATCTCACGCGCCGAACTCCGCGAAGTCATCGCCGCGACCTACCACCAGGTGTGGTGGCCGTCGACAGACGTGGTCCGCTTCGACGGCGCCCACCTGCCCATCTGGGACGAAGACACGGCGACCTACCTCGACCCCGACACGGGCGAAGTCCTGCCCACCTGGGACCAGGCACTAGACGCCATCGGCGACGACGCCCAACCGCTGCACGTCGCCCGGTTCGGCGACCGCTTCGACGCGCAGGGCGTCCTAGCGGGGTCCAAAGACGCAAGCCGCTGCATCGGCTACGTGACCAAATACCTGACCAAGCACGTCGCCGACTGCCACCAAGCGACGACCAACGACCAGGTGCGCCACGTCGACCGACTCGCCGACGCGCTCCGCTACGAACCGTGCTCGCCGACCTGTGCGAACTGGCTTCGCTACGGCGTCCAGCCGAAGAACGCCAAGCCAGGCATGCGGCCGGGCAACTGCAAGGGCAAAGCCCACCGCCGCGAATACCTCGGCTACGCCGGACACCGCGTCCTCGTCTCCCGCAAATGGTCCGGCAAGACGCTGGCCGACCACCGCGCCGACCGCAAGAACTGGCTCACGCAGACACTCGGCATCCCGGCAACCGACCCGGCCCGCTACGCCTGGGAACCCGTCACCCCCAGCGACCACGACCACATGTCGAACGCGCAACGCCTGCTCCACGTCGTCGCCGACCGCATCCGCTGGCGGCAAGCGCTCGACGAGGCGCGAAGACGCGCCGAAGGCCAATCACCACCCGACGATCTTTCGGCAACCGGGGAGGCGGCATGACGACCGAACAACCGGAGGTCCGTGCAAACGACCCGTTCGCCGGTCTTCCACTCCTGATCCCCGTTCCGCAAGCGGCCAAGCTCATCGGCATCAGCCGGGCCGCTGCCTACAGGTTCGCCAGTGCTGGCGATCTCCCAACCAAGAAACTCGGCCGTCGCGTCTATGTCGTCTCGGCCAAGCTCCGCAACTTCATCGAGAGTGAGGGCAAAGCTGCATGAAGGGTCACGTTTCCAAGCGCGGCAAGGCCTGGGCCTACTGGTTCGATATCGACCCGGACCCGCTGACCGGCAAACGACGTCAGCTAACCAAGACCGGCTTCCGGACGGAGAAAGAGGCGTGGAAGGACTGCCGCGCCGCGATCGCGGAATACGAGAAGGGCCACGTGGTCACGGCATCGCGGCGGAAGGTCGCCGCGGCGCTTGATGAATGGCTGACCAGGATCGAGCATTCGATCAAACCGTCGATGGCGCAGAACTGGCGGAACTACGCCAATTACTACGTGGTCCCCTACATCGGCCAACGGGACGTGCAGGAGATTGACGGCGGGGTATGCGACGCACTGTACGCGAAGCTCCTCGCCGAAGGGCGCGTCAAGGCCAAGCCGAAGACGGCACCCAAGGAGCGGGCCGTCCACGTGCGCCGGGTTACGCCCGATGGCAAGGTCCGGACGTGCCGACCGTACCCGTACGACTCGATCCGCTGCTACTGCGTCCACGCCGAAGATGACCCGCTGCTCGGCCAACCAATCGAGCCGAGCAAGCGTATTCGGCAAACACCAAAGACCAAGCCGAGCAAGCCGCCGCTGAATCCGGGCCTTGAACCGAAGACGGTCGTCAACGCGCACCGGATGCTTCATCGCGCCTGGGAAGACTTCACGGCCTGGAGCTGGGCCAAGCGGAACGTCGTCGCCGACGCTCACCCGCCTCGTGTCCCGCGTAAGGGCCGCAAGGTCTGGACGGTCGGCCAGCTACAGATCTTCCTGCAACGCGCACGGCAAGACAGGTTCTTCGCGCTGTGGGTGCTCGAAGCTACCTCGGGCATGCGGCGCTGCGAACTGGCGGGCGCACGCCGCGACCTGCTCGACCTCGACGCCGGAACGCTAGAAATCGATACAACGCGGGTCGTCGTCGACGGCAAGGTAATCGAGTCGGACGGCAAGACCGATTAGCAAATCCGTTAGCACGAGACAGGAAAAGACCCGGCTCCTTGTTCGGAACCGGGTCCTGACCTTGGTAGCGGGGGTAGGATTTGAACCTACGACCTCTGGGTTATGAGCCCAGCGAGCTACCGAACTGCTCCACCCCGCGGCGATGTCTTTACTCTATGAACTCTCGCGGACATAAGCAAATCAACGCCCGGCGCGTCCAGTGCGACGGCCGGGACGTTGGCTCGCTGCCCGCGCGCCAGGCCGCGCACGAACGTCTCAAGAGCCGTCCGCCACGCGCCGGCGACCGTAACCCGGTAGCGAGCGGCGAGGCCATCCATAGCGTGTACGAGACGGGCCACAGGCCGGACGGCGGCCCGGCCAGGACCTCGGGATCCCCTGCGGTGCGCAGCGAGACCACCTGACGCGGCACCACCCCGAACAGGGAAAGCCCGGACTTCGACGCCCCGAGCAGCACGGGTCGCCGGCCGGTCCGCTCGATCGAGGTCACGGCCTGCTCCATCGCCGCCGATGATGCACCGGCGGCCAGTGACGCCGCGGGCTGCCCGCAGAAGCCTCGCACCGTCGGCGCGAACTCGGCCGCCGCCGAAGCGGAGACAAACACCACGCTCGCGGCCGGTCCGATGGAGGCGCACAGGGAGGACGCCGCCGCGGCCGACCCGCCGTAGGCGGCCGACGCGCCCACGCCGCGCAGGCGCACCCGGCTGACGAGCTTGGACAGGCCTGAGGAGTACCGCCCGACGGACGGCCGGCCCGCGAACCCGGGGTTGACCGAGGTGACAAGCGGCGGGACCGTCAGAGCGAGCACGCAGCAGAACCCGACAAGCACGACCGTCCATTGTGACGCGCCAAGTGCCACGGCACGCGCCGTCAGCCGCGACGAAGCCCACACCCCGAGCAACACGATTCCCGGCAGAACCACGGGCACCAGCCGGTGCGAGGCCCACGGCTGCCAGGGGGCCACGGCCGGGTCCCACAGGATGGTCACCACCGACCAGGCGATCAACAGGAACGGTAGCCCCCACAGCCGCGCAGGCACCACCAGTGACGACCACTCGACCGACGATTGCCCCCCGAGCGCCGCCCGCACCAGCCTCCGCCCGAGAACCCCGGCACCGGCGAAGGCCAGCAGGACGGCAGGCACCCCCAGGTACCACAGCACCCAGTCCAGGCTCTGCTCGTAGTACTGCCGCCGTCCGTCTACCGGCAGCCCGGCGATCCGCTGCAGCGACGCGACCGTCCTGATCAGCGTCGGATCCGTCTGCCCGCGCACGGTCTGCAGGTACGGCCGGATCGCCAGGCCGACGAGCAGGAGCACCGGCAGCGCCAGGATCACCGCTTGCGCCACGCCGCCAAGCGAGGGCAGCGAGATCCGCTCGCCGCCAAGCCCTGCCATCCGCGGCCGTGCCAGGAATACGCGCCGCACCCTGGCGCGCGCGCCAGGGTGCGGCGCGTATTCCTGGCACGGCCGCGGATGGCAGGGCTTGGCGGCGAGCGGATCTCGCTGCCCTCGCTTGGCGGCGTGGCGCAAGCGGTGATCCTGGCGCTGCCGGTGCTCCTGCTCGTCGGCCTGGCGATCCGGCCGTACCTGCAGACCGTGCGCGGGCAGACGGATCCGACGCTGATCAGGACGGTCGCGTCGCTGCAGCGGATCGCCGGGCTGCCGGTAGACGGACGGCGGCAGTACTACGAGCAGAGCCTGGACTGGGTGCTGTGGTACCTGGGGGTGCCTGCCGTCCTGCTGGCCTTCGCCGGTGCCGGGGTTCTCGGGCGGAGGCTGGTGCGGGCGGCGCTCGGGGGGCAATCGTCGGTCGAGTGGTCGTCACTGGTGGTGCCTGCGCGGCTGTGGGGGCTACCGTTCCTGTTGATCGCCTGGTCGGTGGTGACCATCCTGTGGGACCCGGCCGTGGCCCCCTGGCAGCCGTGGGCCTCGCACCGGCTGGTGCCCGTGGTTCTGCCGGGAATCGTGTTGCTCGGGGTGTGGGCTTCGTCGCGGCTGACGGCGCGTGCCGTGGCACTTGGCGCGTCACAATGGACGGTCGTGCTTGTCGGGTTCTGCTGCGTGCTCGCTCTGACGGTCCCGCCGCTTGTCACCTCGGTCAACCCCGGGTTCGCGGGCCGGCCGTCCGTCGGGCGGTACTCCTCAGGCCTGTCCAAGCTCGTCAGCCGGGTGCGCCTGCGCGGCGTGGGCGCGTCGGCCGCCTACGGCGGGTCGGCCGCGGCGGCGTCCTCCCTGTGCGCCTCCATCGGACCGGCCGCGAGCGTGGTGTTTGTCTCCGCTTCGGCGGCGGCCGAGTTCGCGCCGACGGTGCGAGGCTTCTGCGGGCAGCCCGCGGCGTCACTGGCCGCCGGTGCATCATCGGCGGCGATGGAGCAGGCCGTGACCTCGATCGAGCGGACCGGCCGGCGACCCGTGCTGCTCGGGGCGTCGAAGTCCGGGCTTTCCCTGTTCGGGGTGGTGCCGCGTCAGGTGGTCTCGCTGCGCACCGCAGGGGATCCCGAGGTCCTGGCCGGGCCGCCGTCCGGCCTGTGGCCCGTCTCGTACACGCTATGGATGGCCTCGCCGCTCGCTACCGGGTTACGGTCGCCGGCGCGTGGCGGACGGCTCTTGAGACGTTCGTGCGCGGCCTGGCGCGCGGGCAGCGAGCCAACGTCCCGGCCGTCGCACTGGACGCGCCGGGCGTTGATTTGCTTATGTCCGCGAGAGTTCATAGAGTAAAGACATCGCCGCGGGGTGGAGCAGTTCGGTAGCTCGCTGGGCTCATAACCCAGAGGTCGTAGGTTCAAATCCTACCCCCGCTACCAAGGTCAGGACCCGGTTCCGAACAAGGAGCCGGGTCTTTTCCTGTCTCGTGCTAACGGATTTGCTAATCGGTCTTGCCGTCCGACTCGATTACCTTGCCGTCGACGACGACCCGCGTTGTATCGATTTCTAGCGTTCCGGCGTCGAGGTCGAGCAGGTCGCGGCGTGCGCCCGCCAGTTCGCAGCGCCGCATGCCCGAGGTAGCTTCGAGCACCCACAGCGCGAAGAACCTGTCTTGCCGTGCGCGTTGCAGGAAGATCTGTAGCTGGCCGACCGTCCAGACCTTGCGGCCCTTACGCGGGACACGAGGCGGGTGAGCGTCGGCGACGACGTTCCGCTTGGCCCAGCTCCAGGCCGTGAAGTCTTCCCAGGCGCGATGAAGCATCCGGTGCGCGTTGACGACCGTCTTCGGTTCAAGGCCCGGATTCAGCGGCGGCTTGCTCGGCTTGGTCTTTGGTGTTTGCCGAATACGCTTGCTCGGCTCGATTGGTTGGCCGAGCAGCGGGTCATCTTCGGCGTGGACGCAGTAGCAGCGGATCGAGTCGTACGGGTACGGTCGGCACGTCCGGACCTTGCCATCGGGCGTAACCCGGCGCACGTGGACGGCCCGCTCCTTGGGTGCCGTCTTCGGCTTGGCCTTGACGCGCCCTTCGGCGAGGAGCTTCGCGTACAGTGCGTCGCATACCCCGCCGTCAATCTCCTGCACGTCCCGTTGGCCGATGTAGGGGACCACGTAGTAATTGGCGTAGTTCCGCCAGTTCTGCGCCATCGACGGTTTGATCGAATGCTCGATCCTGGTCAGCCATTCATCAAGCGCCGCGGCGACCTTCCGCCGCGATGCCGTGACCACGTGGCCCTTCTCGTATTCCGCGATCGCGGCGCGGCAGTCCTTCCACGCCTCTTTCTCCGTCCGGAAGCCGGTCTTGGTTAGCTGACGTCGTTTGCCGGTCAGCGGGTCCGGGTCGATATCGAACCAGTAGGCCCAGGCCTTGCCGCGCTTGGAAACGTGACCCTTCATGCAGCTTTGCCCTCACTCTCGATGAAGTTGCGGAGCTTGGCCGAGACGACATAGACGCGACGGCCGAGTTTCTTGGTTGGGAGATCGCCAGCACTGGCGAACCTGTAGGCAGCGGCCCGGCTGATGCCGATGAGCTTGGCCGCTTGCGGAACGGGGATCAGGAGTGGAAGACCGGCGAACGGGTCGTTTGCACGGACCTCCGGTTGTTCGGTCGTCATGCCGCCTCCCCGGTTGCCGAAAGATCGTCGGGTGGTGATTGGCCTTCGGCGCGTCTTCGCGCCTCGTCGAGCGCTTGCCGCCAGCGGATGCGGTCGGCGACGACGTGGAGCAGGCGTTGCGCGTTCGACATGTGGTCGTGGTCGCTGGGGGTGACGGGTTCCCAGGCGTAGCGGGCCGGGTCGGTTGCCGGGATGCCGAGTGTCTGCGTGAGCCAGTTCTTGCGGTCGGCGCGGTGGTCGGCCAGCGTCTTGCCGGACCATTTGCGGGAGACGAGGACGCGGTGTCCGGCGTAGCCGAGGTATTCGCGGCGGTGGGCTTTGCCCTTGCAGTTGCCCGGCCGCATGCCTGGCTTGGCGTTCTTCGGCTGGACGCCGTAGCGAAGCCAGTTCGCACAGGTCGGCGAGCACGGTTCGTAGCGGAGCGCGTCGGCGAGTCGGTCGACGTGGCGCACCTGGTCGTTGGTCGTCGCTTGGTGGCAGTCGGCGACGTGCTTGGTCAGGTATTTGGTCACGTAGCCGATGCAGCGGCTTGCGTCTTTGGACCCCGCTAGGACGCCCTGCGCGTCGAAGCGGTCGCCGAACCGGGCGACGTGCAGCGGTTGGGCGTCGTCGCCGATGGCGTCTAGTGCCTGGTCCCAGGTGGGCAGGACTTCGCCCGTGTCGGGGTCGAGGTAGGTCGCCGTGTCTTCGTCCCAGATGGGCAGGTGGGCGCCGTCGAAGCGGACCACGTCTGTCGACGGCCACCACACCTGGTGGTAGGTCGCGGCGATGACTTCGCGGAGTTCGGCGCGTGAGATCGTGCCGCGCATCGCGATGTGGACGTGCGGCGCGAGCCGCCGTTGCGGCTCGATCGCGGCGAAATACTGGATGTCGTAGCCGCAGTAGCGGCGCAGGTTCTGGATGAACCGGTCGAACAGCGCGGCGAAGTGCAGCGCGTCGCGTGCCGCCGAGGTGTAGTCGTAGCTGTCGGGATCGGTCGGCGTTCCCTGAGACGTGACCCGGCCATACGACAGGCAGGTGAGTGTCACGAACAGCGACGGGCGGAATGATTTCCCGTCCGGCGTGGTGTAGGTCTTGCCGACCGTGCGGGGGTCGGGGTTCCTTTTGGGAAGTGGCGGGGCGTCCTGCCGCCGCCTGGTCGTGCGGTGGCGGCGTTCGGGCCGGGCGGGCAGCACGTTGCCGCGCATTCCCGCGTTGTTAATCTCGTCGTCGAGTTCGGCTAGCTCCTCATCCCAGCCAGTCATGTCTTCGCCGCGTGCCTCGTCCGTGTCCCGCATGGCCTGCGCGTCGGCCCGTTTCTCGATCCACCACGACTGCTCGTCGGTGGGGTCGTCGGGTTCGATCACCGGCTCTTCGTCGAGGTGCCAGCCCTCACGGCACTGCGCGGCCCGCAGGTTCTTGGCCCGTTCGGCGCACGACGGGCAGACCGACGCGAGGGTGTGCCCGCACGGGACGAGGACCGGCTCAGTTGCCCCGGTGGTCAGGTCGGTACGCCTTAGCTGGACCGGGCGAATACACGCGCCGTGCTCGACCGCCAAGTCCCGGACTACGTCACGGGCCAGCGGCATCGATAGCCGCTCGGCCCTTGTCCCCTTCCGATTCCCAGCGTTGGTCACCCGGCCTCACCCCCGCATCCGGCGGTGGTGTCGTGGCTGAGGTCCCAGCGTTCGGACCAGCCGCACAACCGGCACTCGGCCACCTGCACCGGCTCACCGTGGCCGACGATGAACAGGCCAGTGGCGCAGACAGGGCACGGCTCATCGGTCCGCCACACCGCCGGTTCGCTGGTTACTCCGTCCACGGGTCACCGTCCCCGAGCCCGTCACCGCAGGCCGCCGTTTCGGTCATGCCGTGGATGTCGTCGTCGTCCACGTACGCGGCCCGGACCCGCACCACGTGCGGTGACCCTTCCAGCCGGACATAGCCGACCCCGGCCCCGGTCGCCGGTAGCGGCGATATCTCGTCGGCTACCGCGCCCCGGTCGCGTGCCCCGTCGCCGAGCACCATGTCAACTTGGTCCGATTCGTCGAGCCGCAGTGCGATGCGGGTGGGGAAGAGATTGCGGAGGCTGATCACGTCCTTGCGCGGGTCTTGCAGCGCGACGACCACGCACACGCCGACCGACCGGCCCTGACTCGTCAACGTCGCTATCGCGGCCTCAGCGCGCTTGCGGAGATCCCGGTCGGGCTGGTAGGCGGTCAGGAACGCGAGTTCGTCGATGAGCACGACGAGGAACGGAACCGCCGCCGAGGGGGTGAAGGTGCGGGTAACGCCGCCAAACTTCGTGGCCCGGTCGTGCATCTCGGTCACGGCGTCCTCAAGGAGCCGCACCATGGCGTCGGCCTGGTCGGCGTAGCGGGTGAACAGGTCCCGGCCGAAGGACAGTTCCATCCGCTTGGGATCGATCGCCCACACCCGCACCCACCCGCCGACGATCGCGGGCAGCATCGCCCGCACAGCCGACCAGATCACCGATCCTTTGCCCGAGCCAGTCGCCCCCGCGATCAGCACGTGCGAGCCGAGCAGCCGCAGCAGCCACGGCGACCCGTCCTCACACCGGCCGACCGGCAGCCCGGCCAGGTTCACCACCGGGTCAACGGGAAGCGCAGGAATCGGGTCGGCGAGGGTATCGGCCCGCACGAACTCCAGGACCACCGCGCCCGGCTGTGCGTCGCGGACCCGGCACAACTGTGCGCCGAACGCATGAGCCAGGTTCGGTGCCCGGTCGGCGAACGCGTCAGGAGCCTGCCCGGTCACCAGTCGGACCGTCACCAGATCCACGGAGCCCGCAGCGCGGACACCGACGAGGACCGGCACCAGGACCCGGCCCCGGTAAGCAGGAGCCAACCCCGCAAGGGTCATCGCGGCATTCCAGCGACGCCGGTAGAACCAGCACCGCCACCCGTCCCGCAGCGGAGCGGTGATGAACCGGGCGAACCACTCCGGCCACAGCAGGTACACCAGCGCCACGTCCGTGACGAGGAACGCCACCAGGGCGACCAGGGCAGGCCAGCCGAGCTTGAGCCAGGTGAAGACCAGCAGCGCACACGCGCCGTCGAGCAGGGGGTGCCGCAGTACGAACCACACCAGCCGCCAGATGAGCCGGACGAGCTGCACGGCCCAGATCACGACGTGGGGTGTCTGGTAGACCGGTGACCGCCACACCGGCGCGGCGAACGGGTCGGGGTTGTCGACCTGCGCGAGCGGCTGACCCGCCACCGGCCGGCTGAAGGAACCCATAAGATCAAGACCTCTCCAGGTTGTGACGACCAGGGGAGAAACCGGGGGCGGCCGGAGCTGCGAACTCCAGCCGCCCCGCCTAGCACTTGCTCAGGCCGCACTTTCGCTGTCGGCCTTGTCGTTGCTCTCGTGGCCGGTTCCGGCCTGCGCGGCATAGAGCCGCTCCATCTCAGCGGCGAACAGCTGCGCGTCCAGGGCCATCGCCCGCGCGAACTCGACCGCGGCCTTGTCCGCGGTCCGGCCAGGAACCGAGATCGTGACCGCCGACCGCCCGGCCGCAATCGCGAAGATCGGCGCCCGGTCCTCATAGACGTGGCAGTACGTCCGCCAGTCGCAGCCGACGTGGTAAGAGATATTCGAGAACGAGTCGCGGTCGCCGCTCACGCCGCCGCCTCCCGCCCACTGTCACCCGGACGCCCGGACGGACGCCCTGGAGAACGCACCCCGGTAGCTTTCAGCGAGTAGCCGAGCCGCCCGGCCTGGGTCACGTACGGGGTCACCGTCAGCCCGGTGAACTCCACCGGCACGAACGGCACCCCCGCCGGACCGGACGGGAGCACCGGCTGAACCTGCGCGGGCACCTTGACCTTGACCGTGCGGGTACGGGCCGAGGCGTCGGCGTCGATCACTTCCACCGTCCACAGCGGAAGCCCGGTCGCCTTGTCCTTGGACTGCACGAACCGGCCGTTCGTCGATGCGTCGAAGTCCCGCACCGCCTCGAAGCCGCCCGCCGCGTACACCCCGGCCGGGAACACCTGCCCGAACTCGACCGGGATCGGTCCCTGTAGCGCCACCTGACATCACCACCTTCGATCGATTCCCTGACATGACTTATCAGGTCTAGTTACGAAGGTAAGACTAGGAACCTGACTTATCAGGTCTAGTTATCTTTGATTCGCGGCGATATCAGCCGCTACGTCAGCTAGGCGAACGGGTAGGCGTCGTGGATCTCGTGCCGGTCCCCCGGAAGCACGATGTCGGTCACCTGGACCGGCCGCGTCATCGCGTCGTACGCCGTCACGATCACGTTCAGCACCGGGTCACCGTCCGCCACCCGCAGCAGTGCGGCCTCTTCACCGGTCGGCTTGCGCGCCGATATCCGCTCGACCGCGTGATCGAGCCGCACCTTCTTGCGTGACTGGAGATGATGCCGGATCGACTCGCCGAGCAGCTCCGGCGACGCCAGGTCGGTGCCCGCCGCAAGTTCGAGCCGCAGCCAGATCGAGGCCAGCTCAACCGGCGTGCCGTCATCCTCGCTCAGCAGCCGCTGCCGCAGGAACGCCGTCGACCCCGGCTCCAGGCCAAGCAGCGTCGTCACGTACGCGGGGGCGCGTTTCACCCCGGCCTGCACGAGCTGACCCGACAGCGCCGTCTCGGGCAGCTCAAGCGCGTTCTCCGCCGGGCGCGTCCGCTTTGCCCCGGCCAGCGCCGGGCGCCCGCGCACGAAACTGCCCTTCCCCTGCTGCGTATCGATCCACCCGTCTAGGCGCAGCGACGACAGCGCCTTGACGATCGTCGGGCGGGAGACGCCGAAATCAGCCACGAGCTGGTGCTCAGAGGGCAGGAGCGTGCCAGGCTGGTACTCGCCGTGCTCGATCCGCCGTTGGATCTCGGCGACCACCTGCGCGTACTTGGGCGGCGTGTAGTCGAAGCTCATAATGTCCGTCCGTCTGGACTGCTGACCTATCAAGCAAGCGTATATGCACGTCCCAGAGTTGTCACGTCCGACCGGACGGTGACGTTTCATGACCCGCGCGGCCGGTTGGCGGGGGTGGCGCCTGCCGACCGCGCGGGGTACCGGGTCCGGGGCGGCTATCCACCTTCGGGGGTAATCATGCAAACCCTTGGGCAGGTGGCTGTTGTAAGCGCCGGTATAGGAGCCGGCACCGCCGCCCCGGAGTTCAGGGGGTGCGGCCGGTCAGTCGCGCGGCTTCGTGCCCGCTCCGGCCAGGAAGCGGATTCCTGTTGCTTTCTCCCGCTTGTCCGGCCGCCATTTCGAGACGTTCACGAGCCCCGGTTCGACGAGATCGAGCCCGGTGAAGAACTCGCCGATGTCCTCCGCCGTCCGGGGCACGGCGGGTGCCGTGGCGCCCTGGTACACGTCGGCGATCGCCGACAGCACGTCCTTGTTAGCGTCATCGGCCACCGCGTGGGAGATCACCAGGTAACTGCCGGGCGCCATGCGCCAGCGCAGCGCGGCCACGATGTCCCTGGGCCGGTCCTCATCGGGCACGAAGTGGAGAACGGCAGCGCACAGGAACGCGACCGGCGCTGCCAGGTCGATCGTCTTCTCAAGCTGCCAGTGGCTGAGGATGTCCTGCGGCGCGCGGACATCGCCGTCGATGAACGCCAGGCCGTCATCACCGTTACAGACCGCCCGGCAATGAGTGGTCACGACAGGATCGGCGTCCACGTACACGACCCGCGCGTCCGGCCGCACCTGCCGGGCGATCTCGTGGACGGCCGGGGAGGTCGGCATTCCGCAGCCCAGGTCGACATACTGCGTGATCCCGTGCTCGGCCAGGTACCGTACGGCACGGGTCAGGAACCGCCGGTTCGACCGTGCAAGCATGCGGGTTCTCGGATAGGCGGTGATTACCCGCTCTGCGGCTTCCCGGTCGGCCGGAAAATGGTCCTTTCCGCCGAGGAAGTAGTCATACATCCGCGCCGTGCTCGGCACGGTGAAGTCAGGCATGACCCATCGGTTGCCGCTCATCGCCAGCCCATCTCAAACCAGACGACCCGCCCGCTCGGCCCGCCGTAGAATCCCCACCGGTCGGCGAGCATCTCGACAAGGCCCAGCCCGGCACCCGATTCCTCCGGCGAGGCCGCCAGGCGAACAGCGGGCGCAATGTCCGATCCCAGGTCGTGAACCTCAACTCGTGCCCACGTATCGTCAGCACGAACGACGACAGAGAACGTGCCGTCGCGTCCGGACGCGGTATGCACGACGGCGTTGGTCGCCAGCTCGCTGGCAAGGAGAACAATGTCGTCGGCGACCGGGCAACCGTCGGCGAGCCGCCCGACGAAATCCCGCACACTCCGGACCTCTTCCGGCGACCCGCCAAATATGCGCACTTGCGGAATGGTCGTGGCTACGTTGCTCATGCCGCAGACGTCCGTCCTGTGCCGCTGCATCCGAGACAGTCCGTCTGAGTCCGCTTGCGAAAGTCACCGTCACCCGCGCCGCCAACAGCCCCCACAGGCCTGCGCAGCATGATGAATTTGCGTCCGCGACCCCGGCAGTTCGGGCAGGGGGCCACGCAATCGGCGGATGTCTCAGCCTCTTCACCGTCCCGGGACCGTTCCGGGGATATACCTTGTGCCATGCTCCGATGCTCGGGAAGAGACGCGTCACCTCTCTAGACGCATTTGCGACGCCCCATCTCGCTTTGTCGCACGTTGTCTCGCGTACACGAAACAACACGCTACGCTGAGACGAGACGTCACCCGGAGAGCACATGAGCGAACAGCCTGTAATGCTCAAGATCCTGCTGCGCGAGAGGCACTGGCAGAACTACTCGACGTTCTGCGCCGAGTACGACAAGGCCGCACGCCGGATCGACCCCGACCTTGCCGGACGGTACCCGAGCCGCGCCCAGCTCCACCGCTGGCTCACCGGCGCCGTCCGCAGCCTGCCCTACGCCGACCACTGCCGCGTCCTGGAAGAGATGTTCCCCGGCTGGACCGCCGAACAGCTCTTCCACCCAGCCACAAGCGACCGTCCTTTCACCGCGGCCGGAGCACCCGCCATCGCCCCGCCGTCATCGGTGGTGCTGTCGACCGGCATGCGCCCGTATATCGAGCAGGCGTTCACGCGCGAGCACGTCGTCATCGACTTCGCGGGATTCTCCGGCGAGACTCTGCACGGCGTCGTGCAGGAACCCCTCGACAAGATCAGGACAGGCCAGCTCAAGCCCGCCAGCGTGGCAATCCGCATGCTGCTGCCCGACAACACCAGGCCCATGGCGGTCCCGTGCCGGGTCGAGGACCTGGCCGACGATCCGGACTACCGCGCCCGCATCCACCAGATCACCGGCCGCCACGCCTATGCCATCCTGGAGTCCGTGCAGGAACTCACGCGGCTAGGCCGCATCAGGGAAGCAAGCACCCAGATCCGCGCCTACCAGGTGCCCCCGCTGTTCAAGCTCTACCTGCTCAACGGCGACGAGGCATTCTTCGGCCTCTACCCGCTGATCAAGCACACCATCCCGATGTCCGGCGGCCAGCACGACATGTACGACCTGATGGGCAAGGAAGCCGTGGTGTTCCGCCACTCCGCCGCCAGCGGCGACCAGGCCGACGCCCAGTTCGTCGACCAGGCCCAGGCGTGGTTCAACTCCATGTGGGACAACATCAGCTACGAGTTCCCCGCATGACCAGCCCAGGCACCGACTACCCGGCCCTATCCGCGGTCATCGCCCGCACGCGCTACCTGCTGCTCGACTTCGACGGCCCGATCTGCTCAATCTTCGCCGGACTCCCGGCCCCTGCCGTCGCCGAGAAGCTCCGCAAGCTCTTCGCCGAGCCGCTGCCAGACGAGATAGCGAACACCTCAGACCCGATCGAGGTTTTCTGCTACTCGGCGACGGTCAGCGATGAGATGGCCGCACGGGTAGAAGCCGAGATGTCAGACCTCGAAGTGGCCGCCATAGCCAGCGCCGACCCGACCCCGTACGTCCACGAGGTAATCGCCAGCGCCCGCGAATCCGGACGGATTATCGGCGTCGTCAGCAACAACAGCGCCCGTGCCGTAACCGCCTACCTGGACCACCACGGCCTCATCGGCGGCATCGCGCTAATCGTCGCACGCACCAGCCACGACCCCGCCCTGCTCAAGCCCAGCCCCCACCTGATCAGCAAAGCCGTCCGCGGCCTGAACGCCGACCCCGCCGCCTCAACCCTCGTCGGCGACTCCCTCACCGACATCGAGGCAGCCCACAGCGCCGGAATAGCCAGCATCGGCTACGCCAACCAGCCCGGCAAACGCGAGAACATGACCCAGGCCCAAGCCGAAGCAGTCATCACCAGCATGGCCGATCTCGCCCTAAGCCTCCGCGCCAGCCGACCACCCGAATAACCAGATCCATCCACGGTCCGCCCGTGTCTGCCAGCCGTTGTGAGAACTTCCTGTACGTCTTCAAGTCTTTCAGCCGGGCGACAGAGCCGCGTGAAACTCAGCTCGATTTTCTCCCGTGGTGGCCCACAAGCCTTAGGCCAGCTCAGCTTCACGTTCGAGCGCCTGCCCAGCCAGCTCCTGAACGCGCTTGAAGTACCGGGCGTGTGTCTGCTTCAAGGCTGCAAGAGACGCTGCCCCCAGGACCACGATCTCGATGTCCGTAGCCGCATCGAACTCACGCTCTGCTGCAAACCGAGCTGCTAGGGCGACATCGGCATCATCGAACTGGCGACGTCGAACTATCCGGCCCTCGCGTCGGTCGTAGATCAAGAGGTAGTGCTGCACTGCAAGTCATACCCCCTCATCTGCAGCGTTCGCCACAAGCGTCAGTGTAGCTCGCACTTGCTCATCCGAGCTAGCCAGCTGGCTTGCCAGCTGATCAACCTTCCGCTGCATAAAGGCAGAAATAAACTCAGTCATCTGCACAAATCCCCCCAAAGTCCGCTTATCGTTCGCCAGAAGCTCCCGACATTCTGCATTCATATATTGTGGGAGCTCATTAAGTATTCCAACAAAATCTGCCCAGACAGCATCATGCTTGATTGGAAATGGAATTGTCATTAGGTCGGAGCTGAACTTGTCGCGCGCTTCGGCTGTCTTGAGGTCTAGAACTTTCACCTGTCGCCTCACATCCTCCAGTGATTTTCTCGTATCCTCAAGGTTATATATGGAATCACTCAGTCTCATCAAAAGCTGCACGGATTCGCGCCTGGAATACGAAAAACTACCTGACCTGACTCGTGCTTCAGGGTTCTCGGGATCCTCTCCGTAACGAATGCCTCTGCCCCAGCGGTCCGCCAAACGCTCAAATATCTGCGCCCATGAGTCCTGTAGTTCGGTCCTTATCTGCACCTCTACCAGAATTCCGTTGATGCGGACAACTAGATGTACGGCCCTGTAGCCGAAGCGTGGATCAATACGTCGGTCGATTGTTTTGCAATCGCAGCCCTGACCGCTATAGAACTGACTGATCTTGTCCTTGCACTCATCCTGAGCCTGGAAGTCGCGAACCGTTATTCGGGCGCCTGCGAGATCTTGTACCCTACTAAGTTGCATGCCGTGGGTTCTGCGCAGCTTATCTACCATAGTCTTAGTGGTTTTCGCTCGACCTGTAGGAGCGAATCCAAGGGTTTGCAAGTCCGACTTAACAAGCTCCAATATCTCCTGATAAGCGGCCAATGCGCTTGCGAGAAGCGCATGATCGGCCTCGGAAGGACTTTCGCTCTCGGCCAGTCGGTCTCCGAGCCGGTTCAGCTCTCCCATGCTTACGGGCAATGCCATGGACCAGCAAGCTACCAGACCTCACCGGCTGCAGCAGCAAGGTGCAGCAACTGCACCGGCCTGAGTAACCCTCTAATATCTCGCTCTGTCCTGCTGAACAGCCCGGATGACCCGCATAGACCTGTCTGCCCCTAGTTCGCATGAGGGGATCAGCCGACCAGGCTCGATCGGCAATGAGCATGAGGTCGACGACACAGCCGACACGCCGCACCGCACAAGAGAGGGGCCGCCTGCGCACCTTCGCCCGCAGCGGCCCGCAGCCAGTCCGAACACCCTACACGCGTGGAAACACACATAAGCTAGCGCCTGCACCATCAGGCGATCATCGGTCACCGCCTGGACCCAGGACTTTGTTGTGCCCCACATCCGGACGCCACACCGAGTCTTAGAGAGTGCGAAACGGGTCTGTTAAGACCCGCATCACTGGCCCAAGGGCGTTCGGGACAAAGGTGGGTGAATCGCAGGGCTGCGGACAAAGTAGTTTCCGCTGTTCCGGGCGGCCTTTAGGAACTGCGCGCGGGCGGGCTGCCGCCGCGGGAACGGCAGCGGGTCATGGCGGTTCGGGGCAGGAGATTCCGGGAT
>Ga0066797_1000101_pt1 | contig 25957 bp, 39 predicted proteins | sample PersoiDNA2013193_FD_76335 | JGI IMG/M metagenome (GOLD analysis project Ga0066797, IMG submission 76335) | Permafrost soil microbial communities from the Arctic, to analyse light accelerated degradation of dissolved organic matter (DOM) -... | ecosystem: Environmental > Terrestrial > Soil >... | reverse complement strand
GCCCCGGGGGGGCGACCCCCCGTGCTCGGGGGGATCCCGGGGGGTCGCCCCCCCGGGGCAACACTGTCAGCGGCATGTGCAAGAAGTGAGGAAGAAGCCACAATGGCGGGACAAAAGATCCGCATCCGGCTCAAGGCATATGACCATGAGGTCATCGACAGCTCGGCGCGGAAGATCGTCGACACGGTGATCCGCACCGGTGCGCGCGTCGCCGGTCCTGTGCCGCTGCCTACCGAGAAGAACGTTTACTGCGTCATCCGCTCGCCGCACAAGTACAAGGACTCGCGCGAGCACTTCGAGATGCGGACGCACAAGCGGTTGATCGACATCCTCGATCCCACGCCCAAGACGGTCGACTCGCTCATGCGGCTCGACCTTCCGGCCGGCGTCTATATCGAGATCAAGCTCTGAGGAATCACTGATCATGGCTATGACAGGGATCCTGGGCACCAAGCTTGGCATGACCCAGGTCTTCAACGAAAACGGGCAGGTAGTGCCTGTCACGGTGGTGCAGGCTGGCCCGTGTGTCGTCACGGCCGTCCGCACTCCGGACAACGACGGCTACTCCGCTGTCCAGATCGGGTTCGGGGAGATCAACCCCCGGAAGGTCACCAAGCCGGTGGCCGGCCTGTTCGAGAAGGCCGGGGTGACGCCACGCCGGTATATCGCTGAGATCCGCACCTCTGGCGCCTCCGACTACACGCTCGGGCAGGAGCTCACGGCCGCGCTGTTCGAGGCAGGCCAGAGCGTCGACGTGACCGGCAGGTCCAAGGGCAAGGGCTTCGCCGGCGTCATGAAGCGGCACCACTTCAAGGGCCTCTCCGCCTCGCACGGTACGCAGCGCAAGCACCGCTCGCCCGGTTCGATTGGCGCCTGCGCCACTCCTGGCCGGGTCTTCAAGGGCATGCGGATGGCGGGCCGGATGGGCGCCGAGCGGACGACCGTGCAGAGCCTGACGGTGCACGCCGTGGACGGCGACAAGAACCTGCTGCTGATCAAGGGCGCGATTCCCGGCCCGCGCGGCGGTCTTGTCATGGTGCGCTCGTCCGCACGAGAGGGGAACCGATGAGCACCGTCAGCATCGTCTCGCCGTCGAGCGAGCAGGCCGGCACCGCCGAGCTGCCTGACGCGATCTTCGCTGCGAAGGTCAACATCCCGCTGATGCACCAGGTCGTGGTCGCGCAGCGCGCTGCCGCCAGGCAGGGGACGCACGCCACCAAGACCCGCGGGCAGGTAAGCGGCGGTGGCAGGAAGCCGTACCGGCAGAAGGGCACCGGCCGGGCCCGCCAGGGTTCGATCCGCGCGCCGCAGTTCGCCGGCGGTGGCGTCTCGCACGGCCCGCAGCCGCGCGACTATTCCCAGAAGACGCCCAAGAAGATGAAGCTCGCCGCGCTGCGCGGCGCGCTCTCCGACCGCGCGGCGAACGAGCGCGTGTACGTGGTCACCTCGTTTGTCGAGGGTGAGGTGCCGCGCACCAAGGACGCGCTCGCGATGCTGGCCACGGTAACTGGCGGCGCCGAGCGGAACATCCTGGTGATCACGGCCCACGACGACGAGATCACCTGGAAGTCGCTGCGCAACGTCCCCGCCGTGCACCTGCTCGCCGAGGACCAGCTCAACACCTACGACGTGCTCGTCAGCGATCACGTGGTCTTCACTGAGGCCGCGCTGAGTGCGTTCGTTGAAAGGGGTTCGGAGTGAGCCGGATCTACAACCCGAGGGACATCCTGCTGCGCCCGGTGGTCTCGGAGAAGAGCTACGGCCTGCTCGATGAGGGCAAGTACACCTTCATCGTGGCACCCGACGCCAACAAGACGCAGATCAAGCAGGCGGTTGAGGAAGTCTTCCGCGTCAAGGTGACCGGGGTGAACACGCTTAACCGGCAGGGAAAGCGTCGCCGCACCCGGACCGGCTGGGGCAAGCGAGTGGACACCAAGCGTGCCATCGTCACCCTGGCCGACGGCGACCGGATTGACATCTTCGGCGGACCGGTTAGTTAAGGAGACGTAGGTGGGTATCCGTAAGTACAAGCCGACCACCCCTGGTCGGCGTGGTGCCAGCGGCTCCGACTTCTCCGAGATCACCCGGAGTGAGCCGGAGAAGTCGCTGGTGCGGCCGCTGCACAGCAAGGGCGGCCGGAACGTGCACGGGCGGGTCACCGCGCGGCACCAGGGCGGCGGGCACAAGCGCGCGTACCGTCTGATCGACTTCAGGCGGCACGACAAGGACGGCGTGCCGGCCAAGGTCGCGCACATCGAGTACGACCCGAACCGTACCTCGCGGATCGCGCTGCTCCACTACATGGACGGCGAGAAGCGCTACATCCTGGCTCCGGCGGGTCTGCGCCAGGGCGACCGGGTAGAGAACGGCCCTGGTGCCGACATCAAGCCGGGGAACGCGCTGCCGCTGAAGTCGATCCCGACCGGTACGGTCATCCACGCGATCGAGATGCGGCCAGGCGGCGGCGCGAAGATCGCGCGGTCCGCCGGCTCGGGAGTCCAGCTGCTTGCCAAGGAAGCGGGCTACGCGACGCTGCGCATGCCGTCGGGTGAAATCCGGCGCGTGAGCGTGGAGTGCCGCGCGACCGTGGGTGAGGTCGGCAACTCCGAGCATGGCAACATCAAGCTCGGCAAGGCGGGCCGTAACCGCTGGAAGGGCAAGCGACCGTCGGTGCGTGGCGTGGCCATGAACCCGGTCGACCACCCGCTCGGTGGTGGCGAGGGCAAGAGCTCTGGCGGCCGCCACCCGGTCAGCCCGTGGGGTAAGCCTGAGGGCCGTACCCGCCAGGCCAACAAGCCAAGTGACCGGCTGATCAGCCGCCGCCGCGGCAAGAACAAGCGGTAGGGAGCAACTCTCGATGCCTCGTAGCCTTAAGAAGGGTCCCTTCGTCGACGACCACCTGATGAAGAAGGTGGACGTGCAGAACGAGAAGGGGTCCAAGACCGTTATCAAGACGTGGTCCCGGCGGTCGATGATCGTGCCGGCGATGCTTGGCCACACCATTGCGGTGCACGACGGCCGCAAGCACATTCCGGTGTTCGTCACCGAGTCGATGGTGGGACACAAGCTCGGAGAGTTCGCGCCTACGCGTACGTTCCGGAGCCATGTCAAAGAAGACCGGCGTAGCCGGCGATAAGCCTGAAAGGGAAACTTACCGATGGAAGCCAGGGCTAAGGCGCGGTATGTACGCCTCACGCCACGGAAGGCCCGCCGCGTGGTGGACCTGATCCGCGGGCTGCCCGCCGAGCAGGCGGCGGCGGTACTGGAGTTCTCCCCGCAGGCCGCCAGCGAGACGGTCGGCAAGGTGCTTGCCAGTGCGATCGCCAACGCGGATCACATCGCCGGCCGCGACCGGGGCATGCTCTGGGTGCGCCGCGCGTGGGTCGACGAGGGACCGACGCTGAAGCGATTCAGGCCGCGCGCCCAGGGCCGCGGGTACCGGATTAACAAGCGCACGAGCCACATCACGGTCGTGGTCTCCGACGACAGCGAGGGAGGGAACCGCTAGTGGGACAGAAAGTGAACCCGCATGGGTTCCGCCTAGGCATTACCACCGACTTCAAGAGCCGCTGGTACGCGGAGAAGAAGTACAAGGATTATGTCCAGGAGGACGTGGCGATCCGCCGCATGCTACAGAAGGGCATGGAGCGGGCCGGCATCTCCAAGGTGGAGATCGAGCGGACCACCGACCGAGTGCGGGTTGACATTCACACCGCACGCCCCGGCATCGTGATCGGCCGCCGCGGCGCGGAGGCCGACCGGATCCGCGGCGACCTCGAGAAGCTCACCGCCAAGCAGATCCAGCTGAACATCCTTGAGGTGCGCAACCCCGAGATGGACGCGCAGCTGGTGGCGCAGGGCGTGGCCGAGCAGCTGTCCAGCCGGGTCTCGTTCCGGCGGGCGATGCGCAAGGCCATGCAGAGCTCGATGAAGGGCGGCGCGAAGGGCATCCGGGTGCAGTGCTCCGGGCGCCTCGGCGGTGCTGAAATGTCGCGCAGTGAGTTCTACCGTGAGGGCCGGGTGCCGCTGCACACGCTGCGGGCGGACATCGACTACGGCTTCTACGAGGCACGCACGACGTTCGGCCGCATCGGCGTCAAGGTCTGGATCTACCGCGGCGACGCGGCTCCCACGCGGGCCGCACGCGAGGCGGCCGCGGCCGCGCTCCACGCCGCCGGTGCGCGCAGGGACAACGACCGCGGTCGTCCCGCCGCGGGTGCACGCCGTCCCCCCCGGCGTGACGGCGGTCGTCCCGACAACCGTAGCGACCGTCCCGAGCGGACTTCCGCCCCCAAGGCTGAGCCGTCGGCGGAAACCACTGGGGAGGGCTGATCCATGCTGATTCCGCGCAAGGTCACCCACCGCAAGCAGCACCGGCCGCACCGGACCGGCGCGGCGAGCGGTGGAACCCGTGTCACGTTCGGGGAGTTCGGCATCCAGGCCCTTGAGCACGCCTACGTCACGAACCGCCAGATTGAGGCGGCTCGTATCGCGATGACCAGGCATATCAGGCGTGGCGGCAAGGTGTGGATCAACATCTACCCGGACCGCCCGCTGACGAAGAAGCCGGCCGAGACCCGGATGGGTTCAGGCAAGGGCTCGCCCGAGTGGTGGATCGCCAACGTCAAGCCTGGCCGGGTCATGTTCGAGCTGGCGGGTGTTGCGGAGCCGGTGGCCCGCGAGGCGCTGCGCCGCGCGATCCACAAGCTCCCGATCAAGTGCAAGATCGTCACCCGAGAGGTGGGTGAAGGCTGATGGCTACGGGCCTGACCGCAGGGAACCTGCGGGCATCGTCCCTCGAGGAGCTGACCAGCAAGCTGGCCGAGGCCAAGGAAGAGCTGTTCAACCTCCGCTTCCAGGGTGCCACCGGTCAGCTTGAGAGCCACGGCCGGCTGCGCGCCGTCCGCAAGGAGATCGCCCGTATCTACACCGTGATGCGGGAACGCGAGCTCGGCATCATCATCGACGTCGAGGACGAGACCCCGGCGGACGCCGAAAGTACCGTGGGGAGCGAGAAGTGAGCACCACACCAGGCGAGGCGGTGGTCGACGAGACCACCGAGCAGCGCGGCTACCGCAAGACCCGCGAGGGCCTCGTGGTCAGCGACAAGATGGACAAGACCGTCGTCGTCGCGGTGGAAGACCACGTGAAGCACCCCAAGTACGGCAAGGTCTTGCGCCGCACGAAGAAGTACAAGGCACATGACGCGCAGAACACCTGCGGCGTCGGCGACCGCGTGCTGCTGATGGAGACCCGGCCGCTGTCCGCCACCAAGCGGTGGCGGGTAGCGGAGATCCTGGAGCGGGCCAAGTAAGTAAGGCCCTGGTCTTGCAAGTAAGCCCAGGCAAGTTAGGCCATGCAAGTAAGAACGAATCGCCGGCGAAACACTCCGGCGTTACGAAGCAGGAGTTGACGTGATCCAGCAGGAGTCGCGGCTCAAGGTCGCCGACAACACGGGTGCAAAGGAGATCCTGTGCATCCGCGTGCTCGGCGGCAGTGGCCGACGCTACGCGGGCATCGGTGACGTCATCGTGGCGACCGTGAAGGACGCGCTGCCCGGGGCTGGCGTCAAGAAGGGCGACGTCGTCAAGGCGGTCGTGGTGCGCACCCGTAAGGAGCGCCGCCGCGCGGACGGTTCCTACATCCGCTTCGACGAGAACGCTGCCGTCCTGATCAGGGACGGCGGGGACCCGCGGGGCACTCGCATCTTCGGCCCTGTCGGCCGCGAGCTGCGTGAGAAGCGGTTCATGCGGATCATCTCGCTGGCGCCGGAGGTGCTGTGATGAAGATCAAGAAGGGTGACCACGTATTGGTCATGGCCGGCAAGGACAAGGGCGCGACAGGGACCGTCATCGCGGCGTACCCCGAGCGTGACAAGGTCCTTGTCGAGGGCGTGAACATGATCAAGAAGAACAAGAAGGTGACCAACACCGGCGTGCGCGGTGCCCAGGAAGGCGGCATCGTCACCCAGGAGGCACCGATCCACGTGAGCAACGTGCAGCTGGTCGATCCGGAGACCAAGCGCCCGGCGCGGGTGGGTTACAAGATCAACGAGGACGGCAAGAAGGTCCGCGTGCTGCGTCCGAGCGGGAAGGAAATCTGATGGCGACCGAGACGCCGGCCCTGCCCCGGCTCAAGGAGCGCTACCGCGGCGAGATCGCCGCGGCCATGAAGGACGAGTTCGGGTACGGCAACGTGATGCAGATCCCGGGGCTGACCAAGATCGTCGTCAACATGGGTGTCGGTGAGGCCGCGCGGGACGCGAAGCTCATCGACGGCGCCATCAGGGATCTCGCCGCGATCACCGGGCAGAAGCCGTCCGTGGCGAAGGCCAAGAAGTCGATCGCCCAGTTCAAGCTGCGCGAGGGCATGCCGATCGGCGCGCACGTGACGCTGCGCGGCGACCGGATGTGGGAGTTCCTCGACCGGCTGCTGTCGATCGCGCTGCCGCGCATCCGCGACTTCCGCGGCCTGTCAGACAAGCAGTTCGACGGACGGGGTAACTACACCTTCGGCCTCGTCGAGCAGGTCATGTTCCACGAGATTGACCCGGACAAGGTCGACAGGCAGCGGGGGATGGACATCACCATCGTCACCACAGCGACCAACGACGCCGAGGGCCGCGCGCTGCTGCGACGTCTCGGCTTCCCGTTCAAGGAGGCGGTGTAAATGGCAGCCGGAGGACAACCCGCAGCCGTGCAGGAGGGGAGCCGATAAATGGCAAAAACAGCGCTGGTTGTTAAGGCCAACCGCAAGCCGAAGTTCGAGGTGCGCGGCTATACGCGGTGCACCAAGTGCGGCCGCCCGCGTGCCGTTTACCGGAAGTTCGGCCTGTGCCGTATCTGCTTCCGCTCGATGGCGCACAAAGGCGAACTGCCCGGCATCACCAAGTCAAGCTGGTAACTATCTACACGCCGTAGGTCCGTCCTGGTACGGAAACCGCGGCGAGGAAGGCCAAAAACGGCCATGTCAATGACCGATCCGATCGCGGATATGCTGACCCGGTTGCGGAACGCCAACTCGGCGTACCACGACACAGTCGGCATGCCGTACTCGAAGATCAAGTCGCACATCGCGGAGATCCTCCAGCAGGAGGGCTACATCGCCGGGTGGCGCGTCGAGGACGCGGAAGTCGGCAAGAACCTCGTGGTATCGCTGAAGTTCGGCAACGCCAGGGAGCGCTCGATCGCGGGCATCAAGCGGGTATCCAAGCCCGGCCTGCGTGTGTATGCCAAGAAGGACAACCTGCCCAAGGTGCTCGGCGGGCTCGGCGTCGCGATCATCTCGACGTCCAGCGGCCTGATGACCGACCGGCAGGCCAAGAGGAACGGCGTGGGCGGGGAAGTCCTCGCCTTCGTCTGGTAGCGGGAAGGGAGAGCAGCGACATGTCACGTATTGGACGTCTCCCCATTCCCATTCCCAGCGGAGTGGACATCGCCATCGACGGCCAGGCGGTCAGCGTTAAGGGGCCGAAGGGCGCCCTGAGCCTCACCGTCGCGGACCCGATCGTCGTGAAGAGCGAGGACGGAGTCCTCAACGTCACCAGGCCGAGCGACGAGGGCAAGGTCCGTGCGCTGCACGGGCTGTCCCGCACGCTCATCGCCAACATGGTGACCGGCGTCACGACGGGGTACAGCAAGACCCTGGAGATCGTCGGCGTCGGCTACCGCGTGGCGGCCAAGGGCAAGGACCTCGAGTTCGCGCTCGGCTTCAGCCACCCGGTGCTTGTCACGCCGCCCGAGGGCATCACCTTCCGCGTCGAGGCGCCGACCAGGTTCGTGGTCGAGGGCATCGACAAGCAGCTGGTGGGCGAGACCGCGGCGCGGATCCGCAAGCTCCGCAAGCCCGACCCATACAAGGCCAAGGGCGTGCGATACCAGGGCGAAGTGATCCGGCGCAAGGTCGGGAAGGCTGGTAAGTAGTCATGGCTGGTACCCAGGCCAAGAGGTCATCGATCGAGTACGCCACCGGGCGTGTCGGACCGCGCACCGCGGCGAAGACCCGCTCCCGTGTCCGGCGTCACCTGCGCGTGCGCAAGAACGTCACCGGATCAGCCGCGACGCCGCGTCTCGTGGTCAACCGGTCCACCCGGCACATGTTCGTGCAGGTCGTCGACGACAGCGTCGGTCGCACCCTCGCGTCCGCGTCCACCATGGACGAGTCCATCAGGTCCGCCGAGGGCGACAAGACGGCCAAGGCCAAACTTGTTGGCAGGCTCATCGCTGAGCGGGCGAAGGACGCCGGTGTCTCCGGCATCGTCTTCGACCGTGGCGGCAACAAGTATCACGGCCGGGTCGCCGCGCTTGCGGACAGCGCCCGGGAAGCCGGGCTGAAGTTCTGATGCCGGGCGCGAACGTAAATAGGAGGAACAGCTAATGCCAGGAGCTCCGCGGCGTGGCGGCCAGCAGGGCGGCGGCGAGCGGCGGGAACGTCGTGACGACCGGCGCGGCGGCCAGACCGAGAAGCAGGCGGTCTACCTGGAGCGCGTGGTCACGATCAACCGCGTGGCCAAGGTAGTCAAGGGTGGCCGCAGGTTCAGCTTCACCGCGCTCGTCATTGTCGGCGACGGCAACGGCATGGTCGGTGTCGGCTACGGCAAGGCCAAGGAGGTGCCCGCGGCGATCGCCAAGGGTGTCGAAGAGGCCAAGAAGCACTTCTTCCGTGTACCTCGCATCGCCGGGACGATCCCGCACACCGTCCAGGGTGAGGCGGCAGCTGGTGTGGTGCTGCTCAAGCCGGCCAGCCCCGGTACCGGCGTCATCGCCGGCGGCCCGGTCCGCGCCGTGCTCGAGTGCGCGGGGATCAGCGACGTGCTGTCGCGGTCGCTCGGCTCGTCCAACCCGATCAACGTCGTGCATGCCACCGTGGCCGCCCTCAAGGGTCTGAGCCGTCCGGAGGAGATCGCGGCCAAGCGCGGCCTGCCGATCGAGGACGTGGCGCCGAGGGCGATGCTGGCTGCGGCCCGTGCCGCGGCCAGCGCGTAAAGGAGGGGACACCATGGCACAGCTCAAGGTGACCCAGGTTAAGTCAAAGATCGGCGGGAACAGCACGCAGCACGGCACGCTGCGCTCGCTGGGCCTGCGCCGGATCGGCCAGTCGGTGGTCAAGCCGGATCGCCCGGAGTTCCGCGGCATGATCCATCGGGTCCGCCACCTGGTCCGGGTAGAGGAAGTGGACTAGCTAATGCTGAAGCTGCATGACCTGCGGCCGGCGCCCGGTTCTCGCAAGGAGAAGCAGCGGGTCGGCCGGGGCGAGGGGTCCAAGGGCAAGACCGCGGGCCGCGGTACCAAGGGCACCAAGGCTCGTTATCAGGTCCCGATGGGGTTCGAGGGCGGCCAGATGCCGCTGCACCGGCGGCTGCCAAAGCTCAAGGGATTCTCGAACGCCAAGTTCAAGACCGTCTACCAGGTCGTCAACATCGGGCGGCTCGCTGAGCTGTACCCAACGGGCGGCGATGTGGCGCCCGAGAGCCTGGCAGCCAACGGCGCGGTGCGCCGCGGCGAGCTCGTCAAGGTGCTCGGCGACGGTGACCTGTCCGTGGCGCTGCACGTGAGCGCGCACAAGGTCTCCACCGCTGCCCGCGAGAAGATCGAAGCGGCGGGCGGAACAGTTACTCTGCTCGGTTAGGCTGAACTCTCGGGCTAGCACCCCAAGGCTGGCTCGTTCAAGGGTAAGACCCTTGGGCGAGCTAGCTCCGTGGGTGGGCCTGCGAGTAGGATACGGAAGCCGCTGATACGCAGGTTCCGCCGATGAAGAGGGATCACGCATGCTGACCGCGTTCCTCCGGGCATTCCGGACGCCCGACCTGCGCAAAAAGCTGCTTTTCACGCTGGGCATTGTCGCCCTGTTCCGGTTCGGGTCGTCGCTGCCCGCCCCGGGAATCAACGAGAAGAACGTGGGGTACTGCGCGAACTTCGCGTCGAAGACCGCCTCCGCGAACATCCTGCAGATCGTCGACCTGCTGAGCGGCAACGCGCTCAAGTACATGTCCGTCTTCGCGCTCGGCATCATGCCGTACATCACCGCGAGCATCATTCTCCAGCTGCTCACCGTGGTCATTCCGCGGCTTGAGACGCTGAAGAACGAGGGCTCGGCCGGCCAGGCGAAGATCACGCAGTACACCAGGTACCTGACCATCGGCCTGGCGATCCTCCAGTCCACCGGGTACATCGAACTCGCCCGCAGCGGCACGCTCTTCCAGGGCTGCTCGGCGCAGATCATCCCCAACGCGTCGGTGTTCCGTATCGCGACGATGGTCATCACGATGGTGGCAGGCACCTCGGTGATCATGTGGATGGGCGAGCTGATCACCGACCGCGGCGTCGGCAACGGCATGTCGGTGATGATCTTCACGCAGGTCATCGCGGTCATCCCCGGCGAGCTGCTCACGATCTACCAAGAGAAGCACTTCTTCACGGCGCTGCTCTCGCTGATCGTCATCATGGTGGTCGTCGCGTTCGTGGTCTTCATGGAGCAGGCGCAGCGGCGTATCCCCGTGCAGTACGCGAAGCGGATGGTGGGCCGGCGGATGTACGGCGGCACGTCCACCTACATCCCGATGAAGGTGAACCAGGCGGGCGTTATCCCGGTCATCTTCGCCTCAAGCCTGCTGTACATCCCCGAGCTCGCGGTGTCGCTGTTCGGCAACACCAGCCATCCGCAGGGCTGGTCCTCCTGGGTGCAGCGCTATCTTCAGATCGGCAGCAGCAGCAACCTGTCCACCATGTGGTTCTACATGGGCGCGTTTTTCCTGCTGATCGTCGCGTTCACGTTCTTCTACGTGTCGATCACGTTCAACCCGGTCGAAGTCGCCGACAACATGAAGAAGTACGGCGGCTTCATCCCTGGCATCAGGCCAGGGCGGCCGACCGCCGAGTACCTCTCCTACGTGCTCAGCAGGCTCACCACGCCAGGATCGCTCTACCTCGGCATCGTGGCACTGTTCCCGCTGGTAGCTCTCGCCTCGATTGGCGTCGGCAACCAGTTCCCGTTCAGCGGCGTGAGCCTGCTGATCATGGTCGGCGTTGGCCTTGATACGGTCAAGCAGATCGAGAGTCAGCTGCAGCAGCGTAATTACGAGGGTTTCTTGCGATAGTGCGCATCGTCCTTGTTGGGCCCCCCGGAGCGGGCAAAGGAACTCAGGCCCACTTCATCGCATCCCACCTGGCGATCCCGCGCATTTCGACAGGTGACATTTTCCGGTACAACGTCGCTAACAGCACCGAACTCGGTGCCAAGGCCAGGGCGTACATGGACCGCGGTGACCTCGTCCCGGACGAGGTCACCGTGGCCATGGTGCGCGACCGGCTGGCCGAGCCCGATGCCAAGGAAGGCTTCCTGCTCGACGGCTTCCCAAGGAACGTGCCGCAGGCCGAGACGCTGAAGAAGATGCTGGCCGAGCTGGAGGTCAGGCTGACGGTCGTCCTTGAGCTCGTCGTCGACGAGAACGAGGTGGTCCGCCGGCTGTCCGGCCGCCGTACGTGCCGGCGCTGCGAGCGGGTCTGGCACATGATGTACGACCCGCCCGCCAACCCGAACGTCTGCGATGACTGCGGCGGCGAGCTCTTCCAGCGCGACGATGACAAGGAAGAGGTGATCAGGCACCGTCTCGAGGTTTATAACAGCCAGACGGCGCCGCTGATCGCCTTCTACGCCGACGAGGGCATTCTGGTCGGCATCGACGCGACGGGACCGGTGGAAGAGGTCACGGCCCGGGCGCTCGACGCCTTGCAGCCATACGTGCGTTAGCTGAGGTGTTGGCATGCGGGTGCGGCGGGAACCGGCGATCCAGATCAAGACGCCCGAGCAGCTTGACCGCATGCGCGCGGCCGGACTCGTGGTGGCGCATACCCTGCGGGTGCTCAGGGAGGCGGTGCGCCCCGGGATAAGCACGGGTGACCTCGACGCGATCGCGGAGCGCGAGATCAGGTCCGCGGGGGCGGTGCCCTCGTTCCTTGGCTACTTCGGGTATCCAGCGAGTATCTGCGCCTCCGTCAACGAGGTCATCGTGCACGGCATCCCCCGGCAGGACACCCGGCTGAAGCCGGGGGACGTGCTCTCCATTGACTGCGGGGCGATCCTGGACGGGTGGCATGGAGACGCGGCGTTCTCCGTCGGCGTCGGCGAGATCGAGCCGGCGGATCAGGCGCTCCTCGACGCATGCGAGCAGTCGATGTGGGCGGGCATCAGGCAGGCAGTGCCAGGGGGACGCCTTGGTGACATCTCGCATGCGGTCGAGCATTCTGTCCGCTCCTCGGGCGAGTACGGGCTGATCCGCGAGTACACCGGCCACGGCATCGGCACCGAGATGCACATGGAACCGGCGGTCAGGAACTACGGCGCGGCCAGCCAGGGTCCCGCGCTGCGCGCCGGGATGGCGCTGGCGATCGAGCCGATGATCACCAGGGGCGAGCGGTTCACGAAGGAGCTCGCCGACGGCTGGACGGTGATCTCCGCGGATGGATCGCGCGCCGCGCATTTCGAGCACACGGTGGGCATCACACCAGACGGCCCCTGGGTGCTCACCGCCCTGGCGGGGGCCGGCCAGGAAAGCACCGCTAACGCCGGAGCATCAGATGCCCGGTGAGCCGCCGATGCGCGCCTCTGACGCGGACCGGGATCGGACCGCGGCGCTGCTTCGCGAGCACCACGCCGTGGGGCGGCTGACGGCTGAAGAGTTCAGTGACCGCGTGGACGGGGTGTTCACCGCCAGGACGGTCGGCGACCTTGACGCATTGCTCGCGGATCTCCCCGCCATCGACCTCTACCAGCTCCCCGCCGCAAGCATCCGCCCCGCCGCACGGCCAAAGGCCCGCGGCGGCTCGGCGCTCGAGCGTCGCGATGGCGGCGCGCTCCTCCCGCATTCGGTGGCCGGCTGGCTAACCTGGACGGCGGCAAGCTCGATCCTGCTGATCATCTGGCTTAGTGTCGGCATCGTCTCCGGCGGTGCCGCCTGGCTCCCGTGGTTCCTTCTCATCGTCATCCCCTGGGCCCTCGCCATCGCCCGACGCCCCCCCGACCAGCCGTAGCGATAGGCGGAGGCCCCGATACCGCTCAGCCGAGGTGCTCACGGTGCCCGGCGCGCTCACGTGACGCGGGGCGACACCTGATGTCCCGGCGCATTAAAAGATCTTGGAGACTTTTTTCCTGGTGGCAGATAAGCGTGCTATGCGCACGCCTTTCTACCAAGATCTTTTCCGCGACCGGGGCTCCTGCCCGGAATGCGGCAATATGGCCCCGGGTGGCGGGCCGGCGGCCAGCCTGGATGGAGCCGACCGCGAAGTCCACTCGCTCGCGATGTCTCTTGGGGCCGTTTTAAGCCGGTTTGCGCCGCCTCGATCGTCCGGTGTTAGTGCGGGTCGCGGGCGGAGGTGCGGTCGCGGGCAGGCGGCGGGCCAGCGGTACGTGGTGGTCGGGCGGGGTGGGGTCCGCGGCCCTCGGCGCCGCTCGCAGGCCATCGAGGAGAATCGCCAGGGTGCGCTGCGGATCCGCGTCTTTGCTTGCCGGATGGCGCAGGGCGAGCAGGACGCCGGACAGGACGGCCATGAGTTCGGCGGTGCCGATGTCGGCGCGGACCGTGCCGCTTGCCTGGGCGCGGGACAGGATGCGGCCGATCTCGCTGCGCAGGTCGGCGGCTGTCGCCGCGACCGTTGTCCGAACCTCGATGCCGGCGCTGGCCAGGGCGTCGATGAGGTCCGCCTTCTCCGCGGCGTCGGCGACGATGCTGCCGAGAACCGTGAACAGGGCCGTTGCGGGGTCGCCCGCGGCGCCCAGGGCCCGGGCCTGGTCGACAAGGCGCCGGAGCCGCTCGTGGACGACCGCCTCGAACAGGGCCTCTTTGGTCGGGAAGTGGCGGTAGAGAGTTCCCGGCCCCACCCCGGCCCGCCTGGCGATCTCATCGAGCGAGACGGACAGCCCTTCGGCTGCGAAGGCCTGCCTTGCCGCCTCAAGGAGACGCTCCCTGTTGCGGCGGGCGTCGGCTCGCGGCTGTCGGCTCTGCACTGCCATGCGGGACTCTCCTTCCGGCTAGCTGTAAGCGGGGCGATATCTCCGGTATCCTCGATAACCGGGGCGCTGTCTCCGATTCTAACCACCCCGACTCCCTGCTTCCCCATTGAAGGAGACCTGATGACCACGGCCAGCCAGGAAACAAAGACGCGGACGGCCTTCCTCGCGCTTGACTACGTGACGTACATCGTCGCGAACTTCAGCCACGATGCCGCCGTCGCGGAGCGGGCGTCGAGCGCGCTGGCGACGGCTAGGGCGGCCAAGCTGCCGGTGTTCCATGTCGTGCAAGAGCAGATGCGCGATCAGATCCACCCCCTGCTGGCGCCCGTGGGTGACGAGCCGGTGCTCGGCAAGGCCACCATCGGCGCGTTCGCCACCACTGACCTGGACAAGTCGCTGCGCGCAGCGGGCATAGGCCGGGTCATCATCGCCGGAGTGGCAACGTCGGGAACGGTGCTGTCCACCGCCCGGTGGGCGTTCGATGTCGGCTACGAGGTCGTCGTGTGCGCCGACGCCTGTGCTGACCCCGACCCGAAGGCACACTCCGCGCTGGTGGACGAATCCGTCTTCCCCCAGAGCTGGATCGGGCTCTGGCGCATCGCCCGCGTGGTGACGTCCGACGAACTCACCGGCGTGGTTGGGGCGGTCGGTCCCTGAGACGCAGGCATCCGGAGCCTGACCGGTCGGCCAGCTCTGACGGCGCCTCGTGCGCCGGCCGGCCCGCGCACGGAAAAGCCGCGCTGGCGTGGCTGCTGACTTGCCGCCTGACTTGCCGCGCGGAACGCGGCGAGCGCGGCATCGCGACCGGCGCGCTCGTGCGGGTGGCCGCTCGCGGTCAGGGCGCTGATCAGGTGATCGAGGCCCGGCTCGGACGGAATGGGCTCTCCGGGGGGCGGTGCGCCCGCACGGCGCTCGCCGCCACCGGCCACCGAACTTGCCGGCTCTTCCTCCAAGTCGGCCCCGTGCCATCGTGGAACGGGGGCTAACAAGCCAACAGCGATTGGCCGCCGCAATCCGTTACGCACCCGGTGAAGAGTTTCGCGGCACGGGTCCTGCCCGGTATCGCGTACCCTGAGAGGGCAGGCGGGGTGTCGGTTCGCTTAACCGGGGCGGCTGGGGTAAACTCTGCTGCGGCCCATCGGCTGGCCTTTCCGCATGGCTCTGCCCCACTCGCATCGCCGCACATGGCAATGCGTTACGGGGAAGTACGCCACGGGGATTACTTACGTCCAGCCCGTTGTTCTCGCCTGGGCGGCGGCTGTGAACTGCCGTGGTAATGACCAAGACTATGCAGGACGAAGCGCGGAGGATATGCCCAAAAAAGACGGCGCCATCGAGATTGAGGGCACGGTGGTCGAGACGTTGCCGAACGCCTTCTTCCGAGTGGAGCTGGACAACGGGCACAAGGTACTCGCCCACATCAGCGGCAAGATGCGGATGCACTACATCCGGATCCTGCCCGATGACCGGGTGGTCGTTGAGCTCAGTCCGTACGATCTGAGCCGCGGCCGCATCGTCTACCGGTACAAGTAAGGGCATCCAGGCACCGCAGTGCCTGGAGCTAACCGGCCCGTCACGCGGGCCATGAGGAGAAGTTTGCCGTGAAGGTCAAGCCGAGCGTTAAGAAGATCTGCAGCAAGTGCAGGATCATTCGTCGCCACGGCCGCGTCATGGTGATCTGCTCGGACCCCCGGCACAAGCAGCGCCAGGGCTGAGCGGAACCGTCAGCCGCGCCTGAAGCACTACAGTTAAATACGCGAAATGCAGGTCCGATATACTCGCTTTTCCATCGGACCTGCCCGGGGGGTACGGGGGGTTCGTCCCCCCGGAAGACATCAGTAGTACGCGTACCGCGAGCGGCCCAAGATCACGATCCTGGGCCGCATCCCTCGGTTGGAGGCCGAGGCCCGTCCTGGGGCTGGGTCGGGAGGCGGTGCGAAGGACCTCCACTCAACGAAGGAGTACTGCCCCATATGGCACGTCTGTCTGGCGTTGACCTGCCGCGCGAGAAGCGGCTTGAGATCGCGCTGACCTATGTCTACGGCGTCGGCCGCACCCGGGCCGCGCAGACCCTCGCCGCCACCGGCGTGAGCGGCGACACCCGGGTCTATGACCTGTCCGAGGACGACCTCCAGAAGCTGCGCGAGTGGATCGACGCGAACTACCAGGTCGAAGGTGACCTTCGCCGCGAGGTCGCGGCCGACATCCGCCGCAAGATCGAGATCGGCTGCTACCAGGGCATCAGGCACCGCAGGGGCCTTCCGGTGCACGGTCAGCGGACGCAGACCAACGCGCGTACCCGCAAGGGCAAGAAGAAGACCGTCGCCGGCAAGAAGAAGACCGGGAAGAAGTAGTCCCCCCTTCGGGACCGATCACCTCAGGAGTCAGGAAACAGATGCCGCCAAAGAGCCGCAGCCAGGCCGCACCCAAGAAGGTGCGCCGCAAGGAGCGGAAGAACATCGCTCACGGGCACGCCCACATCCGGTCCACGTTCAACAACACCATCGTCTCGATCACGGACCCCACCGGGAACGTGATCGCGTGGGCGTCCTCTGGGCAGGTTGGGTTCAAGGGTTCGCGCAAGTCGACCCCCTACGCCGCCCAGCAGGCCGCGGAGGCCGCCGCGCGCCGCGCCATGGAGCACGGCATGAAGAAGGTCGACGTCTTCGTCAAGGGGCCGGGCTCCGGCCGCGAGACCGCCATCCGGTCGCTGCAGGCAACCGGCCTTGAGGTGGGCTCCATCCAGGACGTCACCCCCGTTCCGCATAATGGCTGCCGCCCGCCCAAGCGCCGGCGAGTCTGAGGAGAGACTGATGGCTCGATACACAGGACCGGACTGCAAGCTGTGCCGGCGCGAGAAGGTGAAGCTGTTCCTGAAGGGTGCCAAGTGCGATGGGCCGAAGTGCGCCATCGAGATCCGGCCCTACCCGCCGGGTGAGCACGGCCGCATCAGGGCGAAGGACGGCGAGTACCTCCAGCAGATCCGCGAGAAGCAGAAGGCCAAGCGCATCTACGGTGTGCTTGAGAAGCAGTTCGAGGGCTACTACGTCGAGGCGGCTCGCAAGTCGGGCCGTACCGGCGAGACCCTGCTGCAGCTCCTCGAGAGCCGTCTGGACAACGTGGTGTTCCGCGCCGGGTTCGCCAAGAGCCGTGACATGGCCCGCCAGCTGGTCACGCACGGTCACTTCCTGGTGAACGGCAAGCGGGTCAACATCCCGTCCTACCGGGTGCGCGAGAACGACGTCGTCGAGGTCGCCGCCAAGTCTCTTGAGCTGACTCCGCTGGTCGTGGCGCGGGCCGAGATCGGCGAGCGCATCGTGCCTGCGTGGCTTGAGCTCATGCCCGACCAGATGCGCATCCTCGTCCACCAGCTCCCGGCCAGGGCGCAGATCGACACCCAGGTCCAGGAACAGCTGATCGTCGAGTACTACTCGAAGTAAGAAGGAAACGGCGGGCGACAGTCGCCCGCCGTCGTTCGCGGTCTCATATATCGGTGGCCGCGGAAAGGAAGTCTCATGCTCATTGCACAGCGTCCCTCCCTCGGCGAGGAGCAGCTTGGCGACTACCGGTCGAAGTTCACGATCGAGCCGCTGGAGCCTGGCTTCGGCTACACGATCGGTAACTCGATCAGGCGCACCCTGCTGTCCTCGATTCCCGGGGCGGCGGTCACGTCGATTCGCATCGAGGGCGTGCTGCACGAGTTCACCACGGTGCCCGGGGTCAAGGAGGATGTCACCGACGTCATCCTTAACCTCAAGCAGCTCGTCGTCTCCTCGGAGCACGATGAGCCGGTGGTGATGTACCTGCGCAAGCAGGGTCCAGGCGCGGTCACCGCGGCCGACATCGCACCGCCCGCTGGTGTCGAGGTGCACAACCCGGACCTGCACATCGCGACCCTGAACAGCAAGGGCAAGCTGGAGATGGAGCTCACGGTCGAGCGCGGCCGTGGCTATGTCTCCGCGACCCAGAACAAGCAGCCTGGTCAGGAGATCGGCCGGATTCCGATCGACTCCATTTACTCGCCGGTGCTGCGCGTGACCTACAAGGTGGAGGCCACCCGCGTCGAGCAGCGTACCGACTTCGACCGGCTCATCCTGGACGTCGAGACCAAGGCGTGCATGCGTCCGCGTGATGCGGTCGCTAGCGCGGGCAAGACGCTGACCGAGCTGTTCGGCCTGGCCAGGGAGCTCAATGTCGACGCCGAGGGCATCGACATCGGCCCGTCGCCGACGGACGCCGCGCTCGCGGCGGACCTGGCGCTGCCGATCGAGGACCTGAACCTTACCGTCAGGTCGTACAACTGCCTCAAGCGCGAGGGCATCCACACCGTGGGTGAACTGGTCGCTCGCAGCGAGCAGGATCTGCTTGACATCAGGAACTTCGGCGCGAAGTCGATCGAGGAAGTCAAGCAGAAGCTGGTCGACATGGGCCTGGCCCTTAAGGACTCCCCGCCCGGGTTCGACCCGAGCAGCGCCGTGGACAACTTCGGCGGCGAAGATGACGAGAGCTACGTCGAAACCGAGCAGTACTAGCTCGTACCGACACAGAAAGGGTTTCAATGCCCACGCCTACCAAGGGTGCCCGGATGGGGGGCAGCCCGGCTCATCAGAAGCACATGCTGTCGAACCTGGCAGCCGCGCTTTTCGAGCACGGGAAGATCACCACGACCGAGGCAAGGGCGCGCAGGCTGCGCCCCTATGCGGAGAAGCTGATCACCTTCGCCAAGCGCGGTGACATGCATGCCCGCCGTCAGGTGCTGACCGTTGTCCCGCACAAGGCGATCGTGCACAACCTGTTCACCGAGATCGGTCCGTCCATGGCCGACCGGCCAGGTGGCTACACCCGCATCACCAAGATTGGCCACCGCAAGGGCGACGCCGCCCCGATGGCGGTCATCGAGCTGGTGACGGAAGAGGTCGGTGCGAGCAAGCCGCGCCGCCGCACTCGTCGCCCGGCCTTCGCGGCCGCCGCCCCGGCAGAGACCGTAGCGGAGACGACATCCGAGGCTGTGGATTCCGAGGCTGTGGATTCCGAGGCTGTGGATTCCGGCGTCGAGGTCTCCGAAGTTGAGGACACGGCGGCTGAGGACACGGCGGCTGAGGACACCGAGTCCGAAGCCAAGCCGGAGGCCTGACAACGCCTGCTGGCCAGCAGGGAATTGTTCAGCGTGGGTCGGGGTGCCTCTCAGGCACACCGGCCCACGTTATTTTTTGTCATCCGGTCGGCTAGACCCGGGAATGCGCGTGGCTGCTGAGCTGAGAGAAGTAGTTGAGGGTGGAGAGTCGCCCGGATCCGTTCGGGCAAAAATTGATCTTTCCTACGACGGATCGGAATTCTCCGGCTGGGCGGCGCAGCCAGCGCGGCGTACCGTCGAGGGCGAGCTCTCGCGGGCTCTCGGTCGAGTGTTCAGGCTCGGTGAGCCGCCACGGCTGACCGTGGCCGGACGGACTGACGCGGGGGTGCATGCCCGCGGGCAGGCCGCGCACGCGGACCTGCCCGCCGACGCCTGGGCAACCCACTCGGACATGGCGCTCCGGCGGCTGTCCAGGGCGCTGCCGCCCGACATCCGGGTGCGCGCGATCGGCCTGGCGCCCGAGGGATTCAACGCGCGCTTCTCCGCGCTCTGGCGGCGGTACGCCTACCGGATCTGCGACGAGCCGGCGAGTGCGGACCCGCTGCGCAGGCATGACACGCTCTGGCACCCCCACCCGCTCGACCTCGCCGCGATGAACGAGTCGTCGGCCCTGCTTCTCGGCGAGCATGACTTCGCGGCGTTCTGCCGGCGCCGGGAGGGCGCGACGACGGTACGGGCGCTGCGCCGTCTCGACTGGCGGCGCGAAGCGGACGGCGTGGCGGTCGGCTGTGTTATCGCCGACGCGTTCTGCCACAACATGGTCAGGGCCCTGGTCGGCGCGCTGCTGGCCGTCGGCGAGGGCCGCAGGCCAGTGACATGGCCGCCCGAGGTGCTCGCGACGGCCGTCCGCGACCCGACCGTGCGGGTCGTCCCGCCGCACGGGCTGTGCCTCGAGGAGGTCCGCTACCCGCCGGACGACGAGCTCGCCTCTCGTGCCGCCGTTACCCGCCGGGTCCGCACCGTCGACGAGCGCTAGCCGCCGTTACGACGCCGCGCCAGGAGATGCCGGGGCGCCGGTGACCATCCGCTGGCTGAGGGAGATGTTGGCGGTTCCCGCGATCAGGTCATTGCTGAACTGCTCAAGCTGTGCGTCCTGAGCCTTGGTCTTAGGAACGGTCCCCTTGATGAACTCGTCCCAGGTCAAGATCAGGTAATGGCCCTTGTACTCCGCCTCGACGACGCCTGTGCCCTTGCCAAGCTTGCTCGCGACGCCCTTGGCGGCGGCAAGCGGCGCGATGAAGTCGTTCTGCCCGACGACCTTCCCGGCGTGGTGCGCCTGGTTGGTCGACGCCAGGTTGACCACGCCGATCGTGCCCATGATCTTGCCGTTCCCTGACACGTAGCTCGCGCGCAGCACCTGCGTGCACTTGCCGTCCTTGAGCTGGGTGATCAGGTCCGCCCCGATCACCGCGTTCGCGCACTTCTTGTCCAGCTTCGTTGACGCGAGGGAGAAGGAGTTCTTGTCCGCCTCGTTCGCGAACGCGGGCGGGAAGAGCTCGCTGACCGTGAGCGGCGCCGGGTCATCGGTGCTCTGCTCGATGTGGCAGTACTGTCCGAACTGCTTGACGCACGCCTGCGTGGACGGCTTGGTGCCCGGGGTGGGCAGCGGGCCCGCGGCGCTCGTGTTGCTGCTCGCGGGTGACTGCGTCCTGAGCACGAGGCCATATACCGCGCCGACGACGATCACGGCGACGATCACGGCGGCGACCGCGCCCACGGCGAGCAGCAGCAGGCGCTTCCCGCGGAGCGCGCCGGCCCCCCTGGGCCGGTCGGCGGAACCCGTCTTGGCGGCCCGGCGTGGCCTGCCGCCGGTGTCGGCGCGGTCATCGCGATCGCGATAGGGATCAGCGTCGGATGCGTAGTCGTCATAACCAGGGCCGTCGTAACCGCCAGGTCCGGCATAGCCGTCCGGTCCGGCGTAGGAGTCCGGTCCGGCGTAGGAGTCCGGTCCGGCATAGCCGTTCTGGCCGTCGTAACCGCCGTGCGCGTCGTAGTCGTCGAAGGCGCCATTGCCCGGCGCGGGGCGCGGGTCATAGCCGTCGTATTGCTCTTGCTGCCCGGTGCGCGGCATGGACATCGGCCCCGATGCCATCGGCCCGGACGCCGTCGTCGGGGTCGGCGCGGGCAGCGCGCGGCGGCCTTGCGGCAGCGCGGGAGGCGTTCGGCCCGCGTCGGGGCCAGCCGAAGGCGGGTAGCCGCGGATAGGGTCACGCAGGGCGTGGCTCGGGCCGGTTCCGTACTCGTCGTCGATCCGCCCGCTCAGCGTCAACGCGCCTGTGTCCGCGAAGCTGGCGCCCGACGCCGCCGCTGGCTGTCCGCCGTACCAGTCGTTCCCGGCGTCCTGCCCCTGGTAGCCGCCGTCCTGGTAGCCGCCTGGCTGGTGGCCGTATCCGCCGTCAGGCTCCTGATAACCGCCGCCGTCCGTGTCGTAGCCCTGGTCATAGCCCGGCTGCTCGTATCCCGGCTGGCCGTACCCGGGGGGGTCGCCGTAGCCGCCTGCCTGGCCGTAGCCGTCGTACTTGCCGTACTCTGGCTGGCCGTATCCCGCGTCGCCGTTGTCCTGCCAGGGCGGCTGCTGCTCCTGGTCCCCGTGCCTGCGGGAAGCGTCCCCACCGCGGTATCCCATGGCATCGAGGGTAGCGTTCTTACCAGTTCGAGACGGGTGGTCGCAGAACTTTCAGCACGCTGTAACCGGCCGGTACCGCCGTGCCGCATGGCGGTAGCTGACACCATGGCCTCGCCCGCCTGACCGAGGCGGCACGAGCGGGCCGTCTCCTGCGGTAGGCTGAAGCAATAATCGGAAGCAGAGTCCGCGCTTTGGCAGTATGCGCGGATTCGAGTATGCTGCATTGGCGTCATCCGCGACGAGCAGCATTTCCGGCTGCGATGACCCGGCACCTGGGTCGCCTGGATTACGAACCACATGCGAAGGCTAAACGACTGTGCGCACTTTCAGCCCGAAGGACAGTGACATCACGCGTGAGTGGCATGTCATCGATGCCACCGACGTCGTGCTCGGCCGCCTGGCCAGCCATGTGGCGGTGCTGCTGCGGGGCAAGCACAAGCCCATTTTCGCTCCGCACGTCGACACCGGTGACTTCGTCATCGTGATCAACGCGGACAAGGTGGCGCTTACCGGTAACAAGCTGGAAGACAAGCGCGCCTACCGGCACTCCGGCTACCCGGGCGGCCTTCGCTCGATCGCCTACGGTGACCTGATGGCCAAGCACCCCCAGAAGGCGGTCGAGAAGGCGATCAAGGGGATGATTCCCAAGAACTCGCTCGGCCGTAAGACGCTCGGCAAGCTCAAGGTCTACGCGGGGCCGACGCACCCGCACCAGGCACAGCAGCCGAAGCCATACGAGATCCGCCAGATCACCCAGTAGTGCCGCAAGGAAGCGTGAGGAAGAGCATCGTGGCCGAGCCCACTGGCGTAGAGACGCCCGCAGACGACGCGGCATACCTGACCGAGGAGGTCGTCGCAGACGGCTTCGAGGCCGAGAACGCCCCGTCGGAGTACACGACCGAGTCCGCCGAGGCGTCTGCCCCGCGTGCCACGACCCGCCAGGTGATCACCGGTCACGCTAACGGCCTGGGTCGCCGCAAGGAGGCCATCGCCCGCGTGCGCATCGTGCCTGGCACGGGCCAGTGGAAGATCAACGGCCGCACGCTCGATTCTTACTTCCCTAACAAGGTCCACCAGCAGATCGTCAGCGAGCCTTTCGTGACGCTTGGTGCCGAGGGCCAGTTCGACGTGATCGCGCGCATCGGCGGCGGCGGCGTCTCAGGCCAGGCCGGCGCGCTGCGCCTTGGCGTGGCCCGCGCGCTGATTCTGGTTGACCCGGAGAACCGCCCGCCGCTGAAGAAGGCAGGCTTCCTCACCAGGGATCCCCGCGCGACCGAGCGGAAGAAGTACGGTCTAAAGAAGGCCCGCAAGGCTCCTCAGTACTCCAAGCGATAGTCGCTGGCTGATACCCGAATTCACCCTCATGGGCCGACTCTTCGGTACTGATGGTGTTCGTGGGGTTGCTGGGGCTGAATTGACGGCCCAGCTGGCCATGGACCTAGCGGTCGCGGCGGTGCCAGTACTGGCATCCGTCGCGGCCCAGTCAGGCGATGCGCACCGTCCCGTCGTGGTAATCGGCCGCGACTCGCGGGCGTCGGGAGACTTCCTCGAAGCCGCGGTTGTCGCCGGCCTCGCCAGCTCCGGAGTCGACGTGCTCCGGCTCGGTGTCATACCGACGCCTGGCGTCGCCTACCTCACGGGCGCGCTCAACGCTGACTTCGTAGTGGTGCTTTCCGCGAGCCATAACCCGGCCGCGGACAACGGGATCAAGTTCTTCGGCCGCGGCGGCGTCAAGCTGCCCGATGAGGCGGAAGACGCGATCGAGGACGGCCTGCACGCCACCGGCGTCGGCAAGATCAGCGGCTTCGGCCGGGTCACCGACGCGTACTCGGCCCACGAGACCTACCTCGACCACCTTCTTGCCACGTTGCCCGCGGCGGAGGGGGACCGGGCGCCGCTCGCTGGCATGCGGGTCGTCGTGGACTGCGCACACGGCGCCGCCTACAGCATCGGACCACGCGCGCTGCGCCGGGCCGGAGCCGAGGTCATCGCGATCGGCGCGGCACCGGACGGCCTGAACATCAACGCGGGGGTGGGGTCCACCTACCTGGAGACGGTCGCGGCGGCGGTCGCCGAGCATCACGCGGACGCCGGACTCGCCTTCGACGGCGACGCCGACCGCTGCCTGGCGGTCGACGGCGACGGTCACCCGCTCGACGGCGACCAGATCCTCACCGTGCTGGCGTCGCGGCTCAAGCGCAACGGCCAGCTCCGCGGCGACGCCGTGGTGGTGACCGTGATGTCGAACCTCGGCTTCCATGACGCGATGCGCGACGCGGGCATCGCGGTGATCGAGACCCCGGTCGGCGACAAGCACGTATACGCCGCCATGCGGGACGGCGGCTATGTGCTCGGCGGCGAGCAGTCCGGGCACGTCATCCAGCTTGAGCATGCCACGACGGGCGACGGCGTGCTGACCGGGCTGCACTTGCTCGCCGCGGTGAACAGCTCGGGCGTTCCCGTTTCCGCGGCGGCGAAGCTGATGACCAGGTACCCGCAGGTCCTGATCAATGTCCGCGGTGACAAGGACGGGGCCATGGCGGACCCCGCGCTCGCCGAGGCGGTGAACGCCGCCAGGGCCAGGCTGGGCGACTCCGGGCGCGTCCTGCTGCGACCAAGCGGAACCGAGCCGGTCATCCGGGTGATGGTCGAGGCACGGCATCCCGAGCTCGCCGAGGAGATCGCAGGTCAGCTCGTGGCCGCCGTCCGCCTGGCCATGGCATGATCGTTGGCGTCGGTATCGACGTCGTTGACATCGCTCGCTTCGAGCAAGCGCTAACCCGTACGCACAGCCTCGCCGCACGACTGTTCACCGAGGGCGAGCGTGGCCTGCCGCCGCGCTCGCTCGCGGCGCGCTTCGCGGCCAAGGAAGCACTCGCCAAGGCCCTCGGCGCACCGCGCGGCCTGCTCTGGACCGACGCGGAGATCATCATCCGCGACGGCGGCCGGCCGGCGGTCAAGGCCTCAGGCACGGTCGCCGCGGCCGCCGCCCGCCTCGGCGTCACCCACTGGCACGTATCGCTCAGTCATGACGCCGGCATCGCCTCCGCCGTCATCGTCGCGGAGGGCGGCCACCCCACGGGCCTCGGCTGGGTCTAGGGGACACAGGTGTCTAATAGGCGTCATGCGTGACGCTTACCAGGTAGCTAAGATCCGGGCGGCGGAAGCCGCGCTCATGGCCAAGCTCCCGGAAGGGACGCTCATGCAGCGGGCGGCGGCCGGGCTCGCCTCGGTGTGCGGGATCCTGCTGCGCGAAGCTCCCGGCGGTGTCTACGGCGCGCGGGTCGTGATCCTCGCGGGTACCGGCGACAACGGCGGGGACGCGCTCTACGCCGGGGAGCGGCTTGCCAGGCGCGGTGCGGCCGTTACCGCTATCCAGGCTGGCCAGCGGATTCACCAGCGGTCGGCGGCGGCGCTGACCGCCGCGGGCGGCCGGCTCATCCCCGTGGCAGCGCCCGCGAACCAAGTCGGCGGCTATGACGCCGGTCACGAGGTGCGCCGCGCCATCGGGCACGCGGACCTGATCATCGACGGAATGCTCGGCATCGGCGGCAAGGGCGGCCTGCGCGAGCCGTACGCCACGCTGGCTCAGCTCGCCGCCAACGCGAGAAACGCCAGCACGGTGGCGGTCGACCTGCCGAGCGGCATCGATGCCGACACCGGAACCGTTGCAGGACCCGCCGTCCGCGCCGACGTCACCGTGACGTTCGGCGCGGTCAAGCCGGGACTGCTCATCGATCCGGGTAAGGGCCGCGCCGGGGTCGTGGAACTCGTCGATATCGGCCTCACGCAGTACCTGGACGGCGCGCCCGACGCGAGCGCGCCGCAGGCGGAGGACATCGCCGATCTCATCCCGCGCCCGACCGCTGAGTCGGACAAGTACCGGCGCGGCGTGCTCGGCCTGCTGGCCGGCAGCGAGCGGTACACGGGCGCGGCACTGCTGGCGACCGGCGGCGCGGTTCGCGGCGGGGCCGGCATGGTCCGGCTTGTGACTTACCCGGCCGCGGCGGCGGCGGTCAGGCAGCTCCACCCCGAGGTGGTAATAACGGAGCTAAAACCAGCAAGCCAATTCTCCGGAACGGACCAGGGGTTCCAGTTCCCCGCCGACGTGGGGCGGGTCCAGGCGTGGGTCGCGGGGCCCGGGATGGGCGTGTCGGCGGACGCCGAGGCGCGGCTCGCCGGCGTCCTCG